>Ga0310345_10001487_pt1 | contig 25932 bp, 22 predicted proteins | sample HC15DNA20500_MG_FD_204667 | JGI IMG/M metagenome (GOLD analysis project Ga0310345, IMG submission 204667) | Marine microbial communities from station ALOHA, North Pacific Subtropical Gyre - HC15-DNA-20-500_MG | ecosystem: Environmental > Aquatic > Marine > Oceanic | place: Pacific Ocean: North... | reverse complement strand
CGCGTATGACCGCTCGGCTGCGTGCACCCACAACCGAACTTGCTCCTGCCCAGTAGGACATGCCTGAGCCAATCGCATACTCGAGCCCACCGTTATCAACAGTTTCCAATCCGCTAGACATGTTGAGCACATGGCGGAGTGTGATCTCATTGCGAGGATCCGCCTCCGGTGAGCGAACCCTGGGATACCAATCAAACCCAAGGGGATCGTCGAGGACTAATTTACCTTCATCTACTAACATGCCAATAAGAGTAGAAGCCACACTCTTGGCTGTTGACCAAGTACGAGTCCGAGTAGTTATGTCGAAGCCCGGTGCATAACGTTCGTGAACGATTTGCCCGTTATAAACGACAATAAGACTCAATGTAACTTGTTCCGGAGACTCTCGGTCAAATGCCCAATTCGAGGCAGCCAGAAGTTTTTCTTCGTCCACATTACTGGGAAGGATAGTGTTCTCAATAAAGTCACCATCAGGCCATGGAATTTGTGCGGGATCACCCGGCGGATAGGGCAGTGTCAACTCAGGCAACCTATCAATATCTTCCAAAGTCTGGTCTGGGGGTAAAATCACGCAACCGATTCCTTCCCTAAATGCAGCCCGCATGACGGGCACCGCTCCCGGCGCCCCTATCTCAACGGCCCGACGATCCCACAGTACCTCATAATCTCCTCCGTCTGGGGTGCCGATGGGCTCACGGAAAAAGGCTAGTTCCTGCTCGAAGATCTGCTCAAGCGTGCGGTTGGAGGTGAATAATCCATTGCACATGAAAATTGCTTGCTGACCTCGACGGACCATGTCCCGTTGATGCTGCCAGTAGTCATAGGTTTCCTCCTGTTGCGCGACCGCTAAAACCGGCATCAGGAGCATTATATTTAATATTATTATTGCGAGGCGCTTCATTAGAGGGCCCTCCTTTTGGGTATTCAGAGCATAAAAGCTATCTGGGCATAAGTCCACGCCAAAAAAATAGCTACATACGGTTTATGGTGAATTGTGTTACTAAGTAGCGGTAATGAATAACCCCATGACACTACATTGAATCGCTGTCATGGGGAAAATGCATCCACCCGGTGATAATATACTTCTTATCTGAGTTCAATATATCTCCCGTATGTGAATGAGTCCATTCGGCTGGCCAGATAAGTGTCTTTCCTTTTTCTGGTTGCACTTTCAGGTTCTGATGGGCAAAGGTAGTAGAACCACCGTCTTTTACATCATTCAGGTAAGTCATCCAAACAAGCACCCGGAACGAATTCACGATTGAGGTTCGCTCCGTGTGTTCCTGTTTGAAATGACCGCCGGCAAGATATCTCTGAATATTAAAGGAACTCAGATCCACGCGGGGCAAAATGGAAGCCAAGAAAGGAAATTGCTCCAGATAATCTTTGTAGAGATCGTACAAAACATCTATATATGCCTTCACTGTTTCATATTCCGGCTTTTTGAGATCTCTCGGATGTATCGTGATATCGGTAGAGTCTTTATTCTCAATGTTGACTCCTCCTGCGGATTCCCCAGGTTCTTGTTTTTCCTGGCGAGTCTCGAAAAAGTCCACTAGCGCATCGCAAATGGAGTCTTGCTCCATTTGCCAACACCCTATAAAGTGCGGGCTCGACCCCTCAATTCCCAACCGTTTCACAACGTTACCCCATGCTTTATTGTTACGCCTTCTTTGTTATCAAACGAAACGAACCCGAAACCTTCCTGTCTCATTTGCAGACCTTCTTCCAGTCTACCAAGTGCGCATATAGCATTGCCTTTGAATGCAAGCACATCTTGACTATCTGGCTGAATTTCCAACGCGGCGTTGTAGGTATCAACGGCTTCGCTGAATTTCCTGAAATAGACTAAGATATTACCCACGTTTACATTGAGTCTGAACCTAAGATCCTTGCCAGAATCCCCGGGATTTTGGTTCTCTAATTCCAATGCTTTCGAGAAGTCTCTAAAAGCTCCTGTATAGTCACCGAGTTTTTTTTCAACTACCCCAAGATTACTAAAGGCCAGCGAATTATTCGGGTTGAACTGGGCTGCTCTGGCGTAACTTTCCTTCGCGTCGTCATAACGATGTAAATCTTCCAGAACATTTCCGCGGTTGTTGTATGCTTCAAAGTAGCCGGCTTTTAGACGTATTGCTAGATTATATTCGTGCAATGCCCTCTCAAAATCGCCTTGTATACGAAGCGATTTTGCATAGTTCAAATGAACGAAAGCAATATTAGGTGAAATTTTAGCGGCTTCCTCTAGATGCTCAAGTGCAAGTGCATGCTTACCTAGCTCTTGCAACGTGACTCCAAGATTGTTTCGAGCTTCTCCGTATTCGGGATCGGCCTTCACCGCCTGTTTGAACCTTTCAAGAGCACCTTCCTGATTTCCCTGTGCCTTAATAATGAGTCCTAGATTATTGTACGAATCCGCATACCCTGATTCGACCCTTATAGCTTGTTCATAGGCCTCAATCGCTTCGGACTCCCGGTTCAGGTAATTAAGAACTACTCCTAGCATATTATGAACTAAACCTGATTCCGGATAACGATCTAGCAGCTGCCGGCAGAACTTCTCGACCCCCGGATAATTCCCTGAGTCATAGAGATTAAAAAGAGAGTCGATTTCTGTTTTAGTTGGATTTCTTGATTCTATGTCAGCCATAACCGAAACGCAGATAAATCGTAAACAGCAAGAATAAAATCCTTACTCTACCCCGTGTAGGACCGATACTTATCTGACCTCAACTGTTACTGAAGCCGAGCGAGTATACGCACCATCATCAGCGTAAGCGCGCAACTCGTAGGTACCAGGCTGGCTAAATGTTGCCGTAGTCATCGTCTCTTCGCCGGTCACTCTCAGCGCTGTAACCGGTGAGTCGAAATGCACCTGACCTGGTACTCGATACATTATCCAGGTAAGCCCCAAACCAGTTTCGTCGGCAGCGACATAATTAACCACACTCTGAGATTTGGGAGAATTTCGACCAATACCACCACCAACTGTTGGTAGATTGTTTGGAAGAGATTCCATCGCTCTTCGCCGTTCTCGTTCATAAGGTCCAGGAAGCCCGTCATCGCTGGCGAAAACTCGCAGCGTCAGAGGCCTCCCGATACTAGCGAAGAGTTGACCTTCTACACCAACCATGCGAACAGCCGGGGGTTGGTTTACATATTCAATTTCAGTACGACCACTGGTCCCACGTCCACGGTTAGCTCCCCATACTCCTTCATCAACTGCCCAGATGTTTTCGCGTTCAAGCGTACCAATCGCGGTACTTGTCTCACCATTATGGGACACTGACCATATAAGTTCTTTACCGACGAAACCCGCCTGGACGTGAATACCGAACACAAACTGTTGTCGCCTAGGGTAGAAATATGTCGGTTGACCTCTGTCGGGAGGACCTGGATCAAGGAGGATCAAGTCTTGATCCACTTGACCTGCCGTTGTCACTCCTTCCGCCACCTGGAATGAATTATTGATGCCGATCGGAACATTAGGCGTTTCATCATAGTTGCGGTTAAGGTATCCGAACCACATGGTGTAACTACCATCCGAGTTTCTTTCAAACCCCTCGTAAATCGGTTGTACACTCTGGCCAAATCGGTGCAGCGTCTGCGCCGACAAAAAACTTGTAGATAACGAACACAGCACAGCCGCAACCATACTGAAAATCAAACACCTCGTTCGACTTAACTTCATCGATAGGTTCCTTTCCCTTGTTTTTCTTGGTTGTTGAGTTCTTTCAGTGTTTCCCGTTTTAATCACTTCCAGCATTTAATAGGATTTGTCGATCTTTTACCGCCTCTTCAAAATCTTCGTCTGTCAGCTCGTAGTAGCTTATCCAAGAAAATGACATGTCATCAGTCGATCGCTGCCCAAACCCCACCCAATTACGTGAATCTCCCGCCCAGGGATTAGTCTCGGAATTGTTGAACCAACTGGTTACATGCAGCATGGAGCCCTTTGGTATTAGCGGTTGCACTTCCTCTGCATAATTGTAGGCGATGTGCCATCCAAAATCCCAATCCGCGCAACTTAGAGTCTGTCGACGATTGTCCTGATAAATCACTTCGAGGCACTGTCTGGTACCTAAGTTGTGGAGGTGCGGTTGAAAAGTAGTGATTCTTATATTTTTATCTAGGAATTCATAACCATCAGTACGAATCGAAGCTTCACCACCAGGCAAATCTAAATCCTCATTGTCTGCCATGTGGGATCTAATCAATACGTTTTCTGGTTCCTCGTCTTCCGGAAGGAACCATAATCCCAATCGAGTGCGATCGGTGTGGTCCAAGCCGTCGGGACTCGATGCATAGTGAACGTTCCAATTCAGTCTAGTGCCAGCTTTGATTAATTGACCTGTCCCTGGCGGGTTAATGTCCGCAGTTTTACCAAGCGCATACTCGCTGAGGAACCCTCCTCCTCCGTCAGGGAATTCCATCGAGGTGACTGCATGATGAACCACCGGAAACCCTTCGGCCGACGGCTTTGTTTCAAATGCTTTAATCCAACGATCTTTGGTCAACCCAGTATCGCTGTAGAAAGTCATCCACCAGTTGGGACCATCAGCCGGCACAGTAAAAGGTTCTGGAATAGGAATCACAAGATCTGGCGGGCGACCCATTTCATCTTCCAGCGTCCAGGCCACATCGTTTTCGAAAATTGGCACCGGTGGGATATTGCTAGGATCGCCCTGCGCAGCCCCACCATCGACCCAGCGGACAATCGTAGCGATTTCTTCATCGCTTAGGGAACGGTCGTCCTCAAAATCGCGTATGCCTACGGTCTTATCGACGAAGTAAGGAGGCATCTTGCGCCGCACTACTCGATCTTTAATCACCGGAGCCCAAGCTTGCACAGCGGCATAATCGGTGAAGGACATCGGAGCAATGGACCCTGGCCGATGGCACTCCACGCAATTATCAAAAATGATAGGAGCTACGTGTTCCGAGAAGGTAGGATTCGCGCTATTCACCTGCTGTGCGCTGGCAGGCAAAGTGATAATAAAGGTGACTCCTAGAATGCCTATACATTGACTCCACCACTTCATTGAAACTGCCCGGCTTGTTGTTTCTAACACTTTTGGCAACCTCCTGCGTCTCCTCGATATGATGAGCCTTAAGCGAATAAAAGCCGGTATCGAGAGCTGCGTTGTATTGAATTATGTTTTGCTTCAAAAAGGGTAATAATGATGACACCTCGCAGTCAAGTTATTATTTCAATTGAGTTACATCTTTCCAACTGATTTAGAACCGAACCAAATACACTATCAGCAGTTAGGGTAGTCTTTTATGGGTCTGAGGTGGTTTGTACAATCAAAAATTTCCTGTGATAAAGAAACCGCTAGCGCAGTATAATTAAACTCCATGAATGAGCGTTCAACCCAAGCCGTCCTGCGCTATCTTGTCCCGGGCGATGAGAAACCAATTTATTATGCTTCGGTTGGGGGGGCAGATGCACAACTAAATATTCCGAATGCAGAGTTCGAAGAAAAACTAGTTAACATAAGTGATGCGCGCCACCAATCTGCTCCTGCTAGCCTCGACAAAGAAGGTTTTAGTCTGCGTTCTCACACCAGCGCGATTTCTGATTTTTATAAACTTATGGACCAGCAACAAGAGTATGAAGAAGAACTCAGAGACCTGGTTCTACCGTTAGTTGAGGGAAGTCATCTTCTTATCTTCGATCACACTTTGAGATCAGATTCTGCCGCTATTCGCAGTGAACACAATACCCGCGAGCCCGCTTCAGTCGTTCATAATGATTACACGGAAGCTTCCGCCAAGAAGAGAATGCTCACCCTTTTGCCTTCAAAAGAAGCTGAACATTTGCAAACTGGCCGTTTTGCAATTATAAACGTTTGGCGTTCCATCTCTGGCCCCGTTATTCAATCTCCATTGACCTGCTGTGATGCTAGTACATTGGTCGATACTGATTTCGTAGCGAGCGAACGGCGGGCCAAAGATCGAGTCGGAGAACTGGAATTAGTAAGTTTTAGCCCTGATCATAGATGGTATTACTATCCAGAAATGACCATGACAGAAGTTTTATTGATCAAGACCTTCGATACAGCCCAAGATGGACGCGCTTGCCGGTCTGCTCACACTGCGTTCGATAATCCCCTAGCGCCACTGGACGCCCCTCCGCGGGAAAGCATGGAGTCGCGTATGCTGATTTTTTATTGAGGGCCGCATGAAGACCCACCGCAGCAGCGATCAGTAACAGAATCAGTCCCGTAAATAATCGTCGGAGCCATCTAGCCAATCATCACGGCGAGGTGACCACATGTCGATTTCCTCCACTTCTCCGATGCAGGTTGCCTGGTGCGGCAAATTTGGCGGAATTACAACCACATCGCCTGGTCCAAGGAGCATCTCTTTCGGCGCGTCGCCACCAAATACGAACTGCATCTGCCCTTTTACCACTTGGGTGATCTGTTCATTATGATGACTATGCATCGGCACGGTAAACCCATCTTTAAAATATATACGCGCCACCGTCATGTTCTTGCCGGTCACGATACGACGTTTCATAGAATTGTTTACTGACTCGAGTTCAACTTCGGTCCAGTTTATTGATTGAAGCTCTTCGGTAAGCATCTGAAATTTATCTTTTTGTGCAACCCATCTAAAAAGGCGCCTTTAAATTTTTGAGGCGCCTTTATTACCTGTTGAATCGATTTCTAGCGCTCAGTAGGATCACGACCATCACTAGGCGCGCCGGTGCCGGACGAACCCATGAAGAACTTGCGCCCATCTTCAAAAGTAACATCGCGACCGTTGGCCCGGGCGCTGCGATCTTTGCTCTGATAGCCGTCAACGACTATGTACGTCCCAGGTGTGATGGTGTCTCTGGATAGACCTCTACGCAAAAGCGTATTTGGCGTACCTCCCTCAACCATCCATACCTGTTTGCTGCCATCTTCATTTGTGACTTCCAAGTGAATCCAGGTGTGAGGATTCACCCACTCGACTCTTACTATTGGACCTCGCAACAACACTGGGCGGTTAGGATCAAACTCGGCACTGAAAGCGTGGTGCGCGATCACATGACTAGTGACGGCCGCAATTAGACCGGAGAAAGTCAGTATTATACCAACCTTTCCAAAAACAATTAGCTTACCCATGCTTATTCTCCTCAGAATTGCGTTATTAGGTTTACGCTACAAAAAGTCTACCGGGTCGGGTTTGCAACTCCACCAGGTTCTTCACCACGAAATTCTGCCTCCAACAACCGTGCGCCCTTCATTATGCCTTCAAGTGCATAATTAGCCTCATGACATGCATATTCGAATACTTTGTTGGGACTCCTGGGCCACGCATATTCACCTGTAAATGGAGCAGTCCAGGATGTCGGATCCTCGACGGTAAAGGTATAAATCAGTTGGTCCGCACTCTCCATTCGAAACCGCTCGGTCACTTTCATGTTCTTGGAGCCTTGCGAAAATGCAGGAGTGTCCCGAAAGTTCGTTGTCTCCACCACTAAGGTATCGCCTTCCCACCAACCTATTGAGTCACCTAACCATTTTTGGATTTCGGGTGGGTCATGTCTGGCATTCATCCTGACTATCCGAGCTTCATGCACCATTTCAACATGGATAATAACGGTATCTTCACTTTGCACAATACGTTTGTGATTGTTGTATAACGCCGGCAGCATTGGAGGACCTGCGGTTGAACTGAAAGACAGTAGACAACGTTCCGCGAAAGGTCGCTGCTCCATATTGTCATACGGCCCGGGCGCATCCAGGCCTGCGTTTAACCAGTAAGCAGTACCATCATTTGCCCCTCCTTCCCGTCTAATAGAAGCTTCGCCAGCACTGAATCTAGCTCGAAACGCCGCACGACGTTCATCGGTAACAGCCGGCATTCGACCATTAGGTGGATCGATCAAGATCGAAGTTCGCCATTGCCCATCGATCTGAAAAGCTCCAGTGCCTCGATCAATCCAGAAGGTATTGTATCCACCAACATTACCCGAGGCTCCGGACGAACCATCGCCTCCCTGAGGAGGCGCACTTCTATCCGGATCACTATCCTGTTGGCGTTCAATGTTTCGAGCGAGTTCTCGCGCTGCAATTCCTACCGCCTCATCGTCAGTTAGAAATACCTTTTCTCCAAATTCTTCAGGACGATTAAGGGGTGTTAATGTGGATACATCGTATGTGCCTGAGAGGTCCGGATGACCACTAGAGGTCCGGGGGATGCCCTCGCCCTGCGCCATCGCGCTAGATACAAGAGCCAGACCAATAAAGGCTAACAAACCAGAAAACAACATCCTGATTTCATTTTGCATACTTAACCTCCTCAAATTCACTCAATTAGCGAGGGAGCGGATACCTGCGCGCTTCGCCATAAATTAGTTCTTCCACAAATTCAACGCATCGAAAATCCATTATTCGAGCATTCTCTTCCATTCGACGATAAATAGGCATTTTTATAGTGAACGGCTCAGTCAACACTAAGGGATCTTCGATCGTCGCTTCGTAGTCTATATGGTTGGGACCCATCATTGTAAATCGCTCTACGACATGCAATTGATAGCTATGGTGGCTGCCGGCACGATCTAGCCAAGTCCCATCGGAAAGACCGGTTACATCTACTACCAACGTGTCACCTTCCCAGCTACCTACAGACCATCCCATCCAAGAATCCACCTGTGAGGGCCCAGGATTATCCATGTAGATGTCTCGTATCGCACCGGCAAACTGGTAAGCGATAAAAATATCTCTCTCGCTCTGAACAATCTGAAATGGCATAGGCAAATAAGTAGCTCGTGGCACTCCAGGCAAGTAGCACTTAACCTCTGGGTCCCGATCAATCCAGTTTTCCATATTTTGTTCTTTCAGCGCTCGCGCCTCGGCTGTATAAGGAATTTTCCCGCCTCCAACAATTACACCCATACTGCCTGGCACAGCTCCCACTGCACCTAAACGCAGGGTAACTGCTGCTGGTACAGGATTAACCGGTCCCTCGCGCATCTGAAGCGAATGGCGAGCAATATGTGGTTCAAGATCGTAGTTAGCCTCGTTTATCACTTGCCAGATACCGCTAAAATCCGGCCGCCCATCCGGCTGCCTCGGGATATCTTGCGCCGCGATTTGCGACTCAGCAAAAAGCAATATCATAACCACAGAGAAAACTCTGAATGATCCCTTCATTCGATACTCCATAACTAGGTGTGAAAATCAGACATCGAAAGACTCAGCCCTTTCCAACACATTTGTTAACGAACTGAGTACTTAGTAAAAGCACCCCCTGCCGAACTTAATGAGTTTGGGCCTTCCGCTGCGTAGACATTCCCGTCCGCATCGACTGCTACCCCTTCACCCGCTGTGCCTTGATAAATCCTGTCAACGCGCTCAAATGGTTGTATGAAGCCCGTGATGTGATCTTCGTCAATATGACCAATGCGCACTCCGTTTCTCCAACCGACGTGATTGGTGGGACTAGATTCGGAATCAATTGCATAAACCATGTCGTCACCAGTTATAAAAAGTCCACTGATACGCCCGTACATGTAACGCGATTCGAGATAATTGCCGTCCTGATCAAAAATCTCAATACGATGATTACCACGATCCGCTACCCAGAGACGACCCTTTGAGTCAAATTCCATCGCATGTGGAGTTCGGAATTCACCGTGGCGTACACCAATCTGGCCCCATTCCATTATACGAGTGCCATCAGGAGCGAACTTGATTATACGTGCCGTTGATCCTTCTGCCCTGCCTGTTTCCATAGCCTGGTTGCTTGTCATACCCTGGCCATTGTGACCATCAGACACGTAGATGCTACCGTCTGGGCCAACAATAACATCATTCGGTTGGTTGAATTGATTTGCCCCGCTACCCGCTTGACCGGGTGTACCGAGACTCATCAGTAATTCGCCATCGGCACTGAACTTATGGACCTGGTGTCCCTTAGTCCGGGCCGCATTGTTCGCGAAGTCCGTTACCCATACATTGCCCTCCGAATCAGCATGTATACCGTGGGGAGTCATCATGAGACCTCCACCAAAGTTTGCCAGCACCTCGCCAGTATTGCGGTCGAATTTGAAGATTGGATCAACTGGATTAGTGTCGCAATTTATTGGTGCTCCTCCACCAAAGGCGCTGGCGCCGCAGCGTTCGTATGCCCAGACCTGACCATCCGTTGGGTCAATATCGACACCGGCCGTCGACCCCCATTCTCTTCCTGCAGGGAGGTCTCCCCAATTTTGAGTAACTACCGGGGCTGGATTCGGTAATCCTTCACCTGAAATGTGGTTACCTCCGCCACCGGATTGGGCGGAAACTACCCCGTCACTGTCACATCCTGCTAGTAAAAATGAGACAGTGCCTATTAATGAGCATAAAAGGATTTTTTTAGAAAACATGGTGGCTCCTTGATATTCTTTGACTGTAAGGGAAGCATAAAAGCCCTCCACGCCCAAGTCCATACCTACTGGCTGAATTTAGCATCGGTTCATATCTGTGATTAACTAATTCGGGGTGCTTTTCCTGATAAGTTCTTTCATAAGGTTTAGGGCTTTCTGTTTCCGGACTATTTATAGCTCTCCCGAAGAGACCTGCTGCTCCCGCCATTCTTTTTCTCTGACCCTTGCTCCCCTTAAGGTCGCGGACATCGCATAATTACCTTCGTGGCAGGCATACTCATACGGTATTTGGTCAGACACAGGCCACACCATTTCTCCGCTATAGGAATCGGTATAGTCGGCATCTTTTACGGTAAAGCTGTACAGCAGTCCACCTTCTTCGATTGGACTAAACCGTTCTATTACGCGGCGATCAGCAAGTTGATGAGGCTGATCCAGAAAATTAATTGTTTCCACTACCAGTGTGTCTCCTTCCCACCAGCCTATAGAATCCCCATCAAAAGTGGCAAGGGTCTCAGGATTGTGCTCCTTATCTTTAATCCGGATTATTCGTGCCCAGTGCATCCATTCGATGTATAGCATCAAGTAGTCATCCGTCTGCACGATTGTTTTAAGGTTGTTATAGACCCGCGGCGTGATGGGAATCGACGCGGATTGGTGATAGATACAGCGAACCGCCAGAGTTTGATTTTCGGGACCGTCGTAGGGTTGATCTCCGGTCTCCAGCCACCAGGCTCCTTCTCTTTCCGGCCAAGCGAACTTCGGTGCCGCGTCAGCCTTGGCCTGACCCTCAGGCGTACGAGGAGGCATCCGTCCATTTTCTGGATAAGTCAAGATGGAGGTGCGGTACTGTCCATCAATGGTAAAACCGTCATCACCCCGGTCGAACCAGAAATCATTGTAGGATCCTATATTTCCTCCTTCTTCGGGCGCGCTGCGCTCAGGGTCACTTTGTTCCGAGCCCCGTTCTCTTGCCGTCATTTCTCTCTCTCGCATCACCTGCACTTCTTCTTCGGTTAAAAACAAGCGATCTCCGTAACTTGTGGGCCTTTGGAAAGGAGTCAGGCTCGAAATATCGTAGTTACCATTGAAATCTGGTTTGCCAAGCGCAGTACGCGGAAAATCATCCTGTGCATTGACAAGAATTGGAATCGCCATGGCAATCGGCAATAAGGCAACTACAAATTTAATTATGGTCTTCATAGTTTTCTCCACTGGAAAAATTTTGTAATAGACATAATTAACGGGTTGGCTATTGCTCTACTGCAGTTTCCTGCTGCTCCCGCCACTCTTTTTCCCTTACCCTGGCCCCCATCAAGGTCGCGGTCATGGCATAGTTACCCTCATGACATGCGTACTCATAAGGGATTTGATCGGATTTTGGCCATATTAATTCGCCACTATAGGAATCTACATAATCTGGGTCTTCCACGGTAAAGCTATACAGCAGTCCGTCATCACTAATGGGGCTGAATCGTTCGGTGACCCGGCGTCCTTCATTGGGTTGGAATGGCTGGTCCAGAAAGTTAATAGTCTCCACCACCAACGTATCACCTTCCCACCATCCGATAGAATCTCCGTCCAAGGTACTGAGCTCTTCAGGGTTATGCTCGGAGTCAATACGAATAATTCGCGCCCAATGCATCCATTCAATGTATAGCATCAAGTAGTCATCCGTCTGCACAATCGTTTTCAGATTATTATAAACTGACGGTCGGACTGGGATTGATGCGCCCGCTTGGAATATGCAACGCACCCCAAGAACCTGATTTTCAGGACCATCATAGGGTTGTTCGCCAGTCTCCAGCCACCAGGCTCCCTCTCTTTCCGGCCACGCGAACTTTGGTGCCGCATCAGCCTTAGCCTGACCTTCAGGCGTACGAGGAGGCATCCGTCCATCCTCTGGATAGGTCAAGATGGAGGTGCGGTACTGTCCATCAATGGTAAAACCGTCATCACCCCGGTCGAACCAGAAATCATTGTAGGATCCAATATTTCCTCCTTCTTCGGGTGCACTTCGATCAGGGTCACTTTGTTCCGAGCCCCGTTCTCTTGCCGTCATTTCTCTCTCACGCATCGCTTGCACTTCCTCTTCAGTCAAAACCAAGCGATTTCCGTACCTCGTTGGGCGTTGGTAAGGAGTGAGACTCGAAATATCATAGTTACCATTAAAATCCGGTTTGCCAAGCGCAGTACGTGGGAAGTTTTCTTGTGCATTGGCTATAATCGGAATCGCCATGGCAAACGGCAATAAGGCAACTACAAATTTAATTGTGGCCTTCATAGTTTCCTCCTCTGGGAAAATGTTTAACCAGCCTATTGTGTAATAAATGGTTATCAGAGCAAAATATACCAAGTTTAAGTAATCTTCACTAAACTTTTCACGAGAAAATATGAACAAGTCTGATCGAAATCTGGGTATGGGAACCGACATTAGCCGCCGGGATTTTCTGAACGGTTGTAAACTTGCAGTTGGTGCGTCTCTCCTTCCTGGAGCAGTTTTAGCACAAGATTCTTACATCGCCGCGCAGGACGTTCCTAATTACTATCCGCCCGAATTCACCGGCATGCGTGGCTCCCATTCTGGTTCTTTCGAAACAGCGCATCAGGCTCGCGACGGCGCTTCATTTAACGGCTCCGACAATGGCGAGCGTTACGACCTCGTAGTGGTTGGTGCAGGTATTAGCGGTCTTTCAGCGGCCCACTTCTACCAGCAAGCAAGAGGTGCCAATTCAAAAATCCTTATTCTCGAAAATCATGATGATTTTGGCGGCCACGCCAAACGCAATGAGTTTCAGATCGATAGTAACAACGTCATAGGTTACGGCGGCAGCATGTTGCTGGAAGCTCCTGGCTACTATCCAGCTATAGCCAAGAAACTGCTTGAAGATCTTGGTATTGAGACCCAGCGGTTTTATCGCTATTTCGACCAGGATTTCTATTCATCAATGGGCCTATATAAAGGTGAAGGTATTTTTTTTGATGCAGAAACGTTTGGCGTTGACCATCTGGCTGTAGGCGACTGGAGTGATCCATCGATTTTAGCTCAAGCCCCTCTATCAACAAAAGCTCGAGGTGATCTACAACGATTGTTTAAAGATGAACGCCATTATCTTCCTGAAATGCCCGCCTCCGAACAAAGTGATTATCTCCAAAAAATGGATTACCGCAGCTATCTAAAAAACCATGCTGCTATGGATGAAGGTGTACTCGATGTTATGCAATCTTACGCGCGAGGCGTTTGGGCGGTCGCCATCGATGCTCTCCCAGCACGGATCGCATGGAGTTCCGGTTACCCTGGGTTCGGAAATCTGGATCTTGGCTTCGAGTCTTATGATCGCGAAGGTGATCAGGAAGAACCTAGTATTTTCCACTTCCCTGACGGCAATGCCTCTGTGGCGCGACTGCTTGTACGCAAGATGATCCCCGCAGTTGCGATCGGAGATACCATGGAAGACATTGTGACGTCCCGTTTTGATTATAGTCAGCTGGACGAGCCAAACTCACCGATAAAGATTCGTTTAAACAGCACGGTTGTGAGTGTCCAACATATCGATGACAATCTCTCGAACCCAGTAAAAATCACCTATGTGCGGGATGGTAAGACTCACGTAATAGAATCCAATCAAGTCATCATGGCTTGTTATAACCAGATGATCCCTCATCTCTGTCCGGAGATGCCTCGAGCGCAAAAATCAGCGTTAGCTAATTGTATTCGGGCACCTCTGGTCTATACCAATGTCCTTCTTCGCAACTGGCATAGCTTCGTGAATCTAGGAATTCACCGGGCGTACTGCCCCGGGAGTTATCATCATCGAGTGATGCTCGATTACCCAGTAAGCCTAGGCGATTACCAATTTTCGAAATCACCGAACGAACCTATTGTGGCACACCTTACGAGGGCACCCGGCGAATCAGGCAGCAGCGCACGAGATCAGTTTGCTGCTGGCAAACGAGATTTACTTGTAACAACCTTCGAAACTTTTGAACGCAATATCCGCGACCAGCTCTCTCGCCTGCTTGGTCCTGGGGGCTTTAACCCGGCGCAGGACATCGCTGCGATCACGGTAAACCGCTGGCCACACGGTTATGCCTATGGCTACGATCCTGATACAGATCAAGTCGCCTTCGACCCGGATTCTTGGCCAGCTGAAAAGCGAGTCTGGGTAAACGGTAGTCGACGGTTTGGTAACATCAGCATCGCTTCGAGCGATTCGGCATCGAATGCCATGGCAGAAGCGGCGATTGGAGAAGCTCATCGCGCCGTGAACGACCTGAATTAAGCACTGTAAATTCTTTAGCTTCAACCTGACCGACGGATCATTTTAAGCTCTATCCGTTACTAACAAGTCAAAGAAGGGCCTGTAGGAAATTGAATAATTGAAGCCAAAACTTATACGCCTAAGCCACAACAACTTGTTTATAAGACCAAATTTGCAGGCGTTTCTCGTCCTGATTATTCTTACATCTGCTTGTTCACCGAGAGATGAAAGGCCAGGATTTTGGCTTCAGGGAAATGAAGCTACGGGCCTAATTAACGATTGGCATTTTACCGATGACATTGAAGAAATTTTAATTGAAACCCGAACCTGGTATTTGTTGGCTCATTCCACAACTATTTGGTGTGTACAATATGAAGGTAATCTTTATATCGGCTCTTACGGCCCTGAGAAGAAATTTTGGGAAAATAATATTGCAAGAAACCCACAAGCCAAAGTCAAAATAAATAACGCTATTTATCAGGTAGTTGTCTCTTTGCTAGAGGATGAAACGTTAGCTCAGGAAATCAATGCAGCCTACAACCAGAAATACAATATGGAGGAAGTCTTTGCGGACGACATTCCCAAATGGTGGTTTTATCGAGTCCAGCAAAAGGTATAGCTGGCCCACACTTAATGTCGAATTATCTCTAAATGGTAGGGCCGGGAACGAATTATGCCTGAAAAAACCCTAACAAATTGGCAATCTGCCGCTGCCGAGATTCAGATAGATGGTCGGGCCTTTCTCAACGGACAGCGCTTAGATTCTCTGTCAGGAAAAACACGGCCGACCCTGAATCCCGCTACCGGCAAAAAAATAGCTGAAGTTGCTTACTGTGATGCCAACGATGCTGATCAAGCAGTAAAGATTGCTCGAGCGACCTTTGTCAGTGGGGTATGGGCAGGCATGGCCCCCGCAGACAGAAAGATGGTATTGGTGCGCTGGGCTGAGTTGATCGAGAGCCATGCCGATGAGATAGCGTTGCTGGAAACCCTCGATGTAGGTAAACCTATTACCGATACCCTGAATATCGATGTCAGCGCAACTGTGCGAACTATTCGCTGGAGTGGTGAAGCCATAGACAAGGTGTACGATGAAATCGCGCCTACTCCTTCCGACTGCTTGGCGCTTGTAACTCGGGTGCCATTAGGTGTAGTTACAGCGATCGTTCCATGGAATTTTCCCCTATCTACGACCGCTTGGAAATTGGCCCCTTCATTGGCAACCGGCAATTCAGTAATACTAAAGCCTGCAACCAACACACCCCTATCGGCCTTGCGTGTCGCGGAACTGGCTACCGAAGCGGGGCTTCCGGAAGGTGTATTACAGGTTTTGCCGGGCTCGGGGAGCAGTCTCGGAAAGCATCTCGCTCTGCACATGGACGTTGACGGTTTAACGTTTACCGGCTCTACACTTGTGGGTAAACGCCTGATGGAATACTCCGGTCAGTCAAATCTTAAACGTACGTTTTTGGAATTAGGGGGCAAAAGTCCCAATATAGTTTTCGCCGACTGCAATCTAGAGAAAGCCACCTCAAGTGCCGCGCTCGCTGTTTTTTATAATGGTGGACAGACCTGCACTGCGGGCACCCGTTTGATTGTTGAAGAGTCCATAATGGACGAATTTTTATTAAAATTGGTGGAACATGCCAAGGCTTGGATGCCCGACAATCCACTTGATCCCGCCACCACGATGGGGCCAATGATTGATGAAACACAGTGCCAAACGGTGCGTGACTACGTAGCTATCGGTAAAGAGGAAGGGGCCACATTGCTGCTTGGCGGTAGCACTGTTCATGAGCAAACAGGAGGCTTCTATCATGAGCCTACTATCTTTACTAATGTGAATAACCAGATGCGAATAGCACAAGAAGAGATATTCGGTCCTGTCTTATCTGTCATTCCGTTTAAAGATGCTGAACAAGCAGTAGCAATAGCAAATGATTCGATCTATGGTTTAGCTGGAGCCGTTTGGAGCCGCGATATAAACACCGCGCACAAGGTGGCTGACGCTGTACGAGTTGGAACCATGGGTATCAATAATTATTTCGGCGGTGATATCACAGTTCCATTCGGGGGTTTCAAGCAGAGTGGCAATGGTCGTGACAAATCCATGCATGCCTTTGCCGATTACACGGAACTGAAGACGACCTGGATCGAATTTGAATAAGTTCTTCGGCTATAAAGCTTCAGCAAAGCACCAAACAACCCCTGCATGAATCGGCTTCATTAAAAGAGTCCTTCTATTTGGCCTCTCTCATTCAAATGAATATCGTGAGCGCTGGGATCTGCTGGTAAACCCGGCATAGTCATTACGTCACCACAGATTACTACGAGAAATTCTGCCCCTGCTGCCAATCTTACTTCTCGAATTGGCACGACATGTTGACTAGGTGCTCCTCGCAATCTTGGATCAGTCGAAAAACTATATTGTGTCTTCGCTATACAAATCGGGAAGTCACCATAGTCCTGTTGATATTGTTCTATTTGCAGACGCACTTTTTTGTCAGCGATAACTTCACTGGCACCATAAATCTCTCTGGCGATTTGTTCAATTTTTTCCCACAGGCTCAATGAATTATCATAAAGAGTGTGAAATTGCGATTGAGTTTCATCAACTAATCCAACCACTCTATTGGCAAGTTCTTCTGCGCCTGAACTTCCGTCGGACCAGTGATTACATTCAATCGCATCTACATTGAGCTTCCTACACAGATTTTTTATTTCAGTAAGCTCATCATCCGTATCGGAACAAAACCGATTTATCGCGACTACAGCGGGCACACCGAATTTAGAGATATTATCGATATGCCGCATCAGATTATCAAACCCCGCGGTAACCGCTTCTACGTTTGCAATATTGAGTTCATCATTCGCGATACCTCCATGTTTCTTTAAGGCGCGCACGGTCGCCACAATGACTGCGGCATCCGGTTTTAAGTCGGCTTTCTGACACTTGATGTTAAAAAATTTCTCAGCTCCTAAATCTGCGCCAAAACCCGCTTCCGTGACGGTATAGTCACAAAGTTTCAATGCCGTTTTTGTCGCGATAACAGAATTACAGCCATGGGCAATATTGGCAAAGGGGCCACCATGAATTAGAGCCGGATTATTCTCAAGAGTTTGCACTAAGTTGGGCATGAACGCGTCTTTTAGCAAGGCTGTCATTGGACCATCAGCTTTAACATCTCGCGCCGTTATGGATTCCTTCTCCCGCGTATAACCAACAATGATATTACCCAATCGTTGTTGCAAATCTTTGAGGTCCTCAGCCAGACAAAATATAGCCATAACCTCAGAACTCACTGTGATATCGAAGCCAGACTCCCGCGGGATACCATTAACAGCGCCTCCTAAGCCGGTAGTTATATTACGTAAGCTGCGATCATTAATATCCACCACGCGTCGCCAGGTAATTAGCCGTGAATCAAACCCACAGCTGTTGTGCCAGTGAATGTGGTTGTCAATCAGCGCTGCCAAAAGATTGTGGGCGGAGGTAATCGCGTGCATATCACCGGTAAAATGCAGATTAATATCTTCCATCGGTACCACTTGTGCAAAGCCTCCCCCCGCTGCGCCTCCTTTCATACCAAAGCAAGGCCCAAGGCTAGGCTCGCGCAGACAAACTATAGCCTTTCTTCCTATGTTACTTAACGCATCACCAAGTCCGATAGTAGTGGTTGTTTTTCCTTCACCTGCTGGCGTAGGTGAAACGGCAGTCACCAGAATGAGTTTCCCATTTCGCTCACCACTTAACGAATCAAGAAATTGATAGTCGATTTTCCCCTTGTGATGACCGTAACAATGGACGGCTGATTCCGGAATAGCCAACTTATTGGCGATATTGTTGATATGCTCAAGCTTGGCGTTACGAGCAATTTCGATATCGGTTTCCTGCATAACGGCTCCGTCAGTTATGAGTTAACTTTCAAATATGAGCAAGAGAATACTATTACATTTACCCGGTTAATTCGTGACCTATAGGGTAGTACTGATGGGAAAACTAAAACTTCGGGTTTAAGTCACCTCAAAGTATCCAACTAACGAACTGGAGACAAAGTGGACTACTAGAACCCGACCACTCCAGTGGGAAGGGCGGGGTAGTCTCCAACAGTATTACCCTTTTTCTCTATAGTAGCGATAGCGGCTTCAGTGATCTCCAACCCCTCAAGCAGCACCTGTTGATCCATATTTAGGGCTGGATACAACCGAACTGTGGGCTCCATATCGCAAATAGCCCACACTCCGTTTTTAAGCATTTCATTGCGCACTGAGCGTGCCATATAACTATTTGCGAGTTCTGTATCCGGTGATTTTTTTTCAGGTATATCAGAGTGAGTGGGGTCGGTAACTGATACGCCCATCAATAATCCCAAGCTCCGCACTTCACTAACGATGGAGTATTTTTCAGCCCAGTCACTCATTCGTTTTTGTGCCAATTCTGCCAAGTGTTGCGCAAGGCCAAGAACGTTATCTCGTTTATATATCTCTAGTGTCTTCAGCCCAGCAGCACAGCCACCTGGAGTACCGGCGAAGGTACTACCACCCGACGCGTGTGGATTATCGCCAAGTATGTCATCCCTTGCTGCAACACCTGCACAAGGTTCAATACCCCCGGATAAGTTCTTCCCAAAAATCAGGATATCCGGCACTACATTGTAATTTTCTATGCTCCACATACGCCCAGTCCTACCCAGCCCAGTTAGAACTTCATCTGCAATCATTAGCCAATCATGCGTATCACAAATACGGCGAATTCCTTGTATGAATTCCAAAGGCGGGATCCAGTTGCCACCTTCAGCCAGCCCCGGTTCAATCAGAATACCAGCGATGTTTTCGGCAGGTGCTATGAAACCAGGAATGTGTGATTCCAGATACCACAGGCAATACTCCAGATACTGTTGCTGATTCATGCCTGCCGGAATGTTTTCTGAATAGGGATAAGGTGCTTTGATTACACCTCCACCCCAGGCTTCCATATATAAATTGTTATCACTCGAATAAGCACTGATCATCTTAGAGCCCAAACCTTCTCCGTGAAAACAGGAAGTGAAACTGATGATGTGACGTCTTTTCTTATAACAAAGCGCGAGGTGCACAGCGGACTCAGCCGCTTCCGTCCCGGAAACTTCGAAGCTGAATCTCGGTAATTGCTGTTCGGGCATTATCTCTGCTAATTTTTCAGCTAACTCAAATCGTAATGGATGCTCCCAGTGATAACCGTAACGTTTATGAGCTTCATGTACCGCTTGAATTATTTCCGGATGACAGTTTCCTAGCGGATTTGTTGCCCAACCATTTTGAAAATCAATATAGCAATTGTCTTCAAGATCCCAGACATAGTCTCCTTCAGCTTTGCTAACAATTATTTGAGTTGGACGCTCAAAACCTTTTGCATCGGACTTCTGTGAAAGGGTCTCGTAACGAAGCCCATTTCGGAACAGGCGTTTCCCAGACTGCAATAGAGAGTGAGTCTTTGCGTCACGTAAATCATTCTTCATATGAAACCCTCAATTAACTAGTCAAATGTTTCTGAGACATAACCTTGGACAATAACATGGTCTTTCAATTGCCCGTATTCCCTGTTATTTCCTCAGAGTCTCTCCTTTTAATTGCTAAGCTGCTGTTTAAGCGCCATTATACGGATATACAATCCATTAAACATCTATTCAAATTATTGGTTTAATCATGCAGATAAGGTAACTCCGAATGGCTACGATTAATCAAAATATTCAACGTGAACGACGCAAGCTATTAATTGACGCCACTATTACAGCAATCGCTGAATTTGGGCTATCTAAACTAACTCTCGCAAAAATAGGTTCAATCGCCGGACTTACCGCAGGTACCGTAAACTTTCATTTTAAGAGCAAAGAATCCCTGCTACTGGAAACGCTGAATTTTGTCTCGGAAGAATTTGACCAGAGTATTGCTAAAGCCCTAGAGAAGACCGGGTCGAAGCCATCGAAACGATTGGGGGCAATTATCAATGCTTCGCTTGACCCCGAAATTACGGAACATCGAAAGATGGCTGTCTGGCACGCCTTTGATTCGGAAAGCCACTCGCGAGACGATTATCAACTTATCTGTGGCAAACGTGACCGAGAGAATTTTGAGCTTATTTTTCAGCTTTGTGAGCAAATTATTCGCCAGGAGAACATGGAAGATAGAATTAATGCTCGGGGAGTAGCAAACGCCATTTCAGGACTGATAGAGGAATTATGGAAAGAAATATTATTTGCTGGTGAAACCTATAACCGGGAAGAAGCGAAGAAAATATGCATGAGTTTTCTGGCTAGCATATTCCCATGGTGTTATGAAATGCCACAACCGATAGAAACTGAGATTAGACATTCTCTGATCAAACCTATCCATATTATTAAGGTCGGTAAAGCAGAGTTGGATCAAACAGCGATGTTGTTCGATCTTTACCGCCAGTTTTATCAGCAAAAAACTAATGTTCCCCTAGCAAAAAAATACCTTGAACAAATGCTGACAACTGAGAGCTCTATAATCTACCTTGCAATGGATGCGGCTGGAAATGCTATTGGCTTTACCCAACTTTATCCAAGTTATTGCAGCGTGGAAGCGAAGGCCATTTTAATACTCTACGACCTTTACGTAAAAACGGAAGCTAGAAAGAGCGGTGTAGGAAAAGCATTGATGAATCAGGCCATGCAGTTAGCTAAAGAGACTGGGGCCTCTCGTATCGATCTAGAAACTGCGATCGATAATACTAGTGCGCAATCACTCTACGAATCGCTCGGCTATGAACGCGATATCGAATTCCACAAATATTCACTCGAACTGTAAGCCCTAATTATCTACATGTCCGATAAGATTGAATTTGCTGTCGATACGAAAGATTTAATCCAAAACTCTATACAGTTGCTCTTCGATTACTTAATCAATTCCTCTAAACACGACGCGAAAAATCGATTTAATAAATTAATCGAATGTGATCGGCATGTAATTTCTGAAATGGATTTAGAATTTGGGGTACCCATACAAATTATGCTTAGTCTGGATCATAGTGAATTCAATGGCGAACTTAATTTTGCCAACTTCCAAAAGTATCTTGCTCAGCTAGTTGGATTATTGGCTATGACTCTTGAGAATGGTGAAGAACTGCTTTTGAGAGAAGACAAGAACTCCAACCGGTTTCTAGTAGAACTTGCTGCACCTGTTGACGGTGATGAACAGCGAAACATTCTAATGCTCGGCTTTAACTTACAATCTGCTGCCGTCGTCATACTAGAATTGATGTTTTTCGAACCATCTCAATTTAGACCCAAGCCCTAAGATTACAAGCGAAAGTATGTTGATATCATGGGGAATCGTAGATTTCGGTAAAAATATCTGATGCCTCTACCGCAAGGTCATTGCGCGACTGGTTCCACGCAAGGTAGGCCGCGAAGAGGCTGGTATGGCTAATGACGTTGCCTGATTGAGGTTCTTCGTTAATCAGCCTCGGCAGCCGCCATTACATAAATCAAATCCAGCCCTATCGTCGCCGCTGCCAACGAAGTGATCTCTGCGTAATCATAGCTGGGCGCCACTTCAACAACGTCCGCACCTACAACATTCAGCTTTTCAAGACCTCGAATAATTTTTAGAGCTTGGTCTGTACTTATTCCGCCAACCACAGGAGTGCCTGTGCCTGGCGCATATGCAGGATCAAGGCAATCAATATCAAAAGTGAGATACACCGGCATGGTTCCAACTCGCTCCCTAATTGCCGAGACAATGTCTGTAGCTGACCTATCGTTAACTGCCTCTGCACTAATAACTTCGAATTCATGATCTTCGATATCATATTCCGTTCGTATGCCAATCTGAATTGAATGCTCAGGATCTATAAGCCCTTCCTTCGGAGCATGATAGAACATGCATCCGTGATTATATTCGCTACTTTCTTTGTAGGTATCTGTATGGGCATCAAAATGAATAAGCGCTAAAGTTCCGTGATGTTTGTGAACTGCCCTCAATAAAGGCAGAGTTACAAAATGGTCGCCTCCAAATGCTAGCGTTCGGGTTGCTTGGGCCTGCATTTTTCCAACGTGCTCAATGACGGTATTAATCATTGAAAGTGTCTCGCCGGGCGTAAATTCGAGATCTCCGTAATCCATAATTGCTATCTTTTCAAAGGCATCAAAAGTCCATGGCCATCTTCTTTCTTCCCAACGTAAATTAGCAGAGGCCAATCTAATACCTTGTGGCCCATGACGTGCACCAGCTCTGCCAGTGGTACCCATATCGTAAGGAATACCTAGTACCGCCAAATCAATGTTTCTACATTCCCGAGAGAAGGGGAGACCCATATAACTGTATGCGTTAGAGAACATTGAGTGACTGACTACAACATCGTTATCAGACATAACTAATCCTTTTTATGATCAACTACAGCAACGGTAATGTCGTTGCTAAAGATTAAAGGCTGAATTATTCAGTCAGCCTTAATACTAATTCACGCAGACACCTTGACCACGCAGATCAGCAAGCGTTAGCTCAAGACCCTTGCGCAGAATGCCTACCAACTCATCGATTTGAGGCTTTGTTATTATTAAGGGTGGCGAAATAATACAAATATTAATAAAAGGTCTCACTACCAAACCAAATTGCTGGCAATAAGCATCTACCATTTCCCCAACCACAAAATCTTTTTCTAGCAAATCTGCTTCATTATCAGCCGTAGAAGTCATCTCAACAGCTGCCATCAATCCGGCTCCACGTACATCTCCTACCAGAGCAATATCTTTTAGCGTGCGTAACTGTTGCTGGAAATAAGGAGCTATTTCCTTAACGTGCTCCAATAGACCCTCTTTTTCGATAATGTCCCAACTTGCCAGTCCTGCCGCACAAGCTACCGGATTCCCTGACCAAGTGTAGCCATTTAAATAGGTGCAACCATCGGCATTTTCACCGATAAACCCTTCAAGCAATTTATCTGACACAGCATACCCGCCTAGAGGTATGTAACCCGAAGTAACTCCTTTAGCGAAAATTATAATATCCGGAATAACACCAAACTCATCTTCGGAAGAAAACCAATGACCCAGGCGGCCAAAGCCCGTCACTACCTCATCCGCAATATAAGTGATGTCATATTTTTTCACTATTTGCCAACAACGGTAGTTATAGCCCTTTGGAGGAACAATCACTCCTCCACTGGCAAGAATCGGTTCGGCAATAAAACACATAATATTTTCTGGTCCTATTTCCTGAATTTTACTTTCCAACTCTTCAACCAGAAAATCACAAAATTCTTCTTCGCTAGCAAACTCAGAATGGTAGAAATAACAGGGTGCCGTTAAAAAATGAATACTATCCTGGATTGTGTCCATGGCAGACTTATCGCGCTCCTTTCCGGTTACTGATGCCGCCAGGAAGGTACTTCCATGATAGGCTTTGTCTCTTGTGATAATGTGCTTGCGGTAGGACTGGCCTTTTATATTATTGGCCAACTGACAAAGTCGCAGGGCTGAATCAACAGCCGTTGAACCTCCAGTTGTGAAAAAAATGCGATTTAAATCACCAGGTGTGTGGGCGGCAATGCGCTCTGCCAGTTCTACTTCCTTGTTGTTTATCACACTGAAGGAACAGGCATACCCTAATTCCATAATTTGAGTCGCTACGGCATCAGCAATTTCTTTTCGGCCATAACCAGTTTGCATACACCACATCCCGGCAGGCCCATCGAGCAATTTATTCCCTTCCGCATCATAAATATAGACACCATCACCTTTTACAATGACAGTGGATGAATCATCTTTACCCAAAAATGAAAAGTCACTCCAAGGGTGTATTAAATGCCTATTATATTTATTTCGATAATCTTTGCTTTTCACGTTTAAGTCTTTCAAATTCCTATACAGTTAAAGTTGACACCCATCGAGAATACAAACTACTTGCTACAAGGTTCAGTTCGGACACTTTTCTTTCAAGATCTTCGCTAATCTGCACATAGCTTTGTCGGCTGGCACTTTCAATGGTCAGATCGTCTTTCCAACTATTTATCCAGTCAGTAATCAGTGGCAATGTCATCTCTACATGGCTCTGCATAGCGAGCACATTATTTCCATAGACATAAGCTTGATTTTTACAATGGGCTGAAGAAAACAAGGGTTCGGCATCCTCGGGAACGGAAAAACTTTCATAGTGCCAATGAAACATAGTAAAAGGATCCCTTATTCCGTCGAGCCACCCATCGTTCATTTTTGGGTTCGTTCGCTGACAATCGTGCCATCCTATTTCTGCCTCACGATTTCTACTGACAGTCTCACCCAGCGCTTTAGTAATCAGTTGCCCTCCCAAACAATGGCCTAGTATCGGAACATTATGTTCGAGTGCCTGACTAATAAGTTTGATTTCGTCCTTAATCCAACCTATTTCATCATTAGCGCTCATGATCCCTCCCATGAAAACCAGCCCCAGCATCGAATTATCAAAGGGCGGGATAGTTTCCTTTTTATAACTTCTGATAATTCGAAACTGAATATTCGCGTGCTGCAAAAAATTAGCAATAAAGCCCGGGTGCTCATCATCCATATGAAGGAAAATCAGTACCTCTTTATTCATGACCTTACTCATGTGCATCGCCAACGGCTAATCTAGAACATATCGATTAACTTATAGAACATCATACCGGCGGCCATGACCGGACGACGCAGCAGCTTTCCCCCGGGCCAGGGGACATGAGATATTTTAGACATGATGTCGAATCGCTCGCGATTGCCTTCGACAGCTTCTGCGAGAACTCGCCCCATAATATGAGTCGGTGCCACTCCATGGCCTGAGTAGCCCCCCACATAGAGCACATTGCCTCGGAGCTGACCCATGACTGGTATTCGTCGAAAAACGACCGCCATAAGGCCACTCCACTTATACTCAATGCGCGCATTTGCCAAGACTGGAAAGACTTTTGCCATTTTGGCGCGCATGATCGCAACGACATTCGAGGGTTCCAGCCCGGTGTAGTTTGCCAGCCCACCGAATAGCATACGTTTGTCAGCCGAGAGACGATAATAGTCCAAAGCAGTTCTTGAATCACATACCGCAACATCTTTTCGAAGCGACTGATCAATTTGTTCGTCCGTTAAGGGCTCAGTCGCAATAATACAGCTTGTTGCAGGTAAGATTCGGGCATCCAAATGAGGTACAAGATTTCCTAAATACGCATTACCGCAGACTACTAAATAGTTAGCTCTAATCAACCCTTTATCCGTATATACGGCCGGATTATTCCCATAAGTTATTTTCTTTACAGTTGATTGTTCAAATATCCTGGCGCCCAAATTTTCAGCA
>Ga0310345_10001486_pt1 | contig 25936 bp, 16 predicted proteins | sample HC15DNA20500_MG_FD_204667 | JGI IMG/M metagenome (GOLD analysis project Ga0310345, IMG submission 204667) | Marine microbial communities from station ALOHA, North Pacific Subtropical Gyre - HC15-DNA-20-500_MG | ecosystem: Environmental > Aquatic > Marine > Oceanic | place: Pacific Ocean: North... | reverse complement strand
ACTTGCCCTATTTGTAAAAAATCCTGTGCTAAACTGATCTTTTAAAAATCTAATATTATCTCTAAACTTAGGGATAATTAGTTTTATCGCATCAACATCTTTATAAAGTTGAAATTTCTCATATACAAAAGATTCATCCGTTCCATCAAATTCTTTTTCACTAAGATCTAGATGGATATATCTGCAATCTGGTTCACCAGGCGCAGTAGATATGCTGATGTTGTTCAATAGGAAATTATGAAGACCGCACATATTTAAAAAATCATTAACAATCTTAATTCTTCTCATTTTTAAAGGAAGAGTCCTTAAGATATTTCCCTGAGAATGCCATAACCTTTCCAGTGCAACAAAAGCCTTTAAAGCTGAAGCGTTTGTAGTCTTCAGGGACATACTTATTGAAGCATCGCTACCTCCAAGATATTGAAATGTTGGAGTTTCTGAACCCAGTAAAGGAATCGAAGTTACTCGATTTGAAAAATTAATATTTATTCCAAGGATATGAAGCCCAGATAGATTTAAAGGAATACTTATTGATCTTGAAACTAAGTATTTCTCATCCTGTGGGAATCCCTTTATCTTTTCTGCATCAGCATTTTTAAAAGGATTACCTCCTATCCTGAACATACTCCCATCTTTTAATTTATAGAGTTTCCAACGACTATCTTTAGAGAGAACATCAATTTTTCCTTCTAGAAGTATTTCCTCACCTGTCTTCTCTTTTCCTCCATCTGCTATCATGGTGGAATCTGAAGAATGAAAACCTTCTCGTTCTAAAATCTTATTATACTCTTCATTTTGTTCCTGGGGAGTTATTGATTCATAATTATAACCAGAAACCCTAGTCCCAAATTCTTCGCCTGCAATTGCTGAATTGAAGTCTTCATTGATTGCACCAAAAATCTTTTTACGACGTTTGTTGTAATCTGAAGTGCCTTCTTTATTTACTGGATCTTTTAAATGAGATTCTTTTAGTTTTACTTCTTTAAGAAGACCTGGAACTGTTGCCATTTTAAATTCATTAAATTTAAAACTTGTCTGACCAAAAGGAGACCCATCCTCTCTCGTAAAAGAAACAACATCTTGATAGTCCCTTCTTCTTTCTTCCGCAAACCTCATTATTTTCCATGAAAAAGAAGCTCTTGGATCTATTGTAACTTTATGGCTAAAAGGACTTACGTTGTAGAGGAATTCATTTACATAGGCTTTGTAATTAAAATGACTTAAAGTCATTTCCACAGAAAGAGTTCCAGGCATATATGAATTACTTTGTTCATTGCTCGCAGTCGAAACGTTAAGACTTCTAAGAGCAAAAACCATTGCCTGATCTACAGAGATACTCCCTCCACCAGAAATCCCATCTCTAATAAATTCATTTTCTATATAGCAAAACGGAGTGGCTCTTAATCCAGAGATAATTTTTCTTAAGTCTGTAAACCCACTCTCTGCTGGATTTTCATCTTTTGGTTTATCTGTAAAAAATAATTTTACATTTATATTGACCTCTTTATTCCTAGACCAAATTGTTGCTTCAGAGCTTGTTCTTAAATTCGAAACTTTATTCGCATGGTTCATCTTTGTGATTTGAATCTGTGAAGGTGGAATCTTCAATACAACATCATTGATTTGAAATGAACCGTATGATTTAACTACAAACTCATCATTTAACTCTATCTTTTTCTTCGCCATACTCTTCCTCTACTAGTACATTTTATTTATTTCGCCATATGGATTCTGAATAGATCTTGATGAAGAATTGATATTAACAGAACCTCCCGTTACGGCAAATTGTTGAAATTGTTCTGAAATCACACCAATGTCATTTGGGTGATTAGCTCTTGCTCTAACTATAAATTTATTCGATGGGACTGGATGACTTGAAACCATTGCTCTTCTTTGAGAAAGAAGATTTGGGCCCATTGGATTTCCTATAGGAGCTTTGATCGGCCTTACATCTTTTCCGACCATCCTCTTGTGAGCTTTCCTCTGGTTCATTCTTATCTTTTGGTTTGAGTTTAATGCCTTACCAGGACCAACCATTTCTCTTGGCTGACTATTCATACTCGCTAAAGATGCTATTCCACCAATAGCAGCTAATGCAGCTATGCCTTTATGGGCACTAATTGTTCCCTTACCTAAACTTCCAAGCGTATTAGAGAAAATTTGTTCCGCATTTGCTACAAAGGAGCTTCCAGCTCTAGCCTTGTTATTTCTATGAAGGTTCAGCATCTCTCTTTGTACTGCTCTTGCAGAAGCTCTGCCTTTATGAACATTCATATCAACAAACAATCTCTCTTCTTTACCTCTTTGAATTGAACCTGCTAGAAGACCAACGATCTTATTTAAATCAAAACTCTTTAATTCTGGATCTAACTGAACACCATAACGTTGAGACAATCTCTTTACATCACTGGGGGCAAGTCGAATTGACTTGTCAGTCATAATCCCTTCTTCCATAAAAGCCTTAATCGATTCTTTTAGGGCACCCTCATTACCGCTCTTAAAAGCATCTGTAAGACTAGATAACATATCAGTCATCTTACTTGCATCATGATGCTTGAAACCAATTGGCTTTTGCTCAATCCATTCCAAGAGACTCAGCATATTACCTAATTCTCCACCACTATGATAAGATAAAGCTGCTCTCTTAGTTCTAGTTATAAGAGATGAGATTACGCCAATATTACTTTGAGCAGAAGCATGTCTCTGAAGCTGTAGGATATTTTCAGACTCTTTGAGGATATGGTCTCCACCCTCATCACTTGCCATCTTCAGCATCTGATATCTAAGCTGATGCTGGATATAAGCTTTATTATAAGCAGAGTTTCCTGTTCCTGCTCTACCTCCAAGCTCTTCTGCAACACTGGATTCAAGTTGAGGGTTTAAAGCTAAGATAGCTAATGCATCAAAGTCAAAGTCTCCAGCCAGACCAAGCATTGGCCCAAGACGAACAGAGGCTGTTAGTTTATTCTTTATTCCTTTTTTGGTATTTCCTTGAACTTCCTCAATAATGCTGAATCCAATTTCTTCTCTAGCCTCAGGGACATAAGCTGTTGGTCCTGATCCTTGTTCAGTTAATTGAAAGAAGACTTTCTGCAAAGAATAGGGGCCGATACCTGGATGTCGAAAGGTTATTCCTGCCATTTTTCCAGATCCTCTTTTATCAAAAAGATGTGAAAACATCTCCATCACTTCATCCTTCTGATATAAACCTGTATCCAGCATCTGCTGACGCATTTCTTCAGCATGTTTTTTTGTGATTTTAACAGTAAAGAGATCATCCATCGTCTCTACACCCGGGATTTTTGTTCTACTACCTTTTACTACTGGAGCTTTTCCTGCTATTGCAAAGTAACTTCCTGGAATTCTATTTCTTTCAACAGAACCCATCCCCTTTCCTTCTATTGCCCAGTCTTTAGTTATGTCTGTAATAAATCGTTCTTCGACATCTCTTGAAGAACCTCCTTCCGCTAAGCCTTCAATAAGGTTTCTAAATGATTTTCTAATTGCAGCTTGAGTTGGTACTTCTTCTCCAGATGCACTCTGTAAAGTTTTTAGTTCCATTCCAGGAGTATCTAAATTAGGAATATATATCTCTTTCCCACCTAACTTAACAAAGAGTTCTTTTCCTTCTTCCATTGCCTTTCTGTTAGCTGTATCAATATCCCCTAAAATTTCCTTAGTGCTTTTAAACTCTGAATCAATATCTAAGAGTACAGATTCATCAGGACCTCTAGGAGTTCTATATCCAGATATAGATTCTAGTGTTTTTTGTAGTTCTTGATGAACCCCAATCTTATTACTTCCCTCAGGAGATAAATCATAATGCCTGATCCTTCTTGCAATATCTTGGACTATCGCTCTAGAGTGCTTTCCAAATCCAGGACCCTCCATGATGTCATAAAACCGAGGCTCCATAGTTGCCATTTTACCTGCACCCTGGTACTTCATTGGATCTCCAACAGCGACCCTAATTGAACCAGCAGCGACACCAGATCTTGCAGCAGCTTTATAGGATCCCAGGTTATAACCAAATTCTTCTCTTAGGATATCTCCAATTGCAACTCCTCTATGTTCTTGTTTAAGAACCTCCTCCATCATCTCATTAGATTTGTCTCCCCCAAAATGAGTTCCGGTTAAACCAAAGATTTCAGAGAAATGATCTGCATGTAAAAATCTTTTAGATTTGTCCTGAAGAATCCCCGCTTGAGATTGAGATCTCAACTGTCTCTCTAAATCGATTCCAGTTTCAAAGAAGTTAGACATAAGTCTTGTAGTTGCTTCTCTGTGACTTGCAGATCCGCCTTGAACTGTGCGAGAGAAAGCATATGCGTCATCAAGAATAAGAGAACTCTTTCCAGTCAACAATCCAGCATAATGACCGAATTCTTTTAATCCAGAAAAGGCACCCATATGATTAACGTGATGAGCTTGTAATGCAGAAATCATCTGTCTGTTATGAAGCTGAGGCTTCTTGCCATTTTCCAGATGATCAGCTAAAGTTAATAAATCTGCATTAAATCTTTGACTCCTCATAACCCGAGCACCAGCTTCATTTTGATTTAACTCAGAAGCAATAGTTCCTACTACATTCTCAAACCCTGGAGCTGTTCGAGCAATTCCACCTGCGACCTTAACATCTCCATGAATTTTTATTAATTCTTCAGGTGTAAGTACTTCTAAATAATCAAGATGTAGTTTTAAATTATCTTTTGGACCAACAAGTCTAGCCTCACTAATTTTAAAATGACCCTTATCCAGCATTTCTTCTGTCAGGTATCTCGGGTCTCCCTTCTGATCTAGACCAAGAAAGAACTTGCTATCCTTACCCCCCTTCAATGCTTCTCTATTTATAGAGATAGAGCCGTCATCTGCTACATTAAGAAGACCTGCATGAACATGCTCAAGCTTCATAGACCCGCTAACTTGGACAGAAAGCATTTCACGCATATGTGGAGCAAACACAGCACTACCAGATCCCAGTGGAGATCTGCTCCCAGTCATTTTGCTGGGATCAACATAATAAGCCATTGCCTGGACAACACCCTGATGTTTTCCAAGTAAACTTTCCATTGCCAATCTACCAGTTTCACCAGGAGTTACTTTTCCAGCCATTCCTTGACTAAAGCCACTAAGAGATCTTTCAAATGGAGTAGATAAGCTTAAAGAAGCTTTACGAATAGTAGATGCTTGAGTTCTATGTGGAGCGCTAAGTATAACCTTAGCCAATGCTCTTCCTGGATCACTTATCCCTGGTACATTTTTAACAAACGGAACATTTTTGCCTGCCTGCCCGTATGATGGTTGGCCTTGTCCGTGAAAAGTACTCTTTCTCGGATCTCCAATCCCGGCTATACCCTCGTGTACCCCAGATACAGACATTAGAGAACTCACTCCTCTTTCTAACTCAAATTCAGTAAGACCTTTTCTTTTAGCAATCTCCATCAAAAGATCTCGTTCTTTATGTGAGATTCTAAAAGAATTTTTAGCTTCTACTTTTCTGTTTATATCTGCGATTCTTTCTGCTTGACCCTTCAGTCTCTCCCTCAACGTAGAAGAACCTTTATCTCTGCGACCAAGTATTGAGCTCCAAAAACTATCCCGAATATATTTTTGCTGTCTCTCTAAATTCTTTGTTTTTTTTGTTAAAGTTTCAGATCCATGTTCTGCATAAGCAGCCATAATTGCACCAGAACTAGGTGTAGTTGCCCTAACTCCTTGCTGTAAGTTTGAATGCTGTACCTGTAAAGGATCTAATATGTGTAATTCAGAGAGATCTACAGTCGAGAGAATTCCTTCTCCAAATTTAGATGCACCGACATCTGCAAAGAATTTACCTCCACTCCTTCTAACCACATCAACTAAGTCTTCCACTCCTGGAGATTGTGAACGTAAAGGAGTTCCTCTTTCATCAATAAGAGGGCCTACGCCAGGTTGAACCAATTTAACAGTTGCTCCTATCATTGTTTCAAAGTCTCTTTGTGCAGCACCTACTTTAAAATGAGCTCCTCCAGTTAATTCACCCTCAGTAAAGACCTGTCCCAATTCTTTAAAAGCATCAAGTGCTTGTTGACCAGTAAGAGTCCCCTCTTTCATTCTCGCAAGGATACCTCCACCACCCATAAGAGAACCATCTTTTGCTCTATGCCCAAGTAACTCGCCCATCACATAGTAGTCAGCTCTTAACCTATTTACTTCTTTTCCTGCATCATCAAGAATCCCAAACTGACGATAGACTCTTCTTACGTTTAAATTCTCCCCTGTATAACCAATGTGTGTTTTAAAGGTACGCATCGTTCTGTCGTTCATCATCATTTCACGTTCAAGGTCTTGTATGAGAGGTATCCTTAAAGAGACATCTCTCCCTAAGTATTTAAACTTACCCTGAATTTGACTTGCTCCACCATGACCAATTGATTCTTCCCAAGCTACAGTTGCACCGCTCGCCTCAAATAAAGCTTTTTGGAAATCAGACAATTGAGATACTAATGCCTGATCCCATTTATCTACATTACCCGACAGACTATTGATTGTGCTGATCGCGGAAAGACTCCTGTTTGAATTCAATACAGTCGTATTCTTTGTTGCTGAAGAAAACCAATTACTAGTTGTCTGTACATTGGGTAACCCTCTGCCAGCCTTTAGTTCTCCAGACAAAGGTCTTAATATTTTATGTTGACTTGAAAGAAATCTTAAAAACAAATTAGAAGTATTTAACTTACCGCCATGACCACCAGTAATTGCTCTCTGAACATATTCTGCTAATCGAGTTCCCTCATAGCCAGGACCTTGAATTGCTCTTCGTAAACCTGTCTCCAGCTCATCTGTTGGAGCAAGTATTTTTATAATCGCCTCTCTATCCTCTTTAGGTGCCTTATCCAGAGCAAGTCTGAATGCCTGATCGAAAGCTTCTTTATTTTGTCCTGGAGTAATATGAGGATACTTGTCAGAAGATAATCTTGGATTTATCTGGTAATCCAATTGATTCTTAATAAATTTTTGCTGCTTCTTTACCATAGCAGCATTTCTTCCAAGGAAGGTTTCCCCTCTGGATTCTACATTACTCTTAATTTTAGAGAGTCGGTTAACCTCTGATCTCTCTAAATCAAATCGCCAGTCTTGTTTAGTTCTTAGAACATCTTTTTTAAAGACCCCTCTATTCTTTTTTCTAAATTGATTTTCTTCATCTGCCATTTGTCATTACTCCAAATCAACCGAAATCTCAGGTCTACTTCCTGGTCCCCAATGCTTACTTATTCCAATATCTGCATGTATTCTTCTGCTCGCAAAAATCTCATTTATATTTCTTCGTGACCCATAAGAATCACCCGAATTTTGAACACTCATTATACCTGCAACTGCATTATCTAAAAACGGTTTACTACCAAGGGCTCTTAACTGGGTGTCATAAAAACCATAATCGTGCATATTTTCACCAGCATTAACAACCATCTTCAATTTGATATCTTCTAAATCTACTGATGGATGCCATCCGACCCAATCTGCCTGAGGGAGAGGGACATCAGGTAGAAGTTGAGTTCTTCTATACCAGTCACTGTAATTCTCTCCTTGATACTTTGTACTCTGATACATCTGATAGAGCTCTGGAGTTTTTGGAAACCCTTCATCTCTAGCTTCTTGATAAGTATCATTTATTCTATCAGAAACAACATTGCTGTATATTGATGCATTCAACATATCGTTCCTTGCTTCTTTAAAATCTTGAGTCTGCTCTAACTTCCACCTGGCCATATAGAGCTCTCTTTGATTTCTGGGGACAAGCTCAAGTATCCTTCTTCTTTTTTCAGGGCTATCTGCTTCAGAGAAAGCTCTAAAATATGCCCTATCTTTTGCGGGAAGTGCTCTGTATATTGAGGAATCATTTTGAGTATAAGGGTTTACTCCAAAGAGAGTTTCATCCTTGCGTTGCTCAAATATATGTCTTGCTTCTTCATCTCTATTTAGCTTTGCAATATTAGCTAATCTTGCATTTTTAACATACTTCAGCGTATCAAAGTATTCTTCAATATCTCTTCTTTGTTCAAGATCTCCTGGAATGCCATCCCAGCCAAGATAGTTATTAGCAATAGATTTTACAGTTGGAGATATAAAGTCATCAAAAGGACTATTCCAAAAAGCAGAGGTTCTCCCATAGACATTCTCTCTTTCATAGCTTTCAATGGATGTTCGTCTTGGATTAAATTTAGATTCTGGAGACAAAGGATATAGGTATTCAATTGGAGACTGTCCATGCAATATGCGTTCTGGAATTGAAAATAGTGCTCCCAGGATACCCGTGGTTTCAGACCTGGCCCCTATGGTTCTATTGATTCCAGCTAAAACCCCAGAGGAGTAATCAGCTCCATATTTATCCCCTTGACCAAAAAGAGAGTTTCTATACTCGGAGAACTGCTTCCGATCTCTTCTTGCCCTTAACTGCTGTCTTGTTGCTTCGTATATACTTGATTCATAAGAATCAAAGTCAGAGGAAGCTTGTCTCGCCTGTTCCTTTATCTTTTTAAACTCGTCACTGTAGGGAGCAATATCTGCGAGAATTTTATATTTATGGATTAATGGGTAGTCTTCAGGGTTAACTCCCTCAAGCTCATTGAATCTTGCCGCATAGCCAGCCCCAGGTAGCCTCAGTTCGCCTTCTGCCACCTTAGTGTAGGGATCGCCTGCTTGAAAATTAATCCCTCTAGAGCCCCCTCCAGGGATCCAGGAGGGCATCTCGTTTTCAATAGGATTGTATTTGTCTAAGTGTCTTCTTTGAGCAGGGTATAAACGACGAAAAGCCTCATTCGTCATTGCCATTCCACCAAGATTTAAATCAAAGAAATCCCGAGAAACAGAAGTCACATCTCTAAAAGAAGACATTATCTTATACTGATCAAGGATACCGGGAGATCCTGTAATTGAATCAACAATACTTTCTGTTGCGTATCCCCATAGACCAGCTTGCTCTGTTAGATGATAAAAGGCTTTACTTAAACTCTGGGTAACTCCATGAGGAGAAACTGGAATACCTCCAGGAGTTTCTCCAAGCTCAGTTGCGTATACTTTTCCAAATCCAGGGTCTTCAACCCTTACTGAACCTTTATCCACCCATTCTTCTGTGTGCATATAACGTGAAGGCTTAAGTAATCTACCAAGTGTGTTTGATAATATCGGTCCAACAAAACCTGGAAGGTCTTCAAATGGAAGAGAAGTTACTGGATACGGTCTACTGTTGTAATGCTTTTCTTCCAGATGATATGTGAGTTCTTTTAAGTAGAACTTTCTCATAGGAGAGATATCATAATCATCTTGCCAAATAGCTTTCTCTTTATACTTGGACTTCATTCGGGCATACCAACCTGGGCGATAATACATGATATCTTCGCCTTCCATTGATCCTCTACCGAACTCCCAGAAACGACCTCTCCTTACTGCAACTTCTTTTCTACCAGAATAGATCGCCTCTAGCTCTTCTGGTCTTTCATCTGGAACTACAAGACCTGCTGCACCAGGAAGCCAAAATATACTACTAGCTAAGAATCCCCACATTCCAGCAACCTTTCCTGGAGTAGCTCTTGTTTTCAATCCAAAGAGCTTTAAGTTCAAGATGTCTGCGTCACCCTTTTCTGCAACCCTTCTCCAAATCGCTCCAATAGTACTATCTTCGTCAATTACGCTTCCAGCCCTGCTTGTCCCATAACGTTGAAACTTAGACTTAAAAAAGTTATCCTCTCCAAAATCAAAATCAACATATCTTTTATGAATATCTGCCCTTGAAGATTGAAAAGACTCAAATGTTGAATGCTCTCTTCTCTGATAGCCTCTAGAACCCTCATAGAGTTTAGCAGCAAACATTGACGTCATCATAGAAGGAAGACCAAATTTAAAAATATTTAAAGGGTCTGTAATCCCAGGGATATTCTCTTCAAAATATTCCTGAATCCCATAAAGAGGAGTTACTGTATTAACAAGATTTGCATAACCAAGATGTGCGGCAACACCTGCGGTTGCAACCGCCTCTGTTATCCCTGTTCCAACAGTCTGTTCAGCCATCCAGTCTAATTGTTTATATGCAAGAGGGACTACCCCGGCGAGCATGGTAAGTTTCTTACCTAGATGAAAAGCTGTTTTTAAAGGTGCACCTGGTCTAACGCCAAGACCAGTATCGAAATATTTACCAATATGCGGTAACTCTTGAAGAAAATCAGCAACTGGCTTCAACATACCTTGTTGAAAATCTTCACTTAATAATCGATTAAATCGATAAACCCCAAATTCAGCTGCAATTGCCTTAGCTCTTCTGAAGTGATATTGAAAAGCTGTATTGCCACCAATGAACTGAATCGGTCTCTTTGTCCCCTTAGGATCTGACTTAGATGCAATATTTGGTCTGTCAGGACCTGACGGATCTTTTACAGCACCAAAGGTACTTTTATTTACTTCAAAGCCTGGAACATTTGCTCTAGCATAAGCTTCACCAAATGTATTAGATGCCCCTTCTTCACTCAGCCTTATTACACCAGCATGCTCCAGGAGAACCTTTGATTTAGAGGTTATATCCTTGCCTAAGTATAATTTTCCGCCTTTAAGAGTTACCCCTTCTCTTGTTATTGCACCAGAAGAGACTCCCTTCTTATCGCTTAAAAGAGCTAAGTATTCAGCTGTCTTATCGCCTTTAAGCTTTTTTAGATCGAAGAATTGCCCAGCACCAGACTGAGCATCCATGACAGACTTCTCTCTATGAGAGAGAATATTAGAGATCTGAAAGGTTCTACCCCATTTAAATGGAGAGTAATCCTCAGCGATTCTTGATAAATGTGTTGCTGTATCCCAGACTGCAGGGGATTTTCGAGCCAAACCATAGGCAGCTGCAGCGCCAGCTAGAACGCCAACTCTACCTGAATATGGATGAGAAACATTATAACCAGACTGATAAGGCCTATCAGTCCACAGTTCTTCTTGATTACTTCTTGAACCTAAAGCCTTCCCGTAATATTTTCGTCCAGTTTGAGGGTTTAAGACATAGGGTTCTTGATTATTTTTTGGCACTGCTATTTCTTCTTAGCAGCAGCTTTCTTCTTGAATATATCTTCGTATTGTCTATTCAAAGCAACTTCATCTAATCGTTCTTGCTTGTTGCTTCTATGGAACTCTTCTTCATTCGCCTTTGCACGTTCTCGAGCTGCTACTAATCTTTCCTCCGGGGTCTTAATCTTTAGTTTACCACCGGAAGACAATTGGTCTAGATAATCTTTATAAATTAGAGAACCATCCTCCACCATTTGACTTGTCTGGATATTCTCATCCTCTTTTTCATGACCAGTCATTTGAGAAGCAAGTGATCTAGATTGAACTTCAGTAATTACAGTCCTATCTGACTTTGGTACAGAAGTCGTAACTGGTTGAGATTCTCCCTGTTGCTCAAGATACTTAAGATACAGATCCATAGCTTTAGGCTTTTCTTTAGGCTTTTCTTCTTCAGCACTCTCTTCTGATGGATTACGGAAATTTATTGGTTCCTGTAGAGCCCCCAGCTGTATCAACTTTGACTCTGATTGAGCCAATCGAAGCATGAAGTCTCCATAATCCATAGCGTATACATCCTCTAATTTATAAGCAGGAAAGGCCTGACAAATAAATGAAGCTGTCTGATGTATTGCTTGATTAGCAATACCTCTGAATCCATTAAGTGCTGTATTGAGATCTTCTATACTTTCAGGACCTGAATTTGAAATTATATCCTGAACAACTGTACTTACAGTCCCTGCTTTTAAAGCGAACAGACTATCCTTAATGAAATCATCCAGAACACATTTCTGAAAAATCTCATCTTCTATAGTCGCTCGTGCATATACTCCGCTTTCAAGTAAAGCAGAATATTCAAGATAGTCACCTATACTTAATTGTTTCCATGGAATAACATCTCCACTTTCAAGATTAGTGACAAAAACAGATCCATACTTTCTTCTTAAAGCTGGAGGATCAAACATTTTATTTTTTAAAGTTTAACTACAAGGGCTGAAGCCATTTGGGGATTAATAAAATTTGAATTCTGCATAATCTGCTCATTCAAAGTTGTTAAGCTTCCTGCTTTATGCTCGAGAGCTTGCTTGCCTTTTTCAGACGTCCAGAGAATACATTTAGAAACAACCTCTTCTTCTAGATCAAGAGCACTAACTCTTTGCTCTGAACTCTGCACGGTTTCTTGTAGCTTTACAAATTCCCTTCTATTGATTGGTCTCCAAACAACAAGTTCGTCATCTGAGAACCCAGAACAATATACTTCTCCATGATTCTGTTTCCATTGCTCTATATTTACCTCTGAGGGAGCTCTTGGATAAGCAGCTAAAATTTCTGCTAAATTTTTAATTGGATCTTCTTCCTCCAATAATTCTTCATTTAATCTCTCTATATCTTCAACGGTTTGTTCTTCTATCATAACCGATCCTTTCTTATATAAAACATAATATCATATAACATTTTTTGCATAAAAAGAATAGACTTCTTGTACTGGATTTTCATCTATCACAACAGTCTGTCCTTTTCCAATTAAATGCACATTTTCAATTTTACGAACAGTTGCTATTTCTGAACCATCGTGCTTAAATTCCAAATAGATATCGAATCCATTTAAAATTCTTCTATCAGTTCTTAACTCATGACCAAAACCCATGTCAGCTCTTTTTTCACTATTATCAGGTCCCCAAACCACATCATTTATCTGCTTAGTAACATTACCTGTTGTAACGTTATTATCTCGTACTTCATTTAACAAAAGCATATACGACTCAATTTCATCAACTCTATCTTTCGCTGCCTTTGTGTCTTGAGATTGCACTCTATCTCGCACATTCAGATATGTTAATTCATCAACAAGTTTTTTATTTGCGTTGAATACTGTTGGATTATGTCGATTTTTAAGTATAGACCACAGATATCCAGAGTGAGTGAAGTTAATGCTAAAACTACCTTGAACAATTATTGTTCCATTAGCCATCTCGTCAAAAGTTTGAGAAGCATAACCGTATATTGGAATTTTAGATTGCTGTACTGTCCATTGCAAACTAGTTACTTCATCTACAAGAACATTTTCAATATAAACAGCTGCTTGAGCTCCACTAAAGTAATCTAAATTATATTCAAAAGTATCCAGATCTCGACTAGAGGAAAGAAGATCTAATTCTGATGGAGTGTAAGCCACTAATAATTCCTCCTTATTCCTGCTCTTTCAAGTAATTTTTGATATGTGGAAAAGTCTTGTTTGAGCAACATGCTTCCTGACGTCACTTGCCCTTTACTTCCGCCTTGCCTGATAACCTCTGTAGCATCAGACATTGGATCCATATCAAGAGCTACAAATTGAACAACCTCTTCAAGAAGAAGATCCTCAATACTCATTGTCTGACCACTATTCATGAATTCCACACCATAAAGAGCCATTCTAGAAATATTGTTATGTTCATTTGCAAAAAGAAAAGTTAGATCAACAGGAAGTATCTGGTCTGCAAGCATTACAACTTGAGGTTTTTCTATATCATAGATAATCTTCTCCATCTCACGAGTTAATTCTCTTAAGGAGTGCTGATTAAGTACAGTGAAAATCATAGAACCAGCAATAGTTCTTGGACCTCGAGTATACCCACGGGCTTGAACATTCCCCATGGCTCTAACTGGAGCTTTTGGTCTATGAGCCTGACATGATATGGTCTGAACAGTCCCCAGCTCATAAGCGAGTCCCTTCAGCTTTTTTTCCTCTTCCTGAGAGGCTCCCACTCTATATTCTTTCCTAAAAAATCTTTTCTCAAGAATACCAAAGTTAAGAGTAGCTATTACACTGACATCTGTCCCTGAATAGGTGGACTTAGACCAATCCAACACTTTCCTTACATGAGGCTGACTTTCGTTGTTATTATTTTTTACCATAGAAGAAGTGCCTAGCGGACAAATCCGCTAGGCTCCTTATCTTATTATTATTTATCAAAAATGATTACACTGATGATCTTACTAAGGCTCATCACTGCCATTTCTATCCAATGATTGCCATGGAGCTAAAGTTCTAGCTACATAACTCATCTGTTGTTCAGAAACGATATCATCAATAGAGACGCCATAACCTTCATTAAGAATTTCACATCCGTAAATCCTCATAATTGCTAAAGCTCCATATTCATTTGCTGCTGCAAGTGTGACATCAAAGGGCAACACCTGGTCAGAAAAGAAAGCTGTTTCTTTAGAAACAAGACCGTTCATATCCGTAGGTGTTTCAGCCCCATCATATGTCAAAGCTGCTGTACTTGCTAAAGGAGTAGTAAGCTTCACACCTTCCGTAGAAAGACCATAAGATTTTTCATCTGGATCCAAATAAGGCTTGTAATTCTCAATGCTACCAGTCTGACCAGTAGGTCTAGTTACTCCAAAATGTCCCAAAAAGGCATGCCTATCAAACATCAAAAAAATCAATGTTCCTGCAATACCTCGCTTACCTCTAGAGTAAGCTCTGCAATCGGCAGATCCCATAGTATAAAGTGGTGCTTTTTCCCTACTTATACTATACGAAATTGCCTGCAGTTCTCCGATAACCTCAGCTCCGAAAACTGCTTTAATATCTACACCGGAAAAACTATTATACCCTTGGTTGTTTACTCCAGCTCCTCTTAAATTTACACTGTTATCTGCTGCCATAATAACCTCCTATTAAGTTGCCGAAAGGCCAACAACCACTGTAATTTGACGTAGTTCAAAAGCTGGAACTACTTTTAACTGGACAATTGCTTGCCCTAAAATCTTCATTTGAGGAGTTACTACAATTTGATGTTCATAAGCAGAAATACTTCCACTTTGAACAAGAGCCTGAAGTGCTCCTTTAATTGCAGTATCTAGTCCTGCAATTTGTGCACTCGTCATTGATCCGCCAAGGAATGGCTCGCCAACTGCACGTATACCGTCAACACAAGCTTCAACCTGTCTTACAGTTGAAGCTCTTGCGTAATCAGATGCCGGAGTTGCCGCAGTAGGTCCATCAGAAATAACAACACCAGTTGCTTTCCTATTTAAACCAACAAGTCTCTTCCCTGCCAAAGCATCTAATTTCAAGCTGGTAATCGTACCCAGAAGGGTACCAGGATTAAAGCTCTTATTAGTTGGGGCACTAGAAACTGGAAGGCTTCCACCTTGAAGAAATCCACCATATGCAGCTGCTACACTAGTCTCATAATTAAGAGAGCCACTGGCAAAATTAATCCAAGAAGCAACGATATTGAGATACTTCCCAATATCTACCTTAGACCCATTAGCATCAGTCTTCTCTGCATCATCAAGATAACATCTACCTGTAGCAGCATCTTCTGCAGAGGCAAAAAAGCCTCCATTCCCTGCATAAGTAGCAGTATTCTTAAAGGGAGGTGGTCCCGATGCCGCGCCTAAACGTCCAGAAAGGAACTTGTTTCCAAGGAGACCAGTTCCATCGACAGTTATCGCACCACTAGAAAGCGTAGGAGCTTTTCCTACCCATGTTGACTCAGAGGCTGCACCACCCCAGTCAACTGCACCTGCACTATCAACAGCAGCTTTAACTCCAATAAAGCCCATTCGCATATCAACAACTTCACTGCCTCGATGACAGAATTCAGCTAATTGATAAGCAAAGTTAACTTCATGGAAATCATCTATAGTTCCACCAATGCTATCTGGATCTAATGTAACCGACGGACTTGCAAAAGACGGCGTTCCAGGATCACCTGGAAAAACCCATGCAAATTTCCATTCGCCAGCAACCTCTTTAGCTTGAAACATGCCGAGTGTATCAACATCTCCACTTCCCACTGCAGGAATAGTAAAAGTACTAGTTCCTGCACACAGATGCGCAGCATCTGCATCAGTCAAATCCATTACATTGGCGTCATCAAGATAGACTCCGCCAGGAATAACTGCATCTAAAGGCTGGTCATACATGTATGCAAATGCCTTAAAAAGCTCTTGATACTGGTGCCTCTTTCCTTGGGTTCCATCGCTTGCATCAGAATCACCAATGCGCCAGAGAACGAAGTTAGATGCTCCACCTGCTTGAGCCTCAACCATTGTTTTATAGAGAGTGCCGTTAGTTCCAAACCCAGTTTTTACATCAGCAAAACTTGTTACTGTGTAAGGTGCTGAATAGTCACTGGGAACACTATCTGAGGTTCCCAGGATTAAAAATTTTGGTTTACCCGGATCTGGATATATTGTTAATTGCCCATCAAGAGCGTCCAAAAAGATTCCAGGTAAGTTATTGTAAATTGCCATAATTCAATTCCTCCTTGATTATGTCTTATTTGCGTCCAATTGAATTAAAATTTCTTCAAGTTTTTTCTCCTCGAATCTTCTTAGTTTTTCCGTTCTTACGAAGTAATCTAAAGGTCGGCCATACCATTTGTTTGCGTCCTCCGAAACAGTATCGTCCTCACCCCTTCCCCAGAATAACACACGACCTACACCTTGCAGTCTAAACCACCAGGCATATTCTTCCATAAAATCCTCAAACCAACTAGCTCTCTCATTGGCTTGCTTATTTGTTCTAGCCCAACAAGTAAATCGAATTAAATTGTCATACCAATAGCCCTGAATTGAAAATCTATAGTTAGAATCATTTGGATCATTTCCAGATTCTCTAACTATTGGTCTTAGATTTTTAACAGGTCCTTCAAATGGAGCTCCTTGACTATAAGCTCCAGGCTCTCTCCTGACTAAACGAAAAGATATCACCTCTGTCTCATCTGTAGGCTTAGGGTCTTCTTCTGTAAAATCAATAAAATTCCTTAATGAAATACCAGATCTTCTCTGATAATCATTTAATCCTTTGTTAACTAAACCATAAAATTCTTTTAATGATTTAACATTTCCAACCGTATGTTTAGTAGGAATAGTAGAATTAGATTGATCCTGAAAATTAAGATCATAAACAGTCTGAGCAATTATACGATGACCACCATCGCCAGCTTTTACATTAAGTAATTCATTTAATTTTTCACTCATACTTAAATACCATTAAGAAACTTATATGCCTTTTCGACACAATCAAGTTTCCAATATTCTAACCTTCCACTATCAGCTCTAAAGTCAATTGCTTTTTTAATTTCATATCGAATCATTCTTTTCATCGGTTGAACTACTTTTCCTTCTTCATCCAATACTAATTCTATAATCTTATCTTCATCTGTAAAGCCCAATGAAGATTTGCAATAAAAAACAGTAACTGGGGCTTTGTAGATGAGTTCATTTCGTAATATTACTTTATAGCAGTCGATATAGACTTCATCCCAAACATAGCCCTCTCCATGACAAATCGGACAGAATAGATCTCTGTCTGGTTCATCTGTTACTTCATCAACACACGGACAATCTATTAGCTTGTCGCTTGAATTTTTTCTCATTTTTCTGAATAAAACTTTTTGGGATTTAGACACCTCAGGATAATGGCCATCTAAAGTATTCTTAAGTTCCATCCTCATATCTGGTTCTGTTGAACCACTTGATGGATAGAGAGACCTAGAGGACATCACCACCACCTTTTCTTATGTGTTCTAAGGCTACGTCTTATATTGTTAGAGGTTTCAGAAGCATTGGCTGTTGGCCTCTTATTCGTTGCAGAAGTTCCCTCCCACATGCGGTCAAAAAGTGGTCGATCAACATCATAGACGCCCTTGATTACCATCTTAGGACTTCTAATCGTTTTCGCTCCACCACCGCTCATTAACTGATCACCCCATTTTCTCATCATATCCTGAAGATAATTCAGAGTCTCCTGATGAGAGGCAGTGTCGTAAGTTACAGATAAATCTCCAAGAGTCTTTGATTTTAAAAGATTTCCACCAACATTAGTGACCAATGTATAAGAAGAGGCGAAGGAGACATACTCTCTTCTTGCATGTTGAAATAGCTTTTCATTAATATTAACAGTGGAGAAGGTAAGACTATCTGCTTCAAGACTGGCTTCTAAAACAGCCATTGCAGTCGTAAGGTCTTTAATCTCACTGATAAGACTACCAACCTCTAGCTTCACTTTTGTTAAGTTACTATAGAAAGGAGTAAGCGCCGTTAAGAATTCGATTTGAAGATCTTCCGTTAAGCTCTCTCCCGTAGTTGCAGCAACAGTAGAGAGTAACTTCACAGAAACAATATTATTGACACTTAGCTGAGGAGATTCAAATGAGATAACTTCTGAAGTTCCAGAAGCGACTTCAAAAGTTAATAGAACATTAACCCCTGTCTGACAGGTAAGATCCCCTATCCATTTATCGCTCCAGACTCCAAGAGGAGTACAAGGAAGTGTATATTGGTATTCATATACTCCTTCACCCAGATAAGTAGGGGTAAATCCATCTGAATCAATTGAGTTAGCAACATCAGAGGTATCCGCATCAGGTTGAAAAATATAAACCTTTGCATTTGAAGAGGTTGTGGGTTTCCCTAAATCATCTTTAAATTGAACACGAAGCTTTATCACTTCTCCAGCACTTACAGATCTGGCCACTAGAAACCTCCACTAAATCGATATTTAATTCCTTTCTTTTTTATATAGAACATGACTGTATCAAATTTTGATTGTCAGTGTTTTACCGCTGACAACAAGCTCCTTAGCAAGCTTTCCTTTTGCACTGGAAACAATATTGGGATGATCTGAAACCTTTTTCGCTTCCAAGATAACACTTGCGTCTGTGATTGTTGAAGAATCCAACTCTTTATCAAAAGTAAAAACTATTTCAGATAAATCAGAAGCGTTATCAATACTGTAATCTGCTGGAGTTGAAGAAATCAACTTCAATACACCCGTAGATTGTGAAGTAGCTGTACTGGGCGTTGCTCCTGAAGATAAGATAGAAGTAGAAATAGTGCTGGGCAATTCAGTAATTGATCCAGTACCACTCTCAAAATTAAAAGAGACATGACCAGTACAAGCAGCTCCTGCATCATCCTTTGTCTCTGCAATATTAACCGTATAAATTAATGAAGGATGTAGAGGCTGGTCAGGAGTGAATACTAATTTACTTCTATAGGATGTAACGTTTGGATCAACTTCAACATTTACATCAGTTAAACTGATGTACTTAAAAGTGAATACACCTTGAACAAGACCTGCATAACCTGGAGATCTTAAAAAATTGTCTAAATCACCTTGAGAAATATTGGCAGGGCTTGTTAGCTCCAACAAGCCCGGCCCAATAAATTGATCTGTATCAGGTCCTTCAATAAAGAAATCTAATTGAAGTTCCGTATGATCCATTGCTCGATCAAAAAGCACCGTAATAGCACTTTGCAATGGAACACCCACATCTCCACTTCCAGGAAAAGTATCATCAATAATATCTGAAAGTGCAGGCATGACTTATCCTCTTAATTTATTCGGGAAGAGGTATCTCCACTTCCTTCTCATCCAATTCTACCACATCAGGCAGATCATCCAAGAAGGTCTGAGGGCTTAATCCTTGTTTTTCCGAATTATCTTCAATCTTTTTAAGGTTTTCAGTTACCTGATCTGTATGGGATGCGAACATCTCAATTAGAACAGGAAGCAAACCTTTTCTATTTTTATTTGAACGCTCTATATCTATCAGTTTTCTTAAATCTGAAACAGGTAGACTAGAGGCCTCTCTCTTAATTACATTTATCTTTTTAGCTAGAATCTTTTTAAGGATTACCTCTTTTTTACGAGGAGTTAATTCAGTTTCAACTTTACTTGCGACTGCCTTAACCGGGGTGAATACCCCTTGTTGGGCTTCCGTCTTTGTACTCGCAATTTTCTCAAGAATTTCTAAATTAAATTCAGTACTAAGAACACCCATCCTAATATTAAACAAGATCTGTTCAGCTTCTTGCTTCGTTAGAGAATCTAAATTAACTGCAATTGGACCTGGATTCTCAGGAGTTAGAACAATATGAGAACCAATAAAAAGCATTGAATGCTTATCAACATCTTTCAAAGCTAATTCCATAGCAATTCCTTTCTAATATAAAAAAAAAGAGGGGGGCATTGCGCCCCCCTCTAGGTAGAGCCATAATGTTTCTAATCTAGTTTTTAATTAGATTAAAGAACATTAGAGGTTGCACCAATCGCACTCAAGTTATTAATAGTAGCCTGAGCCGGGGTAACAATCTCATTAGGCACAACATGAACATTCTTCAATGTTGCAATGGCCTTACCTTCATTAAGGATACCAATACCGTATCGCTCACGGAGCTTGATCTTGCGAATATCTACACGCGGATCATCGAACTCTTCAGTGGTGACTTCTTCATCAACGATGAGAACACCGAGCTCAGCCGAATCAAACATGTAAATGTCAGTAAGCTTACGTCTAGGATCGTAAGGCACAAATGGACTTACAATGATCCTAAATGGTATATTCATATATCCTGGCAATTGAGGTGCAGAATTGAGTGTCTGGGGATAAGCACTCAATGGACTAGCAGTCGCACCCGCAGCATTACCTCCGGGAGTAATATCCTGACCGCCGGACACTCCGAGGCCACCGCCCCAAGGAGCTTGTCCAGCAGGATTACCCGAATGACCTGCAAACCAGTTTCCACCATTATTTCCTAAAACAAAGGAACGCAAGGTGGCATCCTTAACGAACATCGTCCAGGTCAGAGGATGCATGAGAAGGGTATTGGGAGTGAAACCCTGAGTGATAACTTGTGCATAAGCATCAAAGATATCATCCATGGTTACAGAACCATTCCCTGCTCCAGCAATATCACGACCCGTCGTGACGCCTTTAAGAGATGAAGCAGGAGTGACATTGTCGAAACAAGTGACACCCATACTTCGAATGAAGTTAAAAATCTTAACTTCTTTATGACGAGCAAGAGCCCGACCAGCTGCACGGAGATGCATACCGATCACGTCAAATTGGGAGTATCGGACCATTTCGTCAGTTACTTTAACAGCAACACCCGACTTCCCAATCGTTGCAGTGACCGTGCTTCCACCCATCTGGAGGCTACGCTCTGGATATTCTTGACCTTCCGCAATGTCAGCAGCAACGAGTGCCCCAACAGCAGGGAAAGTAATAGTTTGACCATAAGAATAATTAATTCTTTGGAGTAGGCTACTACCTACTAATAGAGGCTCTGCAGCTTCCTTAACGATATTACTAATGACCTTAGGCATTAGCATTGGCGCGTTAGGAACCGAAAGAGCATCATTTAATTTTACACGTTCGCCACTTTGAAGACTACCATTGTTTTTCCAAAGGTACTCAAATTGGCTTGCGTCTTTAATTTCTATAGACATATTCAATTCCTCCTTATCTTGATACCAGGTTGATGCGGACAACTAAGTCTGCAGCACCTGCGTAATGAACTTTATCTGAAACGCCGCCCGTTGCGGAACCTGGCATCTGATCCATTTGACCTGCGTAACCGGGAAGGCTACCGCTGGAATCAGTACCAAGGGCTGGATTGTACGCAGTACGTACTTTATCCAATGCATCTTTTGCTGCACTCTCTACTTCAATAACCTGACCAACAATATCAGCGAAAGTATCACCGATATTAGTCCGTAGTAATACGGTATTAGCCCCATCAACATCAGCTGCGACTGATGGCTCAGGATTGGCAAGTACAAAGTTAGAGTTTGCATCACACTTAACAAAGTCACCTGCTTTCAGGTTGCCTGTTGCACATGCAAAAGCACCCACCGAAGCAGCTGCCGAAGCATAGTGATAATAACTAACAGTTAAATCACCACCATTAACATCACCAGCGGCAACAGTTGTAGCAGTAAACAGAGTGATAACCCCTGTCGTTTGATCCAAGTGCCATTTACCTTCTGAATCAGCTTCTGCAAGAGTATCAACTCTTGTTACAAACAAAGCACCTGTTGCAGCTACTGCTCCAGCAAAAGTGACTCTTGTACGCTGAGTATCAGCAGCCAAAGAACCAGCATTACTTAAAGCAGCTAAAACAAGAAGATCCGTGCCTGCGGTATAAGACCCGAAGACAGCACTTTCTGCAGTTGCATTTGCTGGAACCAAAGGCAGTTCCAAAACATAATCACAAAGAATTGCAACTTGATGTTGCAAATTGTGATTGTGATTGCGATAAGCAGCCGGATTGGATCCGTCATCCAAAGAGCTACCATCACCTGCCCATTGCCACATAGCATAAGGTGCTACGCCAACAGGCTTACTAACCGTAAGAGCGGTTCCACTTCTACCCAAAAAATGTTTAGTAGAACCATCAATATCAGCTACTGCATGAGTTACAGCTGCCGTAACAGCCACTCCAGTAGTAACATCAATTACACCTGCAGTTACATCAAGAGCGGTGTAAACAATGTTTGTTCCAGAGGCGACTCCCGCAGGAACCACCCTTCCATCATTATCAAAAGCAAGCACTTTTCCGGGTAGGACCACAAAGTGTTCTTCGTAATACTTATCGAAGAACTGTACTGGAAGCCAAGCTGCTGGCTTGAATTCCCCATGTGGACGAACACCCTCGGAGTGCTCAACAACTGGAATCATATTTCCTACATGATCCCAAGATTTGTGACCGGGCGTATAACGCCCTAAACTATCAAAACCCATAGTTTCTTTCCTCCTTAATTATGTTCTTTCTCTGGAAGTTTCCCTTCTCGTCTCATTTGAGAGAGAAAGGCTTCAGCAGCAGCTTCACTCTTACCCATCCTGAGGTACATATAATGCTCCTCAATCTTGGTAAGATCTTCCACAGATACGCTAGATTGTTCAGTTGCCTGAACACCAATTGGATCCTCTACAGTTTCTGTAGGAACTCGGGATAAACCATCGGTTAATTTATCAGTAATCTTTTCTAGACTAACTGAGCCGACAATCCTTCCAAGTTCAGAATCCAAACTGGAATCAGTAAATTGAGTAAAATCTCTTTCTTCAACCTTCTTCTCTTCAAGATTGATTAAGGTAGAAAGATAATTTTCTTTCAACTGTCTAAGATTAGACAGGTCCTCAATTCTAGCATCCTGCAGAGCTTCCATGTCTTGGAACAGGGAGTTATACTCTTTACGGATAGCTCCGAGTTGATCTCTGAGCTCTCCTACTACATTTTCCAGTTTTATAATTTCCTGCATGAGAGGCTCTTCAGAATCAGATACAACTTGTATATCCAGTTCCTTAAAAGCATCCTGCAAGGATTCTACACCGACTACAACCGATAACTTGTCTACCAATTGCTTTAGCGTATTCTTATCCTCATTTAGGAATTCAATACTGTCTTCTAATTGCAAGTTTTCTTGTTCAAAAACCTTAAGAAGTTGATCTAAAAGATCAACTTTTTCAACTTTATCCTTTTGGATAATATCTTTTTTAACCATATCTTTTGGGGAACTACATCCAAGAGCTTTAGACTTGCGACTAACACAAGCTAAAATATCGCTCTTATCTCCAGGACCTTTGTATCGATCAATGAGACGACGTGCTGCCGTCACATGTGCACAATCTGGAACAGGAAAGGATCGGTTAGGCCCACAAAATGTAGACTTGGCAAGCTTTTTCCTTTGTTTAGAACTCAACTTTCCGTCGAGTACTTCCTCCAGAAGCTCACCATCTTTGACGGCCTGCTCTATCTCTTCCCACATATAGTCATAAATTTTTTGCTCATCTTCTTGAGCTAATTTAATTCCATCAAGAATCTTGGCTGTTAAGTCCTCAAACGATCCATCCTCAATTTCAGAGACTTCTTCAGATAAGGCCACGGTTTCAGATTCTAATTTATCTTCAACCACGACTTCTTCTACAGAAACCTCTTCTACTTTGGATTCATCTTTGATTTCTACAGATTGAATAACTTCTTCCGTAGAATCAAGATCAGTTTGAGAATCAACAGCGGTAGAATCTTTGATTTCTACAGATAATTCTTCTGACACTGTTTTGTTCTCCTTATTGTTGGAATCATATTGAGGAAATCCTAGTTTAACCTCGTAAAGATGCCCCTTATAATCATCAGCGAGTTCAATTTGATCTCGCAATCCGTTATAATTTAACTCTAAAACTTGAGAGTGTCTATCTGCGGGGACATTTACAAAAGAATACTCGTCATATACTAATTCACCAGCGATAATAAAACATTTTGCAGAGTCATATAAGGCTCCTGGTTTATGATCACATGGTCCTTCTCTTGTCCAATCTGACTTGCAAATTGAACAAACTGCTTTATCTGTAGTTGCTCCTACAGACCCAGTAATATATCGACCGTCTAAAAGTTTTTCAATCGCGTTCTTATCTGTGACATTGGCAACAAGTTCTATAAATCCTAGACCTTGATAAGCCCTGTCAGACAACAAGCTATCTCTAAACATAGTTGAAACAATATCCACTTGCATGCCAAAAGGCATTTTATTCCCAACGAAATCTTTTATAAGGGAATCAGTAATTGTTCCAACAACTTCTCCATCTTTGTTCTTAACTTCTAATCCATCATACCTGTTAGAAACCACTGGAGAAGTATCCCTGTAGTTTGCAGCGATGATTCTACCCACTGGGTCTTTATGATCATCATGATGTAGAAGGACAGGTTTAGGGTATTCTTCAATAAAACTTGATGCACCCTTACGCATGTTATCAGGAAGATAAAATCCATTGTTTCTTGTTATAATACCAGAATGACTTGCAGCGATTTTAACTTGCAAACCTTTTCTTAATGGATTACTAGGATTCAAAGAGAGAAGATTTCCGAGATTATCTTTATTTATATTCCCGGCACTCTGTGTATCTGACGCGTGACTGAAGTCATCGCGGATACTAATGAGACTTTGATTAACTAAAGAAAATTTAACCAAGTCTGTTATTTTAAGACAATTCTGATTGCTCACGATTTTGCTCCGACTACTTGAATCATTTTTTTAAAAAAATAATTTTCAAATCAAGTATCTAACACATAATAGTCTTAATTTTAAAAATTATCAAGTTTTTACAATGATTTAAATAACCTTGCAACTTATTCTGCTATTTTTTTATTCGGTTTTACCCTCTTTTTTAAAATTTTTACTTATATGATAACTACATTTAGCATGAAATGGAGGGATATCTTCAAGGGTAACAAGATTTAAAATAATTTCTTTATCTTTTAATGCTGCTCCCTGTGCACAGCTCCCATCAACACTAGATATAAAAGCTATTTCAATTCCAGCGTCCTTAAGTCCATTCACTTCCCCATAAGAAAATGCTTTTTTAATTTCAACATCTTCAATAAATCTAGTTCTATATTCATAAGAATCAAAAACTGCTCTGACCTTAGAGAGTATAGATTCCACCGAAAAGTTAAAAGAAGAATTTCTTTTTAAAGAAGCAATAACTTCTTCAGTTAATCTATAGACATATCTTTCCAGTCTATCTCTAAAAAATTTCCTGGCGATTATCGTTCCGTTTATAAAAACTGGATCAAAAGAATTTGAATGACGTTGATAGCCATTTTTATAAGCAATCATCTGCTCAGATAATAATGTTTGTATAGCAGAAGAAAACTCACTCCGAATAAGCGCAGCAACCCAATCTTCTTCTAGTTTCTCCTTTGCGGAGATTCTTCTTAAAACATCTATCTTAGTCTGGTTAAAGGTACTGGTTAAATAACCATCCTTCCTTGTAACAGGTTTTGGATCTGGCTTTTTAGCCTTAACCAGCTCCAGATCTCTCTGTGTTTGCTCCTGGCCAGACTGACTGAAGTCCCCAGAAGTCATACTGACTGAATTATCTTTAGCCAGAGCCTTAGCAATTGGAGAGTAGGGTTCATCAAGAGCTTGAATGAGAAGCTTGGGCATTTCAAACATTTTCCATCTTGTTTTATGCCATTCTGGAAAGTTCTCTGCAAGATCTTGTTCGTTTTCAATTTCTTCTGGAGTTGGAATGATTAAAGGCTCATAACCGATTCTACGTCTACCTTCATCATGGGTAATCATATCCTTAGCAAATTGATCAGCCATGTGAGTCTCTTTTTT
>Ga0310345_10001485_pt1 | contig 25958 bp, 20 predicted proteins | sample HC15DNA20500_MG_FD_204667 | JGI IMG/M metagenome (GOLD analysis project Ga0310345, IMG submission 204667) | Marine microbial communities from station ALOHA, North Pacific Subtropical Gyre - HC15-DNA-20-500_MG | ecosystem: Environmental > Aquatic > Marine > Oceanic | place: Pacific Ocean: North... | reverse complement strand
CCTGCCGCAGGACTCCAACATGACGTCGCTGGGAATCATCAAGGTCCCGGACGGGCTGCCTGAGCAGGTCGGGCTGGTCGGGTTCTTCTACCCCACCCAGGGGGTGTTGCCCTCCGGCGCGTTCACCTCCGTCTACCCGGACGTGATCAACCCGGTGCTCACCCTCAACGTGTTCAGCGGCGATCTCGGCATCGACGACGGCACCCCCCGATCGGTGTATACCCTCGAGGTCGACGGGCTTACCCAGCACACCGGTGGCGACACCGCCGCCGACTCCCTTGAGCTCACCCCCGGCGCCACTGTCGACTTGCCGAACGGGTGGGGCACCATCACCTGGGAGGAAGTCACGGCGGAGGAGCCGGTGAAGCGGTTCGCGTCGCTGCAGATCCAACGCGATCCCAGCAGCGGCTGGGTGCTCGCGTTCTCCGTGCTCGCCACCCTCGGCCTGTTCGCCGGACTGTTCGTGCCCCGCCGGCGGCTCTGGGTGAAAGCCCGCACCACCTCGGATGGTGTGCACGTCGAGTACGCGGGACTGGCCCGAGGCGAAGACCCTGCTTTGGCGCGCGCCGTCGACGAGCTTGCGGCCCGCCACGCGCAGACCCTCGGCGTAGACCAGCCGGCGAAGGACACGCTGTGACGACCGTGTGGATCCCGGATGCCCCGCCGACCCTGGGCGGGTTTCTCACGCCGGCCCCGCTTCCGGCTCCGGTACTGCCGATTCTCGCGGGACTCCTCGCGGTCGTCTATCTTGCTGGCGCGATCCGGATGTGGGTGCGCGGCCGCGGCTGGCCGGTGTGGCGGACGGTCAGCTTCCTGCTCGGCTGCGTCGTCCTTGCCGCGGTCACCGGGCTGGCGGTGGAGAACTACGGGTACGCCTTGTTCTCGGTGTTCATGTTCCAGCAGCTCACCCTGATGATGGCGATCCCGCCGCTGCTGGTCCTCGGCTCGCCCGGCACCCTGCTGTTGCGTGCCGCCCCGCACCACGGCCCGGGTCTCCTGGTGCTGCGTGCCGCGCATGCTGGGCTGCGCAGTCGCACCGCGCGGTGGTTGCTCAGCGCGTGGCTGGCGGTGCCGCTCTACCTGGCCGCGTTCTATGGTCTGTACCTGGCGAACTTGGCCGACCCGATCCTGTCCACCGTCACCGGGCATACCCTCCTCGAGGTCGGGTTCCTGGTCGCTGGGATGCTGTTCACCATCCCGATCCTGTCCTCTGACCCGCTGCCGGTGCGGATGAGCCACGGCGGCCGCGCCCTGGACGTGTTCGCCGAAGCCGCCCTGCACGCCTTCTTCGGCGTCTTCCTGATGATGGCCACCACCACCCTCATCGACGAATTCGCCGGCCCGACGAGCGCGCTGGGCATCGACCCGATCGAAGACCAACGCCTCGCCGGTGGGCTGGCATGGTCCTACGGCGAGGCCCCCACCCTGCTGATGCTCCTGTACGTCATGCACCGCTGGTCCCGCGACGACACCGCCCAAGCAACCGCCGCCGACCGCCGCGCCGACGCGCACGGCGATCGCGAGCTCGACGCCTACAACGACTACCTCACCCGCCTCCACCAGAAAGACAGCTAACCGATGCGCACGCCCTTGCTGACACCCGCCCCGGCCGCCGCGCCGGAGCAGGAGACGCCGCCGCGCCGCACCGTTGCGGCATGGTCGCTGCCGGTGTGGGCGGCGGTGCTGGCATCCGCGGCAGCCGGCCTCCTGCTGGATTTCGCATCGGCACCGGTGGGGTGGTGGCCGTTGACGTTCGTGAGCGTCGCTGTCGCCCTGGTGGCCCTGATCGGTCGCAGCTTCGGCGGGGCGTTGCTGGTCGGCACTGTCTTTGGCGCTGTGTTTTTCGCCACTCATCTGGTGTGGGTGGGGGAGTTCCTCGGCCCGGTGCCGTGGCTTGCCCTCGCCGGGCTGGAAGCGGTCCTCTTCGGCGCGGGCGCGGTGCCGATCGCGCTCGCCTACCGGTGGACCGCCCGCTATCCGGCCCGCGGCCTCGTGCAGCTGCTCGTGGTACCGCCGCTGATCGCGGTTCTGTGGACGGCCCGGGAGGTGGTGATGGGTGCGTGGCCGTACTCCGGGTTCCCGTGGGCGCGCCTCGGAATGACCCAGGTGGGTGGGCCGCTCGCGGAGGTCGCGTCGTGGACGAGTGTGACCGGACTGTCCCTGCTGATCGTCGTGGTGTGCGCCTCAGTGGTGCAGTGGATCCGCGCCGGCGCCATCCGGTTCATGCTCGGGTTGCACCCTGCCGTGAGCGTCGCTGTTCTCCTGGTCGTGACACCGCAGTTCCCCACCGCGCCGGCCGGGGAGTTCCGCGTGGGATGGGTGCAGGGCAACGGCCCCACCGGGTACTTCGACGACAAGGCGCCTGGCGACGTCCTGGCCGCGCAGACCGCCGCCACTGTGCCGCTGTACGGGCAGCCGATGGATTTGCTGGCCTGGCCGGAGGGCGGCGTCGACGCCGACCCGCTCAGTGATCCCGCCGCCGCCAAGGCGTTGGACCGGGTCGTGCGCTCGGCCGAGGCCCCGCTGCTGATGAACGCCGCCACCACCCGCGGCGACGATGTCTTCAACACGTCCCTGCTGTGGACCGCGGATCCCACGGACCGGCAGTGGCACGACAAGGTCAACCCGGTCCCGTTCGGCGAGTACGTGCCCGACCGGTGGTTCTACGAGCTGATCGTCCCCGACCTGGTGGGCTTGATCCAACGCGAATACACCCCCGGCAGCAGCCCGCCGCTCGTGCAGGTCGGCGACGTCGGGGTGGGGTTGGCGATCTGCTTCGACGTGATCTACGACGCCGTGATCTGGGACGGTGCCCGCGCCGGCGCAGAGGTGTTCGTGTTCCAGACCAACAACGCCGACTTCCGCGGCACCGACGAGAACCTGCAGCAGCTCGCGTTCGCCCGGATGCGCGCCATCGAAACCGGCCGCGCGGTCGTCAACGTCTCCACGGTGGGCACCAGCCAGGTCATCACCCCGGACGGCACCACCGTCGACAGCATCGGCGTCGACACCGTTGACGCGTCGATCACCACCGTCCCGCTGCGCACCGGACTCACCCCGGCGGTGATCCTCGGTCCCTGGCTCACCGCTCTCATCGTCCTCGCTGCCGCCGGCGCTCTCACCGCGGCGGGGTTCTCCCACCGTGCCCGCACGCGTGCGGCCGCCGCAGATCGTTCGACTGATCCGGGGAGGCACCCATGAACACGCCACGGATGAGGCCTGCCGGAGGTCGACTGGCCTGGTCGCTGCGAACGCTGGCGACGGGCAGCGATCTCACCCTTCCTGGTGACCTGACGGCGGAGGAGTGTGGGTGCGCGCCCACGCCCGCGGAGAGCCGCGCATTCCGGGCCGGGGTGAGCCGGCGCACTCTGCTGACGGCGGGAACATTGAGCGCGGCAGCCGTCCTGGTCGCCGGCCCGCTGTTGCCGGCAGCGTTCGCGGCGACCTATCCGTCCTGGGAGGACGTGCAGGCCGCGAAAGCGAACGAGGCCACCAAAGCTGCCGAGGTGCAGCGGATCCAGGGCCTCATCCAAAGCCTGACCGGCGAGGTGGCGCGCACCCGCACCGCCGCCGAGCAGGCCGCCGGCGCGTTCTACACCGCCCAGCAGGAGTACTTCGACGCATCCATCCGCGCCGACACGTTGCAGTCCCAAGCCGACCTGGAAGCGCAGAACGCGACCGACGCGGCGAACAAGGCCGGCCGCATCGCCGCGCAGCTGTACCGCGACGGGGGCGACACCACCTCCCTCGAGCTGTTCCTCTCCGGGTCGGCCGCGACCGCGGACGATCTCCTGTCCCGGCTGGGCGTGATGGACAAGCTGCTGGAACGCAACCAGGCCGTCTACGCTGCGGCGCTCACCGCCCGCGATGCCGCGCAGAGCCTGACCGATCAGGCGGTGGTGGCCCGGGATGAGCGCGACCGGCTGCAGCAGGTCGCCGAGCAGAAGATGCTCGAGTCGCAGCAGGCCGCCGATGCTGCGCAGGCCGCGCTGGACGCGCAGACCCTCCACCTCGGCGAGCTGCAGGCCCAGCTCGCCGCCCTCGAGGACACCACCGCGAAGACCATCGCCGACTATCAGGCCGGGGTGGAGGCTGCCCGCATCGCCGAGGAGCAGCGGCGAGCGGCGGAGCGCGCCGAAGCGGAACGGCTCGCCGCCTCGGGAGGTGCTGGTGGGGGTGTGGTCAGCTCCGGGTGGGCACGGCCGACCTCCGGGCACCGCACCTCGGGGTTCGGGCCGCGCAGCTCCCAGTGTGGCAACGGGTACTGCTCGACCAGCTACCACTACGGCGTCGACCTCAGCGGCGGATGCGGCGCGGGGATCTACGCCGCCGCGGCCGGCACCGTCGTCTACGCCGGGTACAACGGCGGCTACGGCAACTACATCAAGATCGACCACGGCGGCGGGATCGGCACCGGATACGCCCACATCCGCCCCGGCGGCTTCTACGTCGGATACGGCCAACGCGTGAACGCCGGCGACCTGATCGGCAGCGAAGGCAACACCGGCAACGCGTTCGGCTGCAACCTGCACTTCGAGGCCTACGTGAACGGCTCCCCGGTCAACCCCATCCCCTTCCTCGCCGACCGCGGCGTGTCCATCTGATCCGAAACGAACCAGGACATCATGACTGACCAGACCACCCCACCCGGCGGCGGCGACCAGCCCCAGACGCCCCCCACGCGCCGCAGCCTCCGCCGCGCCGCAACCCCGCCAGTCACCAGCATCACCACCCGCCCCCCACGGCGCCCGCCCGCAGAAACGTCCGCCCGTGGTCGGGTAATCGCGCTGCGCCCAGTGCGCTCCCTGGCGGTCCTGACGGTGGTCACCGGCCTGATCGCCACCTTCGCCCTCCCCGCGTATGCCGCCTGGCAGCCGGCGGACCTCGAGATCCCGACACTGCAGCAAGTCGCGTCCGAGGACGCGCAATCCTTGATCGTCGCCTCCGACGCGACTGGGACGCAGCTCACACGGGAGAGCTACTCGGCCACCACCCAGGCGGAGATCGACCAGAAGAAGGCGGCAGAAGCAGCCGCAGAACGTGCCCGCGCCTCCGCACAAGTCGCCTCGGTGCCCTTCGACTACAGCATCGTGCCCCAAGGCAGTGGAGCCGTGCGGTGGCCGGTGGGCGGTCCGTTCACCGTGACCGACCGCTTCGGTGCTCGAGGCGGCGCGCATATGGGCACCGACATGGTCGCTGCCGGCGGAACCCCCGTCTACGCGTCCGTCGACGGCGTCGTGCGGATCTCGCAGGACAGCTACGGCGGATACGGGGTGACCGTGGTGGTGGAGTCCGTGCTGAACGGGCAACAGGTGAGCACGGTGTACCCGCACATGCAGACCGGAAGCCGGCAGGTCGCCGCCGGGCAGACCGTCACGGCCGGGCAGCTGGTCGGACTCGTCGGCAGCACGGGACGCTCCACCGCGAACCATCTGCACTTCGAGGTCTACCTCGACGGAACCGCCGTGGACTCGCTGGCCTGGCTGGAAGCGAACGCGGGCTGACCGATGTGCACGGATCTACCGCGCCACCCCGCTCGCGGGCACCCCCTGACCGCAACGACGAAGAGGACGACCCTGCCATGACCGGAACCGACGCGCTCTCCCTCGACGGCATCTCACTGCTGCTGGTGTGGACGGCGATCGCCACCTACCTGCTCGCGTTCATCGCGTACACCATCGACCTGGCCGGGCGCTCCGTCCCCGCCAGCGTCCCGCAGCGGGAGCCGGTCCTGGCCGGCGCTACCGCACGGGCGGGCCAGCAGACGGACAACGCCCAGAGTGGGTCGGTGGACAGTGTTCGCACGCCGCCCGCGCAGCGTCAACGGCTGCTGTGGGCGCGGATCGGGACGTCGCTGACGGTCCTCGCGTTCCTGTTCCACCTGGCCGGCACCATCCTGCGCGGCATCGCCGCGGAGCGGGTGCCGTGGGCGAACATGTACGAGTTCGCGCTGACCGGCACGGTCTTGATCGTGGCCGTCTACCTGCTGGTGCTGCGCCGCTACGACCTCCGCTTCCTCGGTGCGTTCCTGATCGGCATGGTGGTGCTGCTGCTGGGTGGCGCGACGGTCTCGTTCTACGTCGAGGTCGTTCCGCTGATGGATCCGCTCAAGAGCGTGTGGCTGGTCATCCACGTCTTCGTCGCGTCCCTGGCCACCGCCCTGTTCGCGATCGCCTGCGGCATCTCCATCACCCAGCTCCTGCAGGCCCGCCGGGAGCGCCGCACCCGAGCATCCTCGGACACTGCCCGCGCCGACGGTCTTGGGTTTCTGCGCACTCTGCCCGCCGCCGACGTGCTCGAGTCCCTCGCGTACCGGTTCGCGATCGTGGGGTTCGTGTTCTGGACGTTCACCCTGATCGCCGGCGCGATCTGGGCCAACGACTCCTGGGGTCGCTACTGGGGCTTCGATGTCAAGGAGGTGTGGACGTTCGTGATCTGGGTGCTCTACGCCGGCTACATCCACGCCCGCGCGACCCGCGGCTGGCGCGGCACCCGCTCCGCCTGGCTGTCCATCATCGGGTTCGTCGCGGTGCTGTTCAACTTCACGATCGTGAACATGTTCTTCCAGGGCCTCCACTCCTACTCCGGGCTCACATGACCCCGCACCCCTGCCCCGCCCTCTTGCCCGAGCCGAAAGCACGCACATGACCCCGATACTCTCGATTCCCGCCACCACGGGTGCGGATGCCACTGAACGCGGACAGCGGTCACTCCGACCGCGACAGGATTGACTCCTCGCGTCTTGCGGGTCGCAGGGCCTGCGATCCTCGGCGGGGTCGCACTCATCGCCTTGGTCGGGGCGTTGTGGTTCGGTGGGGGTGCTGCGCAGATCCCACTCGGCGACGCCGGCCCTGTTGTGCGCTGGGGGCTTCCGGTCACGAAACTGGTCGTGAATCTCGCCGCCGCGGGCATGGTCGGTGTGCTCGTGACCGCCTTGTTCACGCTGCGGGCCGGTGAGCGCGAGTTCGACGTCGCCCTCGATACCGCGTCGATCTCTGCAGCCCTGTTCACCGTGGCCGCGGGCGCGACCGGGTTCCTCACGCTTCTCAGCGTGTTCAACCCGGCCATCGACGCAGGCCCCCAGTTCGGTGCCCAGCTCGGCCGGTTCCTCGTCGAGCTCGAGGTCGGCAGGACATGGCTGATCACGACGGTCGCCGGCGCCGCCCTCACCGTCCTGACATTCGCCGTGCGGTCCTGGGTCGGGACGCTTCTGGTCGCCCTGGTGGCGGTGGCCTCGCTCGTGCCGATGGGCACGCAGGGGCACTCCGGCGATGACGCCTTCCACCACGAGGCGATGATGGCGCTCATCCTGCACATCATCGGCGCCGCGGTGTGGCTCGGCGGGCTCCTGCTGCTCATCGCCGTCCGTCCAGCCCTCGACCGTCGCCGCATCCCCGATCTCGTCGCCCGCTACTCGAGCATCGCTCTGGCCGCGTTCGTGCTCGTCGCCGTGTCCGGCACGGTGCGCGCCGCCATCGGCCTGCAGGAGTGGTCCGATCTGCTCTCGCCCTATGGCGCGATCTTGGGCATCAAGGTCGTCGCGCTCGTCGGCCTCGGCCTCTTCGGGGCGTGGTACCGCACCCGCCTGATCGGCAGGATGCGCAGCTCCGACGCGGCATCCCGCCCTTTCTGGATGCTCATCGCGTTCGAGCTGGCACTGATGGGTGTGGCCAGCGGCGCCGCCGCAGCGCTGGCCCGCACTCCGCCACCGAACCCGGCCCCGCTTCCCGAGATCCCCTCGCCGGCAGAACGCCTCACCGGTGCCCCGCTGCCCCCGGAGCTCACGATCGAACGGTGGGTCACCGCGTGGAACGTGGACATGTTGTGGGCGGTGCTCGCCGGGTTCGCGATCTTCTTCTATCTCGCCGGGGTGTGGCGGCTGCGCCGGCGCGGCGACGCGTGGCCTGTGTATCGCACGATCATGTGGGTCGCCGGCATGGTGCTGCTGGTCTGGGTCACCGGCGGCGTCGTCAACGTCTACCAGGACTACCTGTTCAGCATGCACATGGTGGGGCACATGCTGCTCACGATGGCGATCCCGGTGCTGCTGGTCGCCGGCGCCCCGGTGACCCTCGCCGCCCGGGCGATCCGCAAACGCGACGACGGCACCCGCGGCGGGCGGGAGTGGATCCTGTGGGCGGTGCATTCGCCCGTCGCCCGCATCCTGACGAACCCGTTCGTCGCGGCCGCCCTGTTCATCGGCTCACTGTGGGTGTTCTATTACACCGACCTGTTCCGCTGGTCGCTGTACGACCACCTCGGCCACCAGTGGATGATCGCGCACTTCCTCATCACCGGCTACCTGTTCGCGCTCTCCCTGATCGGCATCGACCCGGTGCCGTGGCGGCTTCCCTACGCCGGCAGGCTGCTGCTGCTCATCGGTGTGATGGCGATGCACGCGTTCTTCGGCATCGCCATCATGATGCAGTCGGGGCTGATGGTCGCCGACTGGTTCGGGTCGATGGGTCGCACCTGGGGTGTCACACCGCTCGAGGATCAGTACACCGGCGGCGGTATCGCGTGGTCGATCGGTGAGATCCCCACCCTGATCCTCGCGATCACGGTCGCGATTCAGTGGAGTCGCAGCGACGACCGCGAGACCAAGCGGCGAGACCGGCACGCCGACCGCACCGGCGAAGCCGAGCTCGAGGCCTACAACGCACGCCTCACCGAGCTCGCCGACCGCGATGCTCGCAGCCGCAGATAGGGCGCACTACGTGACGACGAAAGAGGAGCTCGCCGACCGCTACGGTCGGGGACCGCGGCCCATCCGCCGCCGCGTGTTCTGGGTCACCGTCGCGACGGCGGCAATCCTGTCTGTCGCCGGGCTTTCGTGGCTGACTGTCTCGAACTCGCTCGACGACGTCGGATTCGACGAGACCGGATACGAGCTGGTCGATGCGCGCACCGTGACCGTATCCTTCCAAGCCACGCCACCCGCTGGGACGTCGTTCGCATGCGCGGTGCAGGCATTGGATGAGGACTTCGGCATCGTCGGTTGGCGGGTCATCGAGTACCCCGCGTCCGAGGAGATCACACGAGCACTCGTGGAGACCATCCCGACCGTCGCGCAGGCAACGACCGGCACCGTGCAATCCTGCTGGGCCACATAGCCGCGCAAGGGAGGCCGTCGCCTGCGCCGGCTGAGTCTCTCAAGCGGTGGGCCTGTCTTCGTGGTCGATGCCGTGGTGCTCTTTGCCGCGCTCGAAGTTGAGCAGGCGGAGTGCGTTGCCGACGACGATCAGGGTGGAGCCTTCGTGGATGAGTACGACCGCGCCGATGTTCAGGCCGAGGAAGGTGGCGAGGATGAGGAACGCGACGATCGCGAGGCTGGCGATGAGGTTCTGCCGGATGATGCGGCTGGTGGCGCGGCTGAGCCGCACGGCGAACGGGACGCGGCCGAGGTCGTCGCTCATCAGCGCGATGTCGCAGGTTTCCAACGCGACGGTGGAGCCGGCGGCGCCCATCGCGATGCCGACGTCGGCGCGGGCCATCGCGGGGGCGTCGTTGACGCCGTCGCCGACCATCGCGATCGGTCGGTGGGTTTCGGCGAGGCGGGTGATCTGAGCGACTTTGTCCTCGGGGAGCAGTTCGCCGATCGCGGTGTCGACGCCGACTTCCCGGCCGACCGCGTCGGCGACGCGCTGGTTGTCGCCGGAGATCATCACGAGCTGCCCCACGTTCGCGCCCCGGAGCGCGCTGAGCACCTGGGCGGACTCCGCGCGGGACGCATCCATCACGCCGACGATGCCGAGGAACCGGTCGCCACGGCGGATGATCATCAGCGTCTGCCCGGAGTCCCGCGCCTGCGTGTACGCGTCGGAGAGCGTGCCGGTCAGCGCGAGTTGCTGCTCGTCGAACATGCGCAGGTTGCCGACGTCGACCCGCTCGCCGTCGATCGTCGCCGTGACGCCACGCCCGACGACCGCGTTCAGGTCTGTCGCGGTGAGGCGCTCGGCCTGGGGGACGCGGGGCTCGAGGTCGCGGACGATCGCCTCGGCCAGCGGGTGATCGCTGAGCGCTTCGACAGCGACCAGAGTGCGGATCAGCTCGGACTCGGGCACGTCGGCGGCGGGGGTGACGGACGTCACCCGGGGGGCACCCCAGGTCAGGGTGCCGGTCTTGTCGAACGCCATCGCCTTGACCCGCCCGAGCGTCTCGAGCGGGGCGCCGCCCTTGACGAGCACCCCGGCACGCGCAGCACGGGCGACCCCTGCCAGCACCGCGGCCGGGGTTGCGATCGCGAGCGCGCAGGGGCTGGCGGCGACGAGCACGGTCATGGCGAGGTAGAACGCGTCGGGGAACGGTTGCGCGAACGCGAGCCAGGAGATCAGGAGGGTGACGGCGACCCCGAGGATCACGGCGGGCACGTACCAACGCTGGAACCGGTCGATGAACTGCTGTGTGGGGGAGGCGGCCTGGTCGGCGGAGCGGACGAGCTTGACGACCTTGCTGAGCGTCGAGTCCGCGGAGGTCGCGGTGACCTCGACCTCGAGCACGCCGGACCCGTTCACGGTGCCGGCGAACACACGGTTGGCGGCGGGCAGGGTGTCGACGGTGCGCATCGCCCGCTCCGGGTCGGCCACCGGCTCCTTCTCCACCGGAATCGACTCCCCGGTGACCGCGGACTGATCCACCGCGGACACCCCGGAGATCACGAACCCGTCTGAGGGAATGCGGGAGTTCGGGCGGATGACGACGATGTCCCCGACGACGATCTCCTCCACCGGCACCTCCACCGGCTCGTCCCCGCCGCGGCGCACCAGGGCGCTGCGGGGAGCGAGCTCGGCCAGGGACTCGATGGACTTGCTGGCACGGCTGAGGGCGTATTCCTCGAGCGCGTGGCCGAGGCTGAACAGGAACAGCAGCACCGCCCCTTCCGCCCACCGGCCGATGAGGGCGGCGCCGATCGCGGCCACCAGCATGAGGAAGTCGACCTCGAACTTCCCTCGCATCGTCGAGGCGATCGCGGTGCGGAACGTGAAGAACCCACCGAAGAAGTAGGTGGCGAGGAAGAACACCAACGGCCACCCGACCATCGGCAGCCCCAACGCGAACTCGGCGATCATCCCGCCGGCGTAGGTCACGCCCGCGGCGATCGCGAACCACAGCTCCCACCGGGCCGAACCGTGGGAATGGTCGTGCGTCTCCGCAGCGGGCGCGGTAGTCGTCGGGGAAGAAGCAGTCATGCGACCAGGATACATCACAAGATCATGATATATTGTAGTTGTGAATGATTATCGTGATCGGAGGGCACAATGGTGAGCATGGCCGGTACTGAGACGCGTCGGGAAGCAGGCACCCTGTCCGTAGCGGATGCTGAGCGTCTCGCCGAGATCATGCAGGCACTGGCGTCACCTGTGCGGCTGCGCATTCTGAGCGCGCTGAGTGTTCAGCCGAGCACCGTGACCGACCTCAGCGAACAGCTGCACATCGGACAGACGACCACATCGAACCATTTGCGGCTGCTGCGGCATCTGAGCCTGGTCCTTGGCACGCGCGACGGCCGGCACATCCACTACTCGCTCTTCGACGACCACGTCTCCGAACTGCTCGAGGAGGCCATCGGGCACCTCGAGCATCTGCCCGGCGGAGGATGACGCCTGCCGGAGCTCCCCGATTGACGAGAGTATTCCCGTTCACGTCGGGGGGCGCTGCTGCGGCCGGGGAGAGCGCGTCGCTGCCGGTTCGGACACGCTGCATGGTGTGTAGCCGATCGCCGCGACGGCCATGAGCTCTTGTAAGAATCCGCCACTACTCGCGGAATCCTGAACCCGAAACCCCAGCCAACTACCGTGGAATCGCGGCATTCCTCGCCATCTCGAGCGGGAACCTACAGCCACTGACCAATCCGTGCGGTGCTGCCTGCTGTCGCTTCACCGCATTTGCCCGGCGATCTCCGTCCCCCAAGTCACTGAAGGTTTCTGGGTGAGTCCGTGAATCGAATCGCTTGCTCTACATACGGTAGGGGGGTATGGTACTTGCCATGAATGGTTACACGGCGAGCAAGGATGACCTTCTGAAGCGGCTGCGTCGCGTGGAGGGTCAGGTTCGTGGGATCGCGCGGATGGTCGAGGAGGACAAGTACTGCATCGACATCCTCACGCAGGTCTCGGCGGCCACGAAGGCCCTTGAGTCCGTCGCGCTGTCTTTGTTGGGTGACCATCTTTCGCACTGTGTTGCCGAAGCCAGCGCCGAGGGTGGTGCCGTTGCGGACGAGAAGATCCGCGAAGCCAACGAGGCGATCGCCCGTCTGGTCCGTTCCTGACCCACCTGCCCACTCACGACGAGGAGACGATGATGAACACCGAGAACCGCAACGACCTGGGCTTGAAGGACACCGGCGCTGGTTGCGCCTGCTGCGCGACCGCATCAACCCCCGAGACCGCGGATGCGGCCACGGCGGCCGTGACGGCTGACGTGCTGGTGACGGGGATGACCTGCTCGCACTGCGTGTCGAGCGTCACCGAGGAGTTGTCCGCGATCGACGGGGTCGAGGGTGTGTCGGTGGACCTGAACGCGGGCGGCGCGTCGCGGGTGACGATCCGCAGCTCGACGGCGATCCCTGCTGCTGCCGTGGAGGCGGCGGTGGAGGAGGCTGGCTACGCCGTGGCCGGCAGCCCGTCATGAGCATGGTCGATGTCGAGCTCGACATCGCCGGGATGACCTGCGCGTCGTGTGCGACGCGGATCGAGCGGAAGCTCAACAAGCTGCCGGGTGTGGAAGCGACCGTCAACTACGCCACCGAGAAGGCTCGCGTGCGCGGTGAGGACGTCGATTCGGCCACATTGATCGCGGCGGTCGAATCCGCCGGCTACCAAGCGGCGCTTCCTGCGCCGACGGTCGTCGAGGCTGCGGGTGAACCCGGTGCGCCGGTGGACCGCGATCTGGTTTCGCTGCGGCAGCGTCTGCTGATCAGCGCCGCTTTGTCGGTGCCGGTCGCGGTGCTGTCGATGATTCCCGCGCTGCAGTTCGAGTTCTGGCAGTGGCTGGCGCTCACCCTCACCGCCCCGGTGGCGGTGTGGGGCGCGTGGCCGTTTCACCGTGCTGCGGCGGTTAACGCCCGTCACGGTGCCGCCACGATGGACACGCTCATTAGCGTCGGGGTGATTGCCGCGTTCGGCTGGTCGCTGTATGCCCTGTTCTTTGGTGGCGCCGGTATGCCCGGGATGACGATGACGTTTACTCTCATCGGCACCCCGCGGGCGGGCGGGCATGAGATCTACCTCGAGGTCGCCGCGTTGGTGACGGTGTTCATCCTCGCGGGCCGGTACGCCGAGGCCCGCGCCCGCAAGTCGTCCTCTGAGGCGCTGCGCGCTTTGCTGGAGCTGGGAGCGAAAGACGCCGTCAAGCTCGTCGATGGTGTGGAACAGCGAGTCCCGGTCAGCCAGCTGATGGTGGGGGATGCCGTTCTGGTGCGGCCGGGGGAGAAGATCCCCTCCGATGGACTCGTCGTCGACGGGTCCTCGGCGATTGATGCGAGCATGCTCACGGGCGAATCGGCCCCGGTTGAGGTCGGTGCGGGTTCCCGTGTGGTGGGTGCGACGGTCAACGTCGGCGGCCGGCTTACGGTGGAGATCACCCGCGTGGGCGTGGACACCGAACTGTCGCGGATGCGGCGGCTGATGGAGGAGGCGCAGACCGGCAAAGCCCGCGTGCAGCGTCTCGCGGACCGGGTGTCCGGGATCTTCGTGCCCATCGTGATGATGCTGGCTATCGCCGCGTTCGCGGGCTGGCTGCTGGTCGGCGGGTCTGTGGAGCTGGCGTTCACCGCCGCGATCGCGACGCTCATCATCGCGTGCCCGTGCGCGCTCGGGCTGGCCACGCCGACCGCTCTGTTGGTGGGCACCGGTCGCGGCTCTCAGATGGGAATCCTCATCCGGGGACCGCAGGTACTGGAGCAAACCCGCACGGTCGACACGATCGTGCTGGACAAGACCGGCACCGTCACCACGGGAACCATGGCCGTCACAGCCGTCCACCCCGCACCTGGAGTCACCCGGGAGCAGCTGCTGGCCGCGGCCGCGGCGGTGGAGTTCGGGTCGGAGCATCCTGTTGCCCGCGCGATCGTCGCCGGAAGCGTCCCCGTCCCGCCGGCGGAGACGTTCGACTCTCACGCCGGGTTCGGGGTGCAGGGCATCGTCGCAGGCTCTCTCGTCGTCGCCGGCCGTCCGTCTTGGCTGCAGGAGCAGTGGAGCATTCACCCCACCGCGCAGCTGCAGCACGACGCCGACGAGCTGCAAACCGCGGGAGCGACCGTCGTCGCCATCGGTCGTGACGGCACCCACCTGGGCATCATCGCGGTCGCCGACACAGTCAAACCCACCAGCGCGGAGGCGGTCGCCCGGTTCCGGGCGTTGGGTATGACACCGGTGCTGCTCACCGGCGACAACGATGGCGCTGCACGGGAGATCGCTCGACAGGTCGGCATCGACCAGGTGCACGCCGGGGTAACCCCGGCCGGGAAGCTCGACGTGGTCCGCCAGCTACAGGGCGACGGGCGTGTGGTGGCGATGGTCGGTGACGGGGTCAACGACGCCGCTGCTCTCGCTGCCGCTGACCTCGGTCTCGCGATGGGCGGGGGAACGGATGCCGCGATCGCTGCGAGCGATATCACCGTGGTCTCGGGTGACCTGCTGGTCGTCGCTGACGCGATCCGGTTGGCACGCCGCACCCTGGGGACGATCAAGGGCAACCTGTTTTGGGCGTTCGCGTACAACGTCGCCGCGATCCCGGTCGCGATGGCCGGGTTGCTGAACCCGCTGGTTGCCGCGGCCGCGATGGCCTTGTCCTCGGTGTTCGTCGTCACGAACAGTCTGCGCCTGCGCGGGTTCCGCACCATCCCGGCGAGCTCGACGACCGCTACCCCTGAACCGGCCCGCGTTTCCGCCCGGGTCTGACCTGCATCTGCTGGATGTGAACAGTGGAAGGACGCTCATCATGAGCCAGCACGATCACCACGCACACCACCACCCCACGGCTACCGGCGCCGGCGGTGATGACACTGCGCAGGAGCTGCGCGAGACCGTCGCCGAATCCGACACCGTCGACAACCCGCACGCACACCACACCACGCAGAACAGCCCTGATGAGGGACACGGCGGCGCGCACGCGGGGATGCAGCACGGTGCTCATGGTGGGCATGCCGGGCACGGCGCGGACCATGTCGCACGGTTCCGTCGATTGTTCTGGATCAACCTGATCCTCGCCGTCCCGGTGGTGGCGTTCTCGGGCATGTTCTCGATGCTGCTCGGCTATTCCCTCCCCGACGCAGCGTTGGTGGGGTGGATCTCCCCGGTTCTCGGCACCGTCATGTATGTGTGGGGTGGTGCCCCGTTCCTGACCGGCGCGGTCAGCGAACTGCGTGCCCGTAAGCCCGGCATGATGCTGCTGATCGGGCTGGCGATCACCGTCGCGTTCGTCGCGTCATGGGGGGCGAGTCTCGGGCTGCTGGATCACGAGCTGGACTTCTGGTGGGAGCTGGCGCTGCTGATCGTCATCATGCTCCTTGGGCACTGGATCGAGATGCGGTCGCTCGCGCAGACCACCTCGGCACTGGACTCCCTCGCCGCGCTCCTCCCCGACGAGGCGGAGAAGGTCGACGGGGACACCACTGTCACCGTCGCGCCCGCGGATCTGCAGGTCGGTGACGTTGTAGTGGTCCGCCCTGGTGGGCGGGTTCCGGCTGACGGTCGGGTGGTGCAGGGTTCGGCGAGCATGGACGAGTCGATGATCACCGGCGAATCCAAGCCGGTCCGCCGGAGCGATGGGGACGCGGTCGTGGCCGGCACCGTCGCCACCGACTCCGGAATCCGTGTCGAGATCAGTGCGGTGGGGGAGGACACTGCCCTCGCCGGCATCCAACGCCTGGTTACCGAGGCGCAGAACTCGTCCTCGAAAGCGCAGCGTCTCGCCGACCGCGCCGCCGGGTGGCTGTTCTGGTTCGCGCTGATCGCCGCGGCCATCACCGCGGTCGTGTGGACGGTAGTCGGGCTCCCCGATGACGCGGTGATTCGCACTATCACGGTTCTGGTGATCGCCTGCCCGCACGCCCTGGGTCTGGCGATCCCGCTGGTGGTGTCCATCGCCACCGAGCGCGCTGCCCGGGGCGGGGTGTTGATCAAGGACCGTCTGGCGTTGGAGAGTATGCGCACCGTGAACACGGTGTTGTTCGACAAGACCGGCACTCTCACCAAGGGCGCTCCCGCCGTCACCGCGGTGGAACCGGTCGACGGGATGGATGCGGACCGGCTGATGGCTCTCGCGGCCGCTGCGGAGTCTGATTCCGAGCATCCGCTGGCCCGTGCCATCGTCACCGCCGCGCGGGAGAAGGACCTGTCCGTGCCCAGGTCGACGGACTTCGAGTCCTCACCCGCGGTCGGTGTCCGCGCGACCGTCGACGGCCAGGTGGTGCAGGTGGGCGGACCGTACCTGCTCGAGCAGACCGGTGGCCAGGAGCTGCCGATCGCGGACGCCTGGCGGGAGGAGGGTGCGATCATCCTGCACGTCCTCGTTGATGGGAAGGTCGCCGGCGCGCTCCGATTGGCCGATGAGATCCGTCCCGAGTCCCGGCAGGCGATCGACGCACTGCACGCCCGAAACGTGCAGGTCGTGATGATCACCGGCGACGCCGAGGCCGTCGCCGCGTCCGTGGCCGCTGAACTTGGCATCGACCGGTTCTTCGCGGGTGTGCGGCCGGAGGACAAGGCGTCCAAGGTGAAGCAGCTGCAGGATGAGGGCCGGAAGGTCGCGATGGTCGGCGACGGTGTGAATGACGCGCCCGCTCTCGCGCAGGCGGATGTCGGTATCGCCATCGGTGCCGGCACGGACGTGGCGATCGCGTCGGCCGGCGTCATCCTCGCGAGCGATGACCCCCGCTCGGTGCTGTCGGTGATCGAGCTGTCCCGCGCGAGCTACCGGAAGATGAAGCAGAACTTGTGGTGGGCTGCCGGGTACAACCTCATTTCGGTGCCGCTGGCCGCCGGCATCCTCGCCCCGATCGGGTTCGTGCTGCCGATGTCGGTGGGCGCGATCCTCATGTCGCTGTCCACGATCGTCGTCGCTCTCAACGCTCAGCTGCTGCGCCGGTTGGATCTCAGCCCCGACGCGGTCATCCGTCGCTGACCGGTCTGACGTAGCGTGTAAGGGAGGGAGGTGACATGTCGCTGATCGCACTGACGGACCGGGTCCACACCGGCCGCTCCATGGCTCGCACCCTCCTGCTGCTCGTCGCAGTCACCGGCGCGATCATCGTGGGCCTGCTGGCCATGCATTCCCTCAACACCCACACCGCCACCGACACCAGTCATCAGACCACCGCCACCGCTTCTGCCACGACAGGTGCCGGCGATCACCACGCCGGCACCACCGCAACTGATGAGCCGTGCGCGGATTGCGGCAACGGACACTCCACCATGCTCGCGATGGCGTGCGTGCTGGCATTGCTGGTGACCGTGCTGTTGCTGGTGCGGCCCGGCGCGGCCATGCGATGGTTGTCGATCCTCCCTCGACCAAGATCCTTCTCCGAACTAACGCGACTCGAATCGGTGCTGGCCTCTTGTCCAACGAGCCTCGGGAACTACTCGATGCGATATATGCGTGATCGCCACCATTTGCCAGCTTCGCGCGTGGCGCGGTCCATGGGGCTGCCGAGGGGATTGTCGCTGGTCATATAGGTCCAGGTTGCCGAGGGTCTGCGCAGGCCGAGGCCTGCGATTCCTTGACTGAGCTGATCGGGCGTTGCCTTCTGGATGATGTCGGCGGCTCGTTCGTAGGCGGTCGCGAAGAATCCGTGGAACTCGCGGAGTGCGATGCGGTGGAACTCGTCGCGAGGGTTGACGCCTGCGAGGGCTTGGAGGTGGATGCCGTCGCGGATTTCGCTGAGGTGGGCGAGGTGGTCGCACCACTGTTCGTCGAGGCACCAGAGCGTGACTTCGCGGGCCAAGCGAGCGATGACTTCGGATGAGGAGGTTGACTCGAGCTCTGCGAGTTTCGACGGGACGCGGTTGGCAAGCTCGATGAGGCCGCGGTCGTGATGCATGACTTCGTTGCGGTCTTCCAGGACAGTGGCGCGTTGCCGTGCGATCGCGCGGTTGAAGTCCCAGGTGTCGCGGTGCCGGTCGTGTCGGATGCCTTCCGCGATTCGCTGAGCTTGGTCGACGATGCTTCCGAGTGCGGCCTGATCCAACCGCGGGCCGCGTCTGGTGATCTTCCCGAGATGATGTGCTGGGGCGTTGGCTTGCACGAGTTCGTCGGTGGTGCTCACGAACGTCATGGTGAGGCCGGGGTCGCCCTGTCTGCCGGCGCGGCCGCGTAGCTGCGCGTCGAGGCGTCCCGATGGGTAGCGGCCGACTTGCAGGACGGCCAGGCCGCCGGTCGCGGCCACGCGAGCATGGTCGTGCTCGTCGGTTCCCCCGAGTCGGATGTCGGTGCCGCGCCCGGACATCTGTGTCGAGATTGTGACGGCTCCGAGCTCGCCTGCCCTGGCGATCACGGCGGCTTCGTGGGCATCGTTTCGGGCGTTGAGCACTCGGGATGGGATGCCTGCTTCGGCGAGGGAAGCGGCGAAGCGCTCGGACTCGGCGACGCTCTGCGTGCCGACCAGGATCGGCTGACCGGTGTGGTGACGATCACGGATCTCGGTCACGACGGCGTCCAGACGGGTCTGGTCGTCGAGGAACACTCGTGGCGTGTGATCGACCCGCTGGTTCGGTAGCCGTCGTTCGACCCGCCCGGCGGGAAGCGAGTAGAACTCGATGAGCTCCTCGGCGACGGCGACGACGGTGCCGCTCATGCCGGTCAGCGTCGCGTAGTCGCGCAGCAGGTCCTGGACGGTCAGTGTGTCGAGAATCAGGCCTGGTGAGGAGACTTCGAGTTGCTCCTTCGCCTCGATCGCGGCGTGCAATCCGTCCGGCCAACGTTGCTGATGAGCGACCCTGCCGCGGGCGGTGTTGATCAGCCTGATGGTGTCTTCGACGACGAGGTAGTCGATGTCGCGCTGGATCAGAACGTGCGCGTGCAGGGCGAGGTTCACTCGTGTGAGCGTGGCCGTGTGCTCGGTGTCGAAGAGGTTCACCCCGCCGAGCCGATGCTCCAAGAGGTCCAGTCCGGCGTCGGTGAGCGAGACGGTCGCGTGGTCTCCGTCGACGGCGTAGTGCGTGCCGGCGGCGAGTTCGCGGACGAGGGTATCGGCGGCGGTGAAGTCACTGGGCGTGTCCGTCGAGGACCCGGCGAGCACGAGCGGCGACATCGCTTCGTCGATCATTACGGCGTCGGCTTCGTCGACGATCGCAACGTCCAGGACGGGAAGCACGCGGTCGGCTTCGGTCGTGGCGAACCTGTCGCGGAGGACGTCGTAGCCGACCTCGCTGACGGGAGCATAGACGACATCGTTGCGATATACCTCGCGGCGTGTCGATGAGTCGGTGTGCTGGCCGATCCAGCCGACGCTGACCCCGAGCGCGTCGAACAGGGGACGCATCCAGTCGGCGTCTCGCTCGGCGAGGTAGTCGTTGACTGAGAGCACGTGAACCCTGCGGCCGGCGATCGCGAAACCGACGGCAGCGAGGGCGCCCACCAGGGTCTTTCCCTCGCCGGTATCCATTTCGACGGCATGTCCAGTTAGCAGCGCGCAGCACGCCAGCAGCTGCTCATCGAACGGCGTCTGCGCGAGCGTCCTCTGCGCGGCAGCGCGCAGGATCGCCAAGAGCTCTGGAGACGGCTCAACGCTCGAACCAGGGTCGGCGGCGGCGAAAGAGCTTCGCGCCGCGTCGACCAGCGCATCATCAGCGAGATGGTCGGCCCACTCTTGTCTCTCTCTCGCGCGTGAGACAACGCGACGAAAGCGACGCAGAGACGTGGAGCCCGGCGCTCCGACTGCTCGCGCCAGCCACCGTTTCATGCTTCCCATCCAAACACGCTGCCTGCGACATCATGCTCGAGCCATCAGGTGGTTCGCGAGTCCATCGCTCTTGTTCCGGGCGTCACGGGTTGCTCAGTCGGGTCGACGTCGCTCGAGGGTCAGCCTGACTATGCGGCTCATCTGCGCGAGCTTCTCATCGGCGGCGCGGAGGCTGATTTCGATCCCTTCCAGCTCCCCGCGCCAGCCCATGCGTGTCGCTTCGCCTCGGCGTTCGAGCAGATTCGCGCGGATCGACTCGAGTCGGCGTCGTTGAGCGGGGTCAGGCCGCAGCATCGGGCAGCGGATGCAAGCGTGCTCGTGGATGCAAGGCGTGCCGTAGCCGCGGGAGCATGAGCCGAGCTCGACTTTGCGTTTCGCGAAGTGCTGCTGGAACTCGTCGAGTTCCTCCCCGCTGGGTCGCCGATAGTCCTCGACGGGTCGAAGCGCGCGGCGGCGATCGACGAACTCCCGGAAGTGACGTGCGACGTCCTCGTCGAAGACGGCAGTGTATCCCTGGGTGGTGGTGAGGTTCTGGTGACCCATGACCTTGGCGAGGATATGGACCGGGAGCCCGGTGCGAAGCGCGTCAGTTGCGAAGATCCTCCGGAAATCGTGCGCGGTCAGTCGGGTGCCGTCACTCGCGATCCCGGCGATGTCCTGGGCGTATTGGATGAACGTGTAGATGGTCGCGTAGGCCATCACTCGGTTGGTTCCGCGGCCCGGTAGTTGGAAGAGGAAGGGCAGCTTCTCCGAGAACACCTTGTCCTGGGGATCGTATCGGACCGCGAGGGGCACCTTGTCAGCGTCACCGCGGACTCTATGCCGCACTGAGGCGAGCACATGAGCGAGCTCCGGGGAGACCAGGAGCACCCGTTCGCGGTCGGATTTGGACGGCACGATCTGCAGCAGGAGCACTCGATCGCCATCCCGAGGTTGGAAGGTGAACAGCGCGGTCGTGGTGAGCTCGGTGAGCTCCTCCATGCGGACGCCGGTCTCGTGGAGGATGTGGGTCGTCGCCCATGCCCAGAACGACAAGTGTTCGATGCGTGCCTGCGGGATCTGCTCGCCGGTGTCCTCGTCGCGGATCCAGACCTTGGTCGCAGGGCCGGGCAGCGGCCGCGCGAGACGCGTGTAGCGTGCGCCGCGGAACTCGAACTGCTCGCCCATCGGAGTCTCGAGGGCGATCGCGAGCAATGCCGTCTGTTTCTCTTTGTCGGTGTCGATCGCGTCGAGCAGCTACGGGACTCGGTCGATGAAGTGCCGGATCCGCTGGTGCATCGCGGCTTGGATGCGCCGCTTGTTCTTCATGTGCCCAGCGGTGTCGTTCTTCGTCAAGAACGAGGGCGCAGCCCATCCCGCCCAGTAGGCGTCCTGCGTTGCCCAGGCGGCGATGTCGTTGTAGAGACCCCGGACCATGAACAGCGTGCGGTGCACGTCGACTCGATCTCGGGCGTTCTCGACCTTCCACCAATGCGCCAGTTCTGGGCTGAGGTGCAGGTTCTCCTGAGCAGGGTTGTGCTCGCGGATCTTGGACCAGAAGTTCTTGAGGAGCTCGTAGGCGAGGTTGCGCAGTGTGGAGTAGTCGACGGTTGCTTCGCGCCCGCGGAGGTATCGCAGGAACATCTCTCGGATAGCGGGTGGCTCCACCTGGTAGAAGTCGACCATGCTTGTGGCGTCGCGGCGTGGTGCTCGGGTCAGCTGCCGGAGGCTCGGTGCATCGGTCGGAGCGATGCCCATCAGCTTGAGCACCTCCCAGGCGTTCGCTGCCTGTGCGCGTCGGTACTTGGTCAGCGAGCGACCCAGCACGACGAGTTCCTCGACGACGATCTCATCAAGGTGCTTTCCGGTAGCAGCTTGGATCGCGAGCAGCCCTCGACGCGGCGCTGGGGTATCGATCAGATGACTGCGCTGCTCGAATCGTTCGAGCGCCTCATCCAGGCCCCGCGTCGACCACGGAAGACCGCTGAGATCGATCCTCGAGTTCAGAGCGAGGAACTCGAGCGAGGGGCGGAACACGTCCGCGCGAAGCAGGATGGTGATCATCCGGCCCGGTCCGCTGCGGCTGTGCGCGACGGACGCAGCGTGCAACCCGGGGAAGGTGTCCGCCCATCCTCCGATCTTGGTCGCGCGCTCAGCGCCGCTCGCCTCCCATCGCTGTTGCCAAGTGCGCCCAGGCTCCTGCAGCAGTCGATCGAGGAAGAGTGCCATCTGCGGGCGGTAGTCGCGGTCGATGTTCTGCGCCAGCCGATTCGGCCCGCCAGCCAGGGCCAGCAGATCTTCTCGCGGGATCGCCGCGTTGGAGGGCTGTCGGAAGATCGGAACCCTCGCCGGCGGCGAGGTCTCCTCGGCGTCAAGTACGTCGTCCAGGTCGACGTCGACCAGGTCCTTCACCATGCGTCGTCTCCGGTTAGCTCGTGTAGATCCGCGGGGTCATACGCCAGCGGCGGTCGCGATGGTGGAGGGCGTGGCTCGTTCCGGCGCTGTAGGTGCTCGATCACGCGTGCGAGCACGTCTGAGTCGTGCTGGCGAAGGTAATGCTGCGTGGTGGAGAGGTGAACGTGACCGAGCACCCGCTGTATGTCGGACAGGCTCAGCGCGGAGTCCTGTGCCATCTGCGCTGCGGCGGTGTGGCGTAGGTCATGGAGCTTGACGTGTTTGCCCAACGCGGACCCTGCCCGTCGCAGGATCGCGCGTGCTGCGTCATAGTTCAGCTGTCGAAGCGGGCGTCTCGTCGTCCACCAAACTGGGTTTCCCGGCGCGAGCAACTCGGGCGGCAGTGACTGCTGATAGAGCGCCAACCACACGAAGGCCTCCGGCGACGCCGGTAGCGCTTGGCGGGCTCTGGTGCCCTTACGCGTGACCGTGATCTGCTGCTGGCCTGGATCGACATCCTCGAACGTCATCGCCAACAGTTCCGATGGGCGCGCTGCGCTGGAGAGATAGAACTCCAAGAGTGCGCGATCACGAGGGTGATCGAGGATCCGGAACAACTCTGCGATGCGCGACTCGGGTAGCGATCGCGGCTGCCCCTGCGGGACGCGCTGCCGAAGGTCAGCGCGCGGGTCCAGTCGGAACGGCGCTTCCGGGCTCCTTGTGCCGTTGCGACGAGACTCTCCGCGTTGCGGCACGGGGTTAGACACGGGACCGCGGCCCTGCCCAAGCTGAAAGCGATAGAACTCGGACACGACGGCGAGATTGTGGTTGATCGTGCGCGGCTTCAACGTTCTCGATGACAACGCGGACGGCTGCTTGCATGCAAGCACGAAGTCACGAACGGTGGTGCGCGTGGCGCGCTCCCACGAAGTCTGCGCGATCTGAAGATGCCGAAACCATCTCAGCAACCCGAACGCGTACGCGCGGCAGCTGGACTCGGCATTGCCGCACGCCCAGAAGTCCAGCAGGAAGTCCTCGACCTCGGCCATCGGTGCACCGTCGACACCGACCGCCCAGAACGGCGGTTCAACGAGCGCTCCCACAGCCAGACCTGACGACACGACGATGAGCCTCGCACGGTGAACGTAGTTACCGCACCGCAAGTCCGGTAAACACACCTCGGTCGCGTCGGCGCTGTTTACCGGGCCGGCCCTGCGGCCTCCTTCACTCACCGTTCTCTGCATCAGCCGTACGTGATGCGTCCGGGGCCGGACCTTTGTGCTGGCTCTTGCACCCGCACGCCCGTCATCCTGACCGGCGCTGCTTCACGTACCCCTGTATTGGAGAACTCTGATGAAGATTCGTACCGCGGCAACCGCCGCACTCACCCTCGCCGCTGCGCTCACTCTCGCGGGCTGCGCCGGCGACTCCGGCTCAGAGTCCATGCCTGGCATGGACCACGGCAGCTCGGCCCCGTCGTCCTCCTCGTCTGCCGCGACGGCGGACTTCAATGACGCGGATGTGATGTTCGCGCAGATGATGATCCCGCACCACGAACAGGCCGTCGAGATGTCGGACATGGTCCTGGACAAGGAAGGCATCGACCCGGGTGTCCTCACCCTGGCCTCCGATATTAAAGCCGCCCAGCAGCCCGAGATCGACCAGCTGCAATCATGGCTGGAAGAGTGGGGTGCCGATAGCGACACCGGCTCCATGGAAGGCATGGACCACGGCGGCGGCATGATGAGCGGCGACGACATGGCGGCGCTGGAAGCGGCTACCGGAGCGGAGGCGTCGCGGCTGTTCCTCGAACAGATGACGATGCACCACGAAGGCGCCATCACTATGGCGCAGGATGAAGTCGATAACGGGCAGAATCCGGACGCGATCGCGATGGCGCAGACCATCATCGACACGCAGACCGCGGAGATCGCCACCATGCAGGAGCTGCTCGCGCAGCTCTGACCGCACCCGGTGAGGACGCCCCACCCGAGGGCGTCCTCACCCTGGACTCGAAAGGGTGCGTATGCGCATGCCCCTTCGCGCGACAACGAGTCTTGTCGCGCTTTCTGCTCTGACTCTCACCGGCTGTGCAGCTGCTGCACCGCCCTCCACCGGTGCCGAACACGCCCAGGTTGTTGCCCACGTGCACGCCATCGTTCCCGCACCTGACGGGGACGGGTTCCTCCTCGGCACCCACGAAGGCATCTTCACTGCCACCGCGGACGGCGAGATCGGTCCTCGTGTCGGCGGTAACGACTTCGACGCGATGGGGCTCACCGCGCTGAATGGGGATCTGATCGCTTCCGGCCACCCCGGCCGCAACACACCCGCCGAGCTGGGGGAGAGGAACCTCGGCATCATCCGCAGCCAAGACGGCGGCGAGACCTGGGAGCCGGTCGCGTTCACCGGAGAGAAAGACTTCCACGCCCTCACCGCCGGCCCGGACGGCACCCTTTATGGGCAAGACGCCGGAGACGGCGCCGTGCTCATCAGCACGGACGGCGGTGTCTCGTGGTCGCCCACCGGTAGCACCCTGCTCGCCTTCGGTCTGGAGGTGGATGCAGTCGGTCGGATCATCGCGGTCACTCCTGACGGCCCGCAGGTCAGCACGGACCGCGGTGAGAGCTTCGCGGCTCTCACCGACGCACCCAACCTGTTCCTCATGGCAGCCTCCCCGGACCGCCAGCGGTTGGTCGGCGTTGATGCCAACGACACGATCTGGACCGTCACGGGGGCTGGGTCATGGCAGGAGGTCGGCACCGTACACGGCACTGCCCAAGCCATCACGATCACCGACGAGGGCGACGTGCTCGTCGTCGACGACAGCGGACTCAGCCTGCTGCCCTCACCGCGTCAGTGAGGCACGCGGTCGTCTCATGGACAACTCAAGCCGGAGAGTGGAGGCGAATCGGCGGCCATCTGTCGCTGTAAATCCATCCCCGACACGGGCCACATGGACATCTTCCAGCGGTTCCTACAGTAGTAGTTGCCAGGCCGACCACTCCCGAGTCGGATCCGGCATGTCGCGCCGACGATGCGCCGGGCAGCCCAATCGTCCGACACGAGCAGGACCTTTCGGCACGGCGTGGCCGGGGGCAGGAGCTCGCGGCGGTGAAGGAGCGTCAGCTGGTCGGTGTCTGAGCCTGTTCATAGCCTAGAATGGGTGCCCACGGTAGGCTTTTGGTGATGACCCCGACGACTCGAACTCAGCGCGCAGCCGTGCTGAGCGAGCGTCTTCTGATAACGAGGATCGTTACTGCTCTCGGCCTGGCGCTCCTGCTGATGTTGGGCATCGCCGCTGCTGGACACCTCGAGACCGATGGCACCACGCCGGTGCCGCTGGGAATGTCCGCACTCGTGGACCCGCACGTCGAGCCGCTGAGTGGCGGCGCCACCGATGCACGCGACGGCAGAGAACAGCAGACGGTGGTTGGCGAATCCTCGGGGGCCAGCGCGCTGATGGGGGCAGCGCTGTGTGTTCTGGGAATGCTGTGCGGGCTGGTGCTCGCGGTGCTGACTTACCGGCTGTGGCGCAGCCGCGTCCTCCCTGATCGTGGGATCTGGCCGCGGGTACTCTCGCTCTTTCCCCACCCGTCGACGATTTCGCGGGTGAGCATCCTTTCGCTGACGCAGTTGAGCATCTCCCGAACCTGACATTCGGCGTGCCGTCCTTCCGGGACGG
>Ga0310345_10001484_pt1 | contig 25958 bp, 17 predicted proteins | sample HC15DNA20500_MG_FD_204667 | JGI IMG/M metagenome (GOLD analysis project Ga0310345, IMG submission 204667) | Marine microbial communities from station ALOHA, North Pacific Subtropical Gyre - HC15-DNA-20-500_MG | ecosystem: Environmental > Aquatic > Marine > Oceanic | place: Pacific Ocean: North... | reverse complement strand
GCTATCGCGAGCGGGACTGGGACACCCGCGCTGGCCGGATTTCGCTGGAGATCCCGAAGCTGCGCAAGGGTAGCTATCTGCCCAGCTTCCTTGAGCCTCGCCGCACGGCCGAGAAGGCGCTCGTGGCTGTGATCCAGGAAGCTTACGTTCAGGGCATTTCCACCCGCTCGGTCGACAACCTGGTGAAGGCCATGGGGGCCGGGGGCATGTCGAAGAGCCAGGTCAGTCGCCTTTGCGCCGAGATCGACGATCGGGTGAACGCGTTCCTGGATCGGCCGCTGGAGGGAAGCTGGCCATACCTCTGGCTCGATGCGACCTATCTGAAAGTCCGAGACGGCGGGCGGATCGTCAGCCGTGCCGTGATAGTGGCCGTGGCGGTCAACGAGGATGGCAAGCGCGAGGTGCTGGGTGTCGCCACGGGCCTCTCCGAAGCAGAGACTTTCTGGATCGGCTTCCTGCGCAGCCTTGCCGACCGCGGCCTGCGGGGCGTGAAGCTGGTGATCTCCGACGATCACAAGGGGCTCCGGGCCGCCGCGCGGCGGGTCTTCAATGCGACCCACCAACGGTGCCGGGTTCACTGGATGCGAAACGCGCTGGCCCATGCCCCGGCCAAGCAGCGCACGGCCGTGGCCGCGATGCTGAAGACGATCTTCGCCCAGGACAACAAGGCCGATGCCGAAGCCCAGTGGGACGTCGTCGCCGACGCGCTGCGCGAGAAACAGGCAACGCTTGGCGCGTTGATGGACGCCTCCCGCGATGACGTGCTCGCCTACATGGATTTCCCTCGCGAGCACTGGCCCCAGATCGCGTCGACGAACCCACTCGAACGAGTGAACCGCGAGATCAAGAGAAGGTCCGACGTCATCGGCATCTTTCCCAACGACGAGGCCATTGTTCGGCTCGTTGGCGCATTGATGCTGGAAACCAATGACGAGTGGACCGTCGCGCGCCGCTACATGAGCCTTGAATCCCTCGCACGCGTCATCGACAATCCCAACATCAGGTTGCCCGCAGTGGCCACCTGATCAGACTTGGACCTCTCCGAAGGTCAACGCTCTTACACCAGTCGGTGGGACACAATCCGGCTGGGCCAAGACGGTGGGCGGCATGGCGCAGACGCTCCACCGTGGCCTCGACAGGGTTCGCGCCACATTCACGATGACCATGGCGGCCTGCAACTTGGCCAGACTGCCGAAACTCCTTGCCGCTTGACGAACGGAGCAGCCAAAAAACCCGGCCTTGCAGCCGCCGAGCCCCGCCTTCAGATCGCGCCAGCAGGAACAGCGTCCCTCAAGCCTGACTTCTTCAGCAGCCTGTTAAGGCGTATTGTTGGGCAAATAATCCGAACAAGTTAGTCCCTTAGGGGAATGGCAGACATGACCCGACGGGCGTTTGTGATGTGTTAATGAGTTTGGCCCGCCTTGGCCCGTGGCGGGCCATTTTTCACGGGTCAGCGCCCCTTCCAGGGCTTCCGACCGCCAAGCCGCGCGGCAACCGTCACCCGCCTTACTTGCGCATCGGCAAAGCCGTTCAAGGCACCGGGGCGAGCGTGCCAAAGATCGAGCGCACCAGCCCGGAAGGCGGCCACGTCATCCGGGAACAGCGTGACGCCCCTTACCGTGACCAACCGGCTTTCAAACTGCGCCCGTATGCCCATGTCGCCGGGCAGGATCATCTCCAGGCGTCGGGCGAGCACCGCAGGATCGTCGTCGGGGGCGCAGGCCAGAATGATGCGGTTCGAGGTAGCGATCGTGTAGGTCATGCCGGGCAACCTAGGCGCGATGCTGCACCTGCACGATCTCGGTGACATAAGACCCGTAGTGCGCCAAATCACGCATCCTGCGCGAGTGGCGGACAACGGGCAGGCTATACTTCCGAATCCCTCAACTCGCCCTTTGCTCAGATGCGGGCGGTACCGGGTCGCTCTATCTCTGAGATATGAAGACCGTATCTCCAGACCTCTTTGGCATCCCCTCTTGGGGCTGGTTGCTGGTGCCGCTCGCTTGCCTGCTGCTGATCCGTATTTTGGATCGGAGCAGCACCCTGCGCGCCTCCGGGCTGGGCCTTGTTGCTACTTCTCTGATGATCTTCGGTGCCGTGGCTCTGACCCGTTGGCAACATTTCATCTAGTCTGATCAGACCATCTCGACATGACCGGATTGCCGCGCAAATCTGCATGGCAAGAGCAGGCAAGTTACAGGCTCCTACACGCCAACTTGGTAAGGGGCGCCGCCTTGCGACCGAGCTGCCGCTACAACTCGCGGATGCGCTCCTCCATCTGCCGGACGGCGCGGTTGCTGGTGACATCGTCATCTCCGGACACGGCTACGGCTACGGCTCCCCCATCCAACATCAGGCGCCGCCAACGATACAACAAGTTAGCCGCTACGCCATTGCGGCGCGCGACCACCGAGATGCTGGCGCCGTCTTCCAGCGTCTCCTCGACGATCCGAAACTTCTCGGCCGAGGACTAGCGGCGCCTACGGCAGCCGTCGGTGATGATTTCGCAGTCAGACATAAGCACGTGCTTAGGCATATACCTAAGCCTCCACGGTTATGCCTGAGTGTCCGGTCGAACGGGGGCCAGTTCAGAAATGGAGCATATCCGGCAAGATAGTATTTTACTTGCGACCCTTAATAGGAGCGAAATACGTCATACATTTTTGGCACGTCAATGAGTGGAAGACATCGCTCCCGCGGCTAGACACCAGGAACTGAGAGATTGTGACCTGCATTTTTTCATATCGGAATCCGGTCCCGGCCCTGCCAAGATCGCCGAGGGCTTATCTAGGATTCCGGGTGATCGCAGAAGTCGATGGAGATGCGGTTTTCGGCAGCATGCCTCAATAGGGCGAGATTTACATACGACACCCCGACCAGTTCCGTCGCTTCCTCGAGAACGGTAAGCAGATTGTAGGTAAAATCCATACCCAGATTTGCCTTGTAAACGCCGCCGACTCCTTCGATGACAATCGCGCCCAACACGAAGATTGCAGCCCCTCTGCCAATCTCCACTTTCAAGCGTCGTGGCGGGGACAGAAGGAATGGAATGAACAACACTCCGAGGACCCCGACGATCGGAATTCCTACGAAAATCCAGCTCTGCCCGTTGAGAATATCGCCGAAGACAGACCATCTCAGCGTTTCGTGCACCTGGGCGCTTTCGTCATAGGCCATTGCCAGAAGAAACAAGGAGCTTGCAATCCAGTAGAGATTGAGTCGCGCCTTCCGGATTTTCTGATAGTATAAATAGTTCAATGTGCAGAGCTGCGAAGCCATCCACATGAGAACGATACTGAGCAAGGTGGGTATACTGGCTTCGTTGTTCAGTATGAAACGATCCGCGAATTCGATGACGGCCGCGTTATCGCTTCTCGCCTTGATGAGGGACATGCAGATGGAAAGGAGGGAGATAGCCGGAATGCCATAGAAAATGAACGATCTCATCCAGCGGGAAGAAAACTTCAGATCGGAATCTCTCGGGCTTCTCGAAGGCTCGACGGGATCGACACCCCTATCGGACAGATCGCTCATGAAAGGCTTCCAATATTGATAAGGCGCCGAATTTGCAGAGAAATATTACCCAGCAAACGACTCCGAAAAACTTTGCACCATCTTCGGACAGAACCCGAAAGTCCCCCATCGGACCGTCCATCAGGCGCTGCGCTGCATCGATCATCAATGAAAGCAGAAAGGCAACCACAGCGACTTTCGCGAAGCCCGTCGCGCTATTATTAAATACAGACCTGAACAATACCAAGCCCGTCAGGGCAATCAGACCATATCCGAGAAAGACCGCCTTCTCTCCAAAAAAGAAATTCTCATGGATCAGGAACAGGTCATCACCGGCAAGCAGTGCTGTGAAGCTTCCGAAGAACAGGAAGAACTTTGCCCTGAAGAGGTCTGCAGACAGTAAGAAGAGAATCGCCGATAAAAAGAAGGAGATCGATGCACCCGCGGTCCAAGCCATCACCCCAAGACTGGAAAGGTAGCCAGCATAGCGTGGGATCTTTCCGAGCTGGGTCGGGTCGCGCGTGAAAAACCCGTAATCGCGTCCGACATAGGCGGCAGCCGGAATGATCAGGAGAATTGCGAGAACGCAGGCGAAGATCACCACAGCCGGAAGGTAACCCATCAACCGCAAGCGTTGGGTGCCCTCGGCCACACGCTGGGGGACCTTGGCAGTATCCGACATTTTCCTGACCTCTCGCCACGCGGGGTTTGCAGGTTTCCTACCATTCCGACATTCGGCATGTGTATCGCCGTCGCGGTACATTGGAGATTTTTCAACGTCCTAACAAGCCTCCTGTTTTACCGAGATTCCCAAGTAGCATGCCGTTCGGCGTCAAGGTCGCCTAATTAGGCGCGTAGATCAGGCATTTTTCAGTCATTGAGGCGCACATCGCTGCGGAGGCAGCTGGAAATGTGCGGATCAAGCTGCGAATTCGCATCATCCTGGCCTGGCGACCCCGTTTTTCAACGCGACGGACAGACCTGTCCTGCTGCTTTCGTCCGGTTTGGGTCTGGGTCGCGGTCACGCACATGACGGCGGTGCTCGCAAGCGTTGGATTGCGGCAAGGATGGCGCACACCATCGGGCCGGTCACCGCGACCTCGGCAAGTTGGAACGTGATGGCTCGGGCATGGCGCATGACCCGAGCGCCGATCTTGATCAGCTTGAGCTGCAAGCTGGTCAACGACCAGTCGGCCATGGCCTCGGGCAGATCAATGCAGCGCAGGAAGGCAACGAGGTTGTAGGCCAGTGCGTGCAGTTGCAGCCGCACCGCGTTGGCGCGGAACTTCTTGCATGACAGCCGTGTCCAGCGGAAGGCGTATTTGCCTTCCTTGATGTGCTGCTCGGCGGTGCCGCGCTGGTAGTAGAAACGCAACACCCAATCCGGGTCCATAGGCAGGTTGGCGACGATGAAGCCCATGCGAGGGAACAACTCACCCGGATGCCACTCGATCTTGGCGATGACACGACGCGGATTGTCCCATGACGCAGCCTGATACTGGAAATTCTCATAGAGCCGCTTGACCTTGCTCAGCGACGGACGCCCCAAGGACCGTGTCAGCCGGCGCGCGATCTTCTCCCGCAGGACGTTGTTGGCAGGCAGCCGAATGGCGTAAAAATGGCCTGCCTCCTTCCGCCGCGCATAGATCGCGAGGATCGCGTAGGCGACGTCAGCGCGGAAGAAGCGGCCCCCCAATGTTGCGGCCAGCGTAGCGGGCAATCACCGGATCGAGGACGGCCCGCCAGCCGTCAGCGCTGTGCACGTTGCCAATGCGCATGGCGCAGCGTTCCAGCATGCCGAACTGGTTGAACAAGAAGTTCGGGTGATAGCAGGTGCAGTCGAAGTGCCCGTTCCAGACTGCGCCCTCCTGTTCGCCACGAGTTGGGCTGTCGGAGCTGTCCACGTCCAACACGATGTATTTGAGCCCGTTGCGATCATGGATGCGGTCGATCCATTGCCCGTTCAGGTCGGCCAAGGCTTCCCGGTTCTCGGGCAGAGCCAGCGTCTCGGTCTCAAACCGCCCCATCTGCGTTGCCGAGGCTGCTTGCGCACCAACAGCCCGGCCGCCCACGACTTGACGCATGACCGGATCGAGAGCCAGCCAATCGGCGTCGTTGACATCTTCATACCCCGCCAACCGTCCATAAACCGATTGCCGGAAAAGCCCGACAAGCCGGTGGACGGCATTCTTGCCAGTGCGGATGTCGCGCAGCGCACCCCAAGCAAGCTGCGACAATCCAAGCGCGTCATCCAACTCGCGCATCACCGGGAGTCCACCGTCCGAACTGAGCTGAGCAGCGTGCCACGATATTCCAGCCGCACATGAGGGTCGAAATTCACCCTATCTGCCCGCTGCGAACCCGCACCCTCTGGATGATCCATGAGACAGGCCCTTCGCAGCCATCAACACCATGATTTATATGTAAAATATTACTGTGAGGACAGCGAAACCAGCGGATTACTTGGGGAATGCGGGTCAAAGAGTTCTAAACAAAACACTTGGGTCGCGCCCCGTGGCCGTTGAATCGTCCGTCAGACTCCAGTCATCAGGACATCGATTGCCCGGGTCACAAGATCCCCTTGATCTGCCACGGCTCCCGTGCGCCGCAGACTTGTCCGACGCACGGCCGCGATCAGGCGGGTCGCCAAGATGAAGCGGCGCCCCTCAACCCATATTTCAGGGTTCAGGTGCCTGACAGCGGGATAGTCGGACAGCAGAGGAATGACTACGACCGAAGGGTCCGGTGGCAACAAGTCGCTTTCAACCACGACCATCAAGACACCGTCATATTCCATGACGTCGAAGCGGCTCAGCCCTTCCACGACACACTCACGGGCGAGGCTATGATCTTCGCCAGGGGATGACCGTTCCGTTCGTGCCATTCTGCCTGGGCAGCGAAGGCATCCGCGTTCTCGTCGAGCCACTTGCTGCGCCGGGCGTCCTCGACAGCGCGCTTCAATGCCATGTCTGCGACCGCCGAGACATTGATCCCGAGGCTTCTGGCTGAATCCAGCAAAGCCGCGTCCAGCGTGAGCGAGGTTTTTCGTTTGGCGGCAATGCCCATCTCTTGCTCCCAAGTCATATACCGCAAATGTATACCGCCCCGCAGGGGCCCTCAAGCGCCGCGCCCTTCAAGCTTGGGCTGAGACCGCGTTGACAACCGCCAGCTCTTGCAAGCCGTCGCAGATTGGCGACCGGTCCTTCGGTGATCTCGACGTTGTTCAGCAGCCGTTCGGCACCATCTGGGATGCCATGCCCTCTTTCCGAAGCAGCAAGTCTAGCCCGGCTTCATCGCGCCTGACCTTGGGCCGCTCGGTGGCGCGTTCGATCTGGTCGTAGAGCTGCGCCAGCCTCTCCAAAGCAGCGGCAGATGGCTCCCGTCGAGCCGGCCCCGCACCTTCGCGGCCGACAGCATGTTGAAAAACTCGAGCGCCTTTCCATCGAAGCCGCACAAACATTGCCTGCGCCTTGCATCATAGGTGCTAGAACCCGCTGAGCCGGGGCAGCCAAACGGAAATCTCCGGAATGAAGGTGAGTGCCAGCAACACCACGAGATGAGCCACGAGAAACGGTGGCATCTCCCGCACGAGCTCTCCGACCCGCAGCTTGACCACCGAAGAAACCACGAAGAGCAGGCTGCCCACCGGCGGCGTGATCAGCCCGATCGTCAGGTTCACGATCACCACGATCGCGAATTGCACCGGATCGATCCCCAGCGCCGCGGCGATCGGCGCCAGGATCGGCACCAGGATCATCACGCCCGGCAACGGATCCATGAACAGCCCGAACACGAGCAGCAACAGGTTGACCATCAGCAGGAACAAGACCGGGCTCAGCTCCATTGCCACGATCGCGCTCGCCAGGCTCTGCGGCACGCTTTCGATGATCAGCACCCAGGCGAAGGCGCGCGCGCCGGCCAGGATCAGCAAGATCGCGGCACTCAACAGCGCCGCATCGAGCACGATCTGCGGCAGCTGCGAGATCTTCAGGGAGCGATAGAAGAACATGCCGCATAGTAGGGCGTAAACCACCGCGACGACCGAAGCTTCCGTGGGCGTGAAGATCCCGGCGCGAATGCCGCCGATGATGATGACGATCAGGAACAGCGCGGGCAGCGCGTAGAGCGTCGTGCGCAGCATTTCGCGCGGAGCAGGCCTCGGTGCGCGACTGCGAAACCCGCGCTTGCGGCAGACATGCCAGTTCACGGCCGCCATGGCACAGGTGATGAGCAGGCCCGGCAGAATGCCGGCCATGAAGAGCGCGCCGACCGAGACGGCCTCGTCCTGCATCGCGTAGAGGATCATGATGATCGAGGGGGGAATGATCGGCCCGACCACCGCGCTCGCGGCCGTCAGCGCTCCGGCGTAGGAGCGATCGTAGCCGTTGCGCTCCATCTCGCGGATCATCATCGCGCCCGGCCCCGCCGCATCCGCCAGCGCCGAGCCCGAAATCCCCGCGAACATGGTCGAGGAGATCAGGTTGGCGTAGCCCAGCCCGCCGCGCAGATGGCCCACGAACTGCCCCGCAAAGCTCAGCAGGATGCGCGTCATCGCACCCCCCGACATCATCTCGGCCGCCAGGATGAAGAACGGCACCGCCATGAGGGGAAAGCTGTCGAGGCCCGAGAACATCTCCTTCACGATGACGATCGAAGGATAGGACGAGCCGAGCCTGACGGCGATCCATGCCGCGATCGCGAGCGCGAAGGCGACGGGCATGCCGATCGCCAGCAGGATGAAGAAGGCGGCAAAAAGGATCGGGGTCATGCTGTTACCAGTGGCTCAGGCCAGGCCGCGGGGCGCGGTGGAGCCTTCGACGGTCTCGAAGCGGCCCGAGCGCAGATAGCTCACGATCGCCAGCGTCAGGTGGGTGACGAACAGCGCAAAACCCGTCGGCATGGCGAGATAGATCCACCAGAACGAGATCCGCGTCGCGGGTGTGAGCTGGCGCCCCATCCGCCCCATGTAGTCCACCCCGATCTTCACCATCAGCGCCGCGAAGCCCAAGAGCAAAAGCGCCACGGCACCGCGCAGCACCACGGCGGCCCGCGGCCCCAGCGCGTCGGGCAGTGCAGTGATCGCGACATGCCCACCCCGCCGCAGCGCCAGGCCTGCCCCGAGAAATGTCATCCAGACCATCAGGTAGCGCGCCACCTCCTCGGCCCAGGTGATCGAGTGATCGGTCAGATAGCGCAGCGCCACATTGGCGAAGATGATGCAGACCATCGCTGTCAGAAGGCCGATCAGGACCCAGCGGTTCAGCATCGACAGCGCGCGATCCGTCGTTTCGAGCATGGCAGGCCTTTCCCGGATGGACCAGCGCAGAGACCCTCGGTGATCCCCGCGCTGAGTCAGCGGTCGATCACTCGGCCGCGACGATGCGGTCGATCAGCTCGCTGCCATACTCATCGGCATAGCGCGCGTAAGCCGGTGCCAGTGCCTCGCGAAAGGCGTCCCGTTCCTCGGCCGAAAGTACGTTGACGCTCATGCCCTCGGCCTTGAGCTGCTCAAGCCCCGAGGCCTCGACTTCGTCGACATAGGCCCGCATTGCCGCCTGCGCCGCGATCGCTCCCTTCTGGAAATCCTGCTGCTCGTCTTCCGACAGCCCCTCCCAGAAGGGCAGCGAGACAAGGAACACGGTCGGGGCATAGACATGGCCCGACAGCGTCAGGTGCTCCTGCACCTCCGACAGCTTCGCGGAGGTGATGACGGTGAGCGGGTTTTCCTGGCCATCGATCGTGCCCTGCTGCAGCGCGCCGATCACCTCCGGCCAGGCCATGGGAGTCGGCGCGGCGCCCAGCGTCTCGAAGGCGGTGATATGGGTGGGGTTCTCCATGGTCCGCAGCTTCAGCCCGGCCAGGTCCTCGGCGGTGTTGATCGGCCCGCGGTTGTTGGTGATATGGCGAAAGCCCTGCTCGCCCCAGGCAAGCGCCTTCAGACCGACATCCTCGAACCTGACGAGGATCTCCTGCCCGACCGGTCCGTCGAGGACGGCGCGTGCGTGGTCGAAGTCCCGAAACAGGAAGGGAATGTCGAACACGCCTGCTTCGGGAACGAAGTTCGACAGAGTTCCCGACGAGGCAATCGTGGTCTCGACGGTCCCCAGCTGCAGACCCTCGATCACCTCGCGCTCACCGCCCAAGCCGGAAGACGGGAAATGCACGAGATCATATGCGCCTTCGGTGGCGTCCTCGACATGGGCCTCCCAGGCTTCGGCGGCGACGCCGTAATGTGAGGCGGGCGCCAAGGCGTAGCCGAGCTTGACCTCGGTTTGGGCCAGGGCTGCGTGGCCGGAACCTGCGATGATGGCGGCCATCAGCCCGCGTGCGATAAACGACATGTCATTCTCCTCCTGGCAGCCAGAACACGGTGCGGTCTTCCACCCCCATGGCTCCCTCAACCTGGCAGAGTTTCTGCCGTCGCGTTTCCGCAGGTGCAACCCCGCTCCGCATATCCGCCTTCGATATTGCGATGACTGAACGCTGGGAACTTGGCTCGCACAGTCCACCTTGACGGTTATTTGGGCCGAGGGGTTGGCGGCGTGCCTCTCGTCTTGAACGGCATGCTGGCGGCCACCCACTTTCTTGGTGCTCATAGCCTCAAATGGCCGGGCCGACCTGCGGGCCTCCTATGCCCCCCCTTGGTAGAGTATATTTCGCATCCAGGAGGGGGCGAACGAGAACGGCGGTATGGAAGTCGGCCACGGTAGCGGCAGGTTGAGCTGCCCCGAGAAGGACCTGATCTTGCCGGTCTCGTGACTGTCTCGTCCAGTTCGAGACCAGAAACATGGACGACCACACGAGCCTGACCTGTTCAAGAAAAACTTTCACCTGCAGGGATGAGACATCAAAGCAATCCCAACTCCATGGCCTTGGCGATGGTATGAGCCAGAGTCGAAGCCTGAAGCTTGTTGCGGGCGTTCTTCAGCCTCTGCTTGATCGCCCCCTCCGTGACGTTCAGGTCGATTGCGATCGTCTTCAGGCGCGCGCCATCTCTGACGGATTTCAAGACAAAAATTTCCGCCTCGGTCAGTGGAGGTATCGGAGGCGTGATGTGATCATGATGCTTGATCAGTAACTGATGCAGTCTTTCAAGCTCCGCGGTCTGATATTCCCTGTCGGGCCGGTAGAAGAACCCATAGGAGCGCTGCGCCTTGAGGTCACTGTATGCAGCAACGCATCCATAATCCATTCCGTGCCCCGCCGAGAGGGCGGTCAACTGCAAAGGGCCATCCGGACCACTCCCGTCAAGCGCGCTCCAGCGTATGACACCGTTGTTTTCATAGCACCAGCGCAGCGCAGGATCATTCAGGACGAACCTTTCCCGTCGGTAGAGGTCCATCCAGCTCTCAGGCAACGTGTTTACCTCCCATGTCGGCGATGCAAGCCGCATACGAAGCCCAAGGTAATAGCCCGATGGGGCCAAATACGAAAACTCATCCAGATTACTGGGACTTGTCACGGCCTCAACTCCACTCACTCATAAAACACGTTTGATTACGCTACCAATCCCACACGGTTGAGAGCGCAGTGCGACCAGGTAACATCCAGAGCATTGAGGAGAGCGTCAATCTCCTCCTCTCCGTGCACGGGAGAAGGCGTGAAGCGCAGCCGCTCGGTTCCCCGAGGCACGGTCGGGAAGTTGATGGGTTGCAGATAAATGCCGTGTTCGGTCAGGAGCCGATCCGAGACGAGCTTGGCATGCACCGGGTCCCCGACGATCAGTGGCACGATGTGTGAGCCATGGTCTAGGATCGGAAGTCCGAGCCGCTTGAGCCGCGACTTGAGGGTTCGTGCCTGCTTCTGGTGTCGGCTCCGCAGCGACTGGTCGATCTTGAGGTGCGCCACGGAGGCTGCGGCACCTGCCGCGACCGCAGGTGGAAGCGATGATGTGAAAATGAAGCCAGGGGCATAGGAGCGGATTGCATCGCACATCTTTTCGCTCGCGGCGATATAGCCCCCCATCACCCCATAGGCTTTGGCAAGGGTGCCGTTCACGATGTCGATCCGACCAAGCAGCCCGTCACGTTCCGCAACGCCGCCGCCGGATGGACCATACATGCCGACAGCATGAACTTCATCCAGATAGGTCATCGCATCGAATTCGTCCGCCAGATCGCAGATTTCTGCGATGGGTGCGAAATCACCGTCCATCGAATAGATCGACTCAAACGCAATGACGATTGGACGGCCGCGTTCGATCCCGGCAAGGATCTGGCGCAGGTGGGCCAAGTCGTTGTGCCGGAAAACATGCTTCTCGCAGCCTCCCCGACGGATACCCTGGATCATCGACGCATGGTTCAGCGCATCCGAAACGATCACCAGGTCGGGAAGAAGCTGCGGCAGGGTGGAGAGCGTCGCATCATTGGCAATGTAGGCCGATGTGAACAGCAGCGCCGCCTCCTTGTGATGCAAAGAGGCCAGCTCCGCCTCCAGCCGCTTGTGATAGACCGTCGTGCCCGAGATGTTGCGCGTTCCGCCCGAACCGGCGCCGGCTGTTTCGAGAGCGTCGTGCATCGCCTCCAATACCACCGGGTGCTGCCCCATGCCGAGGTAGTCGTTGCCGCACCAGATGGTGATATCCTGCGCGCTGCCATCCGGCCGATGCCAGACCGCGTGAGGAAAGTGACCGTTGCCACGCACGATATCGATGAACGTGCGATAGCGTCCTTCTTCGTGCAGACGATCCAGTGCAGCCGACACGTGGCCTTGGTAATTCATGAAGATACCCCTTACCCAAACTCTCTAATTACTAGCTTCTGAACCGGCCTCACTTGCTCACCGAGCAGGCCTGTGATTGTCGCATTGTTCGCAGTATGCGTGCCGTCGCCCCCAGTGCAGGCGGCATTTTTCTACATGACTAGGCGGGAAACGTAGGTCCAGATGTCGAAGCCTCATGGTGTCCCGAAATCCGCCACAGGACTTCCCGATCCAGCTTGGACTGCAACTCCCTGTTCTCGTTTTCCAGGTCTTGAACGGTCAGCCTCATGCGTCCGGCATGTTGAAAATGGACCCACCCACCCAGGAGAAAGATCGCTTGAGCGCCAATCAGTGCGCCGGCGACCCTGAGATCCAGAAGGAGGTCATGATGATGCTGCAGATACAGTCCCGCCCCGGCGAGGGCTGTCGCTCCGACGAACATGATCAAGCTTCTGCTGATGGTACCGGACAGGAGAGCCAGAGCGAACAGGGTCGCAATGGAGGGCTCGGTAAGCTCCGACCACAAGACCTCGCTCCACCTGCCCACGAACTCGGTCCAGATTGGCGCCACATCCGCTCCCATGAAATCAGCGGTTTTCTCCATCATCCATCCCTCCTGCTTTGAGATCTCCGCCTTACCGTTCCCGGAAGGCTCGATTGAATTGATCGGTCACGGGTTTTGCCAGGTAGGACAGTGCAGTGCGCTCCTCGGTCTGCACGTAGACCTCCACGGGCATGCCGGGCAGAAGCCGCCTCGAAGGCAACTTCGCGAATTCCTCGTCGAACACCTCGATTTCCGCGAGGAAGTGGCTCTCTCCCGTGGCCGCGTCGGTCGTCGTGGCGGGAGAGACGTGGGTGACCCGACCAAGGATTTCCGGTGTGACCCGCTGGTTGAACGACGTGAAACGCAGTCTTGCGAGGTGCCCTTCGTCGACCCGGTCAATGCTTGCCGGGCTGAGCTTCACCCGGACCTTGAGCGCCGCATCTTGGGGAACGATCGTGATCAGAACTTCCGCTGGGGTCACGACCCCGCCGATCGTGTTCACCTTGACCTCGTTCACGGTGCCGGTGATCGGCGCCCTGATATCGGTCCGCGACAGGCGATCCCGAACCGCCATCTCGCGGTCCCGGAGTTCTGACAGGCGCGTTTCTATCTGGCTCAGTTCGCGCTGCGCCAAGGTGCGCGCCTCTTCATTGATCGCCAGGATCTGCAGGCGGACTTCACTGATACGGGCACCTGCACGAGCAAGTTCCGCATCGATCCGGCCAGCCTCTCCGGTCAGCCGGGCCTGTTCTCTATCGATCGCTGTCAGACGCGCCTCCTCCACGAGGCCATCTTCCAGCAGAGTCCGCATTCGACCGACGTCTTTGGAGACCAGATCTATCTCCTCCTGCTTTGAGCGCCTTTGCGCCTTCAGCCCTTCGATCTCGTCTCCGATCTGTCGAATGCTGAGTTCGAGCTGCTGCCTCTGGTTCTCTCGGTTCCTGGAGCTGCCATTGAAGATCCGCGTCTCGCCCAGGACCAGGTTCGCGAGGCTGGCCTCCTCTTTCTCGAAGCCCTCAGGGAATTCGATCTTGGCGAGGCCGTCCCGCTCGGCCAGAAGGCGCAGTCGCCTCACCTCATTCTCGGCGATCTGGGTTTTGATGATCGACAGCTCGGCTCTTGTCTGAGCGTCTTCGAGACGGATCAGAACTTGGCCTTCCTCGACCACATCCCCTTCTCGGACGGAGATCTCCTGCACGATGCCGCCATCACGATGTTGAACAGCCTTGAGTTCATCATCGACGGTGACGGCCCCCGGCGCGATGACAGCACCCGTCAGTTTGGCCGTCGCGGCCCATCCTCCCGCGCCGGCCACGAGCAAGGCGGCCAGCAGGAAGCCAGTGGCGACACGGGTCCGAATACCTCTGGAGCCATGTCGATTGGTCGTATCCGGAATAGTCTGCATGGTTTCCCCTCGCTTTCGATCAGCAAGCGTTTTCGTGAATGATGAGAGAGTGATGGCCACTGAGGGCGAACGAGATTTCGTAGGACTCGTCACCGTCGAGGTTTGCCTCGACGATCGTCTTGTCGATATCGTCAAGCCTCTCGACCCTGTAGCGTATCGGAACCTCCGCAGCCGCGCCGTCCTCGAAGACGTGGTCGTCGTAGTCCTCATGGGCTTCGGCGGTCCCGTGAAGAATATCCCAGTTCGATACCTTCAGATGATCGCCGACCTTGAAGTCCTGGATTTCCATCCTGATCTGCGGACCAACCGTTGCGGCACCCCCGGTCTCGTTGGTTCTGAACTCGAACCTGTTCTGACCTGCGCCACCGGCCACGGTCACAGGATGCGCTCCGAAGCGGATCAGGTCGTTGCCGGCTCCGGCTGTCACATGCTCAAACCCGGAGATGGAATCCTGGCCGATCTCGATCCCCGTGGCATGTCCGGCAGCGAGGTCGATTTCGAGATCCTCGGTCGCTGCCGAATAGTCGATCCGGTCGACTCCCTCTCCACCGTCAAATTGATCCGATACCCTGTCTGGAGTGGCGACAATCATGTCGTCGCCTGCTCCTCCCTGCACGATGTCTTCTCCCAGACCGTCCTCGATCCGATCATGGCCCGCCTCGCCCAGCAGGATATCGGCTCCGCGCCCCCCAGCCAGCCGATCGTGGCCATAACCGCCGGTCAGCCGGTCGTTGCCGTCGCCGCCGAGCAGAGTATCGTCACCTGAGCCCCCCGAAACGAAATCCTCACCCTCGCCCGCCTCGATCATGTCGGCCCCGTCATCGCCGAAGATCAGGTCACTCCCGGCTCCACCGAAGATCCGGTCATCTCCCTGCCCGCCAGAAATGGAGTCAGCGCCGTCGCCGCCATCGAGGTAGTCATCTCCATGACCTCCACGAAGCGTGTCATCTCCCATCTCTCCGAACAGGCGATCATCGCCCCCGCCCCCTTCGAGGATGTCGTTGCCGCTGCCGCCGAAGATGATGTCGTGCCCTGCACCGCCCCGGACCCAGTCGTCGCCCGACCCGGCGACGATATGGTCATCACCGGTCCCGCCTTGAATCCTGTCGTTCCCGGCGCGGCCGTCGACGAGGTCATCGCCGCCGCGCGCGCGGATGTCGTCGTCGCACAGGGTGCCGACAAGGATGTCATCGCCCTCGGTGCCAAGGATGTCGTGTAGCGGTGTCACCTCGAACCGCAGGGTCTGCTGCACGCTGAGGCTGCCATCACTGACGAGATAGGAGATCTCCACAGCTCCGGTCTCGCCCTCGGATCCGAACTCCCAATGACCGTCCTGATGGAGGGACAGGTGCCCTGCGGAGGTCGAGACATTCTCGACATGGAGTTCGTCCCCATCGGGGTCCGTCGCACCCCGCAGCAGATCCGACAAGCCGATCGGCAGGATCGCGCAGGTATGGATGTTCTTCAGGTAGACAGGCCCGACCACGCGCGGCGCTCTGTTGCCGGCTCCCGTTTGATCATCCTCCCCATCGCCCGGATCTTCTTCGGTTGACCCACTCGGTTCTTCGCCGGTCGGCTCGCCCGGACTGTCCGTTTCTCCAGGTGCGTCTTCGGAGGGCGTATCCTCGGAGGGTGAATCCTCCACCGGGGTATTCACCGGATCTTCCGCAGGACGTTTCAATTTCGGTGGGGCAACCTGACCGGTGTCGTTCATCCTGCCAAAGTGGCCAGACATCAAAGGATGGTCATTGGAAAGAGTATTCACGTTTGCCCCGGACGGCACATACGCCATGGGCTTGAATATCGGGGACTCCACTCCGCGATCCCCCTTCGGGAAATCAATGGTGTCAGAATGGGGATCGGCGGTCAGAAGGGCCTTCAGGGCAGTGTCGTCGAACTCGTCCTGCTTCCCAGGAGTCTCTCCGTCCTGGTCAGGCCTATCTCCCTTGATCGCCGATAGCGGTTTCGGGCCTTTCGCTTCTTGGTGTGCATCACCCCCGTCCGGCACGGCGGCTTCCGCGCTCCCGGAGAGGACTGCCTTGAGGTAGACGGCCACGGCGACAAGCCATGCGCCTGCCTTGGCCAGACTTCTCTGTTTCTCGACCGGTTGCTCCGCATAGGGCGCGGCGGGATCGGGGTTCTCGGTCTCTCCCTTCGTGCTCTTGACCGAAATCATGATGCGGTCGCCGCCAGCTTGGCGCCCCCGGCAGATGCCACCTGCGGCTTGGGCGAACCTGCCTGCCGACCGATGATCTGATCGCGCGGACCGAATGCCGAGAGCTTACCCCCCTGAACGACCGCAACCAGATCAACGGCCGCAAGTGCGCTGGGGCGGTGAGCGATCACCACCACGATCCCGCCGCGCGCCTTCACGGACTGGATCGCAGCGGTGAGGGCAGCTTCGCCTTCACCATCGAGGTTCGAGTTGGGTTCGTCGAGGATCACGAGGAACGGATCGCCATAGAGTGCGCGGGCGAGCCCCAGCCGCTGCCGCTGGCCGCCGGAGAGGGATGTGCCATGCGGACCTAGCCGGGTGTGATAGCCATCCGGAAGGCGGACAATCATTTCATGCACAGCCGCGCTGCGGGCCGCCTTGATGATGTCACGCGGATCGGCAGCCTCGTCGAGCCGCGCGATATTCTGGGCGATCGTCTCGTCCAGCAGGGCATATTCCTGCGGCATGTAGCCGACGAATTTCCCCAACTCCTCTTCATTCCACTGCGACAGCTCAGCGTCATCAAGGCGCACGCTGCCGCGCAGCACGGGCCAAATGCCGGTCAGCGCGCGCACGAGCGTCGTCTTGCCACCCCCGCTGGGGCCAATGACTCCGAGTGCCTGGCCTGCCTGGACTTCGAAATTGACTTCGCCGAGCAGGACCCGCCCCGAACCGGGTGCCGCGACCGTGATGTTTTCGACCTTGAGCGAGCGCTCCGGGCGCGGAAGCAGTATCTGCTCCTTCACCTGGTCGAGGATGGCGACCGTGCCCTTCAACCGGTCGAACGCGGTCCGCGCACCCACGACGTTCTTCCAGTTTCCGATCGCGAGATCGATGGGCGCGAGGCCCCGGGCCGAGGCGACGGAGGCGGCAATGATTGCACCCGCCGAAAGGCTGCCCTGAATCGTCAGGTAGGCCCCGAGGCCGAGCACCGACGACTGCAGGATCATCCGGAGAACCCGGGAGATGGCCCCGAAAGTGCCTACGATATCATTCGTGCGTGTCTGGAGGTCGAGATGCTCTTCATTTGCGGCCGCGAAACGGCGCAGCGCCCGCCCGGAAATGCCCATGGCCCGCAAGCACTCGGAATTCCGCGCATTGGAATCGGCAATGGAGTTTCTCTGGATATACGCATCGTGCGTCGCCGTGCTCAGCTTGCGTGTCAATAACTCCGCGAGAAGCGTCAATGAAGTCAGGACGATCGCGCCGCCCAGCGTAAGCAGCCCCAAGGCAGGATGGAGCATGTAGACGAAGACGAGGAACACCGGCACCCAAGGCAGGTCAAAGAGTGCCATCGGCCCCTGGCTGCCGAGAAATCCGCGCACCGTATCCACGTCACGACCGCGTGCGAGTGCCTCAGCCGTCGAGAAGCCGAATCTCGGCATGTCGATGGCAACCTGGTGTGCGGAGGGTGCGACCTTCCGGTCGAGTTCGGATCCGACGCGGACCAGGATCTGTGAGCGGACGATGTCGAACAGGCCCTGACAGAAATAGAGACCGATCGCGAGCGCAGATATGGCCAGCAATGTCGGGATGCTGCCACTTGTGAGCGCCCGGTCGTAGATCTGCATCATGTAGAACGCGCCCGTAAGCGCCAGAATGTTGATGATGCCGGAAATTCCGAAAAGGAAGAAGAAAACTCCGCGAAAGCCTTTGGTCAGCTTTTCGCCAGACTTTCTCTTTGCCTCAGCCTTGGCGTCAGCACTTGCCATCAGTGTCACCCCAAAAATTTACCGTGAAACCTGGAAAAATGTGGCAGGCGAGGGTGTCCCCGCCTGCCACTTCGCTCAGAGGTTCAGATGGGAGTCGTTGATCTGATGACTGCCCTTGATCCCGATCTCGAAGTCGGCTTCGTCATCCTCGTCGACGTTGCCCCGGAGGATGGTATAGGTTCCGTCCTCCCTCACCTCTTCGGAGATCATCAGCTCGCCCGCGCCCGAGAAGCCGTCGGAGATCAGGGTGAAGCTCTGGTTCCCGGTGGCTAGAGCATTGGCGTCGATCCCGGTGATGTCGATCCGGTCCCCCGGCTGGAACCCCATGATCGTGTCGCCATCGGCATCCCCGACCGACAGGAAGCGGAAGATGTCGTCACCATCGCCGCCGTCGATGACGTTCACCGCATGCGATGCCGTGATGTCATCATCTCCGCTGCCGGTGACGATGTTCTCCACTCCCTGGAGGGTGTCTCTTCCGGTCTGTGAACTCACGACACTGCCGCGTCCTCCGACACCTGTGCCGAGATTGGCGGTGATGTTGGCGGTGATGGCGGACATGTCCAGCGTGTCGTTGCCGTATCCGCCGTCGAGGTCGTCGCCGTAGTAGGTGTCGTTTCCGTCTCCGGCTTCGGCAAGGAAGGTGTCGTTGCCCTCACCCCCGAACACCACGTCGTCGCCCTTGCCACCACTCACCAGATCATCGTCGGCACCGGCCAGAAGACGATCGTTGCCGTGATCACCGTAGAGCATGTCGGCACCATCGCCGCCGAGCATGTCATCATTGCCCCCGCCGCCGAAGAGGACGTCACGGCCCGCCTCGCCTGAGAGGAAGTCGTGGCCCTGACCGCCTGACAGGGTGTCTGCGCCGTCACCCGCGAGGATCGCGTCGTGACCATGCAGTCCGACGAGCGTGTCGTTATCGGACGTTCCCACGATATAATCCGTGTGCTCAGTCGGCGTGACGGGTGGGATCGCGGCAGCGGGCGGCTGCGCCGAGTCATCCTCATCTTCGGATTCATCTTCGGCAGCTTCAGGCGCTTCGACCTCAGGCTCCTCGCTCTCTGGTGCCTCTGTTTCGGTGTCCTCCTCGGGTGCTTCGTCCTCTGGCGTCTCACCTTCGCCGTCTCCGGTTTCCGGCTCATCGACCTCGGGGGCTTCTTCCTCAGATCCCTGCTCAGGCGCTTCGCTCTCTGGCTCCTCTACTTCGGCGCCCTCATCAGGAGCTTCACCGACGGGTTCATCTTCTTCGGAGTCGCCGGTTTCCGGTTCTTCGGCAACAGGCTCTTCCTCCTCGGCGTCATCCTCAGGCGCCTCCACGTCAGGCTCCTGGGCATCTGGCGTCTCGGCACCCTGGTCGGGCTGCCCGCCTGCGGTGTCACCGGTTTCCGGCTCTTCGACATCGGGGCCGCTTCCATCCGGCACCTCGGCGTCTCCGTCACCATCGGAGACCTGGGGCGTGCCATCACCTCGGGTGAAGGTGACAGCGTGACCTTTCCCATTGCTGAGCGTGCTCGTCCCGTCCTCGTTATCTACCACCGTATAGTCGGTGGCCTTCGCGCCCTTTGGCAGCTCGATCACGTCCTGCGGACGGAGCGTCCCGATGATCGTGTCGTTTCCGCCGCCAGACCGGAAGTAGATGCGGTGGGCCGAGGACAGCCCCGTGATGTCGATCATATCCCCCTGTTCCGAACCCTGCAGGGTGATCGTGTTGTAGGACAGAGCGGTTCCAGAGAAGTCGCCAGACGTCGTGAAGCTATCTCCGCCGCCCTTCCCGTCGATCACGATCTCCTCGACGTTCTGCATCTGGGCGATGGTGGTGCCATTGCGGGTGATCACGATCTCAGTGTCGTCAGCAACGGTGATGCCCGCCAACACCGCTTCGTCCCGAGTGTAGATCGCATACATTTCGGCGGAGATGTCGCCCACAACCTTGACGGTGTCGTATCCTTCACCGCCATCCATCCGATCGGACCCCTCGCCGACACCGCGCATCATGGTGTCGTCGCCGGTGCCGCCGCTCAGGACATTGCTGCCCTCACCGCCGACAAGCAGGTCATTGCCAGCACCCCCGTTGAGACTATCATTGCCGCCACCCCCGAACAGGAGATCATTCCCTTCATTGCCATTGATGATATCTGCCGCACTTTCCCCGGCAATGAAGTCATTTCCCGTGGTTCCAGTTCGGAGGTTGTCACTGCCGTCAGCTCTGCTGATCCGGTAGTCTTCGCCCCCGAGAGCATGCCCCGCGATGGAGCCGCCCTCAAAGTTGATGAACTCGACCCCCGTTTGGGCATTCACCCCATCATAATGGCCCACGACCGTGATCTTCTGGCCGTTGTAGTCGATCACCAGGTCTCCCTGCCCACCGGCACCATGGCTGTCCTGCGCGGAGAGCCCATCCAACGCCTGACCGCCTGTCTGCAGCACGATGCGATCCTGGGCACCTTCACCGGCCCCTTCGATGATCCTGTCCGCGCCATCGGACATGCTCATGACATAGGTGTCGTTGCCGGTGCCGCCTTGGAGCGTATCGTTGCCAGAACCCCCGATCAGACGGTCGTCGTCAGCGCCGCCGAAAAGCTGGTCATTGCCGCGTCCACCGATGAGAAGGTCATTGCCCTGACCGGCGTTGATGGTGTCATTGCCGTCCAGCCCGAGGATAATGTTGTTCCCGCCCGTGCCGTCCATCGTGTTGTTCGCGCTGGTGCCGTTGATGATGCCCACGACGCCGTCACGGAACTGCAGTTCTTCGATGTTCGACAGGATGTCCCTGCCGTCCGAAGTCCGGTTCTGTCCGGTGATCGGGTCGAACGGATCGCCCGCATTCCCGTCTACCGCATCCCCTTCGGTGGCAATGACATGCTCGACCACCAGCCTGCCATCGCTCGTGCCGTCGAAAGCATAGTTGTCTTGATCATCCCAGTAATGCGCCCGGTCCGTTCCGCTGTCGTCGTAAAGGATTTCCCGAGCGATGTGCAGTTGCCCTGGGTTGTAGACGCGCTCGAGCATCAGCGCCGACAGCGGCCGCCCTCGGTGCAGTTCGGCCCCATCTGCCGAATAGACGCGCGCGTTCATCCCGTCGGCCGTCGCGATTTCCACGCCGTTTTCGTCCCGGATGGAGATACGCACATTGAGCCAGGCGTCACCGTCGATGACGTCGTCCCCACCGCGACCCTCGATCAGGTCACTGCCACCGCCGCCGAGGAGTATGTTGCCTCCAACGAAGACCTCCTTGATGTCGCCCTGCTCACCTTCTGCGAGGTTCTCCCATGAGCCGTTGGCGCGGTATTCCTGCGCCCGCATCATGTCCGGCGTGATGATCTTGTCCAGACCGGCGATCCGATCGATGCCGTCCTGATCGAGCTCGTTATGCACGAAGTTGCCTTCGGGCGTGGGATCGTAGACCGCCGGCGCGACTTCCTGCTTTTGCGTGACCACCGTCACGCCTGGAATGATCACCTCCTCCTGGACGACACCATCTTCTTCCTCGCCGGGCTCGTTGACCGGCCGCTCCTCCTCGACCTCGGACTCAAGCTCGAAGCTGTCATCGGCAACCCGGTCATCGCCTCTCAGGATGTCGTCATGCTTCCAGCCGGAGAGGCCTTCCACCTCGCTGAACCGATCACGCAGGACTTCAAGCGGCAGCGTCGGGAACACCGGGAAGTTCATGTCCGCATCGGCACCGACCTTCTGGCCCTTGTGGATCACCCAGTCATGCCCCCACATGCCAATGTTCTTCTCGATTCCTTCACCGGCAACCATGATGTCATCGCCCGAGTCGGCATCGTAATCGCTGTCGCCCCGACCACCATTCAACACGTCATGACCGATGATGTCGGAGTTGAAGAAAATGTCGGCGTTATCACCCGCAATGAAGTCGAAACGAGCCCGGCCCTCCAACCAATCGTCGCCGCCATTGCCAAACAGGGCGTCCTGACCTTCACCGCCGAGGAGGAAGTCGTCGCCTTCGCCGCCGCGAGCCTCGGCGCCGTCCGGACCGGTCATCAGGAAGTCCTTGCCCTCTCCTCCGAAGAGCAGAGCCAGGCCACTGCCAGCATGGATGACGTCGTTGCCTTCATCGCCCTTGAACATGTCGGTTTCACCGATATCGGTGCCGGCATTGGTGATGATGTCGTCACCTTTGCCGCCATTGATCAGGTCGACGCCATAGCCGGCTTCGATCCGATCATCGCCGTCAAAGCCCCACACCGTGTCGTCGCCGTCACCCGCAATGATCACATCGTCGCCGTCACTTCCCCCGACTGCGATATGGTCGGCGCCGTTGTAGCGAAGATATTCTGCAATGCCGTCTGCGGCGAAGATGCTCTGCGGCAGGTCGACCGAGAAGACCTGACCGACCTCGACAGGAATGGTGTCGCTGGGCGCCGCGTCGAAGATCGCCCGGTTCTCGTCCCGACCGAACTGAAGGTAGTGCGCCAGCGGGTTCATACCGGCGGCAGCCACATCCGGATGCGCCGCGAGATAGGCGCCGGTATCGAAGTTCGCGGCCGGGTCGAGGCCGAGCTTCCACCCGATCTCGGCGTAGTGGACCAGGGGGTTGATCCCGTTCCAATCCTTGTCGGGCATCTGCGCTACGTAAAAGGCGATATCGAAGAACGCGCTCGGACTACGGCCTTCGCTCCACCCGAATTGGGCGAAATGATCGTCAGGATCCATTCCCGCCGCCGCCACGTCGGGATTGGCCTCGTTGTAGTAGGCGTCATCGACAAGCGCATCCATCGTCCCGGCATCGACCGGGGTCGCTTCGGCGGCGACGATCTGGACGACATGGTCTTGGGTCAGATCGTTCTCGTAGATCGAGGTGAGCGTCACGTCGTAGCTTCCGGCGTCCGACACGGTGCCGGCGAGGCTGCGAGCGTCGGCATCGAAGGTCACGCCAGCCGGCAGACCGGATGCTTCGACGTCGACTGGCGCGCTGTCGCGCCGCACCACGAGCTTGGTGAACCCGCTGAGCGCCTGATCCTCATGCTCGGGGTCGTCCTTGCCCGTCATGGCCAACTGCTTGGCATGATCCATGTAGAAGATATGGTCCGGGGCTGAGAAGATATCGGACGGGATCGCGAAATCGGTCTCGCCGAGGTCGGTGTTCGCCAGCGCCATCTTGGCAAGCGAGTTGTTCTCCAGCTCGGTCAGCAGGTTGCGGCCCTGCACGCGGGACAGGTAGTAGAAGCGGTCCGCATCCTGCAGTTGCTCCATCTGCATCTCGAACACGAAGGAAAAGGTCGAGCCGAGCATGCCACCGAAGGACATCTTCTTCTCGGCGAGACCACCGACCCACAGATCGACATTCTGAAGCCCACCCAGATCCGGATCACCCGCGTAGGCACCTGTTCCTTCCAGGAAGTCCATCCGATCGGCCGGGGCTCCCTCACCGCCCATCACAAGGGCCAAGGCCGCATCTCGCTTGTCATCGATGGTCGTGGCTGACGTGATCGTCTCGTGCGTGCCATATGCCGCGATGAAGTTGATGATCGAAGCCGGGTTCTTCAGGTTGAGACCGAAATCGCTCCAGCTCTCATACGGCTTGAGCTGCGTGTCGCCGTCGGCCATCTCCATGAACTGGGCGCGCGCCTCGTTCAGGCTTGGCATGCCGGTATCACGTCCCCGCGCGATGTTGATTGCCGCGAGATCGAGTGGAATGCCCAGGAGCTGGTTGCGCAACGTGTTGGTGACAAATTCGTCGATCTCGTTGCCAACCTGTCCGGTCATCCCCCGGATGATGGCGCCGGCTGCTTCCGCATGGCTGACGTCCTCTGCCCCGAAAGCGAGCGGATTGAGGAAGGCATCGAAGAGGTCCATCGAACCGCTGCGGTCGCCATTCGCGTCGATCATGTCGACCGTCTCGTTCAGCATCGAGTGGCCGAAGCGATAGACGACATGGGCGAACTCGGAGAGGATGGCCGGGTTCAACTCGACGTCGGGCTGGACCATGAAGATGTCCACGTCCGGCTGGATCTTCCGGGCGAATTCCTCGAAGGCCAGGTGCTGGTACTGCATTTCGGTGGCGAACCGGGCCGCCTGGAACAACCGCTCCCCGTCCCAGGAGCCGTCCTCGAGTTTCCACTGAGCGATCAGGTCAGGATTGCCACTGGCCTCGATGGTCGCTTTGATGTCCTCGACCTGGCGGTTGTGCTCCGAGTGGAAAATGTGGTGAACCGCAGACAGACCGATGTTCTCGTTCCCCCGACCGTCGCCCGTTATGTAGTGCGCGTCCAGAAGCTCGTCGTCGTACTCGGTGTTCCGCCCCATCATATCCATGGCAACCTGATTGCCGGCGTCGCTGTCGGCGTCGGCAACCAACTGACCATTCGCGTCTTTGACGGGAGCAGCGGTATGGGCGATGTCGTCGAGAAAGGCATGCCCCGTCCGGGCCGCCGAGACCGTCTCGCCATCGGCCACCGCACGATTGAAGCCCGTCGAGGGGTCATAGACGAGGGTGCCCGGTGGCAACTGGATCGCCGACGGATCGACCGGGTTGGCCCGGTCTCCTTCGACGTAGATCGGATCGAAATACGTATTCCCGTCGGCATCCGCCTTCTTGACGAAGGCAGCCAGAATTTGCGGCAGGCCGTTGTCGCCGCGAATGAACTCGCCATAGGGATCGACCAGCATCTCCGGCACCGACGTCACATCGAGATCGGTCAGGTCGATGCCGAGCAGGTTGTATGACTGGGCTTTGACGTCCGCCCAGGTCGCAAGGCCGCGCGCGCCGTCCAGCAGATGTCCCGTGGTCACCGGCTTGCCGTCGGGGCCGTCTTCATATTCCCGCAGGAAGATCTGGTGCGACGCGTTCGACGTGTAGGTCTGGTTCTGGTCCACCCAGGGGGTGGTCACGTTGCCCGCTGCGGCTTCGTCGGTCGTTGCGCGAGTCACGGCCATGAAGTTGGTGTGCGAGCCTGCCACGTAGAGCGGATCGTCCGGGCTCAACGGTATGTAAACCGTGCCGTTGCCGCCCTTCTTCACGAGGTCCAGACCATGATCGAAGAACTGGCCGAAGAAGGTGAGCAAGGAGTTGTAGGAGGCGGAGATCCCGTCATCCGGGGCTTCGTTCGGCAGCATGATCGTCCAGCCGTCGAGTTCGACGCCGTAGTCGTTAAGAAATTCTTGATACTCGTCCTGTAGCGCAAGATCCTTCTCCCAATCGGGGATCGAGCGGATCTCATCAAACTTCGCACGGATGTCCCGGACGGCCGCGAACATGTCGCCCTCATGGCCGGCATACTGAAGGGCGGCATAGATCGCGGCGGGGTTCGTCGAGGTCTGGTCGACGATCAGGTTGGATATCAAGCGGGGTTCGCCATCGACAACGCTTCCGGCCTGACCGTAGTCGTTGTTGGTCGGATATCCAGGGGTGGCGAAGCTGCCGCTGCCCGTCGGGTAATTCGGTTCCGCCAGACCCGGGAACGGCTCGCCTGACGCGCCCCATTGCTCTCGACCGACACCGAAGTTGTTATAGCTGCCGTCCACGGTACGCAGACCAAGCGGCAAAAGCGGGCTGTCCACGAGTTGATCCAGGGGGGTTCCCGAAGCGTGGGCTTCCGCGATCTTGATTTGATCGAGAATGAACTGAATATCGTTGAGGTTTAGCTTAACGGCCATTATGAACTCCAAAAAAGCACTTTTAACGTGTGATAGCGGACATCCAAAACGACGCCCGCAACCCCGCCCCGAAAACAGGGCAGATCGGAAGAAACAATATGTTTCGAGATTTGGAGGCATGAGGTGCTCCCTGATTTCAGGACGCTGACGTAAGCTACGATTTGCTGTCTGCTGATCTTCACCGACGAGGAGATCAGAGATGTCGAAACGCAAGCATCACGCGCCTGCCTTCAAAGCCAAGGTCGC
>Ga0310345_10001483_pt1 | contig 25965 bp, 26 predicted proteins | sample HC15DNA20500_MG_FD_204667 | JGI IMG/M metagenome (GOLD analysis project Ga0310345, IMG submission 204667) | Marine microbial communities from station ALOHA, North Pacific Subtropical Gyre - HC15-DNA-20-500_MG | ecosystem: Environmental > Aquatic > Marine > Oceanic | place: Pacific Ocean: North... | reverse complement strand
TGGGCTATTTCGTGGAGGTCACCGCCGCCCAGGCCGGCGCGCTCACCGAGCCGCCCCACGCGGAGAAGTTCATCCACCGCCAGACCATGGCCAATGCCATGCGCTTCACCACGACGGAGCTGTCCGATCTCGAAGCCCGGATCACCATGGCGGCGGACCGGGCGCTCGCCTGCGAGCTGCAGATCTTCAACGATCTCTCCGATCGGATCCTGGCGGCCCGCGAGCCGCTCTCGGAAGCCGGCGCCGCGCTCGCCGAACTCGACTGCTATGCGAGCCTCGCCGAGCTCGCCATCGATCAGGACTACGCCCGGCCTAAGGTCGACAAGAGCTTCGTCTTCGACGTCACCGGCGCGCGTCACCCGATGGTGGAGCGTAGCCTGGCGAAATCCGGCGGCGGCACCTTCATCGGCAACGATTGCCGGCTGGTGTCGAACGGCACGCAAAACGGCAAGGACGACGAGGCGAGCATCCTTGTGGTGACCGGCCCGAACATGGCCGGCAAGTCCACCTTCCTCCGCCAGAACGCGCTGATCGTCGTGCTGGCCCAGATGGGGAGTTTCGTGCCCGCCTCCTCCGCCCATATCGGCGTGGTCGATAGGCTGTTCAGCCGGGTCGGCGCGGCGGACGATCTGGCCCGCGGCCGCTCCACCTTCATGGTCGAGATGGTCGAGACCGCGTCGATCCTCAATCAGGCGACCGAGCGCTCCTTCGTGGTGCTGGACGAGATCGGGCGCGGCACCGCGACCTTCGATGGTCTGTCGCTGGCCTGGGCAGCGTTGGAATACCTCCACGAGGTGAACGGCTGCCGCACTCTGTTCGCCACCCACTACCACGAGCTCACCGCCCTGGCCGACAAGTTGGAGCGGGCGGCGAATGCCACCGTTGAGGTCAAAGAGTGGAAGGACACTATCGTCTTCCTCTACCGGGTCGTCTCCGGCGCCGCCGACCGCTCCTACGGCCTCCACGTTGCGAAGCTCGCGGGCCTGCCGAAGCCCGTTCTCGCCCGGGCCGCCGAAGTGCTGGAGCAGCTTGAGCGCGCCGACGGACGGCCGAAGCCTTCCGACCTCGCCGACGACCTGCCGCTCTTCAGCGCCGCTGCCGCGCAAGCAGAAGACCCCGGCGTTTCGCCCCTGGAAGAGGCGGTGGACCAATTGCGTCCCGACGCCATGACCCCTAGAGAAGCGCTGGAAACGCTGTACAAGCTGAAAGACCTTCTGGACCGGGCCTAGCCCACGTCCCGGACCCATATGTTAAGCTTCGTACGCTAACCCTTGATCCCCGTCCCACACGGGAACCGCCCATGGACCAAAAAGCGATCGTTCCGGCGCCCTATTTCGACTTCGCGGCGCTCTCCGACGAGATGGCCCTTCTTGCCGAAGAACATGCCGGCAAGGAGACGGCGCTCCGTGCGGCTTTGGTCGATCGCTTCAAGTCCCTGATGCAGGAGGCCCACGCCCAGGCCGAGCGCCAGCTCAATGCCGACGGCGACGGTGTGAAATGCGCCGAAGGCATCTCCGACTTTCAGGACGCGCTGATCCGGCTCAGCTACGAGGTCGCCACCCGCTACGTCTATCGCGTGGACAACCCGTCATCCTCCGAGCGCATGGCCATCGTCGCCACCGGCGGGTATGGCCGCGGCCGCCTGGCGCCAGGCTCCGATATCGACATCATGTTCCTGCTGCCCCACAAGCAGACCGCCTGGGGCGAGAGCGTGGCGGAGTTCATGCTCTATCTGCTCTGGGATCTGGGGCTGAAGGTCGGCCACGCCACGCGCAGCATCGACCATTGCGTCCGCCTCGCCCATTCCGACATGACGATCCGCACCGCGCTCTTGGACGCGCGGCTGATCCTCGGCGACGAGGAGCTGTTTGCCGAGTTCGAGCGGCGCTTTCTCCATGAGGTGCTGGAGACCAACCCCATCCCCTTCATCGACGCCAAGCTGGAGGAGCGCAACGACCGCCACGCCCGCTCCGGCGCCTCGCGCTATCGCGTCGAGCCCAACGTGAAGGAGGGGAAGGGAGGCTTGCGCGACCTTCACACCTTGCATTGGCTGGCCAAGCACCTCCATCCCGACAAGGGCGAGGAGGAGTTCGTCGCCGCAGGTGTCTTCTCACGAGGCGAATATCGCAGCTTCGTCCGCTGCGAGTACTTCCTCTGGACCGTGCGCTGCCATCTCCATTTCCTCACCGGCCGGGCTGAGGAACGCCTCACCTTCGACCTGCAGCAGCGCATGGCCGAACGCCTCCATTACCGCTCCCATGCCGGGCTGCAGGCGGTCGAGCGCTTCATGAAGCACTATTTCCTGGTGGCCAAGGAGGTGGGCGACCTGACGGGCATCGTCTGCACGGCCTTGGAGATGAAGCAGTTGAAATCCTCGCCGGCCTTGAACGCGCTGCTCGCGCCGTTCGGGTGGCGCCAGCGTCTCAAGGTCCGCTACACCTCGGATTTCCGCATCGAGAACGGCCGCATCTTCGCCGACAAGGACGTGTTCGAGCGTGATCCGCTGAACTTCCTGCGCCTCTTTATCGTGGCCGACCGCCACCAGGTCTCGTTCTCGCCGAGCGTGCTGCGCTCCATCCGGTCGAACTTCCGGCTGATCGACGATGACCTGCGCGAAAACCCGACCGCTAACAAGATGTTCATGCAGCTCCTCACCGAGGCCCGCAATGTCGAGGATGCCCTGCGCAAGATGAACGAGGCGGGCGTGCTCGGCCGCTTCATCCCGGATTTCGGCCGGGTCGTCTCGATGATGCAGTTCAACATGTATCACCACTTCACCGTGGACGAGCATCTGATCCGGACCGTCGGCTATCTCTCCCGCATCGAGAACGGCGACTACGAGCGCGAGCATCCGCTCGCCAACGACATCATCAAGACTATCGACAACCGGCAGGCGCTTTACGTGGCCTGCCTGCTCCACGACATCGCGAAGGGCCGCGACGAGGATCACTCCATCGCCGGTGCGCAAGTTGCCCGCGATCTCTGCCCGCGCCTCGGCCTCTCCGCGGCGGAGACCGAAACCGTCGCCTGGCTGATCGAGCATCATCTCGACATGAGCCAATACGCGCAAAGCCGCGACCTGAACGATCCGAAGACCATCCGCGCATTCGCCGATCTGGTGCAGAGCCGGGAACGGCTCAAGCTGCTTCTCATCCTCACCGTCTGCGATATCTGCGCCGTTGGTCCCGGCGTCTGGACGGGCTGGAAAGGCCAGCTCCTGCGCACCCTCTATTTCGAGACCGAGCCGCTGCTCGGCGGCGGAACGGCGCTCAGCCGCGAGCAACGCATCAACCAGACCCGCGAGGAGCTGCGCGGCCGTCTCTCCGATTGGCCGAAGGAGGTCGTCGAGCGGTTCATCGACCGCCAGAGCCCGGATTATTGGCTCCGCACCGATCTCGATCTCATGGTGGAGCACGCCAAGCTGATCCGCGAGGCGGAGGAGAAGGGCAAGCCGCTCGCCACCCACATCTCCACCGACGCCTTCCGGGCGGTCACCCAGATCAGCATCCTGGCGCCCAACCATCCGCGCCTTCTCTCCATGATCGCCGGCGCGTGCCATCGAGCCGGCGCCGACATCGCTGACGCACAGATTTCCACGACCCTCGACGACATGGCCCTGGACACGATCCACCTGGAACGGGAGTTCGACCTGGCAGAGGACGAGGAGCGCCGCGCTGGCCGCATCGCTCAGACCATCGAGAAGCTGCTGAGCGGCGAGCTCCATTTCTCCGACATCATCGCCGAAGACCGGAAGCCGCGGTCCAAGGTCGCCGCCTTCACCGTCGAGCCACAGGTCGTGATCGACAACACCCTGTCGGACGACCACACGGTCATTGAGGTGAACGGACTGGACCGGCCGGGTCTTCTCTATGAGATCACCCGCGCCTTCACCGATCTGAAGCTCGACATCGCCACCGCCCATATCGCCACCTTCGGCGAGAAGGCGGTTGACGTGTTTTACGTCACCGATCTTCAGGGCAAGAAGATTTCCGATCAGCGTCGGGAGTCGGCGATCCGCGAAGAGCTGAAAGGCGTGCTCGCAGGCGAGACCGCCGAGGAGCCGGTTGCCGGATGAGGAGAGCCGGCCGCCGCATGATCGTTCAGCCGTCTGCGCGCGCCCGCTGCCGCTAAGCCCGCCGATGTAACGCGCCCATGGCCCTTTACCGCGCCTTTGCCACTGTCGGCGGTATGACCGTCATAAGCCGCGTCCTCGGCTTCGTGCGCGACATGCTGCTGGCCGCGTTCCTGGGCGCCAGCGCAACGGCCGACGCCTTCTTCGTCGCCTTCCGCATCCCAAACCTGTTTCGCCGTCTGTTTGCCGAAGGCGCTTTCGATTCCGCCTTCGTGCCGCTCTTCACCAAGCGCTACCACGGCAAGGACGGCGGCGACGGCGTGGCCGCGGCCCGCGCCTTCGCCGAGCAGGCGCTCTCAGGCCTCGCGCTGATCCTCATCGTCTTCACGCTGCTCGGCGAGATTGCCATGCCCTGGCTGATGCTGGCTCTGGCGCCGGGCTTCTCCTCCGATCCGGACAAGTTCGCCCTGGCCGTGCTCCTGGGACGCATCGCGCTGCCCTACCTGCTCTGCATGTCCCTGGTCGCGCTTTATAGCGGCATGCTGAACGCGCTTGGCCGCTTCGCCATCGCCGCCTTCGTGCCGACGCTCCTGAATGTCGTGCTGATCCTTGCCCTGCTCGGCGCTGCCGCGTTCGGAATCGCCGAGAACCAGCCTCTGCTCGCCAAGGTTCTCGCCTGGGCGATCACGATCTCCGGTATCGTGCAGGTCGCGGTGATGATCTTCGCCGCCGCCAGGACGGGGCTGACCTTGAAGCTGCGTCCGCCGGTCTGGAATGGGGAGATGAAGCGGCTGCTTCATCTTGCGACGCCCGGCCTCCTGGCGGGCGGTATCGCCCAGCTTTCCGTCATGCTGGGCACCGTCATCGCCTCCCTCCAGGAGCGGGCGGTCTCCTGGCTTTACTATGCCGACCGCATCTTCCAGCTGCCCCTTGGTGTCATCGGCGTGGCCATCGGCGTGGTGCTCCTGCCCGAGCTCAGCCACCGGCTCCGCGCCGGCGACCACAACGCGGTGCTGGAGGCGGAGAACCGCTCCATCGAGTTTGCACTGTTCCTCACCATCCCGGCCACCGTGGCGCTGGTGCTGATCGCCGAGCCTATCATCCGCGTCCTTTTCGAGCGCGGCGCCTTCTCGGCCATCGATTCCCGCGCCTCCGCCGACATGCTGACCGCCTTCGGCCTGGGACTCCCGGCCTATGTGCTGGTGAAGATCTTCAACCCGCTCTTCTTCGCCCGCGAGGACACCAAGACCCCGATGATCTGCGCGGGCCACGCGCTTGCCGCCAATGCGGTGCTGAGCCTGATGCTGTTCTACATTCTCGGCGCGGTGGGCATCGCCATCGCCACCGCGCTCGCCGGCTGGCTGAATGCAGGGCTTCTGGCCTACCAGCTGAACCGCCGCGACGGCCTCGCCTTCGACGCCACCTTCAAGAAACGCTTCCGCGGCACCCTGATCGCCAGCGTGATCATGGGGGTCGCGCTCTATGTCCTGGAAGGCTGGCTAGACCGCTGGTTCTGGCCGAGCGAGGGGCTCCTCATCCAGCTTGCGGCGCTCCTAATGCTGATCGGCGGCGGCCTGGCGGTCTATTTCGGCGTGGCGGAGCTTCTTGGCGTCATGAGCCTCCGCCGCCTGCGCAAAACCCTCAACGCTTAAGAAGGCCCCCAACGCGGACCCTTGGCGGCGACATCCGCGAGCGGTCACCAAGGCCGCGCACGCCACTTGCCTCCCGCGGCACCCTTCGCCATAACGCCCCTGGTTCGAAGAAGGAGATCGAAGAAGCATGGCCGCTTCACATACCCGCGTCCTGTCCGGCGTCCAGCCCACGGGCAATCTGCATCTCGGCAACTATCTCGGGGCGATCAAGAGGTTCGTCACCCTGCAGGAGGAGCATGAATGCCTCTACTGCGTGGTCGATCTCCACGCCATCACGCTGTGGCAGGACCCCGCCGAGCTGACCCACAATATCCGCGAGGTCACGGCCGCCTTCATCGCCGCGGGCATCGACCCGAAGCGCCATATCGTCTTCAACCAGAGTCAGGTCGGCGCCCACGCCGAGCTCACATGGTTGCTCAACTGCGTGGCCCGTATCGGCTGGCTGAACCGCATGACCCAGTTCAAAGAGAAGGCGGGCAAGGACCGGGAGAACGCATCCGTCGGCCTGTACGACTATCCCGTGCTCATGGCCGCCGACATTCTCATCTATCACGCCACCCATGTGCCGGTCGGCGAGGACCAGAAGCAGCATCTGGAGCTCGCCCGGGACATCGCCCAGAAGTTCAACAACGACTATGCCGAGCAGATCGCGAAGCTCGGCGAGGCGGAAGAATTCTTCCCCCTGCCGGATCCGCTGATCTCAGGACCGGCAACCCGGGTGATGTCGTTCCGCGACGGCTCCAAGAAGATGTCCAAGTCGGAAGTCTCCGACATGTCGCGCATCAACATGACCGATGACGCCGACACCATCGCGAAGAAGATCAAGAAGGCGAAGACCGATCCGGAGCCGCTGCCCTCCGAGGTCGAGGGGCTGAAGGACCGGCCCGAGGCCCGCAACCTCGTCGGCATCTATGCGGCGCTCGCCGATACGGATCAGGCTGCGGTGCTCGCCGAATATGGCGGCGCGACCTTCTCCACCTTCAAGCCGGCCCTGGCCGAGCTTGCCAGCGAGAAGCTGACGCCCATCGGCGACGAGATGCGCCGCCTGCTGAATGAGCCGGACGAGATCGACAAGATCCTCGGCGATGGCGCCGCCCGCGCCCGGAAGATCGCCGATCCGATCCTGGCGAAGACCAAGGAGATCATCGGCCTGATCGGCAGCTGACGCCTTCCGGCGGCGCGTAATTTTCACCGGTTGCGTGCGTCGGAATTTCTTGTTGGGCGAGCGCCTTAGTGGCAGCATGCGCGCCATGGCCGAGACCACTCAAAAAGCGAAGCCGGCGGCAAAGCGGCAGACCAGTCAGACCACGAAATCGGCGACGGCCAACAAGCCGGCGACGAAGAAGCCGGCGACGAAGAAGGCTGCTGCAAAGAAACCCGCTGCTTCCAAGTCCGCAGCGACGTCCACGCCCCGCCCGCGCAAGAAGCGCGAGGTGTTCCACGAGGGGCATAAGCGGAAGCTGCTGGTCGTGGTGGACGAGACCCCGGAATGCGAAAGCGCGCTGGCCTATGCCGCCAGTCGCGCCCAGCGCACCGACGGCAAGCTGGCCCTGGTTTTCGTCATCGAGCCGGGCGATTTCCAGCATTGGCTTGGGGTGGAGGAGATCGCGCGCGAAGAGGGGCACAACAAGGCCCGCGCCGTGTTCCGCCTCTTCGGCCGGAAGCTCAAGAATATGGGCTTTGAGGAGATCGTGCCGGAGGAGATCATCCGGGAAGGCCACAAGGCCGAGGAGATCACCCAGCTCATCGAGGAAGACCACGATATCGGCGTCCTCGTCCTCGGCGCTTCGCGGGATCCCTCGGGTCCCGGCCCCTTGGTGACCTCCCTCGCCGGCGGCCGCTCGGGCACCTTCCAAATCCCGATCACCGTGGTGCCCGGCTGCCTGGCGACCGAAGAAATCCTCGCCATGGCGTAAGGCGCGGCCGATCCGCCCAACGACAGAACGGAACTGGCTTAAACCCCTCAAAACGGGGAGAAAACGACCGAATCGGCCGCCCGGACCTTTCTAGAAGGGAACCGGGCGACTATGATTCACTTTACAGTTCCAGAGGCCACACCTAACTATAGAACTATTCTAAGGTAGATTTGAGCCTTTGCAGCGCGAGAAGCGCTCCAGGCACCTCGAGGCACGAAATGTTTATTCAGACCGAAGCGACACCGAATCCCGCGACGCTGAAATTCCTCCCCGGGCAGCCGGTTCTGGGCGAAGGGACCATGGAGTTCCTGAAACCTGAGGAAACGGCGAACTCGCCGCTCGCGGCGCGCCTGTTCAACATCCAGGGCGTGTCGGGCGTGTTCTTCGGACCCGATTTCATCAGCGTCACGAAGAAGGACTCCGAGTGGCAGCACCTGAAGCCCGCCATCCTCGGCGCCATCATGGAGCACTACATCTCAGGCGCCGAAGTGGCCGCGCGGGAGCAGCCGGACCTCCCGACCGACGAGGAGTTCTACGAGCCTGAGGACGAGGAGATCGTGGCGACCATCAAGGAGCTGCTGGAGACCCGGGTTCGCCCGGCCGTGGCTCAGGATGGCGGCGACATCACCTTCCAGGGCTTCCGGGACGGCATCGTGTACCTGCACATGCGCGGCGCATGCTCCGGCTGCCCGTCCTCCACCGCGACCCTGCGGCACGGCATCGAGAACCTGCTGCGCCACTTCATTCCCGAGGTCGAGGAAGTCCGCCCCCTGAATGTCTGAGTCCGAGACGACCCTTCCAAAGCAAGCCCTGGATAAGGCCGCGCTCGATCAGCTGTTCTTCGCGGCGCGCACCCACAATGCCTGGCTCGACAAGGAGGTGCCGGACGAGCTCCTCCAAGAGCTGGTGGAGATGGTCAAGATGGGGCCGACTAGCGCCAACACGCTGCCGGCCCGCTTCGTCTTCGTGAAAACACCGGAGGCGAAGGAGAAGCTGAAACCCCACCTCTCCGAAGGCAACCGGGAGAAGACGATGCAGGCGCCGGTCTGCGCCATCATCGCCCACGACCTGGAATTCTACGAGCGCCTGCCGGAGCAGTTCCCCCATACCAACGCCAAGAGCTGGTTCGAGGGGAAGCCGGAGAAGATCAGGGAAACCGCTTTCCGCAACGGATCTCTCCAGGGCGCCTATCTGATCCTGGCCGCGCGCGCGCTTGGCCTCGATTGCGGCCCCATGTCCGGCTTCGACGCCAAGGGTGTCGACGAGGCCTTCTTCGGCGGCACCTCCTACGAGGCGAATTTTCTCTGCAATCTCGGCTATGGTGACGACAGCGAGCTGAAGCCGCGCAATCCCCGTCCCGATTTCGACGAGATCGCCGAGATCGTCTAGTCCGGCCGATCCTATTTCACTGATCGAAGGCGGCCCCCATGAAGCTACTGGCCCTCGATACCAGCATGGGCAATTGCTCCGCTGCCGTGGCAAGCGGCGATGGGGAGATTCTCGCCCATCGGCAGGCCGCAATGGCGCGCGGTCACGCAGAAGCGCTCATGCCCATGATCGAAGCCGTCATGGCCGATGCCGCTCTTCGCTTTTCCGATATCGTCCGGGTCGCGGCCACCACCGGGCCGGGCAGCTTCACCGGCGTCCGCATTGCCATCGCCGCCGCCCGCGGCCTTGGCCTCGCAACGGGCGCTGAGCTTTGGGGCACCGATTCCCTATCCGTGATGGCGGCCCGGGCGGTCGAGGACGGGCTGAACGGCGGCGCGCCCTTCGCCATCGCCATCGATGCCAGGCGGGACTCCCTCTATTTCGCGACCTTCCATGCGGACGGCGCATTGCGGGCGGGCCCTGCGCTCCTGAACCCGGATGAAGCGGCCGCCTCCCTTCCGGAGGATATCCGGCTGGTGCTCGGAAGCGGCGGCGAGTCCCTTGCCAGCGCGGCGAAGCAGGATCTGACGGCGATGGCCCCCGATCTCCAGCCGGACGCGGCAGCGCTCGCCAAGCTGGCTGCGAAGGCCACCGGCCCCACGCCCGACCTCCGGCCGTTCTATCTGCGGCCCCCCGATGCCAAGCCGCAAACCGGCAAAGCCGTGGAGCGACTCTGATGGGCGCCGTCGCGCCGCGCCGCGCCTTGGTGGACGATGCCGATGCTCTCGCAGGGCTCCACGCCACGAGCTTTCCCGCCCCGTGGGACGCCGATCTCCTCAAGGTCTTCCTCGCCGCGCCGGATTCCCTCTGCTTGATCGGTGAGGAGAACGGTGTGGCGGCCGGCTTTCTCTTGATCCGCATCGCGGCCGACGAATCGGAGATCATGACCCTCGCCGTCGACCCCCTTGCCAGACGAAAGGGCATTGCGCGCGTGCTGCTCGCGGCGGCGATCGCCGGGCTGAAGGAGCGGGGAATCAAGCACCTTTTCCTGGAGGTGGATGAGGAGAATACCGCGGCGCTCGCCCTCTATCGCGGCTTCGGCGCCGAAACCGTGGGCCGTCGCGCCGCCTACTATGCCGATGGAGGCAACGCCGCTATTCTGAGCATCGCCTTGGCCGACTGTCTTGCCGAAGGCGAGCCAAGCCGGTAGCAACGGGGCGGGTGAATTCTCGCCGACAAACGGAACGATGACGAAGCCTGCAGCCCCCGAGACCCGCATCGAGCGCCTTTGCGCCGACCACGGCATGCGCATGACCGGCCAGCGCCGGGTCATCGCGCGCATCCTTTCGGAGGCCGACGATCATCCGGATGTCGAAGAGGTCCACCGCCGCGCCCACGCCCAGGACGAGCGGATCTCGCTCTCGACCGTCTACCGGACCGTGCGCCGGCTCGAGGAGGCCGGCATCTTGGAGCGCCACGATTTCGGCGACGGCCGCGCCCGCTACGAACCCGCCCATCACGCCCATCACGATCACCTTATCGACGTGAAGACTGGACAGGTGATCGAGTTCCGCAACGAGCAGATCGAGCGCCTCCAGGAGCGCGTGGCCGAAGAGCTGGGTTATCGGCTGACCGGCCACCGGCTGGAGCTGTTCGGCACGCCCCTCAAGACCCGGAAGAGTTGATCGGAGCCATGCGGCACATTCGCGCCTTCATCGTCCTCTCGGCGTTCATGCTCTTCACCCTGCCGCTGATGCCGCTGCAGCTGCTCTTCATGCGCTCCGGCTCGCAATACGTCCGCACCTTCCCCCATTGGTACCATCGCTGGGTCTGCAAGATCTTGGGGATCCGCATCGCCTTGGAAGGGGAGGTGCAGACCGGCCAGGGCGTGCTTCTCGTCTCCAACCATGTCTCCTGGCTCGATATTCCGGTGGTCTCCGCGATTGCGCCCGTCTCCTTCATCGCCAAGCGCGAGGTCTCGACCTGGCCCTTCGTGAGCTGGCTCGCCAAGCTCCAGCGCACGGTCTTCGTCGACCGCGAGCGGAAGAGCGAAGTCTCGGCCAAGACGAACGAGATTCTGCAGCGTCTTGAGGCGGGCGACACGGTCGTATTGTTCGCTGAAGGCACCAGCAGCGACGGCAATACCGTGCTGCCCTTCAAAACGTCTCTGTTCGCATCCGTGAAGCCTTCTCAAGCGACGGATGCAGGCGCAGGCAAGAACATCGCCGTGCAGACCATGGCGATTGCCTATCGCAAGATCTACGGGCTGCCGGTCGGCAGCCGGCGGCGTCATCTGATCGGCTGGTATGGCGATATGGAAATGGGGAGCCACGGCTGGCGGCTCCTGGGGCTCGGGCCGCTGGACGTCTCTATCCGCTTAGGGCCGCCAGTGCCGCTGGAAGATTTCGCGGACCGCAAGAGCCTGGCCCGTTATGCGGAAGAGAAGGTCCGGCGGGACGTCATCGAGCTGGCTCGTGGCAAGCCGCTCAAGCCGCATAGTCCCGCCGCACCCTTAGAGGACGAAATTCCCGTCCGGGCCTAGACCGCCTGACGCTGGCGCAGGGTATCCATCAGCAGCGCCGGTGCGAACGTGCCGTTCGGCAGTTGGCGGATACGGCCGCCGCGGGCCACCGCCATCAGGATCGTCTGCATGCCGCGCTGCGCCGAATCGGGATCGGTGAAGAAACCTTCTTGGATCGACAGATTGCGCAGCTGGTCGAGATTCATCGGGCCGTTCTCGCCGAGCTTCCGGAGCACGAAATCGATCAGCGCCTGCTGGTTCGGCGGGAGCGTTGCGACCTCGGCGGAATGCTGCGCGGCGCTGCCGCCTTCCATGCGCCGCTTCTCGGCTTCGATCAGCCGGCCGAGCGCGTTGAGCTCGTCCTTGATCTCATGGATCCTGTTGTCGCGCTCGGTCTTCAGCTGTTCCACCTTCTGCTCGAACTGCGTCTGAGCAGCGGTGATCTCCTCCTCGAGCAGCTGAGCCCGATCCTGCAAATCTCTACGAATGTCACGCATGTACCCCCGCCTCCTTACTTTGAGCGGCCTCTTGAACGCGCCAGAGAGACTGGCAAGCCGCTTGGGGCTTCAGTTCCGCATGTCTCTCAGGCAGGAAAATGGCAAGATGGCAGAAGACCTTAGCTCCGACCCGCTTTTTCTCGCGCACCCCGAGATTTCCACAGGATGCGAAACGGTCAGCGTCCCTCGGGGAGCTTTTGGCAGGCCTTGCGCTTGAAGAACTCGTCGAGGAGGTTCTGCCGCGCCATGCGCAGGAAATGCGCGCTCATGGGGCTGAGCTCGCGCAGCTCGACCAGCATGTAGTCCATGGTCGCGATCATCGGCCAGATGGAATTGCTGGACTCTCCGGCGCCCTCGCGGGTGCTTTCGTCCGAGCTTTCTTTGGAAATCTCTTCGGAAGGTTCTTCGGAGGGCTCCGAGGCCGGGCCGGACAGGGAGTCCAGCTCGGCTTCGTCTTTTCTTTCGTCCGGTGACACCGCGCTCACGCTGCGGCTTCGCCGAAGGCGAGGTTCTCACGGATCGTGAGGCTCAGCTCGATCGGCGGCGGGATCAGCGTCAGGGAGGCGCGGGGCTCCGGCGCCGGCGTCTCGCTCACCATCGAGAGATGGTAGGCGGAGGCGAATTCGAGCGCCAGGAGCTGCAGCTCGAGCAACGCCACTCCCATGCCCACGCAGGTGCGCGGACCGACCCCGAAGGGGATATAGGCCTTGCTGTTGAACTGCCGGTCCATGCGGAAAGAGTCCGGATCGTCCCAGTAGGCCGGGTGCCGCTGAAGCTGCCAGGGGCAGATCAGCAGCGCGGAGCCCTTCTTCAGCTTCGTACCGGCGATCTCCACCGACTTTTTGGTCTCCCGGGAGAACCACCACGCCGAGGGGTAGAGCCTCAAAACCTCCCGGGCGAGCGCCATGCTCACAGGCGCATTCTTCAGGTCCGCCGCAATGACGTCTCCCGAGTCGTCGGTAATCGCAGAACACTCCCGGGCGACCCGATCCGCCAGGCCCGGCTGCGTCGTCAGATAGTAGAGCACCCAGACCGCGGCCGAGGCCGTGGTGTGGTGGCCCGCCAGCAGCATGGTCAGGATCTCGTCCCGAATGTCGTCGTCGGACAGACCGAGCTCTTCCAGCGAGGTCAGAACGCTGGAGCTGCCGGCGCTTTCCCGCACCCGCTTCACCACCAGACCCATGATGCGGTGCGCTTCGGCGTACTTGCGCCGGCGGCGCAGCCAGGATTTCGGTCCGCGCGGCCAAATGCGGAACATGTCCTGCTCAAGCTCGTACTCGATGAGATGGACCGCCCGGAGGAGCGCCAGCTCGTCCGCCGGCGACAGCACCTGATGGCCGAACAAGGCGACCGAGATGAGCCGCAAGGTCAGCGGGCCCGTTACCTTGTGGACGTTGAACTGCTCTTCCAGGGCGAGCGCGCCGGCGAGCTGTCGGATCGTCGCCGCCATGGCCGGAACCTGCTCCAGCACCGTGGAGCGGCCGAGCTTGGCATGCACCACCTCGCGGCGCCGCTTCGACTCCTTGCCGCTCATCAAGAGGAAGCTGTTCCCGAAGGCCGGCTTCAGCTTCTTGATGTACTTGCCCTTGTCGATCTCGTCCTCGGTGTGATTGAGGACCGGCTTCACCAGCTCCGGCGAGTTCACCAGATAGACGGGCTGGGGGCCGAGGGCGAGCTTGACCAACGGCTCGTCGGTGCCGTTGCCCTTCTCCCGCATGAAGGTGAGAGGGTCACGCCGAAATGCGCTCAGATCCGCGAACAAGTGTCTCATCTTGAACGTCCAGTTTGTTGGCTAGTGAAAGAAGGTTCTGAAATTTCTCGCCCGCCTGGTCTTGCAGCGGGATCTCGCCGGCGACGGCGCGGAGCTGCCGCCCGGCGCGGTCGGTGCCGATGATCTGCGGGGGGCCGTAGCGCCGTGTGCGAATGCCGAGGCGCGTGAGGAACCGCTCATAGGTGAGGTCGGCTAGCGCCACGAGGGCGGCCGCCCGGCGCGAATAGCCGAAGCGGAACATCAAGGCGTAGAGAGTCCGCGCGAGATGAAGTCGCTCGGTGCAGGGAGCCACACCGAAGCGACTTATCTCCCACACATCTGCGCGCGAGGGATAGGCACGCAATGTTGCGAGCTGCGGAAAAACGTCCTTGACGAGGTAGCTGTGGTTCGTAGGAATGGCGCGAAAACCGCCAATGATCTCGTCGTCCCGGAAAAGGGCGCAATGAATCGCCGCATCCGTATCGAATTGATCGGACTCGCGATCCCCAAATGTCGCAAGGTCCCAGCCGAGTTCGTCGACAAAGAGTGCCTTGCGAAACCGCTGTAAGCCATAGACAGTATGCGGATCGTCTTTGGCCCGGCAGAAAACCGCGCGGTAGGAATGTGAAACATTATCCATGACCTGGACCGCCGTCTTGATATGAAACTCGCCTCCATCTTGCCCTTGGGTACACCCGGCACCAGTCCCGAAAAATCGGGAGTTTAAGTAATGATTAAGTTGGAAGAGGCGATCGGCTCGATCGAGACGTGCAGCTCAACGGATGAGCTGAAGTTTGCCCTGCAAGAAATCATCGAGGATTTCGGTTTTTCTTCGTTCAACATGCTCGATGCAGGTAATCCGCATGTTGATGTTCCGTACTATATTGGAACAACACCGGAGAACTGGGTTCAAACCTACATTTCTAATGGGTTTGTACATGTCGATCCCTGCGTCACGCGCGTGAGACGCAGCAATACGCCCTTCTCCTGGGCCGAGGTCGAAGTGCCCCAATACGACGGGACCGGTCGCAAGTCCGGGGCGTGGAAGGTCATGGAGGCCGCCCACGACCACGGATTTACGGAAGGGTTCGTCGTTCCGTTCCACTACACGGACCCGCTGGGACGCGTGTTTTCGTCCTCCTCGGCCTTCTACTGGAGCGATCCGGTCAAAAAATACCGGTTCCTGCTCTCGCGGAAACGCTACGACCTGCACCTGATCATGATCTATTGGGCGCAGCGGGCGATCGACATCATCGCCGAGCAGCACCGCAACCGTCAGGGCTTGCTGGAGACCCAGGCCGATCCCCGCACCGCCGTGGCCCTGACCGATCGCGAGCGCGACGCCCTCTCCTGGGCGGCCCGCGGCAAGACCGTGGCGGATACCGCGGACATCCTCTTCATCTCCCAGGCGACCGTCGAGACCCACCTTCGGCACGCCATCGCCAAGCTCCACGCCAGCAACAAGACCCATGCGGTGGTGAAGGCGATCTATCTCGGCCTGATCGACGTCTAGGCTGGCGCGGGCAGCAGCGAGTTCCAGGAACTCTGCGCAAGGAGAATGGGCACTTTTCTAATGCCGGCCTGCGTTATGGTCCGCCCCCGTTCGGACCGCCCCGAACCGCCAGACGAAAAGCCAAAACACAAAAAGCCGAGAGGAAGCGCCGTTCCATGTTTCGCTTTCACACCCAGACGATTTCCCACCTCTGCCTCGCCGCAGCCACGACCGTGCTCGCCGGTGGCGTTCTCTTTCACGCCGCTGCCGCCGGGGCTGCCGAGATCCCGCAACGCAAGCCTGGCCATTGGCAGCTCACCACGGTGACCCCCGGCGTCGGTAAGCGCGTTTTCGATGTCTGCGTCACCGAGGACGACAACATCGCCGTGCCGAAGAACGCCGGTAAATGCGGCGAGCCGGAAGTGCTCGAGGCGGGATCGGAGATCATCGTCAACGTCACCTGCAAGGTGAAGGACGCCAAGCAGATCATCTCGACCGCCCTCAACGGTGATTTCGACAAGCGCTACCACGCGGTGGTGAAGATGAGCTTCGATCCGCCCATGGGTGGCCAGGAGCGCTTTGGCGTCACCATCGATGGCAAGTATGTCGGCCCGGACTGCAAGGCGGGCGACGAGGCCAAGGAAAACAAGGACGGCTAGCGCCGGCTTTCCGGCTCGGCGCGATACAGCTTGAAGCGGCTGTCGGCGCCGAGGCCGCTTTGGGCGCCTTCGAGAGCCTCCGCCAGACTCATCTCGCTCTGCAAGAGGCCGTGCATCAGCCGGTGCATGAATAGCGCCGCGTCCGCACCCTCCGGGTAGCCTTCCGGAGCAACGTAGGCCGAGGCCCCGCCGCCGAGAAAGGCCGAGGCGAAGTCGGGCCCGCCGGTCCCGCACGCCGTGCTGATCACGATCGCGCCGCGCATATCGGCCCGCGCAGCGATCGCCTCGGCGCCGAGATGGCCGTCGGTCAGCATCGAGACATCGATCTCCGGCGCATACGCGCCAAAGATCAGCCCATCCTCGTCCCCATGGCCGGAGACGATCAGCACCGGCGGGGACGATGCCTCTTGGCCGATCACCTTCAGAAAGTCCTCCGGCGTGCCCGGGAGATGCAGGGTCACCGCCGCACCGAGATTCTCCAGGATCGCACGCAACAGCAGCGCCTCGCCCTGATCGCCGATGGCGGCGATGCTCACCCGCTTGCGGGGGACGAAGAAGCTCTCGTCGACGGACATTGGGTGCTCTGGAACAGCTTGGCGAGGTTCGGCTAGCCGAGGAACGCGCCACGGCTCTGATAGAGGATATAGCCGGCGACGCCGAAAATCATCACGGCGAAGATCTTGGACAGCAGGTCCTTGGATCCGGCGAGACGCTTCGCTGCCGCCATGCCGGCGAACCCGCCGAGCAAGCCGCCCGCGATGAACTGGGCCGTCACCGGCCAGTCTATCAGCCCGGACTGTGCGTAGTTCAGGGCCGTGGCGAGCCCGAACGCGCCCACCGCCAGGAGCGATGAGCCCACCGCATTGATGGTCGGCATGCCTGTTGCGAGGATCAGACCGGGCACGATCAGAAACCCGCCGCCGATGCCGAAGAAGCCGGAGACACCGCCGGCGGTCAGCGCCACCGCACCGGTAAGCACGCATGTCTTCAGATCCGTTGCACGGGGACCGGCGCTCGCCGGCTGGCGCGGCTTCAGCATGAAGGCGCCGACCACGATCATCACCAGGCCGAACAGGAAGAGCAGCTGCTCGCCGTCCATGGCCTTGCCGAAGGTCGAGCCGGCCAGGGCGCCCAGCGTGCCGATGGCGGCGAACACGATGGCGCAGCGCCACCAGACATGGCCGGCCCGCGCATGGCTGACGAAACTGCCGAGCGCGTTCACCGAGACGGCGAGGGCGCTCGTGCCGATGGCGATATGGGTCTGCTCGATCCCGACCACATAGAGCAGCAACGGCGTGGCGAGAATCGAGCCGCCGCCGCCGACCAGCCCGAGGGCGAAGCCGACCAGCGCCCCGCATCCGATCGTCAGCGCGACGGTCAGCATGACGAGCTGGCGGCCAGCCGGTCATGCAGCACCATGCCGATCAGCATGGCGGGCACGAAGACGAGGACAACCGGCGCTCCGAGCACGAGGTCCGCCACTGCGGGCCCGGGGCAAAGCCCCGCCATGCCCCAGCCGATACCGAAGATCGCCGAGCCCGCGATCAGCCTCCCGTCGATCCGGGTCTTCTCCGGAAGCTGGAAGCGATCGGCGAAGAGGGGATGAGACAGACGCAGCTGGATCAGGCGGCCGAGCATCGCGACGATCACGGCGCCGGCCAGAACGAAGCCGAGGCTGGGATCCCAGTCACCGGCAATATCCAGGAAGCCGCGCACCCGGGTCGGATCGAGCATGCCCGAGATCGCCAGGCCGAAGCCGAAGATGGCGCCGAGGACGAGGGCGGCCGCGAGACGGAACGCGATCATCATCCGATCCTCCCGGAGAAGAGCCCCATCACGAAGACCGTCGCGATGGCCGTTGCGAGAAAGGTCGCCACGGCCGCCATGGACCGGGGCGAGAACCGGGCGAGCCCCGCCACACCGTGGCCGCTGGTGCAGCCGGATCCGAGGCGGCTGCCGAACCCGACCAGCAACCCGGCCACCGCGAAAAGCAGCAATCCGCCCTGGGGCCTGAAAACCGGCCAGCCGTCGAACCATGCCCGGTAGAGCAGGGGTCCCGCCAGCAGTCCCGCCACGAACAGGAGATTCGCCGCGAGCCGCTCGTCTGGCTTGCGGAACAGACCAGCTACGATGCCGCTGATGCCGGCGACCCGGCCGTTCAGCAGCATGAACAGAGCGACGGACAGGCCGATCAGCATTCCACCCAGGAGCGAGAGCAGGTAGGGGCTCATGAGGCCTCCCCCTCGCAATAGATGTGATAGAGCGCCGCGATCAGCTGCGCCGCCTTCTCCTCCGTCAGCCGGTAGAAGATCTGTCGCGACTCCCGGCGCGTCTCCACAAGCCCGGCGTCTCGTAAGACCGTGAGCTGCTGGGACAGGCTGGGCTGATGAATGTCCAGTCGCTCCTCCAACGCACCGACCGAGAACTCGCCCTCCACCAGGGTGCAGGCGAGCATGAGGCGCGCCGGGTGGGCGAGGGTCTTCAAGAGCTTCGCGACCTCGCCCGCCCGCGCTTCCATGTCTTGCAGCGGCATCGCCGCCTTGCCTTTGGCGACGCCCGCGTCTTTGGCCGGCGACTTTTTCAATAGAGCCATATCGGCTACTCCCAAGCCGCGCCGGTCAGCAGATCCAGCGGATACTTGAAGTAGCGTCGGCCATTGGCTTCCGGCTCAGGGAGCCGCCCGCCATTCATGTTCACCTGCAGCGCATGGAGGATCTGCTCGGGCATCGGCAGGGTCGCATCGCGCCCCTCGCGGATCTCGACATACTTCGCCTCGTCGACGCCGTGCAGATGCTCGTTCTTCTGCTTCTGCTCGCCGACCGTGCTCTCCCAGAGCGGCGGCCTGCCACCCTGCCGGTAGTCGTGGCCGGTGAACAGCCGCGTCTCGTCCGGCAGCGCCAGGATCGCCTGGATCGACTCCCAAAGCGTCTTCGCGTTGCCGCCGGGGAAATCGGCCCGTGCCGTGCCGGAATCGGGCATGAAGATCGTGTCGTGCACGAAGGCCGCATCGCCGATCACGTAGGTGACGGACGCGAGCGTATGGCCCGGCGAGAACATCACACGGCCGTAGAGATCGCCGATCTTGAAGGTTTCGCCCGCCTTGAACAGGTGATCCCACTGGGAGCCGTCGGCCGGGAACTCGGGCCAGTTGTAATAGCCCTTCCAGAGCGACTGGACGTCCATCACGTGCTCGCCGATCCCCGTCGGCGCGCCCGTCTTCTCCTTCAGGTACCGGGCGGCGGACAGATGATCAGCATGGGGGTGGGTGTCCAGGATCCACGCGACGGTCAGCCCCTCGCGCTCGATATAGCGGAGGATATTGTCCGCCTGCTCCGTGGAGAGCTGGCCCGACTTGGGATCGAAATCCAGCACCGGATCGATGATCGCGCATTGCTTCGTCGCCGGTTCCGACACCACGTATTGAGCGCTGCCGGTCCGGTGCTCGTAGAAGCCGCGCACGGTGGGCGCGCCCTGGCTCAGAGGCTTGCTGCCGTTTTTGTTCAGCCAGGCCTCGACAAAGGAAAGATCGAAGCCCAACCGCTTGCCGAACGCGCTGACTTCGTCGGCACGCAGACGACCGTCGATGACCTCGCCGATCGTATAGAGGGCGAGCGCCCGCAGGCCGCTCTTGCAGTGGCCGATCACCGGACCGTCCGAGCCCTCCATCGCTTTCTGGAAATCCCGCACATCCTCGTAGGTGATCGACTTCACGCCCACCGGAATGTGGGCGTAGCCCATCCCCGCCTGTTTGGCGGCACTTTGCTCGTCCGCCGAGCTCGGCTGGCCGGGCTCCTCATTCTCGGGCCGCACATTGATGAGCGTCTGGAATCCTTCCGATCCCAGCGCTTTCACGTCGTCCAGATGCGGCTGCTTGGCGACAGCGAAACCGTCGGTAACGCGAACGTAGTCCATAACATGACCTCCAAACCTCAATATTATATAGTTGCATATAATATATAATATAGATGCGTCAAGGGACGATGCTGCGGTCTGGAGCGTTACGATCGGGGTTGGGTGAGCGATCCGGCCTTACGGAGCCGGAGGCGCCACGTCTTCAGGGGGAGCCACGTCTTCGGGCGGCGCCACATCTTGGGGTGGGGCGAGGTCTTCCGACCCGCCCATGTCGAGGTCGTCGCCGCCCTCCATGGAGCCGCCGTCGTCGGGCTTCGGCGCGTTGGAGATGACCTCGATAGTCCAGGGCACGAGCTCTTTCTGGATCTCGGCGAACTCCTCCCGCAGCGCCGGCGCGGCGAGCTTCGCTTCCGCGGCGGAGATCGGCTTGGAGCGCTTGAAGTCCTTCGCGCCGAGGATCTCGCCGTTGCGGTCGACCACCTTCGCCACCAGGTCGATCTCGGCCACCGGCTGGTCGCCGCCGGTCACCACGTCAAAGCGGTGGAGATCCGTCTCCAGCCGGTAATCGGCGTCGAACATGTCGGTGGAGCGGCTCACCGCGCCGAGATAGCCGGCATTCTCGAAGCTCTTGATCACTGCCTCGTTGATCAGGCTGGGCACCGAATCCGTCCACTGGGCATCGTCCAGCGTTGTCGTCTCGCCATCCTGGTTCACCGACGAGATGCTCTCCGACGTCATGGAGAGCTGCGCCATGGGGTCGGCCACCAGCAGCTGCCAGCCGGGCTTCTCTTCCGGCTCGGGCGTGGCCTCGAAATCGCTGGCCGGCGCAAGCTCGTACACCTTGACCTTCGGAGCCCCGTCCTCGCCAGCGCCGACGAAATCGGAGATGCCGGCGATCATGTCTTCCAGCTTGCCCGAATTGTCCGATAGCGTCTGGGAGAAGTTCTCGAAGTTCGTCAGCAGCGTGTGCAGGCTCTTCCGGTTCTCGGTCAGGATGGCATCCGTCTTGCTCAACACGCCTTGTGCGGCCTGCACCAGGTCGTAGCTCGCGTCGGCCGGCGCGATCAGGGTCGGCGCCTTCCCGTTCTTCGCCTCGAGCTTGGGCGCGTCTTCCGAGCCGCCGATCAGCGTCACCGCGCTCGATCCCGTGAGACCTTGCGCCGCCACACCGATCTTCGTGTCCTTCCGCACCGGCACGTCGCTATCCACCGCAATGGACACGATCACGCGCTCCGGCCGCTTCGGATCGAGGGACAGCTTTGTGACTTCGCCGGCCCGGATGCCGTTGAACAGCACGGGCGACCCGGCATAGAGGCCGGAGACGGGACTCGAGAACCGGATGTCGTACCTGCTCTTCTCCGAGAAGCCGCCGGCGTTCTCCAGCCAGAAGACGAAGGCGAAGACCGCCACGATGGCGGCCAGCATGAAGGTCCCGATCAGGATATAGCGTGCGCGCGTTTCCATTCTTGCCTCACAGTGCAGGCTGTTCGCGTTGCGCGGCGAGCAGACGTCCGCGCTGGCCTCGGAAATAGGCTTTCACCCAAGGATGCTCTTCCTTGAGCATTGTAGAAATCGGCCCCTCCGCCACCACCTTGCCGTCGGCGATGGCCGCCACCCGGTCGCAGATGGCGTAGAGGCTCTCAAGGTCGTGGGTGACCATGAAGACGGTCAGCCCAAGCGTGTGCTGAAGGGTCTTGATGAGCTCGTCCAGCTCTCCCGCCGAGATCGGGTCGAGGCCTGAGCTCGGCTCGTCGAGAAACACGATCTCCGGATCGATGGAGAGCGCGCGGGCGAGTGCCGCCCGCTTCGTCATGCCGCCGGAAAGCTCGGAAGGATACTTCTCCGCGTCGGCCGGCGTGAGCCCCACCATCTCCAGCTTCGCCATGGCGACCTCGTCCATGAGCTCTTGGGAGATATCGAGCACCTCGCGCATCAGGAACTGGATGTTCTGACGCACGGTAAGGGAGGAGAACAGGGCGCCGCGCTGGAACAGCACGCCCCAGCGGCGCTCCACGGCCTGCCACTCTTCCTCCGAAGCCGAATCCTGATCGACGCCGAGAACGCTCACCGTTCCCGCCTGCTTCGGGACCAGCCCGATCAGCGTCCGCAGCAGGACCGATTTGCCGCTGCCCGAGGCGCCTACGACACCCAGGATCTCGCCCCGGCGCACGCCGATCGACAGCCCGTCCAGAACCTTGTGGGTTCCGAAGCTCACATCGAGATCCTTGGCTGTGATGACGGTCTCGGCCATGCGGTCAGAGGCCTATGGATGCGAAGAAGATGGCGAAGAAGCCGTCGAGCACGATCACCAGGAAGATCGACTTCACCACGGAGATCGTGGTCTGGAGGCCGAGGCTTTCGGCGGACCCCTTCACCTTCATGGCTTGCGCGCAGGCGACGATGCCAATGGCCAGCCCCATGAAGGGCGCCTTGATCATGCCGACCTTGAAATGGTCCACGGTGAGGATGTCGCTGAGCCGGGCGATATAGATCTCCGGGCTCATCCCGCCATAGAGCCAGGCGACGATACCGCCGCCCAACAGTGCCGCCATCGACCCGATGAAGGTCAGGACGGGCAGCGCCAGGGTCAGCGCGAGCACCCGCGGCAGCATCAACACCTCGACCGGGTTGAACCCCATGGTGCGCAGGGCGTCGATCTCCTCGCGCATCATCATGGAGCCGAGCTCCGCCGTATAGGAGCTGCCCGACCGGCCAGCCACCATGATGGCCACGATCAGCACGCCCACCTCGCGCACTACCAGAACGCCGACCAGGTCGATCGCGTAGTCTTCAGCGCCGAAGCGCCGGAAATGGAAGATGCCCTGCTGGGCAATGATGCCGCCGATCAGGAGCGTGATCAGCACGATGATCGGCACGGCATGCCACGCCACCCGGTCGAGCTGGTTGACCAGGGAGGTCAGCCGGAAGGTGCGGATGCGGCCAAGGACGCGGAATGAAGCGACGCTGATCGCGCCCAGCATGTTGGCGAACTCGCCCATGTCGTCGAACACGGAGACGCCGCCGCGCCCGAAGCGCGCCAGACCGTCCAGCACGAAATTCCCTCGGTGAGACTCCGGCACGGGGCTGCGGTTTACCTCCCGCATCTCCTCCAGCAGGCCGTGGTCCTGCTTCGGCAGCTTCTCGACCTTGAATTTGCCGCCTTCCGCCTGCCACTCGCGGGTCAGGCGCTCCAGCAGCCAGGCGCCGAAGCTGTCGAACTCCTTCACACCGCTCATATCGATGGAGACGGATTTGGCGGCTCCGGCATCTTCCCGCTGCTCTTCGAGCAGCCGCTCGAGCTCGCCGGCGTTGCGCGCCGTCCAGGACCCGCCGGCCGTCAGCGCCAGCACGCCGTCGTCGAAACGACCTGTCAGTAGAGCTTCGCCGCTCAACGATGCCTCCTGGAAGCCCAGTTCCCTAGCAACGGCAAGGTGGGACGAAGCCGTAATGCCTGCAAGGCCTGTGTATCAACACCGTGGTTGTCGCACACCTGCCGTGACAAAGCGAATGCGCACCGGCGTGGATGGATAACAAATGCGCTACGGGCTCCCGCGCGCCCATGTTGCGTGCCGAAGGCACGCGCGCGGGGTGCATCTCGCCTTAGTCGTCCTCGTGACAGCCTTCCTGATCGCTCCAGACCAGCCCGTTCGGGCATTGCGGCCTCTGAGGCTGCGAACGGAGGACGCAGCGCCCGCCGCGCGGCGTATAGCCCGGGCCGCAATAGCCGATGGCGTCCGACCGGGACATGCACTTGCCCTCGACCTTGATCTGGCCGGCCCGGCAGCCGCTCCGGGGCTTCGCTTTCGGCCGCTTGGCGGGCTTGGGCTTCTCGCACACGGGCGCCTTGGCACCGCACCGGTCGAGGACCGCGCAGATCGCCGCCCTGCTGCCCTTGAGCTGGAAGGTCGCCTGGAAGGGCGGTGCGCTAAAGGATGCGGTCGATTCCTTGATCAGGTTGAAGACCTCCGCGCCTGCCGGCAGGAAGCCGCCTTGGGCGGTCGCATCGGTCACCGAGACGCTCCCGTCGAGGCCCTGGTAATACGCGGTCGCCGCGACGCTGGCTCCGTTGGAATAGTTGATCAGCATCTTGCCCGCCGACGGATCGAAGCCGACCCCGATCGGGGTGGAGAGGCCCTGCCGCACCCGCTGCTCGAACTGCGGATAGGCGCCGTGAGGAGACTCCGCCAGGATCGCCATCAGCCGCTTGGCCGGCGTACAATAGGTGATCAGCTTCACGCCATTCGCCTGCACGCCGGCGGCATAGGCGGTCGTGTTCCCCTCATCCAGACCGTAGTTGAAGTTCGTCCAACGGGCCGTGCCGGGGCCGAGATCGACCGTGCCGAGCCGGGGCGCAGGCGCTGGCGGAGCAGGGGGCGGCGCGGCCGGTGCGGCGGCCTGGTCTTCGGCCGGGGCCGCGTCCTGACCGCCAAGCCGGCTGATCCGCGCCCGGGCGAGATCGGCGCGGAAGCCGGACGGAAAGTTCTTCACGAAGGCTTCCCAGGCCTCGACCGTCCCGACCTCCTTGGCTTCCTCGTAGGCTTCCTTCTCGCTGATTCCGGGACCAGACTCCGTCTCCGCTTCCGCTTCGGTCGCGGCGGCGTCCTCGGCGTACTGCTCGCAGGTCTTCAAGAATTCCTCGATCTTGGGGCCTGCCCCGTCCAGATCCAGGGTCTCCGGCGCCTTGTCGCCAATCCAGTATTCGATCGCGTCCAGCTCGCTCATGGCGCCCCAGATGGGATCGTCGGGTTGAGCTTCGATCGTGACGCCGGTAATGCCGACCTCGGCTTGTAGGCCGACGACCTTGCCTTCCAGCGTCTGGTCGTAGGCATCGCCTGTGAACAGCACCTCCACCCGTTCGTTCTCGCGTGAGCCTGAAACGTCGGCGCCCATGTCCATGACGATGGGATCCGCGCCCTGGCAGGTGGCCTGGACCTGCAGGTGATCTGTCTCGGGAACGCCGAAGCTCAGGCTGGCAACCGGCGGCGTCTCGTCCACGCTCTTATAGATTTGCCATTCCATGTCCTGCGCCGAGGCGCATGTGAGGGAAAGGCCGGTTGCGGCGATGGAGAAAGCAGCCGCACCCACGGTACGGCGGAATAAGAAAGTGAACACGAGAACCCCCCTGGCGAGGCGCAATAGGATTTTGAGTATCGCCAGAGCATACATGGTTATGCCCGCGACGCAGGCCTTTCCTGCCAAGAATTGACGGTCGCGAAAGCAAACAGGCCGCCCAGGAGATCCTGGACGGCCTGCGTTAGCTCTTCCGGCTCAGTCGCCGGATCTGCAAGAAAGCGAGTAGCTTAGCGGGGAATACAGGTTCCCTTGCCGGGCTTGTAGCCGGGGCCGCAATAGGTCCGGGCCTCTTCGCGCTCCATGCACTGATTGTCCACCCGGATTTTGCCGAGACCGCAAGCCGGGGCCTCTTCGATCAGGACGCCTTCGGCGCCGCACGCCGGCACCACCGCCTCGCAGCGGTTGAGCACGTCGCAGATCGCCTTTTCGCTGCCCTTCAGCTGGAACGTCGCCTTGAAGGGCGGTGCCGTGAAGGAGACGGTGGACTGGGTCAGCAGGTTCTGGACCTCCTGGCCGTTCGGCAGGAAGCCGCTCGGGTTCGTCGGCGACGTCACGGTGATGCCGCCATTGACCGGCTGGTAGTGGGCCGTACCCGGAACCTCGGCGCCGTTGGGGAAGCTGACGATCATCTTGCCGGCAGCCGGGTCGTACCCCGCGCCCACCGGGGTGGAGAGACCTTCCGCCACCCGCGCATCATATTCCGGATAGGAGCCCGCCTTCGTCTGCTGCAGGAACATCAGAAGACGCTTGGCCGGCGTGCAATAGGTGGTGAGCTTCATGCCCTTGGCGTCGACACCGGCCGCATAGACCGAAGCCGCGCCGCCTTCCAGCGCTAGATTATAGTTTGTCCAGGCGCCGCTGCCCGGGCCGAGATCGACCGTCTTCATGGTCGGGGCGGGTCCTGACGGCATGGCGTCGACCTCGCCCTTCCGGCTGAGACGATTGATGCGGTTGCGCGCCATGTCGGCACGAAGACCGTCGGGGAAGTTCTTCAGGAAGGCCTCGTAGGCGTCGATCGTGTCGACTTCCTTGGCCTCCTTGAAGGCCTCCTTCTCGGTCATCCCGGCGGCGCCCTCGATGCCCTGGATGGGATCTTCCGCCGCTTCCTGCATC
>Ga0310345_10001482_pt1 | contig 25965 bp, 12 predicted proteins | sample HC15DNA20500_MG_FD_204667 | JGI IMG/M metagenome (GOLD analysis project Ga0310345, IMG submission 204667) | Marine microbial communities from station ALOHA, North Pacific Subtropical Gyre - HC15-DNA-20-500_MG | ecosystem: Environmental > Aquatic > Marine > Oceanic | place: Pacific Ocean: North... | reverse complement strand
CACATTCGTTTGTACCTCCCATAATTTGGGTGCCCCCTTCTTGAATCTTGCTAGAACTACAAAGTGGTGCTTGCGAACAATATCCGTCCTCGTTTAATTCATTTGGATTATAAAGAATAACATTCCAACTCAATTAAAATCACCCAATATTATAATCATCATTGAATATGATGAGAAAATAAAATTCATTTTAACATACCTCGCAGTCGCCGTCATAATACAGAGAATAAGTATGTCTTTCTTCTGGTGTGGTTAAAACACTGATAAAATCATCCGATAACTTTACGTTGTTCAATTGAATTGCGTCACTAAACATTGGGGCTATTTGCTTAGGGGTATAACCAGCATTACGACAGCCGATATTGACTACATTAAATTGCATTTCGGGATGGACTTTTGCAAACATGATAAATCGTTTCACATAGGGTTTTATTCTGAAAAGGGGCATGGTACGGATAAATTGATCTTTTGTTGGGATAGCAAAACTGTTACCCTGTAAACCGAATCCATTCTTACCAATCACTCCAAACCGAGCGGTAACATTTTTTATATATTCGGCTCCATGGTGTAAAACAGCCTCTTTAGCAGAACCTAAGCCATGGATACCAGCTAGGTTACTGCCAAAGACAAAAATTTGGATCAAAGCGGTCGGGGACAAAATCACATTCAATGGATGATTAAAATAAAAATAAACCGTTTAAAGTCTTAGGGGCTACCTACGACTAGGATTTCTAACTACACAGACGCTATCTGGCTCTCTGTTGCCCGTAAGGAACAGTGGTTTCTCAGGAGTATTAACACCGCCTGCGCGTAAGGCTGACCAGTGGTGTGATTAACTCCAATCAGAAATCCCATTCAATGTGATTAAAAAATAAAAAAAGTGAAAAGGTTATTATGCAGATTTCTTTACTGCTTTTACCTTTTTTGGTGCACTATTCACAACAACTTTTGGCTGTGAATCTTTCCATGTGGTATACTCTTTGACATTTCTGTCGAAGAGGCTAAGAGCAAAGCTTAGAACTTCACTCGCATACTTGGATGGTAAGTATGCAACCACATTATTGAGGGACATCACCTGTTTTGGGGTGGCTATCCAACCGTGCGTGACAGGTTTTCCATTCCTGTCTTTTCTTCCGCTAGCAACGGCTTCATCAAGAATCTTAAAATTCTTTGACAAATCCACGCTAAGGGTGGAACCTGAGATAGATACAATACTCATTTCATTAACTGAAATAATAAAATAAAAAAAGGAAAAAGTTTTGGTTAAATTGTTGGCTTTATTGTTCCACACAATTTAATCAGTTCTTTGATTGTTTTTTCAACCAAAGTTTCATCGAACTTCTCATTGTTTTTGTCGTTGATTTTCTTTCTGCTTACTACATTCAGTCCCCACATTATTTTACTTGCTTGGCTTTGACTTAATGTTTCTACGTCAAAGTCATCTTTGTTCAATCCATGTTTTGTTATGAATCGTGGCAACCACTCTTTCTGTGCTTCTGTTATTGTTCCTTTTCTACCCCTCTCTTCTTTTGTTTCTACGTTATGTTTTGCTCTTGCTCTTTCTTCAAGGAACTCACTACTTATGTGTCCACTTACTTCCCATTTTACACCACCTTGATAGTTGTGTTGGTGTGGGAATGTGCAGTTTTCTGGACAAGCCATTTTATAGTAGTCCATTTGTTTGCAGTCCATACAATCGTCTTGACTGCCTAGTTGTTGTAGTTCTACTACAGTCAATTCATACTCACTTTCAGGCATTGCTAAATCAACGCCTGCTCGGAAGTATGCAAGCTTTTTGAAGTCTGTATCATTGTAGAATACGTCTTTTGTTTTCACTAGTTGGTTTCCATTTCCGTTTGTATCGGTGTATTTGTTAGATTTCTTATCTTTCCAGATAAGTTTTCCACCTTGTGCATTAATGGCTTTGTTGTGAGCCAATATGCTCATGATACTCATTTTCTTTTGTTGTAGTTCCTTGCTTGCTTTGATGTCCCATTCTACTGGTTTCATCAACTGGTCTATTGTTCGCCATCTTTTACCAAGCATGGTGTATCCACCGTCTATTAGTTGTTCATCAAGTGGGTTGATGATTCGTAGTGGTATTTGCTTACCTACTTTGAATTCAAGGCTTCTATACTCACTTGGTATGGCTGACAAGTCATCGCCTACGAATCCTTGTTCAGGGAACATTTCAAGGTCAAATCTGCGTTCGCTTGTTTTGACTCCTTCCATGAATCCTTCACTTCCGTCTTCTACGAATTGATTCTGTTCGCCCATTATTTGTGAGCCGTTACAATACTTACAAACGTGTGTGTTTTTGAAGTATTGCATTTTTCTACAGAGTGGATTTGGGCAATACATTCGTATTGCCGCTTTTAGCTCATCTGTCGGTGGAGCTGATGTTGGAGCTGGTGTTGGTGCTATTTTTGGAGCTGGTGTTGGTGCTATTTCTGGAGGTGTTTCTTTAGAAGTTTGATGAGGTATTTTCGCAATTTGATAGAACAATTTATGTTCCAGTCCTTCCGTCAAACTCATCACTCCTGATGAGGCAGAAAAAAAAGAGCCTGCCTTTACGCTCATTTTGGATGTTTGTTTTGAAGATTTTTCTTCTTCTTTATTCTTCTTCTTTTCTTCTTCTTTATAGTATGGTGTTACACTACTGTTCCATACTATACAAGTATTCTTTTTCATTTCTCTAAGAGAGAAATGAAAAAGAATACATAACATATTCTTCTTCTTTCGCCTAGTTTCTTAACGTTTTTTTTCGTATTTTCAGCCTTTAATTAATCACGTTTTCTATTCTTCTTTGTGCCCTTTTTGAAGAAGAAGTTAAGGCTTTTTTAGGATTATACTTCACCGAAGTTTTTAGCACCCTTATCTGAATAGAAGCTCTCTGTGTATTCTTGGGGTTCTACAAAGGTTTCATGATAATCTAACTTCTTTTTACGTTCCTTTTTCTGAACTTTTGCTGGCTCTACCTTACCCTTAAAGACAACATATTCTTCAGCAGCCCATGCCTCGCCTAATGGCTGTGACGGTACATCCCACCAAATTCTCGTCTTATCTTTCTTGACCTTTTTCTTTGGTCTACGTTTTGGGCGTAATGTATCAAATGGTGGGAAGAACATCGGTAATGTAGGAGGTCTTGGTACGGTTCTAGGAACTAATGGTCTTGTAGGCACAAATGGAACAGGTCGCATTGTGAGCCTTTGCTTCGTTCGTGGAGCCAACTGTTGTCTTGTCATTTGCATTAATCTTGCTGATTGTGTCTGTACTAATCTTGATGCCGTTGTTAAATCCAGAGCAGTTACACCACCAATACCCTGCATAGAACCTTGAATTGACTTTGATGCTACGGCAACACCGCTCATAACATCTGGCATTGGTATCGGAGTCATACCCTGTGAATATGTAAGATCTGGTGGAATTAAAGATGGTGATTGACTCTTAATTGGTGGTGGTGTGTCGCCGAAAATATTAAGCGAGGGCATTGTGCCAAGTAATCCCTCTTGTCCCAGTTGGTCCTTTAGAGATGTTGATGTTGGATCAATTGAACTTCCCTGTACTCCTTGTGCAGTAATAGTAGGCTGAGAAAGTGGACCAATATTAAATAATGGTTGATCTGTGGCTCCCACCCTAAACGGCATTATCGTACCAGCAGGATATCTTAAAAATTCATACATTGGGAAAAATTCAGTATACTTCCCACCGAAATTTTGGCTGATTTGCTGTAACGACATATCATACCTTTTTGCAGCCTCCTCTTTTTTCCTCTTAATCCTTTCTCGTATTTCCTCAGTCTCCTTTACTGTCTGTGCTTTTTGTGATTTAGCCGCTACATCTGGATCATACTCCTTCCAATTTATTTCGTCCATTTTTTTCATAAAGTCCTTTTTAACATCTACACCAGCTCTTGCACCCTCATCAAAATCTTTTATTTCCTTCTTAAGAAATTCATTTGCTCCCTTTTCTCCACCTTCAAATAATTTTCTGATTGTCGCCTTATCGGTCTGTGTCAACCTATGTGTCGCTATCAAAAATTCGGCATAATCAGTAGGCTTGTGATATTTTATTAAATCATAGTGATCTTTTTTGGCTTTCACTGTTTTTAACATAAAGCTGTGTGTTTCCTCTACCTCTTTGAGCTGTTGTTGTAAGGTTTTCCATGTGACACGTTGTGCTTTCAAGTTTCCTTGTTTATCTTTAACCCTAAAGAAAGGACTTGCAAATAAACCATCATCTGAGTTCGGGTTCTTGTGATCTCTTTCAACGAATTTACCTTTCTTGTCTTTATACGGATGATACAAACGCCCTTGGGCTATCTCTATATCTCTCTTAGTTTTGTTTGCAGTTCTTTCTGCCATTTTAAAATCGCCAAATACTTGAAGAATATCATTAGTTGCTTCAGATTCTAATTGTGGTTTTTCACCTGATTTTGCCCTTAAGAGTCCACCATCCAAAGCATCCCTGACTTTTTCTTTCCATTTAAGAAGTTTAACGGCTGTCGTTGGACGGTCTACCATACGTACTTTTTGTGCATCAGAGAACATCAGCATACCTGTTCCATCTCTCTTTACCACCTCTGAATCAAGAAGCCATTTTTTGACTCTGTCCCCATAACTCCTTTCCTCTATAGAATCAGTCCATATTCGCTGCCAACTTTTTTCAGGATACAAACCAGTGGTACTATCAACACCTACCTTACCCCATGTAGAAGAATCAACACCCTCAGTTTTACCATCAGCCATTTTTCTTCCTTTAAGGGCTCCCTCTTCCAACAATTCAATAATTCTCTTGGATTGCCCTTCCAATGAAATTCCCAATTCACTTTCAACTTTTGCAATATGATGTTTGGTAACACCTAAAACAGCGGCTGAATGTTCATGAAAATGTATTTTAGGATTTGTATAATAACTCGCATCCATTGGTACACCGTCCTTTGTTCTCTTTTGCTTAAAATACGCCTGCCCAGTTATTCGTAACCATTTTTCCTTTAGTCCTCCCTTAATTGGTGTTAAACTTCCCTCAATGAATCTGCCTGACGTTGTCTGTTTAACTTTCGAGTGGTATATCATTGGAATAACCCTCTCTTTCAAAAATTCATCAGATATTTCTGGTCTTGCCTGTCTAGTCCGTAGAGCAAAATCAACCTGTTCTTCCATGGAACCTTTTCTAATAAGTTCAGGCAACGGTACATCTAATCCATATTTCTGTAACATTCTCTGTTTCCATGGAGTGTGACGCAGTCTATCTGCACCTAATTTAACCTCGTCTTTAATTGAAAGGTCGCCTTTTTGCACAAACGAATAGCCTTTGGCTATTGATTCAAATGGCTTAAAGCCCCTCCAACCATCATCCATGACGAAAAGATGTATGGGTGCTGACTTGTAAGCCAACAAATCTTGCTCACCCCATTGTCTACCAGTCATAAACTGTTTCAACATCGCTGGGTTACGAACTGCATCTTCTCCAGATATTGTAATATATCTGCCCATTTCTGCACCCTGCATATTCACTTTTTCTAACCAACTACCTTCATCGAGTACTTTCCGCTGTGATGTAGTTTTAAGGATAAGTATATCTCTTTTTTGCTCCTCAGCCTCAATTTTCTCGTCATGCTTCTTGATCTTTTCGCCTGCCTTTTCAATTTTAGCAGTAAGCTTCTCAATCTGAGTACGGTTACTTTGGGTAAATTTATTAGTTGCAAACATACGCTGTTGAGCCTCTGGAGTAGATAAAGCATCATCAATAATTGCTCGGCTACGCTCAACATCTTTCATCTTTCCCTTTATTGTTTTAATTTTATCCTCTATTCTCCGTCTATCATGAGCCTTGTAATTACTTACATTTTTTCCCTTGATATGCTTGAGAAAATCAGCTTGGCTCTGAACAGTAGACATATCACTCTTTTTGGTTAGATTGTAAGCTTTCTTCTCTGCAGCCGTTAACTTTTCACCTCTTTGAATTTTATTGTGTGCTTTCCAAAACTCAGCCATATGTATTGTATAGTCTGGAACACTAAACTGCTTCTTTTCCATCTCAGCTTTTTTAGCATCAATCTTTTTTTGTATACTCGCAATCTTTGGGAAATTCGGAGCATTATACCAAGAACCATCCTTATCCCAAGTGCCTGCTGTTTGTTTCATTTCATCCCACCATTTATCCTTCTGAACTTCAAGTGCAAACAATTCTTTTCGTAATCTCTTACCATCTCCCTTTAACTCATCAATTCGTATCTCCTCTGCTTCTCTTGCCACAATATCCATTTCCAAGTTTTCACTTTGAACATCCTTTTGATAGTTTGAAAGTTTACTATTATTGATTTTTTGTCTCTCCTGTAACTCAATAATGAGCCTATCCTGATCTCTCACTAATCCAGCCTTTATTGTATCATCAGTGGTAATTCCAAGCAATTTTGCAGCCTCTGCCGATTCTTTATTAAAAACACCCCGTTCCTTTACACCTAGCGACATTGCGTCCAATACTGCCCGTGCCGCTGGACTGCCTCCTAATGGACTACCACCTTCCAACATTAACGCAATATCATTAGCTATACCATCATCTACACGGTTAATACTTGACTTGTACTTTCCACTTTTGAAATTAGTAATATTTCCAATATCCTCAATTCTTAACTGATGGTGGAGTGTTCCCGGTTGGAATTTTCCTCCAATAAATGCACGGGTAGGTGTTATCACACCAAGTGGTGGGGGAGTGCCCTGAAGAAGATACTCTAAATTACTTTCGACCCGTTTTCTCTTTATTTTAATCTGTTCACTTGGCAAAAGCTGTGTGATTCCTTTTGGTAAAACATCAACCTCTTTAGCCAACATAATTTCATCATTTGTCAAATAAACACCATGCTCTTTAGCATCAGCAATTATCTTTGCCTGTGAGCCTTTACCTAGACTAACCCATGAATATTTTCCTCCTTTTTTCACAGCAATATCATATTCATACTTCTTGCCGAATACAGAAAAATATGCTTTCATTGCTTTTTGTTGGACTTGGAACTTTTTAATTATATAATCCGATTGTTGAAGTGGTGAACTTACCAAATCTCTTGTTGTGAAAGTTTCAGCTTTTAAAGAGGTTTCCGAAATTTTACTCTGAATTCCTGCAAGCTCTTCTTGTTTTTTACCTTTTACAAAGGAATCATACTCATCAGTTAATTTCTTAATGACTTTCTCTTTATCATTAAGTGACAAATCACTAAATCCCATAACGTTTCTTTTTGAGAACGTCACACCAGTTTCAATCTCAAACAGTGACTTACCAGTTTTGTTTTGTCTAACTTGTTCATTTAACACATCTACCATATTTTTTCTTCCGATTGCTTGCCCATCAATTTCTATCAATGGGTTCTGTTTTACACTAGCAGCCCTTGGTATATCGCCAAACAACGTTGGAGGAGGAACTGCTACACCATACTCATCAGCACCCCAACGGTACTTTCTATGCAGAAGACTGACCGCCTTTCTTTCTGCTTCATCGTAACTTCCACCCCATTTCTGCTTTTTCCAATAATCATTAATTTTTATACTATGTGCCTTTGGATCTGTTACCCAATCCACACGAACTGGAACATGAACTTCTTTGTCACCAATCAGTATCGGCTGTGTCTTCGTGTTATATACAAACTTCATAACGGTATTATCCATTGCCATAATAGCCTCACGCATTAAAGCTGATGGGTCTTGTGATTTAAGCGAGGCTTTATGTGACTGTATAAATAACTTCTCGTCAACCTTTGCTTTAGCGTAAGCTGATGAAGATGTTTTATCAGTTTTTTTAATTTCCTTATCAAGATCTGATCTTATTTGTCGTGCATCCCGATACTTCTGTTGCATTTCTTTAGACCAGCTTGGCTTTGGATCTCCGAATGATTTAACATTTTGATCGGCTCGCCAATATTTTTCCTTTAAAACTACTAACTGCTTAGTGGTTCTATCCACAACTTCTTCATTCCATTTCCAGTTGTATAGATGGAGGTCTGTATCTGATACCTTCCCAGCACTTCTCCTTGTTAGCATACCCTCGCCTACATTCAGTAATGCTGTCCATACAAAAGGCATATCCTTCTCAATCTCATCAAGTATTGGACCTATTTCCTTTAGATTGTCACTCTCACTTCGCATAGCATCAAATCCTGCCATTGACAACGCTTTATCCGATTTCAATTTGGCAATTAGTGCAACTGCCTCCTCAAGTTTTTCCACATCTTTGGTCTTATCCATTTGTGCGAACCTACTTTGGAAAACTTTGCTGATTTTTTTATTATCCGCTGTAAGAAGCTCCGTGATTACCACGCCCGAAAACGTGTGCTTGCGTGAGGTTTTTGGCAGACCCCATTCGGGTTGCTTGTATTTATTCCGAGCCTTACCTACGGCTGCAATAATATTACCGTGCACATTATCTAAACTAGGTTTTTTGTCTCCATCTAATGGATTAAACACTTTCCCTCGCCGCATTAAATCATCAGGGAATCCCATTTCACCTCTACTTTCTCCAAAATAGTCTGAATAAACCCTACGTCTTCCAATCAACTTTGGATCCTTTAACTCATTCAGAGGATCAATCAAATTCTCGTCATCAAGATATTTTCTCTGTATTGGTGTTATACCATCTTTTACACCAGCAACATTTTCAGGATAAACACCCTGATGAAAATTATCTCCCTGTTGCTCGGATATTTTAGCAATGTATGCACGAGGAGCATCACGTTCTTGCTGTAAAATATTACGATGGCTTCCTAACAATTCATCTAGCTTTTTACCCTTATCGGTATTGTTAATTGGATAAATCTTTCCTCTGCCTTTATGGAAATAAAAGCCAAGCTTATTCAGTTCTGATTTTCCCAATTTTTTATAAATATCTTGTGCTCGTTTCTCATCAAGTAACCAATGTTTATTGTATACATCTCTTCCAAGTTGGTCTCGCCCACCACCTATCCCAATCCTCTTTGTGCCACCTGCGTGCTCGATTCCAGTTGTTTCAAAACCATATGTTGTTCCAGAATCTCTATTTTCCCATAATTTATCTATGTCATCGAGTTTACCCTTATTTTCCTTTTCTAATCTTTGCAGATGAAAACCGAGTCCTTCATTCATAATTTTTCTCCCATCTACATTGTAACCTTCATGTGCCATCTCCTTGAATGTTTTACCTGCATAAATCGACAAACCCTGCATTAAATCGCTAGCCTCAGTAGGGTGCAAGTGGAATAAGTCTGTTAGTTGTTGTTTTCTATCTACCCCTACGCCATGTGTTCCCATAATCCAATGTTCCATCTCCCTCAAGTCTTCATCTGATGTCTTCGATAGGGCTTTACTCTGTGCCATTTGAACGTGCATTGTGAATACTTCGTCATCACTCGCTTTGCGTATCTGCTCCATGGATATGGGCATACCTTCGAGCTTTGCTGGGTCAGGCGTACCTCTTCCAGCAATTCCATACTTAATTTTTTCAACCTTAGTCATGGGTTTTTCTGCTCCTACAATTCTAACATACACCTCCTCATCAACGTATGATAATCCTTGCTCTTGCAGGAATTTACCGAAAGCAAACCCTTCATCATCGATAGACTTGTATGCTGTAGATGCCCACTTTACATCTCCCTCGCCAAATGCCGCTTTATAGAAACCCTCTTTCGGTTTACTACCACCATCTGCTGTCGGACCATAAAATTTCGCCCATTCTCGTATTTGTGCCTTGGTCATACCCGGAAGCACAAATTCCCTTCTACCCCTTATGTCTCCTATACCTGTTCCCATATCTTGTTTCGTAAAATGCACCTTGCCGTGTTTAGTTTTTACGATTTGTATTTGATCGAGGAATTCACCTTCCCTAGTGTCACCAAGCTTCAAGATTTTTGGAGGTGGCTGTGTATCTTTCAGATTTGGACTTTCTTTAATGATTCTATCATATTCACTTTTTGCCGCTTGATTTTTCGTTATAATTTCTGCCTTTGTGTATGGAATGTCAGGAGCTTTAAGATCCATTGTGACATACCACTTGTTACCTATTTTTTGTGACACTACCTCACCACCAACGCCAAACTCAATTTTACCCTGAATTCCTCTTTTCCGCATTACCTCAAGCCATTGATGAGTTAATACTTCTCTTTGGTTTTGTAATTCTGCCATGTGCTCTGGATCTTTGAACCTACTCTTTTCTAGAGTTTCTATTTTCTTCTCCACTTTGGAAAACTCTTTGATTATTTTTACTGCTTGATTCATTTCCACACCTGTAGGTGCAGAAACTGTTGAGCCCCAAGCTTCACTCCCCAATCTATCTTTAAGCTGTGACCAAGTAACGGTTTCACCGTCTTTCATCCTATACTTGATTCTCTCCTCAGCCGTTTCACCAAGCTTCCTTGCCTGTGTCCTTGCTTCAGAAACTGCCTTGGGAACAAATGAATCTGAAACCTTGCCTATTCTAGGCATTGCAAAATAACCAAGTTCTTCCGAATAACCTACAATACCTTTCGATACCAAGCCTTCAGCTTTCAAGAAATCTTGCCCCATTCCCATATCCATTAGCTTTTCCCAACTCTTTGGCAATAAAGCTCGTCCCGTTTCATCAGCATAACCTGTAAAAATTTTGCCTGTGTCACCATAGAGTTTCATCAGAGGTGTACGCACTATTAGTTGATCATCCATTATCATTTCAGTACCAAATGGAGTTCCATGTGGTTGCCCACTATCTGATGGTAAGGAAACCTTACGTTTAGCTATAGACGTGAATTCCTCATCACCAAACTGTTTTGCTATCCGTGATAAATCATCATAAACCATTTGTTCTCCATGCCCACCTATATCTCCAAAGGGAACACCTTTCGGTACGGCTCCTGTGAAAGATTCAGTTCTGAGAATACCAGTTTCCTGTATTATCTCTGCTGGGTACTCTCCAAAGTTTTTCCCTGCTTCTGGTTTCTGCCTATAAATCTCAATTGCTCTGTCAAGCTTAATCTTCTCTTCTTGCGTTATTTCATTCCGTGCAAACTTTTGATCTACTAATTTTTGTAACTGTGATGGAGTTGCCTCTGGTGACGGAAGTAATCCCGGTAATTTTGGTTCTTCCCCAGCAAGTATTCTTGGTATAGGAGGAACACCAGATTCTGCAATATTATCATCGTATATTCTATCAACTTGGTGTTTCTGTTCTTTCGATAACCCTCGATAAAGAATGGGCTTACCACTGTCGCCAGCGAATTTGAGTCTTGCAATTTCATTTTTAGCGTCCAAAGGATCAAGAGGTATATCAAAAGTTTTTATTTTATTAAATAAATCCAAGTCGTCTGGTGACAATTCCTTTTCAATATCTTTGATGCTTTTACTTCCAAGTGACGTGCCAAATTTTTTTGCAACATTTGGTCTAATTGCCGCTAAGATCCGATAAGCATAATCTATTTCCTTATGTGTGCCAATATTTTGTAATTTTTGTCCCCAGTATCCTGCCCTTTGTTTTTCACTCATTTGTTTGAGAGTGAATTTTCTCATTTTTGTAAAAATTGGACTTGCCCTGACGACTATGCTTTCTCTTACCCCTAGCTTAGGATAAAGAATACCCTCTAGTTTTTGTCCAAAAACTTTCTCGTCAAAACCAGCTATTTTTGCTCCAGCTTTAACAAACTTTTGACTTGGTGTTAATGTACGGTCTGGACGAAGTACTTTTTGTGCGACATATGACGCTTCAACATCCTTTGTCAACTTGGGACCAATTGGTGACTGGTGTTTACCAGTGAATTTTTCTAATACTTTTGGTGCGTACTTTTGGACTAAACCTATCTTTATTGATGGATCGCTTCCTGCTTCAATGGCTTTTCCCAAACCTTTTGTGGAAACTTGGGCTCCCAATGCAACTTTGCGAGTATCAGCAAATGCAGTTTGTAGTACAGGTCTTAATACAGCCGCTGCAGTTTTTGACGATAGTAATGGCGCAATTTTTAATGCCGCTATCATTGACGCTCGGAGAGGTAGTGATACCGCAAAAAATGCAGCCTCTGCTGGTAATTCGGCAATTGCACCCCAAGGCAAAGCACGAGGGTTAAATGTAAAGTCTTTATCACCACCAATTCCGCCAGAGATAGCTCCACCAGCGATTGTCGCTCCAAACTTTGACATATCATCTTTTGTGGTTTCCTTAAACCATTCTGGTGCGTGCCCAAAGCCTTTGCTTTCTTCACCAATTACTCTCTCTGACCAAGCACCTGTATCTGGATCTTGTGTTACTTCATATTTTGATCCATAACGTTTTGCCTCACCTTCCAAATCTGATACTATCCCACCTTCTCCAAGCCAAGAATCCCAAAGTGGACGACCTAGACGTTCACCATAGCCTTTGGTTAACTCGCCTGTGTGTGGGTCTATTTGCCCACCGACAGCTTCCGGGTCTTCGACCTTTTGTCCCATCTCCCACTGTGCTGCTTTGGAAAGACTATCAATAGACGATTCAAAAACTGTCATCTCCATAATCTTATAGTCTTCTGACCCTGCTACCATTGCACCTGCTTTTATAATATTTCCATATACATCAAGTGAAGATGATACACCATATCTAACTTCATCCTCTAAACTTCCTCTAAGGATATAATCCCTATCAACCAAATCTGAATATGACATATTTAGTGGTAACGCACCCTCTGCCTTACTTCCCTGTGTTTCCAAAATCGATAATGCTTTCAGCCCTTTTGCCGTCCATTTATACGGACTAGATGTATACTCATCGAAAGTACCTTTTATTGGTGCTGCTTCAAATGTATTATACCTCGCCTCTCGTATTTTCTGTGGTTGGGGTGCAAACATTGTAGCAATATTTAACGACACTCCAGTTGGTTGTTCATACGCAGACGACCCACCTGTGCCCACAGGAAGACTAGGCAACCAACCACCACTCTCACTCACAACTACTTCTGACCTTCCAACTATAACACCACCGAATCCCGTAGTAGCACTAAGTGGGTATACTCGCACAGGTAATTTTTCTCCATCTGGTGTTGCGATATATTGGTCACCTCTATCAGCATATGCTGTAGGTAATCCCGGAACACCCATCTCCCACTTTAGCGTTGTGGCATCAGTTGTTTCAGTATCAGAGGTTGGAACAAATGATGGAATTATGTTAAATGTCGATGCCGTAGTTTCGTCTGGCGGTGGTGTTGCTGTTGGTGGTTCTGACGGTGTTGTTACAGGAGCCACTTCCTCATCTATTGGAGTTGGGGTTGGAAATAATTCTGGTTGTTCTATTCGCTGTTGAGCTTGTATTTCGGCTAGTCTTTTTGACTGTTCCAATTTTGTTTCAATTAAACCCTCAGTTTCTAAATGTGCCACACCCTCTTGTGTCCAATCATAGCCTGTTGTTTTTCTTACCTCATAATCATCTGGACTTTTAAATTCAGCCGTCCAATAACCACCAAGCCATTCCTCCCTTGTGTCCTCTGGTTTAGAAGCAAGCCATGCTTCCATATTTTCTGGTTGTATATTTTCAACCTGCCTTACTACTTCCCACATCGCAAAAGAATTACTATCTGGTGTGTAATCTCTACTGTTAAAAGAATCCATTGCCTTATCAGCTTCGCCACTACCGGGTATGAATGATAGTGAAGAATCGATTGGTAGTGCAACTCCTGTCTTTTTATTATAGACTTCAAGTAAAGTTGTTGGTTGGAGATATATTGCTCCGAGAGTACCAGCCTTGCCATAATCCTCGGCAAGAGTTTGTTTCAAGTCACTCATTTTCTCTAACGAACCTGACGCAAACCATTCATTAGAAAGAAGATCTGGATTCATAGGGTTTATTGTTGCGGCGAGTTCATCATCAGTTCTATACTCTGTGAAAGCCACAGAGGGATCATCATGCACAGGATGTAAATACCAATTACCACTCATCCTTCCCTCCTCTGTTAATTCTTTCACTTTTTCTAAAACATCTCCTTTGTCAACAGAATATAATGGCTGAATTTCCTTACCAGTAATTTGACCTCTCTTTGGATTTGGCACCATTTGGTTATACGTTGGATTGGGTATCAATGACCCATGAGTTGCACTTGTTTCGTCTCTGTCAACTATGAACTCATTGGCATCAAGAATTGTATTTGGCTCAACAAATTCCTGCCGTGTGTCTAACTCTGGATAATCAGATGTTATTGCCCCTGACGGCATTATGTAATATTTTTGGGCATCGGGTGTATCACCCATTCTCTGTTTTGCCCATTCATTATTAACTTCAAGTTGCACAGCCTGTTTCAATCCAGTTGCTTGGTATCCAGTTTCATCAACCATTCCCCATTTCGCTGCGACATCTATACCCTTTACAGGCTCAAGACCGTCTTCAACCAATTTGAGTGATGCCATACTGTCCGTAAGACTTACACCTCTATCTTCAAAATATTGTTTTGTTAACTTCTTATCTCCACCACTTGCCATATTAATAAAACTCTGAACGGAAATTGAGCCGTCCCTAATGGCATCAAACTTTGCTTTCTGTAATTCGTTAAGTCTTCTATTTTCAGCCTGCTGTTGATAGCCCTTTGCAATTATCTGCCTCTCTGTTTCATTAACAGGTTTTAACACCCTTCGTAATACATCATCACTTGGATCACTGGTTCCCATCTCATCATTTACAAGTACCGAACCTCTCGCAGCCCAAACATATGATTCCTTACCATTTGCATCCACCGTAAAAATTGCTTTCCCAAAATACTCCTGTTCATAATTTGGATTTGGAACACGCTTTCCTCCGATTTTGATAAATTCTCTATCATCAATTTGTGGGTTTTCCAAATCTTGTGGTGCACTAGCATTTTTTTCAGCCCAATAATCATCATTCCATTGATATCCTTCAGGAGCAAAAGTTTCTTTGTAGACGTATTTATCTTCCTGCCAACCTGTAAGCCTATCCCACACCTTACCCTCTGCACTATTTTTTTCTGCCTCTTCATTTGTAGGTACGGGATGTATGAACTTCTTGTAATCTGGATTAGGTATCAACACACCACTGCCCTCATCCTTTATCATCTTTCGATCATCAATTGCCCCTTTCATACCCAATACATCATCACTTGGATCATCAGGTGTTCCCATGTCATCAAGAACAAATGTACGGCTTGCAGGAAACTCACCTAATTCTTTTGGTACGTCAACACCTTCAGGATCTACAACTGATACCAATCTACCCTCTTCATCGTATTTTGATTCAGGTTCAGCGTATGCCGCAAACCCAAGCATATTATCATCACCCTCTGTGAGGCTAGTTCTGAATTGTTCAACTTCTTTCTGTGGTACAGTTGCTCCGAATAATGCTGGTAAAGGATTAACTGCGTTAAATCCCAAGTCGCCCAAAAAATCATGCTGTGGTAATTTTAAACCTTGAAACACACTGGTTGCTTTTCCAGTCTTGTCCTTTGGTGTTTGTAAAACTTCATTAATATCAGGTTCTTTGTCAACCCATGTTGTTGTGCCGAGTGTTGTTGGTGTTATTTCATCAAAGGCACCCTCCATTGGATTTGATGCTCCAACACCTACGTCAATTCCACCAGTAAAGGCTGCACCCGTAACATCGGTTAATGAAACGTTCTCCCAATCTTCTTTCTTACTGACCTCTATATCCAAATGTGCTTGCTCTTTACCAATAATTTTTTCCAACTCATCCTTTTCATGTTTCGCATCTCGCCAAAGTGCAGACTCATTCATAAAGAATGATTCACTATACCCTGAAAACCCTCTCCTTTGTGGTTTTGTTCTCATTTTTGCTTCTTCACTCTCCATTGTATGTTGAAGTTGTGCCATTTGTGTTTGATAATCAGTAATTCTTTTTTGGCTTTCGTCTATACGAACGCTTGAAAGAGCTAAGTTTAACTGCATTTCTAAATCAGTAGTTGGTGGTTTTTGCACGTAAGTATCCCCAGCCCAAAAACTCTGCCCGAAAACTCTTTCTCGTGGTGGTCTTCCAGTAGCTTGTTCTAATGCCCATTGTGGTGTTGTTTGTGGTGCTTGGGCTTGTGTTGTATCTTCAAAATCACTTGTTGTAGTTGCAACAAGTTGTTCTGCTTCCATCGCTTCTTGTCTAGCCAGTTGAAGTTCCGTTTGTGCCTGTGTTGCAGCCTGACCTCTCAGGAATTTTTGGTTTTGGATTGTTTTGGCATCAGCAGTGGCAAGTGAATCGACACTTGCTAATTGGCTGTATATATTTGTGGAATATAATGATGGGTTGTAAGAATTAGTTGAAAATGTGGGTTGTGATGGTGTCGTATATGTTGTTGGTGTTGTAAACACACTAGTTGGTTTTTTTGACGCTACAAACGGAGTGTTTAATGAAGCTGGTGGAGAAACCCAACTTGTTTCAGTTGGTGTTGTTGTGGTAGGAGGAGGAGGAATATAACCTTCAAGTGTATCACTTGTCTTTTTCTTAGTCTTTCTAGTTCCCTGTGCACCAGCCAATTAAACCACTAGCTCCATGGTGTTCACCACGGCGTTGACGCACGCTGTGGATCTCTAGTATATGGTCTTGGTCTTTGTGGTGTATATCTACGGCGTGTGACTTTAGCTTTCTTTGGTTTTGTAACTTGGAATTGTTGACCAGTAGGACTGACCTTTGCCCGTCTCGCCTCACGTTTTGCCCTTAATGCTTCAGCAGCGGCGTTTATTTTTTGTTGTCTAGCGGTCTCTGTTACCAGTTGTTGTGTTCTAGCTTCTTGTTGTGATGCTAACACCTCCATCTTTTGTTGTTGTATTTCAAAATCAATTTTTTGTTGTTTAAGGTCTTCTATTTCCTGTAATTCTTGTTGAGCCAAATTCCTTTGTTTTTCAAACTCGGCAGTTCTCTTTTTCTCACGGGCTACAACTTCTGGTTTGACACCTGTGATGATACCTCCATACCATGCAGAATCTGATACACCAACGTTTCTGTTGCTTCCCATTGCTGCAGTCATTGTTAGATCTTTTGGGTCATACCATTTTCCAGCAGTAATACCTTCAGGAGCTTGTTCAAACCATGGTTCCCCAGTAAGTTTTCCATATCTATCTTTTTTTTGCTTCGTTCCTCCAAGCCTTACTGCTGTGTAAAATTTATTCCATTCTTGTTGTTGATAATGCCTTTGCGTTTGTTCTGGACTCCATTGTTTTTTACCTCTATGTTCACGACCTAATGGTTTCAATAGATCAGTTTGCCCAAACCATTGTGTGTATGTACTACTACCAAACCGAATTGACTTAGCGGCAGGTCGTCCACCACCATGATATACTGCTACCCGTGAGTCAATTCCCTGACGATTACCTATTCCATAAACCATGTTATTGTTAATTACATCTCCTATTTGAAATTGTAATTTTTTTTAAGTTCGGTGGTTGAAAATATGATCTATTGATTTTCAAAAATAATTTGTTTAACATAATTTGAAAACAAAAATTATCAGTGCCACAAAAATGTCCGATATGTAAAGGATCGCAACGACCTTGAAAGTGTGGAAGCGATCACAATTCGCCAACAAATTTTCTGACATTATAAGGGATTCTTGGAATAACATGACGATTTTGGATCAAAAATGACATCTTGTTTTCAACTCAGTTGCTAGCTGGGGAGTAGTATAACGATAGTTAGTGGAGAATAGAGTTGGATTTCACTTGTCATTTTTGATCGTAAATCATTTATATATTAATTTAGATCGCCACACGAAAATCACTTTCTCGTTCGCCCGATTTTTCATTTCCTTATATGTAGAGGTGTCGGAAATGATCGCACTTTTGTTATTTGAAATTAAAACACACCGATAGTAATTATGAAGTTAGCGAAAACCAGTAATGCGATCACAGAAAACTTGCTATATATTGAATCGTTGTAGTCGTGACAGCATTTCCCAAACATTTGTACCGTTGTGTATCAGAAATCTCATGGTCAGTCCAACCGTCAGGGAATCCTTGTAAGCGTTCACATTCTTTAGGTGTCAACCGTCTTATTCTACAACCTTCCACTAATCCAAAATCGGTACCATTACCTGTAAGTGTCCATGTCGATTCCCTATCTTGTATCCTTTTCTTCATATTAGCATTAGTGTTAGAGGTATACACCATCTTCTTTTCATCTGGATTTAACACCATAGGTACATGACCTCCACCCTTACCCATTGCTTCTGTTAATGTTGGTGACATATCTTTCATCACAGCAGTATGTTTTTGTGTTGAGCCTATAGCATAAAGTCCAGTTTTGGCTCCCATACCACCGCTCAAAGCATTAAGAGTTGGGGCTACACCATCAACTGAATAAACACGATTACCCTGACCATCCTTACCAATACAACCAACTTTCTTTATTTTTGGTTCTGCATAAAGTCCAGTTTTGGCACCATCTCCACCACCACACCCACAGATAGTGGTTGCTATTCCATCAGTGGAATAAACAGTACCTGATTGACCTTTGTGTATCTTACCAATTTGCTTAACATTTGGCTCTATTATCTTATTTTGGTAATCTGACGTTGGGTTTGCACATAAACAATGAGAAATATCCGAGATCGAGTATGTTTTCTTATCTCTATCTCCACATCTTTGTATTGACTTTGCCTCTGCAATCTTTATTCTAGTTCCACTGCCCTCTCCAGCCATAACACTTGGTGCTATTCCATCTTTAGAATAAACTCTTGAACCATTATGTTCAGTCATATTGATATGCTTAGCCTTTGGTTCTGATATCATTGTTCTTCCACCACCCCATCCTTTGTAGTAACTTGTAGTGAGTGCTGTGCTTTCTTCTGAATCACATTGGTTTTGAAGTTTCTTCCCATTTTTTCCTGATTCTTTGCATGAGTTATCATACCTTTCACTGATTTCTCTGAGAGGTAGTATTTTTCGTCTACCGCTTCCTCTAAGATGGCAGATAATGAATATTCTCTCCCTGTTCTGCGGAACGAAATATTTGCTGTTAACAAGCATGAATTCACAATCGTACCCCACTTCATCCAACGTGGTGAGGATTGTTCTATAGGTTTTCCCTTTGTCGTGAGATAGTAAGCCTTTGACGTTTTCAAGGAATAGAATAGATGGTTGTTTTTCCCTAGCAATCCGTATGATTTCAAAAAAGAGCGTACCTCTTGTATCTTCGAACCCTCCCCTATGTCCAGCAAGTGAAAATGATTGGCAAGGAAATCCTGCACATAGGCATTGAAAGTCTGGTAATTCTTTTGGGTTGAGTTTTGTGGCATCTCTATATTCTGGCTCTTGTCCAAAGTTTTTTGAGTATATTTGTCTGGCATACTTGTCTATCTCACAACTCCCAATACACTCATGCCCATTTCTCTCCATACCGAGTCTGAATCCACCGATTCCTGCAAATAGGTCAAAGAACTTCATCTTTCCCACTCAATCATCATCACCCAAAATAGTTTGTCCAGACTTTGTAACCGTTGTGTATAATGAAATTCCATACCATGTATAGCCATAATGTGATTTACTAGACCTCGTTCTTTCTCTCTTTGCCCTTGTTAATGAAACTATCTTTCTATTGAAAACATTCTTACTAATTTTAGCATCATGCCCATAATCTTCAAACGCTTGCCATAATTCATCTCCATCAATTGATTTATTTTTATCCACCATAACTTTCAAACGGACAAATTCTATTACAGGGTCTGCTTCAACTTGCCATGTATTCTTACGTTCTTCCATACTTAATGGATTGCTGAAATTACCTCTTTTGATTAATTTCCGTAAAGTCCTCAAAAAGATGTTTAACATTCCAGATTTTTCCCTATCGGTACTCATTTTACTTAATTTATCAACATCCTTTGTTTCCTCTGTCCATACTATATCCCATCGAGTTAATGATAAACGCCTATACATAGCCAAACTTGTATCATGCATTTCAGGTATCTGATTTGCTGAGAAGAACATTTTGGCGTATGGTTTCAATGTAAATGGGTGTTGATTCTTCTTTTCCACAGTCATTCTATCACCACTTATCAGAGGCTTCAAAGTTTCATTCTGTTTAAGGGCATCACTCTTAATATCGGCATACACATTTAGTAATTTACCATCAAGTTCTGCTGCCTTAAATCGATTAACAACAAAGTCGTGGAGTGATACTTCGCAAGCATTTTCCATCCCAAAAAAGTCTAATATCCAATCTAACCATACTGATTTTCCATTACTGCCTATTCCTGTATACATAAAGGCGACTTGGAATAATGGCTCCCTTAATAGAACATATGCCGCCTCCTCAATGAGTTTCAATATCGTTTTAGGCTCAAGATGACATTCCCGGAGGAATTTTGGTACTTCTACAGGTATCACATTCTCGTCATATATTACAGGCACTTGGTTTCTATGAAGTTTATTTGGGCTATGTTCACTTATCTCACCCGTTAAAACATCAACTATACAATTAATCAAATTAATCTTATATGGATCAATATCAAAATCAGTTCGGTCCACATACGTACTTCTCTGTACTATCGCTAAAACCTCTCTTACATCATTTATACCACATTCTGGAATCATTCTTTGGCATATCTCCTCAATCCTCCTTTCACCACCAAGTAGGTAAACACCATCAGTATAGTATAGAATCTCCTTTGTATCGGCTAATGTCTTAAAAGTTAATTCTTGCATAACACGTTCAGAATAATGCGTGGGATTTTCTTTCTTTCCATCATTTTTTTCGCTGGGTTCTCCGTCTTTTTCTGCCTGTTTCATACACCAATTCCAACAATCATTTCTGGTTACTGTAAAATCTCGGTCATCCATCTGGTATTCATTATTTCCCTGTCTATTCCAATTCTCACATAGTTGGTCGTATGTATGACGATCTGTAATACCAGCAGTTAGTATGGTAAAATTACAGAATTTTACGAATGAATTATGAATACTACCATATTTTATACCACCCTTTGCAACATCTTTTCCTCCTTGTTTATCACCATTTTCTGTAACACTAAAAATGAAACCATTTTCTGAAAGACATTCCAATATTTCCTTTCCAAACATCTGTTTGACGGTTGTGGTCGTACTAACAACCTCATATAACATTCCAGATGGATGGATGCTTGTGGGTGCTACAACATATTTTCCAGTGCTTTGAACATCAATAAACATATCATCTTTGGTCATTTTCATATTTTTTATGGTTTTATCTAATTTCAAATATACATGATAACCTCGACTTGTTTTTACCACAAGTGTATTATCTTTAATACTGACATGGCTATTTTTTGGAAGCAGGCAGTTTAGAATGTCAATATCATTACAATTATCAAAGTCAAACACAGCGAGATTTTCGCTTATATCTCCACATATTACAGCGAAGTTACATTCATCAGGAATATTACCATCAAAGTTTTCACTCTGGAATTGTTTCCATGCTTGCATAGGTACTTTCGATCTAGGTTGTAGTGGAAAAATATTGATTTGTTGCCGTCTACATTCTGCTAGCATATCACCCCTACTGATTTCGTAGGTTGCATCGTCACCCATTATTACTATAAGTCGTGTCATATAATAAATTCAGCGACAAAAAAAAATTAACTAAAAGTTAATTATTTTTCTACAGAGTAGGTTTCTCTGACCCAGCGATCCGAAATACAGTATTTCCTGTTACAGGGCTTGTACCTTTTATTGCCCATCTACCGTTTTTCATTTTCACGACTTTCGGGTTTTGAATCTCTACTTTCTTTTTGGCTGCTACATCGTAGGCTGTCCATTTAGTCATGATAATTACTATAAGAGCACGTACTTAAAGATTATTTTTCCTTCACAATTCGGACGGAATCCTGAATTAATGGTAGAATCTCTGATGGGAATGGACTTTCGGCATATAGTGCCAGATACTTTAATGGTATATGGAATATTCTTTTATCGAAAACAATCTCAACATATGTTATTGATCTATGTGGCAGAAATTTATAATCATCAATAGCATTGAAATGTTCTTTCAAGCCTTGATTCAAAACTCTCTTAAGTCGTAGATGATGGGTCTTATGAAATACTCGTCTTCGACAGCATATACAAAAGGTTTTTTCGGTATAAACAAATGCCTTACATTTTTCACACCAACCTTTAACGTATGGTGTTCCATCTGTTTTACTTCTTTTATCGACATGAACGTGCCGACATTTAGGCTGTGTTTTTAGTTTTAACATTAGCCGAATGGACTACCTCCGCCACGTCCACCACCGAATCCTTTCTTGGCATCCCTATTTTCAGTTGTGGTGTGTCGGACTCGTGTTTCTGTTAGTAAGTACATTGTCTTTCCATCAATACTTGTTGTGGAGGTTAATGTATTTCTATACATATCATAGAAGTCTTGCAGTGTAATTCTCCGTCTTGGAGGCACAATTCTGTCAAGTAGTGTCAGATGTTCTATCTGATGGACTACCTGTGGTAGGTATTTGTTACCAAATAATGTCCTATAAAAGAACCCCTTTTTACCCTCAGCTTCAGAGATTAGCTGAATGGCACGATCTGACGAAACACCTTGCGGTGTGCCACTTGGTGCCATAGGGTCAAAAGACATATCATTATCTCATTCTTCTAGTATTTGAAATTATTATTCATTGTCTGACTGCGTCTGTTATTGTACACCAGCATGGATTCTGCTGGTAATCAAGTGGTATATACTAATACCCAAACTTACGGCTAATAGTACACCTCCAACTCCTAATCCAGTGTTAAATTCAACTGTGGCTGCTGGCATTGTACCTGCTGAGATGGCTGACATATATGCTGCACACATTACTACTCCAACAACACCTACAAGTTGTGGGTTTTCTGTACGGAGCCATAAGATTCCAATTACTAGCGACCAGAAAATGATTAATGATAAACCACCAAATATGGTATCAAATGGTTTTAGCATCACATTCAGTGGGTCATTAGCAAACATACAAGTGCCAAGTTCCACACACGTTGGATTTTCAGGTGTGGCGTTTGCCATAGGTAGTAAGGCGGCAACGCTCATAAGGTTTAGGCTAAATGCTACAAAGATAAAATACATACCAATTGGAATGGGCTTTTGTTTAGCCATAGTTTTCTAATCCATCGCCTACTATTTGAAATTTAACTATGGAGGTGTTAATGGAAGATCAGGTATAATTGATATGTTTGATTCTTCGCCTATCACAGTTATCATAAATTCACCCATAGCTACATTTCCACTTGGGTCCATTGCCGTACATTTTACCATGGTTATACCGACTGGGAATATACTTCTGCTTTTGGGCTCACAAACAAGGTCAACTTCTCCAGAATTGTCTGTCGCAATGACAACATAAGATACCTGAACGGCACCTCTTGTATCGGCATATTCAACTATATCGGCTGGCATTGTGAGTGCTGGTATTTCAGTATCTATTATTGTATCTTCATCGGTGGTGGGTGCTGGCTCGCCACAAGATTGCATATTACATAATGCTACAACCTCTTCTTGCTGATCGGTACTTAGAGCCGTATATTTTTTGCCGAACATACTAAGTGCTAAATTATTCTGTTTTTCGAGTAGGGCTTCGCCCTGCAATCGACATTCCTTTGGATTATTCTTACACCATTGTTCTCGTGAAACTTCATCATCTGGTGCTAATGGCAGATTAGCCACATCTAATCCTAATTCTGCGGCTTCGTTGGGTGTAAGGTACACGATTTTTGGTGGGGTTATACCCATCACTTCGGCGATTTTGTCTATCACCATCGGGGCGTTGGACATAACTATCATCAGCCCCATGACTCCACCGAATATCAATGCAATTGGAATAACCTTCTTCAAAGGATCGCTTAATTTTTCAGCAACGGCAGTCTTGCTTTCATGTAATTCTTTCACTGTAGTTTGAAAGATTGCAGGGTCATCTGCCTTGAATTGCTGGAGAGTTTTTTCAGATGAAAGTGAAATGTTCTTTTTCTTTTCTTTGGCATCTTTTCTAGGCTCCTTTGGATGTTTTGGTTTGGGTCTATTTATTGTTCCAAGTCTTCCCCATTTCTTTTTTTTAATTAATGAGAACATCATCTTTTCTGCCTGCTTTGGCATTTTCTGTGCTGGTTTGTCATGCTTCTCGGATAGCACAAAGAAACTGATTACCTGTTTTTTGACCATATACATATTATCCCTAGAAGCCTCAAATACCCCATAAGGTGTGTAAGCCTCATTATCATGTATTTTCATTGGGACAATGTCGAGTCGTCTGTGACCAATCTGAATTATGGCATAATCTCCTCGGTTGATTCCCATTGGAATAAGCATTGGGCTGAAGTATGGAACGGATCTTTTTTGCAAGTGAACGTTAATCATCATATTTGTTTTGGCGTATTCATCATCGGTCTGATAATCAGCTAAAAATCTCCTAGTTTCAGGCGACATCTCTTCGGTTCTGTCAGGTGGCATTTGTAATGGGTCTACATTTTCTTCGGGATTTATCATTCTCATAGCTTCAACGTGCCTATCACGGTTGAATAATGTGGATTCTCCTACACCACGGAGAGTAGTATCAATCTCCTGCATACCAGTTAATGAGAGTGGTTTGCTATTGTTGAAATTAAAAAAGTAAACACCTGTCTTAAAATATCTATATTCATACTGGTCATCTACTTCATATATTCCAGAGCCATTAACACAGAAGTATTTGTTATTGTATTTCTTTATTTTAACAAATTTTAACTGTCTATCTCCCATTTTGATTATTCCAACGGTACCCGCAAGGTACTTCATTGCAATTTTTGGTACGACCATTACTACTTTACCTTAAATAAGTTAGATAAAAAGAATGAGTTTAGGAGTATCTCTTTCCTATGAAGAAGCCAACTACCATAATTATTACTATTAAGGCAAATGTTGCATTGGTTGAATTCAATCCCTCGGCAAAGTCGAATGTTATGTAGTTAAGGTATATCATTATACCAACACACGCTACAATTATGATGACACCCATTTGTGCACTTCTACTTGTGAATACTGCTGCTAATCCAATGACAAAGACGAAAACTAATGGCATACCAAAGAGATTTCCTAATTGGTCAATACCAAGAGATGGAGGTGCATTTGGTGATGCTACTGATTTAATAGCTATATCAGAGGGATAGCCAGTAGGTATGTTTCCCGGTTGACAACCCATTGCTTGTTGGGCTGGGGTACACGTTATTTGTACCAAGTCGCCATCAACTGTTATTGGTGGGTAGCCATTTGGCATGGCTGCTGAAGACATGGGTGTGAAATTAGGTGCGATGTAAACGCTTATGTAATAATCCTTGTTGGCATCAAGTCCTATTTGGCTTGATGTGTATGGAGCATCAGACCAAGTCCAATTCTGTAAGTGTGTAATAGCCTGTGTTACAGATGCGTAACCAACAATACTAGGACAATTTGCGAGGCATGAACCATTTGTAGTATTAAGCACAACACTGCCTTCAGGCTGGTATCTAATAATCACGTCACTTCCTGCTGGTTGTATTTCAAGGCTCAGTTCAGATTCAGACCAATTTGCTCCTGCGTTTGGTAGGTCCTGTTCTCTAACTTCATTGATGGTCAAGTCGCCAGTGAAAGGTGCTGTTGGTGTTATCGTTACGCTGTTTGAAGTCCATTGTGTTGTTCCTCCATTTTCCAGAGTTGCAATGGCAAAGTACGTAGATTCAACTGGTGTGTATGCATACATAATGTCGAAGCCCAAAGTTACGTTTAGGGTTAGGAGTTGTGGTGTGTTTGTTACGTCAGTTTCATAAGCAGAATTTTCAAATATTCTTATTTGTGTAACCGTTGGAGGGTGGCTTCCATCTGAGTATAAAACGTCAGGTTGAATTGCTATGGTACTTCCACCTATGGCAGTAACCCCTATTGTGAAAGTAATATCAAGCATTTCTAAACTAACGGTGTTTGTTGTGGTGGAACTAACCATTGTGTTATTGTTTGTGAGTGTGTACACTCTATAACCGTAATTTATAGACTGGGCGAGAGTAGAATCAGTAAATGTTGTTGAAGTGTTTGTTGTTGATACTAGAG
>Ga0310345_10001481_pt1 | contig 25970 bp, 43 predicted proteins | sample HC15DNA20500_MG_FD_204667 | JGI IMG/M metagenome (GOLD analysis project Ga0310345, IMG submission 204667) | Marine microbial communities from station ALOHA, North Pacific Subtropical Gyre - HC15-DNA-20-500_MG | ecosystem: Environmental > Aquatic > Marine > Oceanic | place: Pacific Ocean: North... | reverse complement strand
CACCATGAGGTCTATGCACAGTCGGCCTGGTATCGGTTGGCTCCAATCGTCATCATACTCATAGCGGTGTCTGTTCATGGGCGACAGCGATTTGCGCCCTATGTCGTGTTTATCGAGCCGTTTGCTCAATACTTGAATATCAGCACCTACCACATACCAGCCTGTGATAACATCTGGGTCGTGCTTGTTGAGGTGTTTAACGAAGTGTCGGAGCATTTCTGCTTCGGTCTCGAACGCCAATGCAGGAGTGTCGAACACTACTTCTTCCAGCCCTTCTGGGTGATTAACGCAGGGCATGATTTGAACAGGCCCAGGTGTAGTCCATGAGTCATTGCAGACGAACCATGTGAAAACCTTCTCGGTGTAGGAATCGAGGACAGTTATAGCGGTTATGGCTTCGGAGTGGATTGACCATTCCATATCGAGATACCAAATTCTATGCTGGTAGTTAGGGTAGTCAGTCATCTTGTCGGACAGGACTCTATTGACGAATGGGATATTCGCCTCCCAGGTCTTCATGCTCTTCTTCAGTTGCCCCACGTCGTAGGGGTCATTGAAAATGAGTTTGGTGAGGTCTTCACCATAGACTCCTTTGAAGCCGTCCTTCTTAGCGAGGCAATCAACCACAGGTGCTACTTCTGTTTGCACGAAGCAGTAAGGATAGACATCTGAAATGCGTTCTTCTATTCGCTCCAGCGTAACTGGGTCACGCCTCCGAATAAGAACGGTCTTCCCTCTTTCGCGTTCAACAATCATCCCCCGAACCCAATCAGGCTACGGGGCCACGCCTTATCAATCATTCGGTGCGGTTCTTCTACCTCGCCGTCTGGTTTCTATTCCCAATCTATTGAGCCACAGGTTGATGGTCATAGGAGTCACATTGCAAATGTCAGCAATCTCCTTCATCGTCTTGTTCTGGACGACATACATTTTGGCGAGCCAATCAGCATCCTTGTATGCCTTTTCCCCCTCAATAAACCCGCTGGAGATATTCACATACAACAAGCCGTTGTCTGTCTCCACTTCGAGTCTCGTCTTTCCTAATTCAACCTCATTATCAATCGTATATTCTGTCCCAGTAGCTGGGTCGTATATCGTGACCATGTTATCACCGGAGAACCTCCGGCTTATAAACTTGAGGATAGATGGGGTCGTTTTGGGATAGGCAATACCCCACCCTGTATGGCTTATAAGACCCGTAGGGCGCGTCGTGTGGCCAGATGAAAGGGTCGGTGCGGCAACCCCCCCATGCAACCCCCCTGCGCGTCCTATCATATCCATTCTTGTTTCACCTCTTCTTGATTCTCCAAGAGTAATTGGTCTATCACGATAGGTTCACCTGGATTGAGTGTCCGACCCCACAATTGCTTGTTCATGCTCATGAATTTCTGAGACTTCATACCGCCCCGCTTGTTCTTGTATATGTCTGGTCTGCCTGACCACCCTTGACCCTCTTTGGCTCCCTTAGAATCTCCTAAGTGTTTCCAACCAGCAGCCTTTAATGATGTGCCTGGCTCACTTTCTAAGATGTAGGTCTGAATTTTGAGGTAGCCCATTGCCTTCGCTGTGCGAGCGGCAGCACCATACAACATAGAACAGGCGGTCTTAGTCCCGTCAGTAGCCAGGCGGCTCACTTCACATACGAATACCTGATTTACCCACCGCGAGATAGGTCTGCCTACGATGCACACTCCGCATAGAGTATTGGTATCGTCATCTATCAGACCGAGGGAGAATTTATGTCCCTGCATTTTCCTTGAGTGCCTATGGAATTTCTCGACAAACTCATTAGCCTTCTTAAGAGTAAGGGGTATCAATCTCAAACCCATTCTACTCCTCCAGTATCTATCTTCCAATTCCAGAATAGCTCAGCTACTTCCGGTGGTGCTGGTTCACCTACAAACTCAAATGAATAGCATTCACGGAGGTTCTGTTTCCAACCCCACTCCTCATTCCCTGGGTGAGTATGCACCTTACGGGACACCGCTGTCTCTTTCCAGTTAGGATTGTTGAATCTGTGTTTGGCGAATGCGAAGTGAGCGTGTCGGCTGAAATACCGACCATTGTTAGCCAGCACCATCGAGCCTATGAAGTCAGACAATTTCACTCCTATACCCAACCCTTGATAGTCAGGCAAAACCACAGTCCGGCTCGCCCGCCAACCGTTCTGAATACCTCCATTAGGGAATGGTAGAGTGCAGGATATAGCAACCGGCCTGTCGTCCCATGTGGCTATGAAAATTCGAGCAGCCTTATTGAGGTCTTTGGTCAAATAGTGATGCTCTTTGAACAAGTCCCACGCCTCATATTGCGCTCGGAATATCTTGAGTTCAATCTGTGGTCTATGAAAAGACCACCCCCTGGTCTCGTTTATTACTGTTTTCCCATCGAGGGGATTATAGACCCAATCGGCATTCAGCCATTCGAGAATATCGTCATGGCAGGAGGCTACGATAACCTTTGCGTCTGACTTTCGGATGAATTTTTGCAGTGCAGAAGAGGCGGCCTTCGCCACATTTCTATCTACTACTGAGGTAAATTCATCTATGAGAATGAGGCCACCATTTACTTTTCCGTGAGCAACAGCGGCGGCAAGGTTAGCCCTGAATTGCTCACCATTAGAGAGAGTATTGAATGGTCTGCACCATGACGGCACAGAAGACAGACCAACCGCCGAGAGAATACTTCCCGCTTCTTCTGGGGTCAGCCCTATGCTACCTATGGATGAGATAATCGCTTGTCCCTGACCCCACTCGTGATGGTATATCTCGCCAAAGGTTTTCAATAGAGTAGTTTTACCTGCTCCTGACGAGCCATAGATAGCACCTATTGACCACTCCTCAGGCAAGCGAATGTTATTGATGATGGTTGTTCTCATCCTCACCTCAAGGGGAACATCGAACATCTTTTCAGCAATCGCTGTGTATTCGTCGTGGATGACGTCTGTTTCCAAAATAATCTCATTTGAACTCATCGAACAACCTCCACTTGGTATTGTTGCGAGCAACATAGAGTCTTTCTACACCTGGAGCCCTCAACATGATACCCACGACTTGTTGTGTGCTGCCCAGGGCTCTTCTGCACCAATTAGAATGGTCAAAGAGGGCCTCCCTTACTTCAACAGCCCGCCACTCATAACCAGGTCTGTCCCGCATGATTTCGTAAATAGCAATCCTCATTCTGTTATTCTTGTGAGTCTTAGCGAACATCTTCTTGTCGCCTCGTCCTTGCAAGTCCTCTTCTGAACCTGTCGGCATCACCATGCTATCACCTCAAGGTCGGGGGAGGAGCCAACGCACACACCACCATTTGCGTCAGACAGATTAGCGAAGAGAAGATTTTCAGCCCCCTTTCTTGCTGAGCAAGACCTGTCGCCCCCGTTGAGTATCATATCCATTCAACCTCGGTTGATTTCATCGAAAAGAGTAAGCCACGCATGGCCAGCAACCAATGGGAGAACGGCATTACCGAGCGCCCTGAGCCGGTCCACTCTATTGGTAAGCCCATCAGCCACTCCACAAACGCTGCGTTCAACCGATAGGGCTGGCCAGAAGTCTGCGCAGATTCCGCCCCATTCTCCACCTGGTCCAGGTGGGAAGACGCTTGGAGGGCCACCCCGTTCAGGCGAGCCTTCGCAACGGCATCTCGGTTCGATGGAGCGTTCGGGTCTATCGCTCCGTGAGCGTTCGACACTACCGGAGTCGGCCACCGCGTTATCTCCTCCGTCAAGTAGCCTGACTTTCGATTGGTCGCCGCTCGGCTCGGACGCATTCCCTTCCTGTCTATCGTGTCGAACGCGCATGGAGTCGGCCATCGGTGGAGGGCTTGGTCCGTCAGCATGAGTTGCCGGTCTTCCCGTCCTTCCTGTTTCCGCTTGCCTCCCTTGTGGTCTCGCGCTTGAGGAGTTCTCCATATCTTCGCGGCTATGTTCAGCGGTTTGTGAAGGTTGATTCCCTCCGCCGCTTTCCTTTTGCTCCTCGCTTTCCAATCTATCGGGTCGTCTGCTTTGCCGCCCCTCAGCCCGTCCATTGCTGTTGGAGTGGGCCAAGATAAAGAGCCTTTTTCGTTGATGGCTTGAGCCGATTTCAGCCGCGCTGAATAATCCCGCCTTAACTGAATAACCAATTTCTGATAATTCTCGTCCGACCACATCAAATCCGAGCGAGAGGTGTCCTTCGACATTCTCAAAGAAGCACCATTCAGGTCTGACTTCTTCGATGATTCTTCTGATGTGGGGCCACAGGTGTCTGGGGTCATCTTCTCCTCTTCTCTTTCCGGCGTGACTGAATGGCTGGCATGGGTAGCCGCCTGTGATGCAATCCACGACTCCACGATAGGGGCGAGCGTCGAAGGTGCGAACATCAGACCAGATAGGCGCGTCATCCAGGGCTCCCGCTTGTATTTGCGACACAATGACTGATGCTGCGAAGGCTTCCCCCTCAACATAACCCACGATTCGGGATGAGGGTTCTGCAAGCATGACTCCGAGGTCAAGTCCAGCGATGCCGGAACATAGAGATAAGACATTCACAGGACACCTGCCTGGAATACCCAAGAGCCGCCAGGCAGAACCAATAGAAGTCTGATGCCTTGTCCTTCAGGTCTGAAGTCCAAGAAAGATAATGTGCATTCACCTGAATACGGCTTTACCACATTCTCCAGACCCCCTTCAAAGTCCCACTCCCAGTGCTCATCATACCCTATGTTCTTGGTGCTGATTTGGTCGTCTTCTGCGAAAGATAATAGCTGAGCGACTGTTCGTCCCTTGAGGTCATCACCGACCTCAACCCACAGTCCGTCACCGTCCACTCTAAATTTGTATCGGTTGAGTTTCTGGTTGTTGATGTTGTCGCATCTGAATGCTTCAAAGAGTTCCACCGCCTCTACAACGAAGCGACAGAATGGCTCACGAGTTGAGCCATCGGCCATTTGATATGAGCCGTCTTCGACATTGAGACGAGTAGATAAATCAACCGACTTAGCCTCCCACTCACCAATGGTTTCAGTTGAATGGGGGAAAGCCAAACCGCCTAAGTCACCTGTCAGGGTGGTTTGCTTGTTGGCTGATTTAATGCGGATTTTGTTTCCGTCAGGAGTTAGTGTGACCTTCGTTCCATGCGCTCCCAGCACACCGAGAAGACGGTTAATATCTGGGATGCAAATTGTGGATTCAGACGACTCATCATCAGACTTATCAAAGACGAATTGAGCCAGGGAGGTCTTCCCGTCACGAACCAGCGAAGTGGTTGATATAGTCCCGTTCGCTGCTCTCAAGACACAAGCCATCACTTGCTCTTGCATTTTTCCAGCGATAGATTGCTTTCGCTGAGTGAGTTCTAAGGTTCTTCGTAGTGAGCCATTGTCCGTAGCCATCGCCGTCATGTTTCTGCCTTCCTTCGTTGGGTTATCAATGTATTGGTCTGTCTTTTACGGTTTGAATCTCGCTGGTATATGGAAGTCGGGAACGCTCATCTCCAATTCAAAAATCAGGGTCGCCACACAAGTCTCCAGGTTCTCGATGGTTCGCAAAGCCCCGTTGAGGTCGGCCTTGACGCCGTTTAGCTCGGAGCTAATTTCGTCAATCCTACTCATCAACCCCGCCTCATGGTCGCCTTGATAATTCCTGTCAGTTCTAATTCAGCACCACAATGGCGGCAGTAAGCCATGACCAGCATTTCTTCACCGACATGGGAACCCCTCATCCGAGAGAATTCCCACACATGATGAGATGTGAATTGAGCGCAATCAACCTCGGCCAACATTACCACTCCAGGAAGGGTAGCCCTGTCCAGGAGATTTTCCCACCTTTCACATTCAGTACTGTGTGTTCGGTTCCGAGGTGTTCCATGTTCTTTCCCTTCATCTCCTCAATGATACCGCGAATTTCCCACTCGTCCTTGCCGAGTGCCTTATCCACCATAACACCAGCGGCTTGGTCAGCCTCCTTCATGTATCGGGTCAAGAATATCTGTGAGCTCATCATTCGCTGAGTCCCATCCACCCAATCAGGGCGAGTACCAATGGTCATTAGAACCTTACCTCCAGTTCCTGAGTCAACATAATTCCGAATGTCTTTCAGGTGGAAGGTGAATACCCCGTATTGGAGGGGTAGCGAGTGCATTCTGTTGATTAGGTCACGGAACATCTGGTTTCGGAATCTCCATTCCGCCTGGTTGAACCTATCTCCATCATCAACATTGATTTTGTTTCTGGAGCGATTTTGGAGCATCCAATTCATAGAGAACTCGCACCACTTCATGAAGGTCGAACCTCCATCGAAGACGAAGCCAGCGTGGTCGTCAGGGTTTTCGCGTATGTCCTCGGCCAGAAGGTTAGCGAACCTCCCCACCTTATCAATCACAGCGTGCCACTTGACTGTGTTATCATCGTTGAATAGTGATTCATCTGCCTCATCATAGATGGGGAACACTTGAATGTTCTCGTCGTCTGCGAAATTGTGATTCACAGTAGAAGCCGCCGAGTTATCGAAGTCGAATATGCTGATGATACCTTCAGGCTTGTTCTGTCGAATCAAATCAACTGCCAGGCCGGTCTTCGCTGTGTTTTCACGCCCAACGAGGGCCATCCTAACAGGCACTACGGAAGGAGCCTCTTTACGCTTCTCAAAGAGGGCGCGGTAGTATTCCTTATCGTATTTCGCTGACTCATCAACGGTATCTGAAACGGCCTTAGACCCCCAGCTCGCTGCCTTAGCCATCAATCCCACCCCTCAGCATCTTCGTTAGAAGCCACAGGAGAGATGTTATCACAAATCCACCAGCCATAGACCGAGAACCTAACCTCATCTTCCTTCGTAATCCAGGGAGCACCCATTACACACATTGACGAGCCGACACCGAAGGACAGGTCGCCCTTCGGGAGCCAGATATCAATGGTCGGTGCATCAGACATAATATCCAAATCGCCCACAGTTATTGACCAGCCACCCCTTTCGCGAGGGTCTATATGAACCACTTCAACAACAGTCGCTACTGACTGACCCCACCAATCGTCATCCTCACGGTGAGTAGTGTAGTAGTCCCTGAGGTCACTAAGACCACCGAGGAATTCTGAAACCAATTCAGGTATGATACCTTCAGGCCCGTCATCACCAATAGCCAATGGAGGCCCTGGGAACATAGATGCCGCTTCAGAATCAGGCGTGAATGTGCTAACACCCGCCTTAGAGTAGCAGTTTTCGTTCTTACCCCTCTTAAGGGCTATGTAGCCTGGCTCGAATGAGGGTGGGCCGCGTGATGCTTCCTCACCCCTGAATCGAACCGTGAAAAGAGTCAGTTCGGAGTCGCCCTTACCCATACCGAGGAATTTACAAGTCCTTTCGGAGTCCTCAAGTGGTCGGGCTATACCATACTGCCAATTTGAGTCACCAGAAGGCAGTTGGTGATTGGTCTTGTTCCAGACCAGGCTAAACGCATCACCGTTGTCGAGTTCCACAGACCGCTTCGGGAGCGAGTCGTAATTTTCTTCGGACAGGTCGGAAGCGAAAGCCCTCTTGTTTTCAAGGTTGGAGTTGTATAGTCGCAGGTAGCCATCGTCAGTCTTTCGGTAGAAGATGATTTCGCCGTTGGAGACCAGGGCCTCAATATCAACACTCCCATTCTGAAGGGTGGCCGTCATCTTTCTGTAAGCCATGTGAGCCCAATCCTTCTTAGGTGGGACTGATACGAACATTCCATCGAAGCGCTCACAGCCGGATTTGGCTATTCGGGCGCGTTCTGATGTTAGCTGCCTGGCGGCAATTCGGATGGCCTTAGTCTGAATATCCGCCTCATTCAGGTTGGCTTGTTTCCAAGCGAGCGATTGCTCACCGATTACAACATCTATGCGGCTTCGGAGGGCTTCCTCAGATACGCCGACTTGGTTTGCGACTGTTTTTAGGTCTGTCATTTCTTTCACCTTTTGGTAAATTCTGGTCGTCATCAACGGGTAATAAAGGTTTGCATTGCACCATCAGGGCTCCCAATTACAAGTCCTTTTCCCTTCACAGTTGTGGAGCCAATTATGGATTTTACCTCCGCAGGTCTGACAAGTGCAAGCGCACCAATACTGATGCCCTAACTCCTGGAGTTCACCGCAAGAAGGACAACAGGCAATCATCATCAGGTCTTCCACTTGCTTCATGCGCTCAACTCCTTGCAGAAATTGTGAAGGGCTATGATTGGCTCCACCCCGTTAATGAGGTCTCTTTCAGTCAATACGGCTGACCGGATGAGTTTCATCTTAGAATCATCCGAGGCCTGGGAAGCCATGCCGAATGTGAATACAGATTTAACGCACCCCCGCGCCCGCGTGGGGTCAAGGAGTGAGTATGCTTCTTCTATGGCCTTCTCCCTGAAACATAGGGCGAGGAATCTTTGGTGGTCTATGTCGCTGATGAATAGGCTTCTGAGGAATTGTTGGGCTTGGTCTTTGGGGAGGGTTGCGTATGCTTGGAGAGCAGATATAGCGTTGCGGAGGTCTCCTTCGTGGTATTCTGCTATCGTCCGTATATCTCCTTCAGTAATATCCACTTGCTCCATAGCGGCTATGTGTGATACCTGCTCGATTATTACCTCCTTAGATATGGGTTTGAAGGTTCTGACCTGGCATCTTGATTGGAGCCAGGGACTAACTTTGGATAGGTCATTGCAGGTGAGTATGAAGTAGCCCGTCGCTTCCTCGATGATTCCCTTAAGAGCATCTTGCGCCGCAGTAGTTAGCCTATCCGACTCATCGAGAAGAAAAATGGTTTCCCACAGACCTGACCGCGACAAGGGAGCCACGTCCTCCTCCACAAATTCTATGCCTCGTTGTCGCTTGGAGGAGGCGTTGAATCTATGCACTTGATAGTCGAGTTCAGCAGCTACTGCATAAGCAAGGCTTGTTTTGCCTGTGCCAGGTTCGGGGGAGTAGAATAGGTAGTGTTGCATGGAGCCACTATCAACAACGCTCCTCATTTCACTTGTGATATGCTCTTGCCCCTTCACAGAAACAATGTCCTTCGGTCTGTATTTCTCGACCCACAGTTGTTTAACCATCAAATCGCCTCGGTGGTTTATCAGTCAGGTTCGCCCCGCAAAAACTGCATATTTGAGCATTGAATAGTGCATGGTCAGCGTGTCTCCATTTTCCGCAAGCCCTACAAAACCCAGCCCAATCAGATAAACCCAACATTATTCAGCACCTGGTGTATGTGTGCATATACCTCATGAGAAGGCATTGCAGATGTATCAACGGTAGCGAGATAACTCGAAAAGCCATCAAGAGCCACTTCGGAAGGATGACGGAGCGAGTCTTCATCGTCATTCGCTCCCCTATTGATTCGACAGTCTTCATCACAGTCAAGACGGATGATAACGCCTCCGTTCTCTATAATCCAGGCGCATTCGTTGAGGTATCTCACATCGTCTATTATAACTACATCATTCTGTTCGACCTCATTAACCCTGTATTCTACGAGCCTAATCCAATAGTCCTCGCCCATGATGTTTCTCATTTCTTGACCCCAGGCCTGAAGTAGTGGTCTTATAGTCTCCTTATCGAAGTCAGTTATGAATTGGGTATGGTGCAACCCCATACCTCGAGCCACTTCACAGCGGACTCCAGTAGCGAAGGACATTACCTTAACATTCTCATGATTGAGAGAAAATAATTGAGCGACTGTACTCTTGCCGGACTTCATGCCCCCACACAGCCCGATGATTCTTAGCGGCCCCTTTCGCATGGTTTTGAGTCGGTGCTTCCGGCTTATCAATGTTGCTTTCTGCTACAACGGATGCAAACTGTCTCCACTTCAAACATAATCCTACTCCTATGGCAAGTCTCACAGCGCGTGGTTCTCCTGGCTTCGTAAGCATATAGGCTGGAGATGGGTAGCGTATGGATAATATCTGTCTTGCTCCAGATATAACTCCTATCCACATCGAAGGTCGGTTTGTTCTTCATCCTCCCGCTGCTCGATGCAACCTTAGTCGTTCCCACTTTGAGAATAGCCTGGGTCTTGGTCAGGATAGATGCTAAGGACTGTGCCGACGGCTGAAGTCGGTTATCATAGTAGCTCAGCTTACTCATCAATTCAAACCTCGACATTTCACCTTGTTCAAAGAGTATCTCCATGACCGCCCGACGGAGCCGAGAATTGTTAGCACAACTGACCGTCACTCCTATTGGTGAGCGTCGGCGGCTTTTAATTCTGTTGGAAGGCTGATGCCCAAATCATCGCTGAGCCGTTATCTTCTCCGACTTGCTCCCTCTTAGCGAAGTCAGGAGTTTCATGCCTCCACCCGTCATCCTTCGGATATTGAGATGCACACCAAGCAGCGAAAAGGAGGACGAATAACCCAAACAACATCAGAAATTCCCCTGGCTCCACTTATAACCACTCATGCAGGCGCGCTGGTGTTTTCGGCACTCCCTTCGGCAGTTGAGTGGGGTCTCCTGCCCTTATTAAATTCTGCACCTCCGGCGCATGAGAAAGTAAGGTTCTCCAATAGATATCTGATGAGCGGAACTGGTTCGGCGGCTCTTCTGTCGGAGTCTTCTTCTTCGGCCACTCTATCCTCCCTGATTGTGGCTTGACGCTGAATGCAAGGACAGCGTTCATGTATGAGTCAGGCAATGTGAATTGAACATCAGCCAATAACCTGGCTGTTTGAATATCAGATGGGTGATTTACCCTGAAGAACGCTAAGGTCAAGGGGATAGGAACCTCGCCAATCATAGACATGACTCTTGTTCGGTCAGTCCAATTATGCCAGGCCCTGAGTTGCTTCACGAATGATTGCTTGTTGGAGCCCAGGTTGTTGTCTATAATTACGAAGTCAGAACTCTTGTCGGTTATCCTGGGCTGTTTGTTCGTCACCACGATGAGTCTATGTGAAATGAGTGGCTCCCACAGAATGCAATCCTTTTCTGTGAATTTGTTGCTGTGTAGGATGTAGGTTGTGTTTGGTGCTGTCGGTGGGAACATTAACTCCTTGTGCATCACCACAAATTCTCCCTGACGAAACTTCTTGTCGTCTGAAGTATAGATAATTACTCCCATGCGTCACCCCAATGGCTCGCCCCGTTCGCTCCATACATACATAAGCATTGCCGACAGACCTTATCTAACTGACGAGCAGATATAAATCTGTCGCAACAAGGCCCGCGAGAATTTCTCAAAAAACTCACTCCCCTACGATTAAGAGGTCTGTCGTCAAGACCAACCCAGCGATAGATGCCGCTGTCTTCACGGAGTTCTCTACTACCAGGAGGGGGTCAATGATACCTTCATCAGATGCGGCCATACTATACCCCCACTCCTCAACAGACACACCCGCGTTCTTTGCCAGGGTCTGTTGAACGGCAACGAGTCCCATTTGGATAATGCCTTCAGGAATGCGTTCCGCCACTCTTGATAGGGATATACCACCACCTGCTATCACACCGCCCTTGAGGGCAGCCCTGGTAGCATTTATCGCATCATCCATGCGAGTCTTCATTTCGATGGTTTCAGTATCTGTGTCGGCACACACAGTAATAGTGGCTACCCTTCCTCGGAGGTTAGCAATCCTACCCTGGAGAACCTTCTTATCCCATTCATGTTCAGCGTAGTCCATCTCATGAATCAATTCCTCTTCTCGAGAAGCAACATCGTCATCTGTTTCTGGCGGTGAGCGAGTCAAGACGGTCTTGGTTTCAGTAAATATCCCATCAGCACCTCCCAGCTGATTCAATTCTATATCCTTGATTCTTTCTCCCAGACCAGAAGACAGGCAAGTAGCACCTGTTCGTATGGCTATGTCCTGAGCCGTGTGGTGAGTGGATGAACCCATACCAGGCAGTTTCACCACCATAGCATTGACCTTTCCCTGAACCACATTGAGGGTGAGATTATCCAATGCGGCTTGACTTATCTCGGTGCAGAATATAATTATTGGCCTCTTGGTTTCCACAGAATGATTCAATGCTTGAACAACCTCGCTGAAGTCGTTTATCATCTCATCAGTCACAGCCACCAGACAATCATTGAGTTTGATTTCCCTTTGGCCCTTCAGGAGATAAGGTGTAGTAGCACCTGCTTCAACCTTCATCCCTTCGATGAGTTCGAGTTCGGGGGATTCTCTTAGGCCATCCTTCACGAAGACAGTCCCTCCTTCACCCACACAGATGAATGCCTCGGCTATAATGTTGCCTAAGACCTCATCCCCGTTAGCAGAAAGTGTGGCTACCCTGACCAGGTCGTCATCCGTGACCTCGATAGCCCCTTCTCTCAACAAGGATAGAGCCTTCTTCAAATCCCTGTCGAGCAATGTTTTTAGATTCCGAGGTGTCGTATAGATTGAGTCTTCTTGAACAAGTCTGAATGATTCTTGAGCCATAGCGAGAGCCATGACCATAGCTGAGGTCGTTCCATCACCGGATGCCTTCTGTGCTTCTTCAGCAACCTCACGCATTAGTGATGCACCGAGTTCCTCGAATGGGTCATCGAGTTTGATTTGTCTGATGATAGACACTCCATCATCAACCACAACGGGTCTGCCGCTGGGTGCTTTGAATAGTGCTGTTGAAGCATACGGCCCCAGCGTGCTACTAACTGTTTCGGACACCTGCCTTATCCCATTTAGGAGAACCTTCCTGGCCTCCTCACCTGTGCGAATCACTCATCCCACCCCACTACATCGAGTCGAGAAATGATGAATACCTTCGGACGAACCTCAACCATCGTGCAGTCAGGTTTGTGATAGATTACTAAACCCTCATAGTTATCCAGCGGGTCTTCAATACACAGGCCGTTGTTGTCTCTTTCAGCCACGATAAATCTGCCTCCCATGATAGCATTAACCGCTTCTTCTGCGCTGTTGATTTGGTGATTCATTAAGCCAGCGCCTTTGTCTATGATGAGATACCCCACAGATGCTCGCACACCATATCGTTCTAATTCTTCTGTAAATTCAGTCATTTAATACCCTTCCTATATCTCGCATCACGAAATTCTCCAACCAGAACCAGAATGTCGAACATACATCTTCTCCATCCTTATGCTCGTTAAAAAATTCTGGGTTCTCGTCAAGTGCGTCCCTTACGAATCGCTCAAACAATTCATGGAGAACATCGAAAGATTCTTCAGGAGTCGTTGCCATAGTCCCACATATTTCCTGCCATTACCCAGTCCCTGAATCGGTAGTATTGAGATTGAGTTAGACCGTAAGCCTCCCGTATTGCTGTGGTGGTTAAGGCGCATCTTCCTGAAAACCATCGGAAACCCGTTTCGTCCAGAGAACACCATACCCCCTCACTTCGCATCCACGCTACTATATCTGGGTATTCCCGACGGGTTAAATAGGTTGCTATCAGCCGTCGCTTCCTTCTCATATCATTTCCTCAAACTCAACATCTATAACCGGACCCTCAAGGGCCAAGAGTTCTCCTTGAATGGAGTCAAGGACTGCAGGGTGCTCAATCAAGTTAGAAACGAGAATCCTCATCAATTGGTCTTGTCTCCCCTGGAGTAGTAGGACTTGTGATTCGACTCCGATTTCTTTCTTGAGTGTCCCGACCAGTTTCAAGCACCCCTTGATTTCCCCCACCAGGCGAGTAGCCATAGCCACCCACTCAGCATCCATGCCGTGTTCATCCTTCTGAACCTCCCATTCATCAATCCAATGTAGGACTCGTTGCGACACAGCCTCTGCCGTGTTGAGTGTGTTGATGGTTTCTTCTCTCATCTTCTCGACGTGGCTTTCCATCGCTGGGTCAGCGCCAAGATGGTTTTCGATATGCTCTATTACCGTTCCGACAGGCCACCGTAATTTGGTTTCCAGAAAGGTAGCAGTATTCTCACCGTTCTGGTATCTCAATTCGATTTCGTGGCGTTGAGGATGATTACAGAATGAACACCCTAAGTCCTCGATGACCCATAGGAGGGCCTCCGCCACCCTATCATCAGTCTCATCTGATAATCTTCTTTCAATCTCTCTTAAGGAACGCATCTGATTTCCCCTGCAATAATTCTCTAAGGTCTTGTTTGATTCTCTTATCTGCCTTCACGAATTGCTCAACGCTTTCGTAATTATCTGCTATCCCGTATTCAAAATCAGGACTATCCAATAGAGCCTCTCCCGTCACCATGTAGGCTCCCAGGTCCATACCTCGCGACTTCATTATGCACAGGAATTGGTCGGCTATGAGTTTAGGTGTCGGTCCTTCGGAGTCCTGAGTAAAAACCCCTTCCATGTCTTTTCCCAATTTCTTGAGCCAATCAGGCACTTCTTGAACCATCATCACCCAGGAGTAAACCCACACATCACAGCACATACCCCCATAGATGATGTTTGCATCTGGGCCTATTGTCTGTGCTACTTCCTTAGCAGGGTTATTCCAATTCGATGATTTAATCTGCATATTGTTCCTCCTTCGATAGTCTGTGGGCGAGCCATGCGATATTAACTGTGTTGATTAGTATGAGGTGCTCGCTTGGTTTTGGCTCACCAAACATAGGCGGAGGATAACACACCCCATCCAGCATATAACAGATGAAGACCTTAGTGGGGTCTTCTCTATCAGCTACCAGCCACCAATCACTCATCCTTATTACCCCACTTGAGGTCAGGTCCAGAAGCCTTTGTCTTCTTCGCCTGTGCGTCGGATGGAGCAGGCGCACCGATGCGGCAGACAACTCCCTTACGACCTCGCCCTTCCTTCTTCGGAGTGAACTCTTCATACCAGGGCTGGTCTTTCAATGATTCTTCTATCCACCGCCTGGCTGATTGGTAGTCACCCATAGTCACCATGCGAGCAACCTCCTTGATTAACTGACTCTTGGTCAAGTCCTTCATCCAGAAGGTCGTGCGTATGAGTTGTATATCGGAGTCCATCACATTTCTCCTCATGGCCAGGCTTGATTCCAACAGCTCGCTGAGTTTATCATCCAGACCGACCATCATTACCTTACCTCCCCACTCCCAGGTGGGTTGCATCATGTGATAACCGAGTGCCAGGCGTCGGAATAGGTCTGCTTCAAAGGAGCGCACTTCGGGTCGCGCCAACCAATCACTCAATTCATCCGTGAAGTAAATGCCGCTGGGAGGGTCTAAGGTGACTTCCAATTGCCTGTCTATGAACCACTTCTTCAGCATGAATGCTTGGTCTGCCAGAATAACTCTCTCATCCGAATTCATATTGGATTGTCTGGATTGAGCCCTCTTGAACACCAATTCCTTATCAGGGTTCATGTGTATCTCTATGATGAAGAACCTACGGTCCAGACCTGATTCCAATTCAAATCGTGCGGGTTGAGTGCCAGCCCATATCGTATAGCGAGTGTCGTAGCGCACCCAGCCAGACTTCATGGCTTTATTGACCCTCCCGTTGTCCGTCGAGGTCAGCAATTGGTTCTTCATGTCTATTGAGTGGTCTTTGGTCATGGAGTCCGTTAGTGCCGAGAATTCCTCAAATCCTAAGAAACCACCACACATCTCCCTGGCGAGTGGTCGTCCGGTTATCTCTCCTTCTTCATCAACGGAGCCAAACATTCCTGCCTCCGTGATAGAGTTAGGGCCAACCATCGTGTTATATCCTACTCCTTGAGAAGCCCTGGATGACCATAGCAACCCCGTTCTTTCAGCCAGGAAGAAATCAACCAGAACAGACTTACCACTACCCTTCGCACCCCTCATCAGCACATGAATGCGGGTGTCGGGCAGTTTGCTCATGGGTGTGTATATTGGGCCGTTCTTGTGTCTGAGTGGACAATATGGAATCGTGAAGGCAGTAGGGTCATCTTTGAAATCATCAGGGTCGAAGTCACACATTGAGCATTTATTGACCGTGTTGAACAGGTGTGCTCCTACAGAACAGATAAAGATAGGCAGTTTGTCTTCAACATCTATCAGGTGGTTCTTCTGTGCGAAGTCAATGACCTCATCGAATATGTCTATCGCCATACTAACCTCTATGTGCCTACGGGTATTAAATGTTTGTGCCTCGCGTGAATTCTTTCAATTCTTTCTACTTCCTGAATAAAGAATAAATCGGGGGATTGCGCGGCATACTCCGGTATTGTGTTTTTTCTCTATGGGATGTTTATTGTATTACTCATTACATTAGAGCATACCACAAGCAAGCACTACAAGAGCAAGATATGGCTCCTGTGAATGGGTCTTTAATGCTCGCCACTTTACTGCTACATACAGGACAATTCACTTCACATACCCCTTAGAGAAATTACAAAATAACGAAAACCGTTGCACCGCTCCCCATTTATTCTTTTCCAGCACTACAAAATCTATAAAAACAAATCTGGATTAAGTTTCTGCAAGGAGATTATTTCCTTTGAATGGCAGATTTCGAGTTGGTCTTGGGTGATTGGTTGAGCATAGCTGGAGCGACCTACACGCGGGAAGGCTTGTAGCCGACTCAATTTTCTGCTAATGAAGGTGCAGTCCTTATCGAATCTTACCCAGGCTTTGTGTGAAGGAGATATTGGGAGCAGGACTATGGGGCAAGAGCTGTTTTTTACTGCTGTTGCGGTGATAAATTCAGTTCCTTCATTGTCCCTCCAGGGAAATAAGATATTTTCAGCCACTCCTTCGGTATTTCGCTCACCTGGCACAGTAACTATGCGCCTGATGATTTTTTCCTGCTTAGTATTCTGTCCGAAGTGAGAGATTCCCACCATAACTCTACTATCTGAGAGAATATCCATCATTACTCCCATGAATCCTCCATACATTTCTTCCGCTGCTTCAGATAGGAACATCAAGACCTCCATCTCGGTCCATTTTTCTTCAGGAAACACATTTTTTAGGAGGTCTGTGAAGGCTTCACGCCCATAAATCACGAAACCCTCTTTGAACCATAGCGCTGGCTGCATTAACATCCCCCCACCTTCACCCCTACTGCAGGGTTGGGCTTCAATCAGATTTTTCGCTGTTGGGTGGAATAGATGATACTCAAAGTTATTTTCTGTATCTCTAAGAATGCTCGACATTTTACTGCCCCCTTAGATATTTGCTCCAGAAATATAGTCTTCCCAATCAGACTCATCGGTAAATTTCCAGACTACATAATTCCTGGAGCCAATGGTAGCGAGCATCCTCATGGGTGTATCTGACCTGGTCACACCAGGGCAACACTTGAGAACATTCGTAATCTCATTAGTGGAGCCGGTATGCTTCCAGCCGCTGGTCTTCAAGCGGTCAATGATTTGAGGACTCGTTAGTCCGTCCGGCTCGGCTCTTAGGATAAGCACCAAGCGTTGTCTGAGTTTATCTTTGCGTCGTCGGGACTTCAGATTCCATCTGTTTTTCCTATCCCTCACGACCATAATTTTCACTCCTCGAGTAATAAGCATGGGGTCGCTACACGGCCCCCGCCCGTAATTGCTGATAGTAGCCTACGGCTATTAAAGGTTCCTATCAGGCTTCACAAGACGCGCCCACCACTCAGGAGCTTTACGGTTTTTCCTCCAGGATGCAGGGGCGACTTGAATTACATGGTTCAGATAGTATAATCTGTATGTCTCAATAGCATTATCTGACTTATATTTTTCAGGCACACATTGAGGAAGCGGAGTGAAAGTGGCGTGAGGCCACTCAATATCTCCCCTGGCCATATACCAGGAGTGGTCAATATCCCCCTCTTGGGGGTGATGGTATTTGCTGTGCCGGATAGAGTATTCAACGCAAATCTCTTTACCGAGGCTCGCAAGCCACCAGAAATTATCCAGACTTTCGGAAGCCCACACAGCCCAGGGGTGATTTTTCAGTTTTTTACTGTCTTCATTCCAGGTCTCGATGTTTTTTCGCTCAAGAGAAGCAGAAAGAAGAATAGAGATATGTCGAGGCATCCACCGGAGATGCTCGTCACATAACATCTGCGCAGCTTCAGCGGGGTCCGTTGATAGAGGATAGACCTGGATTCAGGTCACCCCCAATATGAGTAGAATAGTTACTGCCAGACCGACCCAGAAATTTTTTGACCAAAATCCTGCCAGGGGATTATTGAATACCTCTTTACCATTGAGAAAAAATATCCGTGAGCCACCTGCTCTCAGCCTAACCACCCCATGACTTTTGAGAGAATGAGGACTCCTACCAGGAGATTTATGAACCCAACAGCAGCTCTGAACAATTGCAGCCTGCCTACGTGACCGTTAGCCCACCACTCAATTTCTTCAGCAGTCAGAAAATCCCCCCTAATCGTCTGACTTGTCGCAGTCTGGACAACCTTCCCAGCAGGATTCACACCCTATGGTTGAAGCGCAGGTATCACAGTCCCAGATATTGTCCGGCGATTGTTCTTCTCCGCAGGTAGGGCAATCCTCCCAGGAATCATCGAGTTCGTCATTGAGCCAGACCTTGTAATTGTGATTGTCTGTTTTGAGGTCGGGGTGTTCCTCAAAGAGAATCCCCATGTGGTTTGGTTTGTAGTCGCAGCACTCAAGGGGAACGACAGCCAGTAGACCAGCATCAACCCCCATTTTTCCACAGGAGAAACCCCACATACCATCTCCGCCTGGTGAGTCCCAAACCTCGATAAGGTATGTTTCTCCGCCTTTTTCCCACTCAATCCAGGAAGCCTCGTTGTTGTGGTAGCCTTCATTACTGAACAGTAAATCGCAGAATTCTCCCCAGCGGCTGTTGCTTATCACATAGCAGGGGTCACCTACATACCAGCCATCCTTCCCTGAATACTCGCTCACGATTTATCACATCCGAGGCCTGAGTGAGCTATCTTCTCCAACAATTCAATGATTCTGTCCAGCTTTCTGATTATCCTTAAATCTGCAACCCTGTATTCCTCATTATTACTCATGATTTATCCTCCTTCGGGCAGGAACAGGTGTGTCTGACTATGAAGCCAATAGGAGTGTCCTTGTAGCAGCCACACTCTTTGCAGATAATGGCTTTGTATTCAGTCATTTATTTCCTCCACCAGGGCCATGAGGGCCACTATCTCGTCATCGTGTCTGCGAGAATACAGTATTCCCTGAAATAAGACCCATTCAGGCCCCAGCATTGCAGGGAGCAGAGTTCTGCAAAATGAGGTGAAGTCTGCGCCGGACTTTAACTCCGAGACACCTGTTGAGCAAGGCTTGTAGTGGCTGGTGAAGACGGCCATATCTGTGTATTCAACAGTCACTAAACCATCTCCAGCGGCTCTTCATTGCCCTGTTCGTCAAAGTGTTCTTTGCAGCGACTGTAATTTTCGCTGGCCGCACCTGCTTTTGACGGCCCCATCAGGGTTCTCATCAGCGGGTGGCCGAACATATTCATTACACCTGAACGCTGCACTCTAACATACTCGTTCCAATCTTCTTTGCTCATCTCCATATATCCAACATCTCCTCTTTTTTATCGTCCGGCAGGTCCTTAATCCACCTGCATTGTGAGTGGTATTCTAAGTCGCTCAAGGAACGCTTCACCTCCGTAGTGAAGTCAAACTCTTCAGCGTCAGTAATCTCTTGGAATGTGAAGGGGAGCCCTGCGTGGGTGACTATGCTCCTCTTTAGGTCAATGGTCAATTCAGGGTATTCTGAATCTGAATAGAAGGGGGAGATTCCCCAGGAGACCTTCTTAGTCCATTGTTCCTGAATGAGTTGGCTCATGATGATTCGGGCGCAGTAATTCTGGTCGCCCCATCTTGACCTGGCTGCCTCTATTGCTTGTTGAAGTCCGCTGTCGAGAATCCAGGATGCCTGCCAATGTGAGTAGAAATGAATGCTTCCCTTTTCCTCTTTGCCGTCGTAAGAGTAATCATAGATAAACTCAATATCCAGCCTATCACCCATCTTCAGGCCTCCTGTGGGTGGATGAATACTCCATACCAGGTTTGACTGTTTCGAGCATACTTGATAACCTTTGTGAGTGCTCCGTGTTTTTCCCAATCCCAGCAAAGCATTTCAGCGAAGCGTCGGTTCTTGAAGGCATCAGCCCTCTTATAATTTCGGCCTTCTGAATCAGTCCAACGAATCATTTTCAGACCTCCGTATGGTTTCACGATTCACTCCATCTCCAGGGTAGCAATCGTAGCAATAGACTCTATCGTCCCCTGCTCTTTGAAACCAGCCTTTCATCTCTTTATTGCATATCGAGCAGTGCTGAGGCGGTTTATTCCATGCTCCTAATTCAGACAAAATAAGCCCTCCAGGCAGAATATACCAGATATAAGGTGAAGCACAACCATGCAGCAAAGAGGAATCTCCTAAGTCGGTCATTTTCTTTCTCCAACTCTTTGAATTTTTGATACCAGAAATCTGCAACAGTCATCAAAGACCCACCTCCTTCCTGGCGGCTTCTTCCCTGTCGGACATACACCACAAACAGACATCTTCTGCTTTGCTGTGTCGTTCTGGGTCACGGCGCGACCTCCATATCCTAAAGAGACCTCCTAAGCCTCCGCACCAATCACATCTGACGCCTCCGTTATCCACTTCGCTGGCAGCGATTATTTCGGATAGAATCCTGGCTGCTATCTGTTGGGATGGCGGAGTATCTTTACTCCAGGTCATCCACTTGTTAATAATTAAAACTGCGTCTGGAGCAAATTTGCTATCCTCATCTGTGAGCATATAGGTATTAGAGAGCGCGCCCTCAGACGGGTATTTGACCTGGTCACTCATGTTCTTCCCAACCCTCTATGTTTGGAATGTTTTCAAAACAGGCCGTAGTGAGGCCGTGAATGACCTCGTAATACACATCACTAACTGTTCCCTCCCTGGTGTCCTTAACGACTTCGTAAAGAGCAGCGATTGTGGCGCGAAGGACATCTCCCCTCATAGCGGCCACCTTCCTGATATTCTCAGGTGTGTTCTCCCATACCAGGCCAGCCATCACATAGCACCCCCACACTTCAAGCAGTAGGGACGGAAGACCGAGCATTGGCCCCCATCATCACACTCGCAAAGGTGCATCAGCCACCCTCCATAGTCATAAGGCTGGTTGCCAGGCAGGCTGCTATTGCCTTGTTATCCCAGATGTCTTGAGCGAATTCTTCGGCCTTTGTGAAGCCAGCGTGATAGGCAGTATATCCACAGAAACCTACCCCTACCTCACAGTAGATGATAACCACCGTGAAGGGCCAGCCTTCACTCATGAGTTTTGCTACGGGTTCGGGTGGAGCCCAGGCAGTTTCAAATTCTATGATGAGGGCATACTTCCCGTATTCAGTAAAGTGGTGATGTTCCTCTATCATATCTGAGTCCAATTCAATAGGCTCTATATTCCATTTGGTTCCTCGATTGCTGGTAGCCCATTCATACCAATTTACTGCTCCATACTTCTTCGTGAGGGAGGCGTGTCTTTCTTCAGTAATAGCCCTGTATTTGATTGCGTCTTCAGCCAGCACCGATGGAAACCTCTCGTTCCATTCGTCACACTCTTCCTGGGTGCTGAAAGTCTTTGTGGGTGCGCCTATTTCCAGCAATTCTGGTGGAGTGGGCAACACTTTATCGAGGTGGAAGCCTGGTGGAGTATCATCTGCTTGAGGGACGGTGTTCATCTCATCAGCGAAATCCAACAAGTCCTGCTTTTCGTCGGTGACGAGGAAAATCTTGTTGCTGCACCAATTAGGCATTAGAATCGCTCCCTTATCTGTATCGGAAATTCACAAGCAGGACACTCAAGAAGAATATAGGTATAGCCTTCTATCTGCCAGACGCGAACCTGTTGAAACTCTTGGCTACAACCACGACAGTATATCGTGGTTTTTTGCTCGTCGTTAGCCCGCGCCCCCGCCATGTTTTCAGATATGACGTGACGGCTTATAGTCATGCCGGTCACTCATCCCTCTTCTCTTTTGACCGTATATGTCGCTCCAATTCGTTCAACAGCACTCTTGTGCATATCTCACATCTTTTTTGCTCCTCAGGTCCGAAGACGAAGACAGTATATTTACAGCCAGGTGTTCTGCATGGTTTTTCAAGCCAGCCTCTACGGCCAGCCATACCTGCAGCCGCTTTTTCCCAGCGACTTGTTGAAAATGAGTCAGGATGCCAGGTCATACTTTTCTCCTAACTGATGAATTGGTGAGGGGGCAGGGAGTCGAACCCTGGCCTGTGTTGCAGCACAAGTCCCTATTACCGAAAGCCCCTTGTTCTGCAGCGCGCAGGACCATACCGGAACACCCTCATGTTTAACAGCAGCACCTCCAGCGGGGGGCGGTGCAAATCCTGCACCTGCCAGCCCAATGTGGGTCGCATTTGAGGCAGACATGAATGAATGGCCCACAGATAACCTGTTCGCCACACTTTTTACAGTCAGGCATATCCTCACCGAACTCCTCATGGTGACCATGAACGCATTTGCCTGAACTCATTCGTTATCCCCCTGAAAGTTAGTCCAGATATCTGTTGAGTCATTTTTCCATCGCTCTTCTGCGATTGACTCCACGAACTCCTGAAGCCCCTTATCCACTTCTGGTAATCCTCCTGGTAGGTCCCAGGGAAGAGGTGAGTTTTGGTGGTAGGATTCTATGAGAGCAGAAGACCTCTTGTATGCCTCTCCCGTCGGGGAACATTCTGCTGCTCCATCAACCATAGCATCCATCATACCCTCGAGGATGCTACAAGGGGGTCTGTGCCAGGTTTGCACTACCTGACGAGTAACAGCAAGCGCTGTGAAGTCTATCTTATGCAGGACAGTTTTAGTTATTACCTGCCCCTCCGAGGTAAATTCAGCCAAGAAGAAGTGTTCTGGTCCTCCGAGTGCATCACCCTCAGTAACTCCGAAGCAGAAACCCTCAATATCAAAAATCTCTTGAGCGGCTTCCATCTTCTGCCTCATGTTGAGGAAGTATTTTGCGATAGAGGGGCCATGCTTTTCAGCATCTGCGAGCCTCTTCAGGAATAGCAAGTCTTTCAGGGACCACTCCAAAACCATTACTCTTCCTCCTGGAGTGATTTTCTGAACTTTTCAAGATACTCCTCATCAGCATACATCGAGGGGCAGTCACATTCCTCTTTTCCTGCATCATGGCAGACAGGACACTCCCCACCACAATTAGGGCAGAATGTATCTCCGCACAGGCATGGCCCAACCATCAGGAAGCCTCCATCAGATAGATTTTGTTGCAGAGCCTGCATATCCAAGTGCGAGGGTAGTAGATTTTAGGCTTCACTCGCTGGTTCGATGAACCGCAATCAGGGCACTCGGAGTTTTCATGTATGCTCATCATTTGGCTTCCCCCTGCAACGGGAACAGAACTCTAAATTTCCACAGTAGCACATACTCATACCTGGCACCCGCATTTACAGTCCCCTGGGCCGAGGCAACCGTTCTTGATTGCCTCTAACCTCTCTAAGTCGTTGAAACAGGCCTTGCAGATTATGTAGTCACACCTGGCTGAATGCCAGGTAGAGCGCACTACCTTACAATCTGGATTGAGGTAGCAGAACGCACAGGTTGTCCTCTTAGGACTAACCCAGCCTGTAATCCTTTCCCAGGCAGCAGCGATTTTATCCCTGTCGCTCACGCATATCCCTCAATTCTTCTTCTAATCGGATTACTCTTGCTCGAATATCGGCCAAGCATTCAGTCTGAACCGAAGCGTTATCCATGAGCCTCTTCATAGCATCGTAAATCGCATCAAAGAGTGTATTGAGTCCCTTATCCATTACTCTTCACCTCCCTGTTGTTGGGGTAGGACAGTCTCCTTCGCCGTCCCAATCCCTGCATTCCGTTGAACAGTAGTCAGCCATGTCGTCCTGCCAGTAGGGGTCATCAACCTTGATGATATTACCACAGGAGCCGCACTCAACGCATCGGCATACCATCCAATCTGTACCCTCATCAGTCATCAAGTCGTCAAGTAGAGGCCAGCCACAACACTTCATGGTTTGCGCTGTGGAGTTAACAGGTCGGCCACACACAATATCTCCTACCTTCAGACTCTTCCAAAAGTCAGGGTCTTCTTTGAGATGGTGTAATTTCCTGTCGGTGCAGATGTTATAGTTAGTCGGAGGGTCCTCATAATCTCCATAAGAGGAGAATTGGTCAGACTCAATGCGGTCATAAATATCTGCCATATTACTCTTCCTCCTGGTTCTTCAAGTCTTCGATTCTAACTGCATCCTGCAGACAGTTGGGGTCGCCGGATGCCTCGATATTAACGCGCCTCACTTCTTCGTCGCAGTCATCACACCACAGGTGAATGACTCCCGCGTGGGCCTGTATAGCCCAAGTAGCCTCTTCAGGGCAGAATTCGCAGGGGTGTTCTCGAGTGTCTTCGGGGCGTTTCATATCAACCGCTCCCAGATTTATCGCTGCTTGAAGCGAATCGTTCAAGTCACTCATGAAGTTCTGGTCCTCAATTATGTCTTGTGCGTTTTCAGGCCACCCTAATTTCACTCTTTGTTCTGGGGTCATCTCCAGGATAAACTGAACCATTTCGTTTAGCGTCATACTCATTCCTCTTCCTCCTTCTTTGTTTCTTCATATTCTGTGAGGCCGTTCAGGATGAGATTAACGCCCTTCCCTGTTGCCCTTGATACTTTCTCCAGCCAGGTCTTGTCTGACTTCAGCCTTTTGAGCCAATCCCCAATGTAGGCGACGAGATTATTCCTGGAAGTATAGTCGAATCCAAACTCAGCACAAATGAGGGCCGCGCCCATTTCCGCCCTGAGTTCTTCAGCGGCATAATCCTTAGACCCAAAGCCTCCACCCAATTTCCTGTTGTAGAATTTCCCTGTTGAGTGGAACATTTCGTGCGCCCACACATTTACTCTTTCCTCTACCGAGGTGAATCGCTCGTCGTCGGGGATAACTACCTCATGATTAACATAATTGTAGTGAGCGGAGTCGCCCCCGCGTGTGATTTTGAGTGTGCCGCTGGTGTGTCTGTCAGGGTCATTCGCATAGGCAGTTAGTGCCTCTATGAGTTTGACCTCACGCTCGTCAAGGGGTATGTCGGGCATATCATGCTCCTGCGCGGGCATACCCGTCTGTTCCCTGTTGAATACATCCCACCACCTCTTGAAGAAGATGGTCTCCTCTTCTGGGGTTCCCTCATTCTTAGTGATGACTTTCCACTGGACTACTGAGGTCGCTGTTTCGCCCTTCTTGATTCCAAACCAGCCCTGGTCTTCAGCAGAGAGGGTTTCATTGTGCTTCTTGGAGGCTTCCCTCCAATTGTTGAATGTTCCCCACTGATTTGATGACCAGCCTTTGAAGCCCGATACCATAGGTAGCAGCCAGGCATTTGAACCTGAATAACGCTTCCCTGACTTAACATTGTAATGAGCGCCGAGGACTTCCCATCCTCTTTCCCAGGGAATATCCCCCTTTTCTAAGGCGACTATCAGGAAGTTAGTAAGTCGCTGCTCTCGGTCTTTGACCTTCAAGCCATGTGAGGCATCTATATCCACCTCACTTTCCTCGACTTCCGCCGTCGCCCCTTCGTCCATAGTCAGCGGAAGGGGTATGCCCTTATAAGACCATCGGTCTGGGGGGTGTGCGCTCCCTTTTATTCCTCTTCTCCATACTGCCGAATCCCCACATTTTTTACTGAGCAGTTACACTCCTCTTGATTTTTTAGTCTGTTAGAGCAGCGGCAGACCTCTTTTTTCACTTTACAGTCTATGCAGAAGCAAACTGAGCAGTAACTGTTCTTTTTCATAGACTCACCAGGTCAGTCTGGTGTATTTGAGGCCTGGTCAGGCCGAGTCCTCGTCGGGGTTTCCTCCGAGCAACTCATCGAATATTCCATTTGCAGGCTCGTCGTCCATACCTGTGCGGAGATAAGGCAGGTCGCCACTCCATTTAGTCTGCAGATTCCGCTGCTCAGCAAAGAACTCCTCGACCACAGAACGCTCTATTTCGAGCGTTGTATCGTCTTCGCTGTAGGTTTGGTCAAGAACAGCCAGGAGTAGCCTCTTTACAGAGTGACGAGCGAACAAGATTTCTGCCCGTAAGCGAGTCCTGCTTCGCGTCTGCATGAGTTCAGGCTGAGTTAATTTTCCTATCTTTCCAGATTTCAGTTGTTTCAGGTAT
>Ga0310345_10001480_pt1 | contig 25980 bp, 29 predicted proteins | sample HC15DNA20500_MG_FD_204667 | JGI IMG/M metagenome (GOLD analysis project Ga0310345, IMG submission 204667) | Marine microbial communities from station ALOHA, North Pacific Subtropical Gyre - HC15-DNA-20-500_MG | ecosystem: Environmental > Aquatic > Marine > Oceanic | place: Pacific Ocean: North... | reverse complement strand
ATGCTCCATCACCATCCGAATGGCTCGCTCACGCACCTCTGGCGAGTAAGGATGTCTCTGCTTCCTGTCTGTCATAAAACCACTCTCTCAATGAAAATGGCCTCCGGCAAACCCGGCGCGGTTCAAAACGACAGATGTTCGCGGTCAATGTTCGATCCTGGTTGCCGATTGAGGTACTTGTGGAGCGACATGCTGAAACCTGGCTGGACAGGATGGAGCCGAGCGTCGCGGATGGGGCGCGAGGAGCATTGGCGACTGAGTTGAATGCGGCAGCTCAGGCGCGTCGAGCCTGGTTGCAGCAAGAAGGTTACGTGCTTGATCAAGATGGTCGCATTGCACCGGACAGCGCTGCAGATCTACGTCGTGGGGAATTGGAGGCGGCAATTGGGCGTGAGGCAGAACGTTCAGGGTTGTCGTATCAAGCGCTGCAGCAGGGAGAGCAATTTAAGGGACGGTACGCGCGCGACATTGAGCTGGCTCAGGGACGGTTTGCGGTGATCGAAGGTAAGAATGGATTTGCGATCGTGCGGACATCAGAGCGGCAGGTGAACTGGAGAGGACGCGATGTGACGCTTAATCGGTCAGGGCGGACAATTCAGTGGGCATTAAAACGAAGCAGGTCTATCGGCTCCTAAGGTCGCAAAAGCAGACGAAAGGAAATTAACCACTAGTACTCCGCCTGTTCTCGAGCCGCCTCTGGGATTTTGATCGAAGGCTGGAAAACTTAGTGAAATTATCAAGCTATTCGGCTTTCATCTGCGTTGCCAGAATACGCGCCCGCTCCTTTAGAAGTTCAATCGTGCACTTACGAACGTGCTCAACCGCTTTGGCATGTGTCATTGGTTTTTCCGGCGCCGAAGCGGCACCTGGACCATGACGAGAGAGCGGACCTAGAACCTCAAATGAGTTTGAGGTTTGACCAAATAATTTTCTCCAACCGGTTTGTCCTGGCTGCAACGCTCCTGTCGAAGCGATCTTATTATCGCTCCAACCGGCTGATTTGCAGAACTCCAAAAGTGCGTACAACGTGACCCAACTCAGACCGTTGGTGCCCACAAAATTAAGCACAGAACGAGTTATTTCGTCGTGTCGAGCGACATATATCCATAATCCAATAGAGGAACCATTTGCCTGTTCTAAGTACTCAAGTTTCCGCTGCGATGAGACCAGGTCCTGATCAAAATAGTCAGTTGAATAAGTTTCGTGCATGTCTCCGGTGACATGATGTCCGGTCGCAACATCATAAAGGGCCGTCACTCGAAAAGGCGCGAGATCTGATGCTTTGATGCTGAGCGCACCATGAAACAATCTCAGAAGGGCCTGCATTCGACTTACAACCTGGCGCTCATCAGTAATGGTGTCCAGATGCCGCGACGACACTGTAAACTCAGGAGGTCGACTATCCTCTTCCTCGATAAGAACGCAGACATCTAAATGGCTGACATCCCTTGAGAACGATTCAAGCATCATGAAATCATGGCTGATGGTGAATTCCCATCGATATGCATCGAAATTTGTTAGCATGACACTGGAGTAGGGCGTGGCCACACTAGATTCAATGGCAATCATTTTGGGAAATCTTCTCGCCGTGCGTGTAATGGCGGGTCGTTCGCGGACTACTGCTCTGGGCGCAAAAGGAGACAAAAAGAGACCATGGCAGTCCTTAATGCAGTCGACGGATCGGCTGCACGCTCCCCCCTTTTTCAGCGCGCGGGATGTAAACTCGGCGGTGAGACATCGGTCACAATCGTAAAAGAGCCCTCGCAAACCCTCAGTTTATGTCGGTGTCGACTTCCTCGGTGGTGAACCACTTCTTGTCGATCAGGGTTTGCCGCACGGCAGCTGGGTCATCCGAATAGATTACCAGTGCCAAGCTCTCCTCGGCGCGCGTGCAGGTCACATAGAGCAATCGCCGCGTGCGATCGAAGGCCGTGTCTTTTCCTTCGGCAGCATTCTTCTTGTCATTCGCTGACGCGGGCTTGGCGCCAAAGAGTTTCTCGTAGGACGCAGCGCCTTTGAACCGCAGATCATTGTCATCTGCGATCACCATGACGCGGGGAAACTCAAGCCCCTTCACGCCTTGATGGGTGCCGAACCTAGTCTCATCGGCCGCATACTGTCTATAGATCGAGATTTCTGAAAACTGGACGGTGAGAAAGCGCCGCCACGCAGCACTCCGAGCATCATCATCGTTCTCGTCCTCTGCGAGCCGACCGAGCGCAAGCGCTTTGGTCAGCGCATCGGGTACAGCGAACAGCTTTTTCTCAGCGACCGCTGACAAGAGTTCGCCGCAGCATGGGTCGGTGCCGGATTTGAAGCAGCTCATTAAACTCGTAACCGCGTCGCGGACCGCCGTCATGGTCGCCTGCGCCGTGGGCTTCGTCCCTTGAAGTTCAGACTTATCCAGCAAGGGGCTATGGGCGCGCAAAATGGCCATGGCGGCAAATTGGTTACCGGCGTTCTGGGCCTCGACCAGGGGCAATATGCGCTCGGTGAACAAACGAAGCGGTCCGAGCGTGCCATCCTTGAACCCGGTCTTAAGTTCCGTCACAGGATCAATGGCCGCAAACAGCGGGGCGAACCCCAATCGTTCCGCCGCCATATGGCGTTCGACCGTCAGTTTCTTGACCGTCTCTGGATCAGTCCAATCCGCATCGCCGGTTCGATCCGCCATATCCGCGCAGATTGCCATCTCGGCAGTGAGCTTGTCCGGCGTCGAAGCGGGCAAAATGTAGGCGATCGCATAACCACCTTCTTTGTCGGCCCGAGCCCTTTGAGACCCTCCATCTGTCTCTTGCCTCACCGCATTAGCAAGACGAATGATCCGTTCTCGGCTGCGATGGTTCATCTGCTTTTCTGGCCGCGCCCAGGTCTCCGGGATCGCGGCGGCCAGATCGGGTTTCCCTTGCGGATAAATCCGCTGCATCGTGTCGCCGAAGAGACCGAGCGCGAACCGGTCCCGATACAAGCCTTCGAACACAAGAAGCGCGTCCATCAACTCCTTCATCGTGTCTTGGCTCTCATCGATCAGCAAGAATGGATAGCGGGCCAGAACGATTCTCTGCAGCGCCTCTTTGGACATGAGAAAGGCCGATGCCATTTTGATCACTTCATCATGGGACAGCGCATCCGTGCCGATATTGTCGCCATTGGGATTGTAGGTGAATTTGCGCACTGCCTTGAGCGCCGTGAACCTGGCTTCGAGACCGGCAATGTCCCTGGAATAATTGGCTTTGGAATTGTCGGTTCTGGCGCGTGTGAGCTTGTCTTTTTTTTCCGCTAAGTCGTCTGGGATCTTCGCCAAAAGCCAGGCGCGTATATCTCCTGTACGCCCTTCAATCAGAGTCCAAGCAAAGCTATGGATCGTCGCCACGTGAAAAATCGGTGCATGGGACACCCGGCGCAAAATCTCATCTCGCGCGGCATTGGTGAAGGTGATCACACCCACTTGCCGCCTATGGCGAGCAAGTTCTGGTCCCACTGTTTTTAGTATCTCTTCCAAAGCGTCCTTTAGCGAGCGGGTTTTGCCGGAACCCGCGCCAGCGTAGAGAAAAAAGCTTTTGGGTGCTTCTAAGGATAAACAGGCCTGCACGACTTCATCGGCGCCAGCGTCGAACGTGTCGTCGTTTTTGGTCCGTGCGCCGGTCATAGGGGACTCGCCGCAGATTGCTTGAGTTGACCTTCGAGCCATTTGAGGCCGTCGCTAATGTAAGTCGGCGGCGCAAACTTCTCGAATTGATCGCTAGACAGAACATCGAGGGCAAAGGCGGCCTTTTGCGGACGGTCCCGTAATCGGTCATAAAGACCTTGAGCGATCGCATCTGCATCCGTCCCGTCCGTGACCATTTTCGCAAACTTGTTGGTCATGGCCTCGCCCTTCAAAGCCCCAATGAGCGATGGATTTGATAAGGCGAGTGCGTCCTCAAAAGTGCTTGGGATAATGGTTTTTTGCGCTGTGCCGTCAGGATACGTCACGTCGATTGCGCGCTGGTAGACGACACCCACAACCCCGAAACCGGTTCCGGCTTTTTCAGGAACCGCAGCCTCTTGCAGCAAATCATCCACGTCGATTTTGGCGGGCACCCATGTTTTGATGACCGTGTTTCCCGTCTCATAGCCCTTGCCCATTTCCGGTCGAGCAGGTCTGTTCTGGTTAGACGGGTCCATCGCATCAAGATCTGAGACGATCAGTGTTGGAATGGATAGGACATCGATCAGGGGTTTCAGCCGGTGCGCATGGCTGCCGCCTACCTCCAATAGCGAGATATAGCGCGCGGCTAATTCGTGGTGGTGATGGCGGATGAAATGCGGGACGAGTATACGCTCGGCCGCGCCCTCTAGCAGGATGACGCCATCGGCGAAAAATAGATCACAATGAGTGGTCTTCAAATAGCGACGCACAAACCGGGTCGTCTCATCATTGTCGCCAAACAGGCTGGTCAGATTGGCGACCACCGAAGTGGGCACGCCGCCTGTCTCTGCGGGCCGTCTTTTGAAATAGCGCAGATTTGCAAAATCGACCTCATGGGCCACGTGACTGGAATGGGTGCTGACAATCAGCTGAGTTTGAAAATCTGTCCCTTTCCCGAGCAAGCCATGGTTGCGCAAAACGTCATAAGCCTTGCGAATAAAGACCTGCTGGACCTGGGCATGCAGATGAGCCTCCGGCTCTTCCACTAGGATCAGTTGCAAGGGTTCAATGGCGGCGTCGCTGTCTCCACCCGATGAGGCTGACAGCTTGCCCACCCGCATCCACTCATCGCGGAAACGCATGAGCCGGAACACCATGGAAATCAGGTTCTGGAAGCCAAGCCCGCTATAGTCTTCGGGCAACCGGATCGCGTCGCCGTCCCCGCCAATATCATACTGCACCGCGGACGGATGGTTGAGGCCATCGGTCGGCTTGATCCGTGTGGAGATGGACAGTTTCGGATTGGACATGCCCGGATAGCCGAGTGATTCCAACTCGGTCTTTGCTGCGCTGAAGCCTTTTTCCAATCGCTCATCAAAGGTCGACTGGGCGGTATGGAATGCGCCGAGCGCGGACACATCTTCCTCTGTGGGGGCTTTGTTGGGGTCGAGATGTCGCCGATAGTAAGCCTGCAATTGGCTCGACAGCCGATGACGCGATCCCCCGGGGCTTGCGATTTCCTTTTCTTCCCCATCATTGCGCGCCGCGTCCGTCGCATCGGCAAAACCTCGCTGCGCCGCAATCTCACGCATATGGATGAGCCCGTCGAAAGGGTCCCTGTCCAGCGGGACTGGGTCTGGCGGCAGGTCTTGCGGCTGTGCGCGATGAACCCCGCATGGCGCGGCGACTTTCGCAGGATCAAGAAGATATGCCTGCCGCGTTTGGGAAAACCGCCGGTCAAGATAATCGGCAAAGGATTTTGGCCAGAGCGAGAAGTCTTTCGCCGGAGCGACGTTTTCCTTGGCATACTTTTGAATGTGGGCGTCGGCAGCAGACTTTGCCTCTCGAAAATCGGCCACAAGTGCCTCGAAATTTGACGCTTCGAGCCTGAGACGCACCCCAAGCTGGCCGCTCGTCCAGTCGAGGCTCGGTATTAGATGCGCCACGTGGTGCAGTTCGTGATCGGCCGCTGTAATCCACACATCGAGCGTCGGCATGAGCCGATTGAACGCCTCAGCATCAGGGGCCTCTTCTTCCCCGAGCACCATCCAACTTTCCGCAAGCGCTTCCAACTTTGCCCAGTTCAAAGCTGTAATGTCCTTTGTTGTGAAACCGCCGCGGTCTTTCAAGAATTGGCGCAGCGCGACCATGGCGGAAGTCTTTCCACTATTATTGGCGCCAACAAACAAGGTCTGCGTCTTGGCAATATCTATCCGCGCAGCGAGTAGCTTTCTGTAATTGCTGACCTCAATGAAATCTATTTGCATATGATTGGATTTCCTTTTCTAAGGCGCGACGTCTCTTAGTTTTAAAAGCAAAATGTCCGCATCTCATATAGGTAATAACTACCACATCTTGTGTCTCAAATGTTTCTGCATCCCATATATCGCATTTTGAGGAGTTTCCTTTCCTGCGGCTGACGTCTTCTAACGGGGTCAAACAGCGATCTCGTTATGTCTTCTAATAGGAACTTGGAGTCATGCTCGTTTCGGCTGCTTTCGGCATGGAGCGGACATTCGTGTGGTTTTGAATTGAGAATGACGCAAGTTGTTCGCGCTGCTTGTCTACTTTAGGCTGTCAATTAATCCGGGGCTTCGACAGTTTCCACTGATTTGAGGAACGCGACGATGTCTTTGATCTCACTATCGGAGAGTGGTTCCGGAATGTCATCGCTCTGAAGCGAGACAGCCAGGCGCGCTAGGTCTTCTCGCCTTTGTCGAGCTGTCCGCTTGAATCCATCGTAGCCCGATAGCGGATCGACGTGCTTACGGATTGTCTCGCTCAAGTCCGGAATCGCTCCGGAATGGGTCCAGGGCCCCGTACGTGTTACATTGATGAGGGGTGGTGTGCGAAACTTGTAGAGATCGGCGGTATTACGGGTCACGTTGAAGCGGCCATAGTCCACACCAAAACCATTCTTTCCAAAGCCTGTCTGGACAAACGGGATGGCGTGGAATTCAAGATCGCTGAGGAGCGGACCGGAGTGGCAAGAAGCGCAGCGGCCTTTTCCGTAAAAAAGCAATCCGCCGGCGACCTCATTTTCAGTCAACGAACCACTTTCAAAGATAAAATCGTGAAATCGCGTCTCTCTCACAGCAAACTTTGTACGTATGAATGCCGCGATCGCAGTGGCGACGTGTTCGAATTCTAAATCAACGATATCAACATTTGCGGCGGAGGCGAGCTGCGGGCCGAGCTCTGTGTCTTCCTGAACCCGGCTGATCAAGACATCATAGATACGGTCTGCAGCAGACACATCTTCTGCCTCAAAGCCGCGTTGGACCTCTTCATCACGAACGACCATTTCCCGGATCTCGACAAAGGGAAGGTGGACAGCCACCAGCAGAGGATCTTCTGACGGAGCCGCCGGGCCGAACTGACTAAAGACTCCCTCCTCTGACAATTGGACCTTTCCGTCCCAGAAGAATGTATCAAACCCTTTCGATCCCCTGCCCCAAAGAGCCAGCGTATTGCGCGGTACGATATCTCCGCCGCCCATTATGCGATCACGTCCTTCGCCCTGCCCCCCAGTCCCCACTGCGTTGGGCAGTCCATCTGCTGAAGCGAAGACGTCGAGATGGCAAGTCTGGCAGGACGTGTCGCCGTTAAAGCTCAGGAGCGTGGACGAAAACAGCGTTTCTCCGATATCGGTCATCTTCTGATCGGTTTCGACTTGGATCTCCGAGAGCGGCAGCAGTCCGGCTCTGATGGCCGCATCGCGCAAGGCTTGCTCCCGCAACGGAGAGGCCCACGCGAGCATGGAGGCCACCAGACAGATGGAAGCAATAACTGAGGCTCTAGTCGCGAATTTCATGTGCGTCCACCACGTCCAGTAGGCCATCCGCATCAGCCTCAATGGCTTTCAGCCGCATCAAACCGAGTTCGCTTTCACGCAGCCCCAGGATCAGCAAGTTCTTTTGGAGGATGTCATAGTCCTGGCAGTCAATTAGGCCGAGTTCGGTTTGGCGCAGCCGCTCAACATCACTAGGCTCGGCTTCGGATTGTAGCTGAGCCTTGGCCTGATAGTGGGCTCTCATCGCACTATCGCAGCGATATGTCAGTTCACTATACTTGGTTTGATTTAGTTGGATGATTGACCAACGCCACGCGGGCAATGCCAAGACTCCCGCTGCAACTCCCAACAGAAAAGCACCAACAAAAAGAAGCCTATTTTGCTTGAATGCCCAGCGCATCAAGCACCTCTTTTGATACTGTTCCAGTCAATGACAGACCATTGTCCATTTCAAATTTCATAATGGCCGAGCGCGTTTCAGGGCCAACGATTCCATCAAGAGCACCGCTGTAATAGCCGCGCGCATATAGACCGGCTTGTACCCGCCTGACGAGCTCGGTAAATTTTGCCGAATTCCCGGGAAGCGTCTTGGGCGAACTCGAAGTGTCAGGCAATACGGACGCTGGCGGCGTACTATTGGATCTACTCGGCGGCGGGGGTGGAGGCGGCGGGGGTGGCGAGTAGCTTGGCGTGTACCTACTGCCCCCCGAACTTGAACGATGTGAACTGTGAGACCGGTGTGAAGAATGAGATCGATGTCCTGCAAGCGAGTATTCGTGCTGCAGCCTGAACCTTTCAAACAGAGAGGCTTTTTGCTCGGGCTGATTTGCACCCGGGTCAGCTGGCGGAGTTGCGGCCTGACTTTGAGGAAGAACGAAACCAGCCGCAGCAAGTGACTGCACGAAGAATTTTCGAGTGCGGTTCATCTAATCGCGCCCCCTCGCGCATAGTCCTTAACGGAAGGATGCCACGCGAAGAAGCCTCCGCAAAGCGATTTGGCTGTGCAGTCGGTGCAGTCAGACGGCCAAGCCTGCTTCCAATCTGAGATAGAGTTGTGAAGAAACGCTTTCAGCTCCGGCCCCACTGTACAATAAGGCATATTGAAAAGGGCTGTATCAACGCCGCGAGCGCATGCCTGCGCTACTGCAGCCTCCAGTGGTCCAGGGTTTGCCGAGTGATCTATAAAAAGCGCGTCCCATCGATTGCGGGCAAACCCTATTCGTTCAAGCTGCATAATCGCCCAGTGCGAAACGAATGGCACACGATCGCTTATCATCAGGGCCAGGTCTGGCAACTTCTGATAGTTCGACTGCATTATAACTGTTCTCAGCTCGATGGCCTGGCCCGCGCGAGCCAAGATGGACAGACTTTGCAGGAGGCGGTCAAACGCGCCCTCCTTAACGACGATATCATCGTGCAGGGCGGGGTGTGAACTATAGAGAGGTATGCCCCAGAGAACACGCTCGAAGGCTGGGTGAGCAAGCCGGCCAATATCGTCTGGCGTGAAATGCTGAGCGTTCGAAAGGATATGAAAACTGAGATCAGGCCGCTTGGAACTGACACGCTCCACGAGTTCGAACAGTTGTTGCTTATAGAGCAACGGCTCGCCTCCGGAAAATCCAATCTGAGCGCCTAAATCAGCCAGCAGACAAGCTTCCTCCAGATACGGAAACATATCGACATGCGTCTTGCGCGGGGGTTGTGAACACATTTGGCATAATTGGTCACAACGTTCAGTCACTAGCAGCGTATTGTGCTTGGCGCCGCTTCTCAGCCACCTGTTCACCGTCTCGTTGACCGGGTTGGCGAACACGACATCTCCGACCAAAGACTGGTCTGTTGCACACTCCACCGAGAAAGTACGACCTTGGTATTGGAAATAGATTGATCCATCGAGCTCCCCGGCGATGGTCGCTCCGCCCAACACACTGTCATCGCCGAGCCTAACAACAAACGGTTCGTTCTGAGTGGGTTCAAACTCTGCCTTCAACGTCAATGGTATCATACGTAGCGCCTCCCCAGATCTACGCTGGCGGGCAAACTCAACCACTTTGAAAGTGATCCCCGAACGGCGCTGTCCGGAGAATTCAACAGCTTCATAGCCAAATCAAAGAGGTGGAGATGGCGTTGACAAAATGTGGTTGAGGGCTTCGGCGCTCCGACAAAACCATGTCTGGCAATATCATCTATCGGATCAATTCCGCATGCAGCCTGGTATGGACATCGCGAACACCACGGATCGAACGCGTTGAAAGCGTTGCTCTGCAGAGAACGACGCCGCTCATCATCGATGCCGCTGTTCACATGGCCCACTGACAAATCAATTAGTCCGGAACGCGCCAGCATACGGGCTTCGTCCGTCGGATAAATCTGACCGTTAAAGTCTATGACCTGATGATCATACGCCAGCCAGTTCGGCGAACGCAGATCTGCATGACTATTTTCACCGGGCCGCAACAATCGCTTCAACAAATGCGACAAGTAGAATTCTTCCCAAGGTTCGTCCTTGGCATCCTGGTTGCGGTTGATGATTTCCTCAATCACCCTCTCATAAAAAGCAGCCCACCGCGGATCATATGCCACCGATGTTGGGTGTCGCTTGCGCGCAAAACCATGATAGGTCACCGGCCGCAGATAGATGGACCTCAATCCGAACTCATCAAATGCATCTAACAGTTCATTTGGGGAAGGCAGAGCATCGACATCGAGCGTAGGTAGCGCGTGCACGCGTCCCGGTGCCAATCGACAAGCCTCGCGAAGATTTCTGAGGAAGGCATTCGTGATCAGTTCCGTTTCAGTGCGTTGCTTTTGGTGCAGCCAGATTGGTCCGTCCAAAGACGTGCTGATCGAGACATCTTCCTGCTCGATGAAGGCCCGCAAGTCATTGTCCAAGTTGGACAGGTTTGTGCAAATGACAAATCTCGGCTTCTCAAAACGTTGTCTTGCAAACTGCGCGACCCGTTCGATCAGGTCCATTCGAAGTGACGGCTCGCCACCTTGGAATTCGATTTGAATTGTCTTGCCGCCGTTCTTATCCAGGTAATCGATTGCAGATGCCAGAGTTGTCTCATCCCAATCATAGCCACTGGCGTTCTTCGCCGCGCGCGAAACCTGGCAATAGGCGCACGACAAGTCACACCGCAGTGTGGGCACCAGAATGACATAGGAAAGCTCGGCTGGCGGCTCCATACGCCGTGCAAGCGTGTGCAGGAACGCAGTTTCATTGACGTCTTCGCAGTCAATTACCATTCCGCGACTTTTCAGATAATCTTTGTCTCTTTCAGAAAGACGACCCTCAACCAGTCGAATTGCAAGATCAGGATCGCCTGTAAAAAAGCGCCCAGCTTCGTCAGCGAAAAGCAGAGTGTCTGAATCCAACCTGCGGAACCGAAGGGGAAGCACCTCACTCATTTCAATAGCCGGGCGTATAGATCAGCGCGCAGAGCCGCTATTTGAGAGGCATGCCGACATTGCAAAAACTGATCATGGATCAGCTGACTGATCGATGCGGTATCATCGCCTTCTGGCAGTATCACCAGCAGGTCGGCACCGACTAAACTGATCTCGGCGCCTGGTCTTAATACGCCGACGCGATGGATGACCTCATCAGCAACCTCGCAGTCCATTTTTGATAGTGCAATTTTCAACATCTGGTTAGATTGCATGCGTCCGCCTGGAGTCGCAAGCAGGATATTGTCTCCTTCATCAATGGTTTGTGGGGAGGGAAAAAATCACTTCTCTGTCCGTCCGCCAGTTCAAAAAGAAGATCCGGCAAACTCTACGAGCATCCCGGTGTCTCCTATACCTTTCATTGCACTTTCAAGCCACCATGAATGGTCCAGCTTGATAGCGTAATTATTATGACTCCAACAAAATTCCTTCTCGGCCAGTTTTTGCTGACACTTTTCCTGATTACCTGCTCGGTGTGGGTTGCGACGCAGTGGGTGGCGGGGGTTCTGGACTACCAGCCGCGCTTGGGGGCTCCGTGGTTTGAGGTGGGTAGGCAGCCTGTCTACAAGCCGTGGCGCCTGTTCCAGTGGTGGTATGCCTATGATGCCTATGCGCCGAACGTGTTTGCACGGGCGGGTGTGATTGCTTCTCTTGGTGGGATTGCCGGGATCGTGATGGCGGTCATTGCATCCTTGTGGCGGGCGCGGCGGGAGAAGAATGCGACAACTTACGGGTCGGCGCGGTGGTCCTCGGCGCGCGATGTTGACAAGGCGGGCTTGTTTGGCGTGACAGGCATTGTACTGGGGCGGTTCAGGGGACGCTACCTCCGGCATGCGGGCGCAGAACACGTCATGGCTTTTGCGCCGACGAGGTCCGGCAAGGGTGTGGGGCTGGTGGTCCCTACCCTCCTTTCTTGGACCGGCAATGCAATCATTCATGACATCAAGGGGGAGAACTGGTCCCTGACCTCCAAATGGCGGGCCTGCTTTTCGCGCTGCATCCGGTTTGATCCAACCGATCTTGCCAGCTCGCGGTTCAATCCCCTGCTGGAAGTACGGCTTGGCGCGCATGAGGTGCGCGATGCACAGAATGTGGCTGATATCCTGGTCGACCCTGAAGGTTCGCTGGAGCGGCGTAATCACTGGGACAAGACGGCGCATTCGCTTCTCGTGGGAGCGATCCTGCATGTTCTCTATTGCGAGGATGACAAGTCGCTCGCAGGCGTGGCGACTCTGCTGTCGGACCCGGCGCGGCCGATCGATGAGACACTGGAGCGGATGCTGGAGGCGAACCATCTGGGATCGCGGGACCGGCCGTTGACCCACCCTGTCGTCGCTGAAGCGGCGCGGGAATTGTTGAACAAGGCGGAGAACGAGAAATCATCCGTCGTCTCGACGGCAATTTCCTTTTTGGGTCTTTATCGGGATCCAGTGGTCCAGCGAGCCACATCCGGTTCGGATTGGCGGATCGACGATCTGATCCGGGGTGTGCGTCCGGCATCCCTATATCTGGTGGTCCCACCGTCTGACCTTTCCCGGACGAAGCCGCTGATCCGGCTGATCCTCAACCAGATCGCGCGTCGGCTGTGCGAGGAGTTGCCAAATGGACAAGAGACCCGCCAGACCCTGTTGATGCTGGATGAGTTTCCCGCGCTTGGCCGGCTTGATTTCTTTGAGACATCACTGGCCTTCATGGCGGGATATGGTGTACGAGCCTTCCTGATTGCGCAGTCACTCAATCAGGTCGAAAAGGCCTACGGCCAGAACAATTCCATCCTCGACAATTGTCATGTCCGGGTCGCCTTTGCGACCAATGACGAGCGCACAGCGAAACGGATATCGGACATGATTGGTACGACCACCGAGCAGCGGAGCCAGAAGAACTATACCGGCCACAGGCTCGCGCCCTGGCTCAGCCATGTCATGGTCTCTCAGCAGGAAACCCAGCGCCAGCTTATGACGCCAGGCGAAGTCATGCAGATGCCAGCAGATGAAGCACTGATCTTCCTGGCCAGCCATCCGCCGATCAAGGCGAAGAAGCTCCGCTATTTCGAGGATCGCAACTTCACTGAGCGTGCGGGCGCCCTGGAGGTGCCGGCTGCGAGCGGTCATCGGCCTCCACATGCAGGCTATCATGCATCGGGGCCATCGCCCGTTGGAGGCGATAATGGAGGCCTTGCCCGCTTGGTCGGGCCTGACATCTCAGATGATGAAGAGGCAGAACACGAGATAGAAGAGCCTGAGCAAGCGCCGCGAGACCGTAGCAACATTCAGGACCAGATCGCGCGCTACTATCTCCAATTCCACGAACAAAGCGGCCGGGAACGTTGAAAATGTCTAGTAATCCTCGCCTGCATGTCCGGGTCTCCGAGACTAATCTGCGCAAGCTGCGGCGTATTTCCGGCGATCATGGCGTTCATATGGGCGCGCTGGTCGATGAGGCCCTCACCCTTTTCTTCACGCCCCCGGAGGACCGGCCTGACGCCGCAATAATTCAGCGGCTGGAACGGGTTGAAGACCAGTTGGAGAAACTCGAAACCGGAGCTGCGTTCCAGACCGACTTGCTGATCGAATACATATTCGAATGGCTATGTCAGCGTCCCGGCAAGAACCCGTTCGAAACGCCAGCCGACGCTGCGAAGGCTCGCTTGGCACTGGAGGACTTGACCAAGCGTGTTGTTGAGCGAGCGAACCCGCATATCTGGCACTAGGCTTTAGATTTAGCGGCGATCTCGAAAAGCGACTCTCCCATACCTCTGATTGAGCAATCGGAGGTGGAACATGCGCAAACGCTTATGGCAGATAGATACGGTAATGGTGGACCTCGAAGACCGGGATGCAACAGTTTCAATGATCCATCAGAAGTCCCTGAGCGAAGTCACAGTTAAATTCAGGCTCTCACCGAAGCAGCTGGAAGATGCGGCCTTGCCGCTTCGGAGGCGAATTGAATTCCTGGCCGCCGATCTTGTGCTTGATCTGGGGTCTTTCCTGGATTCCCCGCCAGACTAGCCCTTCGGCATGACGGCGAGGGCTACGACACCGCCAACGACCAAGCAAATGATCACCCAGAACCATATTGGCGGTCGTGATGGTACATAGTCGCCGCTTTTGTCATTGTCCCAACCGCCCATTACTTGGCCTCCTTATTGGCTATATGTTGCCAGTTCGCGTCAGGGTTTCATAGCGCGAAGTGAGTTGCGGCCACATCATAGCGCGGAACTTCGTCTTGCCGCAGACGCAACCTCGTCTACTCTGGCGTTATGACGAATCGATTTGGTCTGCTGACTTACGGATTGCTAGCGGCGTTCGTGGCCTCTTGTTCAGGGCAAATCGAAGCCGAAACCCCGCAGTCAGCCCGCGAGACAATAGCGGGTGTCGCCTCAGTCGTGGATGGCGATACGATCGAAATCCATGGCGAGAGGATCAGGCTGTCTGGCTATGATACACCCGAGCGCGGCGCGCGGTGTGGTAATATCAATGTGTACCAGAAGGCGGCGCTTGAGCTGTCGGACTTCATTGGCACGCGTACTGTCACGTGCACCGTCACCGACACAGATCGCTGGAAGCGCATGGTTGCGACCTGTTCGGTCGGCGGAACGGATCTTGGCGACTATATCGTGCGTCAGGGCTGGGGCCGGGACTGGCCGCAATACAGTAAGGGCCGGTATTCGGATGAAGAAGCTTCGGCACTTGCTGCCCAGGCCGGCATTTGGGGCCTGGCCTGTCCGGCCGACCTCTGGGGAGACCGGACTTACAACTGAGCCAGTTCGTTTTGACTGCCGAGCGCTGACCTGAACCGGTCGGCCACGTCTTCGGTGCGGAACATGTAGCTGGCCGTGTGCTCGCCTTTTGCAAAATGGCTGTGTGAGCGCCAGTCAGGACCAATATTCGTATCGAGCCAGGCGGCGATGACGTCGAGACGTTTACCAAGGCCCAAGGGCGGGATGGGGAATTCGACATGGTGCGGGAATTCGCGCGCATCCTTCTCGGCCATGAGGACTGATTTATAGCGGCCCATGAACTTCTCCTTTTAGTTCGCTCTTTGTTCTTTTCCGGTATTAAGCAGTAGATCAATCGCGCGACCGACATTTGCTGTGAATTCATCCGTGCCTCTCCCGACAAATCCTTTGCGCACCCCCTGCTTCCTCCTGACCCATCTGGGGTTCTGATCGTTCTGATGTGACCTTGCCTCATCACTGATGAGGACATCCCGCGCCATGACTTCCCTGGCCCAACCTTCCGAAACAGACACGCGCCGCTCAGCCATGCTCCGGACAGCCTTTGACGGGCCGGTGGGAGCGGCCTTGGCGGCGCCGGATACAATCGAAATCCTCGCAAACCCCGACGGTTCGGTCTGGGTAGAAAAGGCGGGTCTAGGATTGCTGCGGGCAGAGGAGACACTCGGCCAGGCCGAACGCGAACGGATCATCCGACTGGTCGCGTCATCTGTTGGCGAAGCCTGCGACCGGGACTCGCCGATTGTGTCAGCCGAATTGCCGGGCTCAGGCGAACGGTTCGAAGGCATATTGCCGCCGATTGCCGAAGCGCCCTGCTTTGCGATCCGCAAACCGGCGGGACGTCCGATTGCGCTCGATACCTATGTCGAGACGGGCGCGCTGACGCCCGCGCTCTGCGCCGGACTGCGACAGGCGCTAGAAGACCGGCTAAACATTGTTGTCGCGGGCGGAACCTCGTCGGGCAAGACGACCCTCACCAATGCGCTCCTGTCTGAGCCCGCACTGGCAAACGACCGGATTGTCATCTTGGAAGACACCCGCGAACTTCGTTGCACAGCCGATGATGTCACACAGCTTCGCACGCATCGCTGCGGCATCACCTTGCGCGACCTTGTCCGCTCGACCATGCGGCTGAGGCCCGACCGGATCATTGTCGGAGAGGTTCGCGGCGGCGAAGCACTCGATCTCCTCAAGGCCTGGAATACCGGCCACCCGGGCGGGATCACCACGCTTCATGCGAACTCTGCGCTAGGCGGGCTCACCCGGCTTGAACAGCTGGTCGAAGAAGCAACCAGCGCCCTGCCTTACGCCCTGATCGGCGAGGCGGTTGACGTAATCGTGTTCATGTCCCGCGCCAGTGGGTCAAGACGGGTCGAACAGGCGCTTCGTATCACAGGTTTTGACGGCACGGGCTACCGCACTGAGCCGCTCGCCGCCCCATTCATCAGCATCGTCAATTGAGGAGAGACTTTATGCACAATCATCAGATCAAGGCGCTCAATCGCAGCGTTCAGGCAGCAGCGCTAATTGCATCGGTCGGCCTGCTCGCCCTTCCGGCGCATGCCGCAGGCACCGGCATGCCCTGGGAAGGTCCACTCGACCAGATCCTGCAATCAATCGAAGGCCCGGTGGCCCGGATCGTTTCGGTGATCATCATCACGCTGACCGGGTTGACGCTGGCCTTCGGGGAAACGTCAGGCGGGTTCCGCAAGCTGATCCAGATCGTGTTCGGCCTCTCGATCGCCTTTGCGGCGACAAGCTTCTTCCTGACCTTCTTCTCGTTCGGCGGCGGCGCGGTGCTCTGATGCTCGACGGGTATGAGATCCCCCTCCACCGCTCGCTCGCCGAACCCATCCTGATGGCCGGCGCGCCGCGCTCGGCCGCCATCGCCATCGGGACGCTGTCAGCCGCTTTGGCCCTCGGTCTCCGGCTCTGGATTCCCGGCCTCGTGGTCTGGGTGGCGGGACACTCGCTTGCCGTCCTCATGGCCCGCTCTGACCCCGATTTCCTGACTGTGGCGATCCGCTCGGCCCGTCACAAGGAGCATCTCTCATGCTGAACCTTTCTGAATATGCAGGCCACCCTACGCGCCTTGCTGACTATCTCCCCTGGGCGTGCCTCGTCGCGCCGGGCGTCGTCCTCAACAAGGACGGCGCCTTCCAGACAAGCTTCCGCTATCGCGGTCCCGACCTTGAAAGCTCGACGGAAGCCGAACTCGTTGCGGTGACGGCGCGGGTCAACAATGTGCTCCGCCGGTTCGGCTCGGGCTGGGCGCTGTTCTTCGAAGCGGACCGGCAGGAGGCCGAGTGTTCACCCGAAAGTGCGTTTGGCAACGCGGCAGCCTGGCTGATCGAACAGGAGCGGCGCGCATCTGCGGAAGAGACCGGGGCAAGGTTCGAAAGCACCTACTACCTCACCTTGCTTTGGTTGCCGCCCGCCGACGCGACTGGACGCGCCGAGAAGGCGCTGATTGAGCGTCCTGAAAAGCGCGACGGTCATGACTGGCGCCAACGGCTCGACCATTTCCAGACACGCGCGGCGCAGACACTGGACCTCTTGTCGACAGCCTTGGACGAAATCCAGCCGCTCAGTGATGAAGAGACGCTGACTTACCTGCATGCCTGCATCTCTTCGAAACGCCATCCCGTTGCCGTGCCAGAGCTGCCGGTCTTTCTGGATGCCGTCCTTGCCGACGAATCTTTCGATGGCGGGCTTGAACCGCGCATAGGCAACGTTCATCTCGCGACGCTGACGCTGCTCGGCTTTCCCGCAACGACGCTGCCGGGCATGTTGGATGAGCTCAATCGCCTGGGCTTCCCCTATCGTTGGGCAACCCGCTTTATCGCCATGGACAAGGCCGAGGCGGAGAAGCTGCTCGCCAAGAAGCGGCGTCACTGGTTCGCCAAGCGCAAATCCGTCGGCGCCGTGCTGCGTGAGACGCTGTTCAATGAGCAGGCCGCCCTGCTCGACAATGACGCCGACAACAAAGCCGCCGATGCCGATGCGGCACTTCAGGAGCTTGGCTCCGACCTCGTTTCCTATGGCTATCTCACGACCACGCTGACCTTGATGGGCGAGACGCGTGAAGAGGTCGAAGCGCGCACTCGCGCGGTCGAGCGCGTGATTAATGGACGCGGGTTCACCACGATCAGGGAAACCCTCAACGCAGTTGAAGCCTGGCTCGGCTCTCTGCCCGGCCATGTCTACGCCAATGTCCGACAGCCTATCCTGCATACGCTGAACCTTGCCCATCTCACCCCGATCTCCTCGGTCTGGGCAGGCGATCCATGGAACAGCCATCTTGGTGACCGCGCCCTCATTGAGGCGCAGACCGAGGGCACGACGCCCTTCCGGCTGAACCTGCATGTCGGGGATGTCGGACACACGCTGATCATCGGGCCGACCGGATCCGGCAAATCGGTGCTCTTGTCGCTCCTGGCATCGCAATGGCAACGCTACGAGGACGCGCAGGTCTTCGTCTTCGACAAGGGCCGGTCCGCGCGGGCCATCACGCTGGCCATGGATGGCGCATGGCTGCCGCTTGCCGGTGAGGAACGCCCCAGCCTGCAACCGCTCGCAGACATCGACACCGATCGCGGCGCGAGTTTCGCGGCTGACTGGCTGCTGGGACTGATCGAAGCTGAAACCGTCTCGGTGACACCGGACCTCAAATCCACGCTTTGGGAAGCGCTGAAATCTCTGTCTTCGGCCCCACGCGCCGAACGCACCCTGACGGGACTCTGCCTCATCCTGCAATCGGACACGCTGAAAGCGGCCCTCCATCCCTACACGCTGGAAGGCGCATACGGGCATCTGCTCGATAGCGACAATGAAGCCCTCCATCTCTCATCGGTCGCCTGTTTCGAAATGGACGAGCTGATGCAGACCCCATCTGCAGTCGCGCCGGTGATCACTTATCTCTTCCACCGGCTGGAAGACAGGTTTGATGGCAAGCCCACCCTGCTCATTCTCGATGAGGCCTGGCTGTTTCTCGATCATCCGGTATTTGCCGCTCGCCTGCGCGACTGGTTGAAAACGCTGCGCAAGAAGAATGTCGCGGTCGTGTTTGCGACCCAGTCGCTTGCTGACATTGAAGGGGCATCCATTGCACCCGCCTTGATCGAGTCCTGCCCGACGCGGATATTCCTGCCGAATGAGCGTGCGCTCGAGCCGACATCGCAATCGGTCTATCGCCGGTTTGGGCTTAATAACCGCCAGATCGACATCATCGCGAAGTCCGTACCGAAGCGCGACTATTACTATACCTCGCCGCTTGGCTGCCGTTTGCTCGAGCTTGGCCTTGGTGAAGTCGCGCTCACTTTTTGCGGTGCAGCCTCACCGACCGACCAGAAACAGATGGACGGGCTTCTTGAAGCTGGCGCTGGCAAGGGCTTCGCCCAGAGCTGGCTGAAGCTGAAACAGCTCGGCTGGGCCGCTGACCTGCTGGGCGACTGGCCGCAGGCCGCCAACCCAACCCCCGCCCAGATCGCTGCCGAATAGGAGTCCCGATCATGAAACACCTGTCCCTGTCTGTTGCTGTGTCTGCCTTTGTCTGCGCAGCGCCTTTGTCGGTCTGTCTCGCGCCGCCAGCTGCCGCGCAGCTCACGGTCTATGACCCAGCCAATCATGCCCAGAACATCCTGCAGGCCGTGCGAGCCCTCCAGGAAATCGACAACCAGGTCCGCCAGCTCACACACGAGATCGACATGATCGAGAAGATGGCACGCGATCTCGAAACCCTGCCTGTCGAAGTCGCCCGCGCCATCATCGCCGACCGCATCCGCCGCATCGGGGAACTCATGCGCGACGCCGAAGGCATCGGATACGGCGTCGAGGAGGTCGAGGAGGAGTATGAGGACCTCTATCCTGAGACCTATGGCGACACACCGCCTCAGTCCGATGTACTTGTAGAGGATGCGCGCGCCCGCTGGCGTCAGTCGCGTAGCGCGCACAAGCACACCCTCCTCATGGTCGCCGAGACCGTGCGAAACAATGCCGAGGATTCTGAGGCGCTAACCGGCTTGGTGGATGAGAGCCAAACCGCGATCGGCAATCTCCAGGCCCTGCAGGCCGGCAACCAGATCGGTGCGCTCTCGGCCGAACAGCTGATCCAGATGGAAGCTCTGATGGCCGCCCATTACCGCGCCATCGCTTTCGACCGCGCGCGCGAGCTTGAAGAGGCCGAACGCGGCCGTGCCCGTCTTAAATCCTTCCTCGGAGACTGACCCGCCATGGAAGAGATGGGCGTCATCGACCGGTTCCTCGAAACCTTCATTGCCTATATCGATTCAGGCTTTGGCTTGCTTGCCGGCGATGTGGCTTACCTGACAACAACGCTGATCGTGATCGACATCACGCTGGCCGGTCTCTTCTGGGCCCTGTCGCAGAATGCCGATGTGATGTCAGGGCTGCTGAAGAAGGTGCTCTATGTAGGTTTCTTCGCCTTCGTTATCGGCAACTTCACCCTGCTCGCCAACATCGTGTTCGAGAGCTTTGCGAGCCTCGGTGTGAAGGCGGGCTCCAGCACGCTGACGGCAGGCGACCTTATGCGACCGGGCTATATTGCCGGGGTCGGGTTCGAGGCGGCAGAACCCTTGCTGGCCGAAATCGGCGACATGCTTGGTCCAATCAGCTTCTTTCACAATTTTATCCTGATCGCTGTCATGTTCCTGGCCTGGGCGATCATCCTCGTCGCCTTCTTCGTGCTCGCGGTTCAGCTCTTCGTGGCGATCCTGGAATTCAAGCTAACGACGCTGGCCGGGTTCGTTCTGATCCCGTTCGCGCTCTGGAACAAGACCAGCTTTCTGGCCGAACGTGTGCTGGGCAATGTTGTCACCTCTGGCATCAAGCTCATGGTCCTCGCGGTCGTCATCGGCATCGGCTCGACCCTCTTTACCTCCATCACCGATGCTTTCACCGGCCCAGGCGATGTCACCCTTGCGCAAGTCATGGGGACCGTTCTGGCGGCCATCGTCTTTCTGTGGATGGGTGTGTTCGCGCCCGGTATTGCGTCTGGCCTTGTCACTGGGGCACCGCAGCTTGGCGCCGGTTCTGTCGTCGGCACAACAGCCGCCGTGGGTGCGGGCGCGATCCTCACAGGCACAGGTACAGTTGCTGCTGGACGCGCCGCAATTAGCGGGACATCGGCTGCGATCAAGGCCGGGGCCTCAATGTCGGGCGCGGCTCGCACCTCCTACGACTTTGGACGGCTTGGTTCCGGCGCTACCGGTTGGCGCGCGCATCTCGCTGGAGCCACAGGTATGGCGCAGGCTGGCTCAGACGCTGTGCGGCGCATGGCCGGACGACCCTTACAGGGCGCCCAAAATGCCTACAGGCGCGGCAGTGAAGCCGCCTTTGCGGCGACCGGCGGGAGTACATCATCTGCTGGCATCAGCGATGCCGGAACCAGCGGTTCAAGCCCGGCCTGGGCACGGCGCCTGCGCACAGAACAACGCCTGCAGCATGCCGGGGCGATCACGGTGCACGCCCTGAAAGATGGAGACCGCGGCATGGCTGGCGAAAATCCGAAACTTCAAAGAGACGAGGACTGATCCCATGTTCAGGCGAGCTTCCACTCATTACGGGCAAAGCCCACATCCCGAAACGCCTTACCAGAAAGCCGGCCAGGTCTGGGATGACCGGATCGGATCGGCCCGCGTGCAGGCCAGGAACTGGCGGCTAATGGCACTCGGGTTGCTGGTCCTTCTGACAGCCTCTTCAGCCGCCCTTGTCTGGCGCAGCCTGCAATCCACAGTGACGCCTTATGTGGTCGAAGTGGACGACACAGGCTCTGTGAAAGCCGTCGGCCCTGCCCTCGCCAATTACGACCCGACCGATGCGCAGGTCGCCCATCACTTGGCAAACTTCATCTCCGATGTCCGCAGCCTTTCCATCGATCCTGTCATCGTCCGGCAGAACTGGCTCGCGGCATATGATTATGTGACCGACAAGGCCGCCATCACGCTCAGCGATTATGCGCGCGACAATGACCCCTTCGCCGAAATCGGCCGCCGCTCGCGCAGTGTCGATGTCGTGAGTGTCGTACGCGTCTCGGACGAGTCCTTCCAGGCCCGCTGGCTGGAGAAAACCTACGAGAATGGCGCGCTGACCGGCGTTAAACGATTCACCGGCCTCTTCACTCTCATCCATTCCCCGCCGCGTGATGCCGGGGCGCTACGCGCCAATCCCCTCGGCCTTTACATCCATAGCCTCAACTGGGGCGAAGACCTTATCACAGGAGACAATCAATGATCCGTACAATGAGCCTTGTATCCGCCCTCGCCATCACCACGGCTTGCGCGAGCGTTCCACCAGAGCCCGTCCTCGAAGACGCAGCCTTTATCGAAGCCGCACTCGTCGAGGAAACACCGGAGCGCGCGGTCGAGATTGTCGAGACGCCGACGGTGCTGCCGCTCCCCGGCCAGATGAAACCCGTCGAAGGCACGAAGCGGACGGTGACGCGTGTCTACACCTCGCCGACCGAGACGATCCGCAAGGGTACGACCGAGGCCCGGATTGAGCCCTCGGTTGATGGCTATTTGAATGCGATCCAAGTCTATCCGTACACTGAAGGTGCGCTCTACCGACTCTACGCAGCGCCGGGCCAGGTTTCCGACATTGCGCTGCAACCGGGCGAGACGCTGGTATCCGTCTCGGCGGGCGATACCGTCCGCTGGATTGTCGGGGATACGTCATCGGGCTCAGGCGCAACCGCGCGCGCCCATGTGCTGGTCAAACCGATCGGCGCGGGCCTTTCGACAAATCTCATGATCGCAACCGACCGGCGGACCTATCACCTGGAACTGGAAAGCGCCGACGGCACATATATGGCGGCGCTGTCCTGGCGCTACCCGGCCGATGAGCTCTCGCAGCTCGTATCGCGCAACAGTGCCGCGCTGGCGCGGGAAGAAACATCCATTGCGCCGGGCGTCGCAACGGACCGGCTCGACTTTGATTACCTGATCGATGGCGATCGGCCCGACTGGCGGCCCGTGCGGGTCTTCGATGATGGCCGTCAGGTCTTCATCCAGATGCCGGATGGGCTGTCGACCATGGATGCGCCGCCGCTCTTTGTGCTTGGACCATCGGGCGATGCCGAATTGGTCAATTACCGCCTCAAGGGCAACTACTACATTGTCGATCATCTATTCCGGGCCGCCGAACTACGGCTCGGCGAGAAATCCCAGACCGTCGTACGGATCCGCAAACGCGAACCGCGTTCCGGTTTGGCCAGCCTGTTCGGGAGCAAGGGATGAGCGAGCCAGCCCCTTTCCCGAAGCAGGCGGATGCGCTGAACTTACGGGCACGCCCCCGCCCCGTCACACGGATAAACCGGAAAGTTCTGATGATTGGCGCTGGGCTTGGCGTGCTGGGTCTCTTTGCTGCCGCCTCGATTGCGCTCGATCCGCCGAAAGCTGTCGATCCGGCAGACCGCCAGGAACTCTACAATACGGCGACCAAGCGCGCGCCGGATGGGCTGGCAGACCTTCCCTCGTCCTATGCGACCTGGACGCCGTCGCCCGGAACGCCAAAGCTTGGCGCACCCATGGCCGGCGACCTCGGCGGGACAGTGGTTTCGGAGGAACGCGAATGGGGGCTCGATCCGGAGTGGGATGTCGCCCCCACGGAAGATTTTCGGCCCTCGCCTGAAGATGAAGCCCTGCGCGCTGAACGCCTTGTCGCGGCCAAGCTTGACGACGCGGCAGGAAAATCCTCCGTGTTCTTTGACATAGGCGCGGGCACGAGCATCGAGCCCGCGTCCCTGCCGTCTACCGGACTTCCAGTCTCGCTTGGCTCTGAACTGCTGGCGCTCGCGGGCCAGGGCGCGGGCGGCTTGCCGATAGGTGTCGGCAGCGATGAGAACCTTCAAGCCCGCAAGATTGCGTTCGCCGACGAGGAGCGAGATGGCGCGATCTACAACCGGCATGATCTCGAGACGCCTCTCTCGCCGTATCAGGTCATGGCCGGCACACTCATCCCGGCCTCGCTGGTCACAGGGCTAAACTCCGACTTGCCAGGCACCGTGGTCGGCCAGGTCACCCAGCCGGTCTATGACACGGTGAGTGGGCGATATTTGCTGATCCCGCAGGGGGCTCGGCTCATCGGCCGTTACCAGTCGGAAGTCTCGTTCGGTCAGCAACGTGCGCTACTGGTCTGGGACAGGATCATCTTCCCGGATGGCAGTTCTGTTCAGATTTCGGAACCCGCGGCCGACAAGCAGGGCTTTGCGGGTCTCTCCGACCGAACCGATCATCATTGGAGCCGCATGTTCGCTGCAGCGGGTCTTGCGACCCTTTTGGGTATCGGGTCGGAGCTTGGCTCGGATGATGACGACATTGAGCGGGCCATCCGGCGCGGGTTCGGGGACAGTGTCTCCGAAGCCGGCTCGCGCGTAGTTGATCGCAATCTCGGTATCCAGCCGACGCTACGCATCCGGCCCGGTTGGCCGGTCCGTGTAATCGTCACGCGCGACCTTGTCCTGAAACCCTATTCTGACGGAGGACGCTAATGGTGCTTCGTATCGCCCAGCTACCAGACCGCACACCGGTCAAACTCACGCTCTCTGTCGACCCCGATCTTGCTTTGGCCCTCGAGGATTACGCGGCGATCTATGCCGACACCTATGGGGCTGAAGAGAAACCCGAGACCCTGGTTCCCGCCATGCTGGAAATGTTTCTCGCAGGCGATGCCGGGTTCAAGCGGGCCCGCAAGGCCCTTCATGCCAAAGCCAGCAAAGGAGCTTGATATGGCAACCATCGGAACCTTCAGCCAGAAGGAAGGCAAGTGGACCGGCACGATCCGGACCATGATAATCAATGTGAAAGCGCAGATGGTGCCTGTCGCTGAGCCGGTCGAGGACGGCCCGGCCTTTCGCATCTTTGCAGGCGGCGCAGAACTCGGCGCCGCCTGGCGCGAGGAGAGCAAGGATGGCGAGACGCCTTACCTTGCCGTGAAGCTCGACGATCCGGGCTTCGACAAGCCGATCCGGGCCGCCTTCTTCGAAAAGGAAGAGGATGGCAGCGGCGTGCTGGTCTGGAACCGGCAAAAGCTGAACTGAGCCCTTGAAGGACGGCATGAAACCCGCGGACACTGGCGATATCGAGGACGCCCTCGATATCGCTGCGCGGATCATTGACCGCTTTGGATACCGCTATTGGCCAATCTTTGAGCGCTTGGAGGCAGAGCTCGAAAACCGCACCAGTCGCGAAATGCGGATTCAGGCCAGGCTAAACCCGGCCATGACGGAAACCAACCAATCCGGGCAGCCATCTCGCTATCAATAAGGACCTATATCGGTACTTTCAGCGCTTTTCATTTAGCATTTGACGGAACGCCCGATGACGCACCGGCTTCATGCCGCATCGACAATGGGTTACCCGCCATGCAAACCAAAGATTGGAAATTATTCTGGCGAGCCGCCCTGTTAACGCCATGGAGATGGGGACCCGTCAATCTTGGGCAAAATCGATTCGCACCATCAAACTCAGCCGTTTGGGCAGCACTGCAATGCACAAAGACCATCACATCCGGAATGCGCTCCATTCGAAGAAGCTGAGCCACCTCAAGCAATGCCGTGATACCCTTGTCATCGATGAACTCGGCTTATCCCATGCACGAAGCCGTATCGATATAGCCGTCTTGAATGGCACGCTTCACGGCTACGAAATAAAGAGCGAAGCCGACAATCTGGACCGATTTGAATTGCAATTGCAGACATATAGTCAAGCGCTAGGCCGCCTCACATTCGTTTGCGCGACAAAGCATGTGCAAACCGTGCTCGATCATGCACCCAACTGGTGTGGCGTGATGGAAGCGCGACGCGGCGCACGCGGGGCAGTCCTTTTTTCGACACTCCGGCGCGCCAGCTCAAATCCGCACCTCGACAGAGAAGTTCTTGCTCGTTTGCTTTGGCGCGATGAAGCCGTAAAGCTGCTCCTAACAAAAGGGATACCAGCATCCGATTTACGCGGCCCTCGCCGGGAGCTTTATACCTTGATTTCAGATCTGTGCTCCAAGAACGAGATCTTGTCCGAAATCAAGATGGCCATGCGCCAGCGTGAAAACTGGCGAGATCGTCCAGTACGACTGTCATATGATGACTTATCCCCACATGTTTCCAGCGCGTGAGATTGCTGGTGCCCTCCGAGCGCGCCGCGCATTGGGTAATGTAGTGGTCTCCGAATGAGTATGAAGATCCTTTGAATTCAGAAAGCAGAACGATTGCATCGCAATGATCATACATTTTGACCCAGCCCCGTGATCCGGGCCATTCACTCGGAGAGTCTGTTCGCCTTTCTTTCTGTTGGTTGGTTTGAGGTCAAGGCCCGGCGAGCGGAGCCACCGCGACGCTCAAGCGAGCCGGGCCGGTGT
>Ga0310345_10001479_pt1 | contig 25991 bp, 25 predicted proteins | sample HC15DNA20500_MG_FD_204667 | JGI IMG/M metagenome (GOLD analysis project Ga0310345, IMG submission 204667) | Marine microbial communities from station ALOHA, North Pacific Subtropical Gyre - HC15-DNA-20-500_MG | ecosystem: Environmental > Aquatic > Marine > Oceanic | place: Pacific Ocean: North... | reverse complement strand
ACTTTTTGATTCCAAATATAATTTCCTTGATAAATAAGATGAATCAGATTTAATCTTAAAGTATTTAGATAAACTTTCAACTAAAGCTCCTGCAAATAATGTATCTTCTAGACTAAGAGATTCTTTTTGTCCTGAACATAATATTAAAATATCTGAATTTTTTTCCATCAAATATTTTGTTAGATATTTAAAATTCAAGAAACATCCAATTAACACTTTATTAAATTTTTTACATTTAATTATTGATTTGGTTCCATTACTAGTACACATTGCGATTTTTTTTCCAGCTAAGTTTTCATTCATTAATTTTGACGGTGAATTTCCAAAATCAAATCCTTCTACTTTTCTTCCCATCCTCTCAGCAATAGTTAAAAATCCTTTTTTTTTATATTTTTTACATTCTTTAAGATTATCAGTTGGTATTGCGTATTTAACTTTCTTATGAAAAAGAGTTAAAATAGTTGAAGAAGCACGTAATATGTCCACGACAACAACTATTTTATTTGTTATTTTTTCTTCATTTAAAAGTAATGGTGAAAGAATCACTTTAACATTTTTTTTCATTTAATCGATATTATTTATAGAAAGGTAATTTAATTATTACTGCCGAAGTATTTTTAGATCTTATTTGAATAATTATTTTTTCACCAACATTACTGTTTTTAAATTTCACGTATCCTAGACCAATTCCTTTAGACAATGAAGGGGATAGTGCACCACTAGTTACTATTCCAATTCTGTTCTCATTTTCATCCAATATTGTGTAACCCTTTCTAGGTATTCCTTTTTCCAATAACGCAAAACCAATCAATTTTTTTTCTATCCCTGAATTAAATTGTCTTAAAAGTCTTTCAGAGCCAATAAATTTCTTTTGAAACTTACATATCCAACTTAATCCTGCTTCAATTGGAGAAGTATTATCATCAATATCATTACCATAAAGACAATAACCCATTTCTAATCTTAATGTATCTCTAGCTGCCAAACCAATAGGTTTTAGATCAAAAGATTTTCCGTTTTCTATAATTTTATTCCAGATTATTACGGCGTATTTATTTTCAACGTAAAGTTCGTATCCGCCTGATCCTGTATATCCTGTTGCTGAAATTATTATGTTGGACACATCACCTAATTTATCAAATTGAAAACTATAATAAGGGATATCGTTCAAATCACATTTTGTCATTTTTTGTAATAGTGATTTGGATTGCGGCCCCTGGATGGCAAAAACTGAAATATTTTCAGATATATTCTCAACTATAGCATTAAATTTATTATTCTTATTTATCCAATTCCAATCTTTTTTTATGTTAGAAGCGTTTACTACTAACATATATTTATTTTGTTCCAATCTATAGACAAGAATATCATCGACTATTCCACCTTTTTTATTTGTTAAACATGAATACTGAACTTTTCCTATTTTAAGGTTGCTTATATTATTGCTAGAGATATATTGAATTAAATTAATAGCTTCATGTCCTTTAATGAGAAATTCTCCCATGTGAGATACATCAAATATTCCCACATTATTTCTTACTGCATTATGTTCTTCCATCATTGAAGAATACCATACAGGCATATTATATCCAGAAAAAGACATCATTTTTCCTCCAAGTGCTATATGACTTTTTTCATTTAATAGCTTCTTCATGTCCATAATTTGAGCAAATATAAATATTATTGAAAATAATGATTTACTTCATTTAATTATATTAAATGATTTTCTGTGATATTTTGTAATTCCATATTTTTTAATCGCTTCTCTATGTTTTTTTGTTGGATAACCAAAATTTATTTCCCACGAATACATTTTAATTTTTTTAGATTTTTTTATCATAAAATTGTCTCTGTAATTTTTAGCTATTATTGATGCTGCTGCAATACTTAGGTATTTATTATCTCCTTTTATGACGCATTTGTGGTCGATATTTTTATATGTCTTAAATTTATTACCATCTATTATTATAAAACTTGGTTTAATGCTTAATTTATCCAATGCTTTGTGCATAGCTAAAATTGAGGCATTCAAAATATTTAGTTTATCAATGGATTGATTACTTACTATACCTATTGACCAATCGATGGCATTTTTTTTTATCTCTACCTCTAGTGATTTTCTCTCATCCATTGAAATTTTTTTTGAATCTTTTATGTTTTCATTTGAATAATTTTTTGGAAAAATTACTGCGGCTGCAACTACTGGCCCTGCAAGACAACCTCTTCCAACTTCATCACATCCAACTTCATTTGATTTATTTTGAAAATAAGATTTTAACATTTTTTAGAAAAATAAAATTCAATAATGCAAGTTTTTTAAAATTTTGTCATCTAATTTATATAGTAACAATTGAATTTAACTTTATAGTATGAAAAAAATAATAATATTATCTCTTACTCTTATTTTATTTATCAATTATTTTTCTTCTTCTCAAGATAGAAGAAAATTAGAAAATGATAAGCTCAAAAGAACACAAATTAGAAATGAAAATCCTAGACTAGAATACATGAATCTATTGAGATTAAATGAAGATCAGAAAAAAGAATTTGAAATAGTTCAAAAAAAATATAATCACTTTTTTACTGATTCTAGGAAATCTTTGAAAAAGAGACATCTTGAATTGGAACTTGAAAAAATGAACGATAATTTAAATTTATCTAAAATAGATAATTTGATTGATGAAATTTCTAAAATTAAATCCGAAGAAAAAAAAATGACCTTTAGAAAAGATAATGAACTCAGATCTATTTTAGATGATCGTCAAGTGAGAATTTATGAAGGATTTAAAAAAAGAAGAAAGATGATAGCAAGGAGGAGCAAAGAAATGATTCAAAAAAGAAAATAATAATTATTAATTACCAAATAATTATTTAAAGCCTGCATATTGCAGGCTTTCTTATTTATATATATTTGCTTTCATTTATTTTATGACTTTCTATCAACATTTTAGAAAAAGTATGGCTTTAGCATTTCCTATAATGTTGAGTCAATTTGGACACATTCTTGTTGGTGTTGTAGATAGTTTGATGGTAGGCAGATTAGGTACTGAGGAACTTGCAGCTGTATCACTTTCTAGTTCCCTTTTTGCATTTGTTTTGTTATTTGGAATAGGACTTTCTTATGGAATAACACCTCTAATTTCATCAGCTAAAGCAGAAAATAAGAAGAAATCTATTGGTGCAATTATTAATAATGGATTATTCATAAATTTTTTGTTTGCTGTTTTACTTTGCATACTTCTTATTTTATTTAAATACTTTTTGTTAGAATTAGATCAAAATCCAGAGGTCTTACAAATAACATTTCCTTATTTAGATATCATTTCAATTTCTTTAATCCCTTTAATGATTTTCCAAACATTTAGACAATCTATAGAAGGACTTGGATTCACAAAACAAGCAATGATAATTTCTGTTGTAGCTAATATTTTAAACATAATATTAAATTATATTTTGATTTTTGGAGAATTGGGGTTCCCAAGATTAGAAGTTTTAGGAGCAGGATATGCTTCTTTAATTAGTAGAATTTTTATGGCATTCTGCATTATTATTTTATTTTTAAAAAATGTAAAATTTAGCATTTATATAGTTGAATTAAATTGGTTTTCTTTTAGAAAAAAAATTCTGACTAAAATTTTAGCCATTGGAATACCATCTGGATTTCAATTTGTTTTTGAAGTTGGGGCTTTTAGTGTTGCTACAGTTATGGTAGGATGGTTTGGAGCTGAAGCTCTTGCAGCACATCAAATTGCACTTAATTTGTCAAGTGTAACTTATATGATTGCGTCTGGGATATCTGCATCTTCTATGATTTCTTTAGGTTATTTCTTAGGCGAAAAAAACTTTATTGATTTAAAAAAATCGGGATTTGTTAACTTTTTTATAGTTATTATTATGATGACAATTTTTGGCATTATATTTATTTCGTTAAGAGAAGTATTACCTAAGTTATATATAGATAATGATAATGTTATTCCTTTAGCTTCAAGTTTATTAATAATTGCTGGTCTTTTTCAAATTCCTGACGGAATTCAATCAGTAGGACTAGGCGTATTAAGGGGTATTAGAGATACGAAAGTTCCTACTTTTGTTACATTAATTTCGTATTGGTTTATTGCCATTCCAATATCATATTTTCTTGGAGTTATAAAAAATTATGGACCGGTTGGGATCTGGTTAGGTTTGTTGATGGGATTAAGTTTGGCTGCAATTTTTCATTTGATTAGGTTTAATTATATTACAAAAAAATTTTTACAGTGAAATTATTACAACTTATTTATTCTGTGTATGCTTTATTAATGTTTACTTTAGTCTTTCTTTTATATAGTCCTTTTTTACTTTTAGGCATTTGGTTTAAAAAATTTACAATGACGGCCTTATGGTTTCATCATATTATTGCTAGATCTTTTTTCATTTCAATATTTATGCCATATAACATTCATTATCATGAAAAAATCGATTTAAAAAAACAATATGTTGTTATTGCAAATCATTTTTCCTTTATTGATATTCCTGCTTTTGTTGCAATTAATATTCCGATGAAATTAATAGGTAAATTGGCAGTATCTAATATTCCTCTTCTAGGTTATATTTTTAAAAATTTACATATTTATGTGGATAGAGTTGATAAAGAAAGTAGAAAAAAAACCTATTTAGAATCTTATAATTTAGTTAACCAAGGATTCAATATTGGAATTTTTCCTGAGGGAGGAATTAAAGCAGAAAAGGTACCTATTATGGCTCCATTTAAAGATGGAGCTTTTGCAATAGCTTTAAAGAAGCAAATACCTATTCTTCCTGTAAGTCTGCCAGACACATATAAAATAATGAAAGGTTCATTTTTTTTATCTTGGCATAAATGTAATATAATATGTCATGAACCTATCTCTCCTAAGGGGTATTCTTTAGAAAACATGGAACAGTTTAAACAAAAATGTTATGACATTTTGAATTCAGAATTAAGAAAGAACTTTTCAATCAACTGATTCTATAAATAACTAACTTTGTAGTATTATGTCTTCAAAAATTTTTTTTTATGGAAAAGATAATCTTAATTCTGATTGTGCATTAAAAATAGTAGATGATATACTTAAATGTGAAATAGGAGAACAAGAAATAAAAAAAATAAATAAATCTCGACAAAGAATTAAGAGCGCATTACTTTCTAATAAAACGATTTATGGAGTAAATACAGGATTTGGAGTACTATGTGATAAAATTATTTCAGCTAATGATTCATATTTACTGCAAGAAAATTTATTAAAAAGTCATGCAGTAGGTGTTGGGAATGACGTGCCTATTAAAATTTCAAAGTTAATGTTAATAATAAAAGCGCATTCTTTATGTATGGGGTTTTCAGGTATTAGATTAGAGGTAATCAAGAGAATTTGTTGGCACATAGAAAATAATATTATTCCTATAGTACCATCTCAAGGATCTGTTGGTGCTTCTGGAGATCTAGCGCCTTTGGCTCATTTATTTCTACCTTTGATTGGTGAGGGAGAAGTATCATGCAAGGGAAAAATAGAAGAAACAAAAAAAGTTTTATTAAAATTTAAAAAAAGACCACTATCTCTTAAGGAAAAAGAGGGTCTGGCTCTAGTTAATGGTACTCAGTTTATTTCTGCTTATGCTTGCTTTGGATTAAATAAATTTAAAAATTGTTTAATGAATGCAGATATTATTTCAGCTCTTACTTTAGATGCTAGTTTAAGCTCTATTGCTCCATTTAATGAAGAAATTCATAAGCTGAGACCTTACAATGGGTCATCGATTGTAGCAAAAAAAATCAGACGATTGTTGAATGATTCTCAAATATTAGAATCTCATAAAAATTGCAATAAAGTTCAAGACCCCTATTCGCTTAGGTGTATTCCTCAAGTACATGGAGCAAGTTGGGATGCGTATTTATATCTTGAAAGCATTTTAGATATAGAATTAAATTCTGTAACAGATAATCCAATTGTACTTGGTAAAAATAAAATTTTAAGTGCAGGGAATTTTCATGGTCAGCCCATTGCAATTCCCATTGATTACAATGTCATTGCTGCATCAGAACTAGGAAATATTGCTGATAGGCGTATCTATTTATTACTTAAAGGAAATGATGTTGTTCCTAAATTATTGATGAAAAAAACAGGTTTAAATTCTGGATTTATGGTATTACAATATACTTCAGCAGCTTTAGTTAGTGAGAATAAAAACTTATGTTTTCCTTCAAGTGCGGATTCTATTACCACTTCTTTAGGTCAAGAAGATCATGTCAGTATGGGGTCGATAGGTGCTGTAAAATTCTTAAGAGTATTAGACAATTTAGAAAAAACTTTAGCAATTGAACTTATTTGTTCAGCGCAGGCATTTGATTATCATAAACCCCTTAAATCTGGAAAAAAAATTGATAAATGTCACGATTATATTCGCTCTAAAATAAATCATTGTGAAAATGATAAAATTTTTAGTCAATATATAGATGATGCTATAGATATTATTCGTTCTCAACAATTAATTAAATTAACCGTATAAGTGTATGGATTATTCTTCATTTTTAAAGACATATGCTAGCCATCCTAATTATAAAGCTCCAACAGGCAATACATTGAATGCTAAAAGCTGGCAAACTGAGGCTCCACTTAGAATGCTATTAAATAATCTAAATGGAGAAGTTGCTGAAGACCCAAAAAATTTAATTGTTTATGGAGGTTCTGGTCAAGCAGCCAGAAATACTTCTTCTGTAAAAAAAATTATTGAATTACTATTAGAATTAGAAAATGACGAAAGTTTACTTATACAGTCTGGAAAACCAGTAGGTAAGGTAAAGACACATAATGAAGCTCCTAGAGTACTGATAGCAAATTCCAATTTGGTTCCTGCTTGGGCAACATGGGAGCATTTTGAAAAATTAAAAAAAAATGGTTTAATAATGTTTGGTCAAATGACAGCAGGTAGTTGGATTTACATTGGTACCCAAGGCATCTTGCAAGGAACTTATGAAACATTTTTTTCTTGTGCTAAAAAACATTTTAATAGATCATTATATGGGAAATTATTAGTTTCTGGTGGTTTAGGCGGTATGGGTGGGGCTCAACCATTAGCAGCTACAATGGCTGGAGCTACATTTTTAGGTGCAGATGTTGATCCATCAAGAATTGAAAAAAGACTATCAACAAAATATATTGATAGAATGACCTATTCCTATAGGGAAGCTAGGGACTGGATATTAGAGGCAAAAAAGAATCAAAAAAATATTTCTGTTGGTTTAGTAAGTGATATTGGTGATATGTTAAAAAAATTACTTGAAGATAATATAATTCCAGATATTTTGACAGATCAAACTTCTGCACATGATCCTGTGAACGGCTACATTCCTAATGGATTAAGCTTAAATCAAGCCAGCGATTTAAGAAAAAAAGATTCGGTGGGGTATAAGAAAATTTCTCTTAAAAGTATGGCAAGACATGTTGGGTTTATGTTAAAAATGAAATCATTAGGTTCAGTAACTTTTGATTATGGTAACAATCTAAGAGAATTTGCTAAGCAAGGTGGTGAAAGTGATGCGTTTGATTTTAATGGTTTTGTACCAGAATATATTAGACCATTATTTTGTGAAGGCAAAGGTCCTTTTAGATGGGCAGCACTATCTGGAGATCCTAATGATATATATACTACAGATCAAGCTTTAATGGATTCTTTTCCTCATAATCATGATATGATTAGGTGGTTAAAAGAAGCTAGAAAGAAAGTAAAATTTCAAGGTTTACCCTGCAGAATTTGTTGGTTAGGTATGGGTGAAAGAGAAAAAGCTGGATTAATTTTTAATGAATTAGTTAATAAAGGTAAAATTTCTGCTCCAATTGTTATAGGAAGGGATCATTTGGATTGTGGTTCCGTAGCCTCACCTTACAGAGAAACGGAAGGAATGTTGGATGGCTCTGATGCAATTTCTGACTGGCCACTATTAAATTTAATGTCCAACACTGCTGGTGGTGCTACATGGGTGTCATTTCATCATGGGGGTGGAGTAGGGATGGGTTATTCTCAACATGCTGGAATGGTAATTTTAGTTGATGGAACTGAAAGAGCTGAAAATTGTATAAAAAGAGTATTACACAATGATCCTGCTTTGGGAATTATAAGGCATAGTGATGCTGGATATACAGATGCTAAAAATAATTTGAAAAAGTTTAATCTAGATTTTTAATTATTGGAAACACTATTTGGACCATTTAGTCAAATCCTCACAATGTCAAATTTACCCTTGAAAGGGTCGATTTCAGACGATGAACTGATTATCATAAATGATGGAGGTGTCATTGTAAGTGGAGGAATAATTATTGAAGTGGATAAATTTTCTAAATTAGAATCAAAATGTGATAATAAACACATGATAAAATCCCCATATGTTTTATTACCTGGTTTTATTGATTGCCATACCCATGTTTGCTTTGCAGGATCAAGGTCTATGGATTATTCTAAGAAAAATGCGGGAGTTTCATATCAAGAAATTCTTTCACAAGGTGGAGGAATTTATGATACAATGAGAAAAACTGAATCAGTAACTGATTCAGAATTAGTCAGACTTACTAATAAAAGATTAAAAAGACATTTTTACGAAGGTGTTTTAACATGTGAGGTTAAAAGTGGTTATGGTATAAACTTTAATCAGGAAATTAGATTACTGAAAATAATTAATCAATTAAGTAAAAATAATTATATAGATATAATTCCGACATGTTTGGCTGCACATGTTCCACCAATAAAAAAAGAAATTTCTTCAGAAGAGTATTTAAAATCAATTGTAGATGAATTATTCCCAATTATAATTAATGATAAACTTTCAAATAGAATAGACATTTTTATTGAGAAAAACGCATTCAAAAAAGAAGAATCAATGAACTATTTAAAATCTGCAAAATCTTTTGGATTTGATACAGCTGTTCATGCAAATCAATTTTCTTCATGCGGATTAACTATTGGAGTTGATATTGGAGCATTAAGTGTTGATCATTTGGAAGTGATTACAGATAACGAAATTAAATATCTTTCAAATTCAGAAACTTCAGCTGTTGTTTTACCGGGTTGCAGTTTAGGTTTAGGTTTACCATTTGCTCCTGCCAGAAAAATATTAGATTGTGGATGTAAATTAGTAATTGCTACTGATTGGAATCCTGGTTCTGCTCCTATGGGTGACTTGTTAACTCAAGCTTCAATTCTTGCTTCAAATCAAAAACTTACTAATGCAGAAGTCTTTTCTGGATTATCTTTTAGATCGGCTTCTGCTTTGGGGCTTCATGATAGAGGTTCTATTTATCCAAATAATTTAGCTGATATGATAGGATTTGAAACTTCAGATTATAGAGAAATCTTATACAATCAAGGTAAAATGAAACCATCATTTATTTGTAAAAAGGGCAAAGTATATTCAAAATAAAAATTACTTTTATTAATAATTTTAAAATGTTATGACTCAAATTGTAGAATGTGTTCCTAATTTTTCTGAAGGGAGTAATCAAGAAATATTAGATGCTATTTCTGAGGCTATTTCAAATACAAAAGGTGTCAATTTATTAAATGTAGATTCTGGAAGAGCTACAAATAGAACTGTAATGACATTTGTAGGCAATCCTGATTCTGTAATAGATGCTGCTTATAAAGCTATTAAAATAGCTTCTGAAAAAATAGATATGTCAAAACATAAAGGAGAACATCCAAGATTTGGGGCAACAGATGTATGTCCACTAATTCCTGTTGCAAATATATCTTTTGATGAGCTTATTCTTTGTGCAAAAAAATTGGGAGAAAAGGTTGGTAAAAACTTAAAAATCCCAGTTTATCTATATGAATATGCTTCATCAAATAAAAGAAGAAAAAATCTAGCCTCTGTTAGGGCAGGAGAATACGAAGGCTTGAAAAAAAAACTGTCAAATAATGATTGGAAACCTGATTTTGGTCCCGCCACTTTTAATAAAAAATTAGGAGCTATTGCTATTGGAGTAAGAGATTTTTTAATAGCTTATAATGTTAATTTGAATACGAAATCAACAAGAATTGCAAACGCCATTGCTTTTGATGTAAGAGAAAAGGGTAGAGTAAAACGTAAAGGACATCCAATTGTTGGGAAAATAATATATCATAAAAACGGAACTCCAAAAAGAATTCCCGGTTCACTAAAACACGTTAAGGCTATTGGTTGGTATATAAAGGAATTTGGAATTTCTCAGATATCTATGAATTTGACTAATATAACTGAAACTCCAATACACAATGTCTATGAAGAAGTTGTTAAAAAAGCTGACAAAAGGGGAGTGAGAGTAACAGGTTCTGAATTAGTAGGGCTTATCCCTCTGAAATCTATGATAGATGCTGGAAGATATTTTTTAAAAAAACAAAATCGTTCAATTGGTATTCCTGAGAAAGATATAATTGATATTGCTATTAAGTCTATGGGATTGGATGAAGTTAAAAAATTTACTCCTAATGAAAACATTATTGAATATTATTTGAAAAATATAGTAAATGATGGCAATAAATTGATTGAATTAAGTGGAATTGAATTTTCTAATGAAGTAACTAGAGAATCTCCTGCTCCCGGTGGTGGATCAGTTTCCTCTTATGTAGGTGCTTTGGGGGCATCTCTTGGTGCGATGGTAGCAAATTTATCTGCGAACAAACGAGGATGGGAAGATAAAGTGAAAAACTTTGGTAATATTGCTGATAAAATCAATAGAATAAGGAATGATTTATTAAATCTTGTTGATGAGGATTCTATGGCATTTAATAAAATAATTGATGCTATCAAATTACCAAAAAATGATTATGATGAAAAAAAAATTAGAAGTTATGAAATAAGAGAAGCTTCAATTTATGCTGCTCAGGTTCCACTTAGAGTCATGGAAGAATCTTTAAAAATTTATGAATTTATATTTGAGTTAGCAAAAGTAGGTAATCAAAATTCAATTTCTGATTTAGGGGTTGCATGTTTATGTGTTTATTCGGCCATACAAGGAGCATATTTAAACGTGATAGTTAATTTGAAAGATATTGATGATGTAGAAGACATAGTTAAGGAAGCAAAAATTATTTTAAAAAAGTCTAATTCTGACAAAGAAAAAATTCTAAAATACATAGAAGGAATGATCTAAGATATAAGACATTTAAATTATATTTATAGCATGCAGGTATTTAATGAATTCTTAATATTTATTGACTCTTATTTGGGTAGTTCATCATGGTTTTGGCCAATGCTTTTGGGAACAGGCATATTTTTCACTATCTATTTAAAATTTCCACAAATTAGATACTTCGGATTTGCTATAAGAGTAGTAAGAGGAAAATATGACAAAAAGGGAGATAAAGGAGATACATCTCATTTTCAGGCTTTATCTACAGCACTTTCTGGAACAGTTGGAACAGGTAATATTGCTGGTGTTGCGTTAGCAATCCATCTAGGAGGCCCAGCTGCTCTTTTTTGGATGCTTATGACTGCAATGGTAGGGATGACAACTAAATTTGTTGAAGTTACTTTATCCCATAAATACAGAGAACGAACTGCTAATGGAAGTATGTCTGGTGGACCAATGTATTATATGAAAAATGCGAACTTTAATCTTTTTGGTAAGAAAGTAAATTTAGCATGGATGGGTATCTTGTTTGCTTTTGCTACCGTATTATCTTCTTTTGGTACCGGTAGCTTGCCGCAAATTAATAGTATTTCAGATTCTTTATTTACATCTTTTGGTATTAGTAAAATGTTGACAGGAGGTGTTTTAGCTATAATTTTAGGATTTGTTATTATTGGTGGCATCAAAAGGATTGCTGCTATAACTGAAAAACTCGTGCCTTTTATGGCTTTTATATATGTTTTAGGAGCTATATCGGTCATTCTCTTTAATATTCAAAATATTATTCCATCTTTTATATCAATTTTTTCTGATATTTTTTCTGGAACTGCTGCAACGGGAGGATTTTTAGGTGCTTCTTTTGCTCTTGCAATTGATAGGGGAGTCAATAGAGGATTATATTCAAATGAAGCTGGTCAAGGATCTGCGCCGATAGCTCATGCATCAGCTAGAGCTCATGAACCTGTTTCAGAAGGATTGGTTGCTATTCTTGAACCTTTTATAGATACAATAGTAATATGTACTTTAACAGGGTTAGTACTACTTTCATCAGGGGTTTGGAACCAAAAACATTACAATGAATTTGAAAAAGCTGATATGATTGTTTTAGATAAGGTATACTCTGAAAATAATGAAGTTGATAAAAATGAACTTTTTAAACTTTTAAATAAGCTAGAAAACGATATTAACAAATTTAGTGGAAATTTAATTGTTGAGAATGGAATACTCCAAAATCAATTATCTATAATTCATGCAAGATCAGTTGCTGAAGATGTTATTTTTAAGAACGGTGATTCACAAATCTTTACTGGAGAATTATCCGTAGAAAATGGCAAAATAAACGAAAATGTTATAGTTGAAGGCAAATCATTAATTCATAGCGCTTCTCTTACAACCATAGCATTTGACAGAGGATTTTTGGGTAATTATGGAAAATATATTGTTAGCATAGGATTGCTTTTATTTGCATTTAGCACTGCTATAGCTTGGTCTTATTATGGTGATAGAGCAATGATTTATCTATTTGGTAGTTCATCGGTAGTTTACTATAGGATAGTCTATGTTATTGCATTTTTCATTGCTTCTTTTGCAGATACAACTGTTATTTGGAATATATCATTGATTACGATTGTTCTAATGACGGTCCCAAATCTTATAGGAATATTTTGGTTAAGAAAAGAAGTGAAAACAACTATTACAAAATACTGGAATGAATTTAAAAAAGAATGGCCCAAAGAAAATACTCCTGAATAATCTTATAGTGATTCATTTATTGTTTCGTTGAGTTTTTTTAATTTATCTAAAAGTTTATTGCTTTCAGTTGATGAAGTATTTTTACTTGATAATTTCATATAGGAGTCAAAAGCTACCATTGCAAGAAGATCTTGTGAATCATCAATTTTCATTTTATCTTGATACAATTTGATTTCTTCATTGATTTTTTTTCCTATTTCTCTTATTACTTTTTCTTCTTCCAATTTAACAGTCATTGGATATTCTCTATTTCCAATTTTTAGTTTAATTGATAGTTTTTCCATAATAATTATTTAAGATTGATTAAAAAGAGCAATACAATTATCAATTTCATTGATATTCTTCTCTATTTCTTTTTTTAGTTTTATTTTTTCATCTTTATCATCTTCACCTCTTAAAATTTTATTCCTTTTTAAGCTATCAAATTCGTGATTTTTTATGCTGAGTTGAATAATTAGATCCTCCTTTTCATCATCTAGTTTTTTGACTTTATTTTTTAGTTGATTATATTCTTCTAATAATTTTAACAACTTTTGTTCCAAGTTATTAAATTCAAAATTGATTTCATTTTCTAGCATTTTATTTTCTGATTTCTGCTCTTAATTCTCCTATAAAAGTATTCATTAATTTTCCCATAATATGATTTATTTTTTTATCATTTAATGTTTCTTTGTCATCTTGTAAAATAAATCTTATAGCATAAGCCTTTTTATTTTTATCAATATTTGTTCCTTGATAAATATCATAAAGACTGATCTTTTTTATAACATTGTAATTATTTTTCTCTACTAGTCTTTTGATTTCTTTAAATTTTACTGATTTATCTATTATCAGTGAAAGATCTCGTTTTACTTCTGGATATTTTGATACAGGACTATAATATAAATTTTTTCTAGAAAGATTTAATATTTTATTCCAACTTATTTCTGCGAAAAAAACTTTTTCTTTTATATCATAAAGACTTTTTATTTCTTTGTTAATTTCTCCAATCTTAGCAATTTGAATATTATTTTTTTCAATTATTATACCATAGTCAAAAAAATTATCAGAAAATTTATTTTCTTTATAGTCATTAATTTCTGATTTTATTAATACTTTATGAACTACGTTTTTTAAATTATAAATGTTAACATCTTTACTCTCTAAACTAAAATGATTTTCAGAATTTTTTCCAACTAAGTAAATTCCTAATTTTTTATCCTCAATGTAAATATTCTTTTCCTTTTTGTAATCTTTATCTAACTCAAAAAATTTTAGATTTTTTTGTTTATGATTTAAATTATACTTTATAGTTTCAAGTCCGGTGAATAAAAGATTAGTTTTCAATACACCATGCTCCTCACTCAATTTATTTATCATCTCTATGCTCTCAGATTTATTCCATAAATTTTTTTTGTTTACATAATCTGTTGTGGTAAGAGAATTTGTATTGATTTCATAGTATCCACTCGATATTAAGAGGTTCATAATTTTTTTAGAAAAATCATCTTCTTTTGATGTCTGACTAGGTTGTGACAGAAAATCTGTTCCTAGATGTCTTGATAATTTTATTTTATTATATCCATAAATTCTTAGTATTTCTTCTATTAGATCTGCTTCTCTATTTACATCAACTCTATAAGATGGAATAGAAACTTCAATTAAATTATTATTTATAGTATTGCAAATTATATCAAGAGAATTAAGAATGTTAATTATTTCTCTTTTTGGGATTTCACTTCCAATTAATTTGTTAATTCTATGAATGTTTACTTTTATTTTTGTTTTTTCAATTTTTTTTGGATATATATCTATTATTTCAGAAGCAATTGTCCCACCAGTTAATTTCTTTATCATAATAGATGCAATTTTTAAAGAATAGATTGTCATATTTGGATCAGTACCTCTTTCAAATCTAAAAGAAGCATCTGTTTTTAATTGATGGTTCTGAGATGATTTTCTTATCTTTTCAGGTGAAAAATAAGCACTTTCTAAAAATATGTTCCTTGTTTTATTTGTAACCCCACTTGAATATCCGCCAAATACACCTGCAATACAAAGAGGCGTATTATTATCACAGATCATTAAATCATCACTATGAAGAGATCTTTTTACACCATCTAATGTTGTGAATTTTGTTCCTTTTTTTAAAAATTTTACCTCAATCCTCTTACTTTTTATAGAATTATAATCAAATGCATGTAAAGGTTGTCCAAATGAATGAAGAACATAATTTGTGATATCAACAACGTTATTTATAGGAGTAAGTCCTATACTTCTTAAATTATGTTGAAGCCATTTTGGAGAATCATCTACTTTTACTTTTGAAATTAAAATACCTGAGTATCTTGGACATGCATTATTATTTTGAACTTTTACTTCGATTTTTAAATTTTTTTTATCGATACTGAATGATGAGATTTTTGGTAGATTGATTTTAGATTTTATTATTGCTTTTAAATCCCTTGCAACACCTAAATGTGAAGCTGCATCTATTCTATTAGGAGTAAGTGATATATCAAAAATTACATCTTCTAGTGGATTTAAATATTTATATGCTCTTGAACCATTAATTATTTTATTGTTTTTCAATATTATTACTTCAGTATCGTCATTACTGATTCCTATTTCTTTTTCTGAACAAATCATGCCTTCAGAATTCACACCTCCAATTTTTGCTTTTTTTATTTTAATTTTTTTACCTTCAACTGGATAAATAGTTATTCCTTCCTTAGCAACAATCACTTTTTGATTTTTTTTAATGTTAGGTGCTCCGCATACTATATTTAAATTTTTTTCCCCAATATTTACCTTTGCTATCTGTAAATTTTCAGAGTTTGGATGTTTTAATAGTGATTTTATTTCTCCGATAACTAAATTATCTATCTTTGATTTTTGTATTTGATAATCCTCAATTGTATCTACTTCTAGTCCAGTTTCGGTGAGTATATCAGAAATTTCTTTTGGAGATTTTTTTAAATCAATAAATCTTTTAAGCCAGTTTAAAGAAATTTTCATTCATTAACTATTTTAGATCTTTTATCAAAACTAACTAAAAACAAGATTTATATTAATTAAAATATTTTTTTTCTCCTGCTAATATTTTTAATGGTAACTTATTTTCTTCTGGTGGAATAGGACAATTGTATTTTATGTCATATTCACAGTAAGGATTATATGCTTTATTAAAGTCAATTTCAACTCTTTTGGCATTTTTAAAATTTAAATCAATATATCTACCTCCCGAATATGTTTCATTGCCATTAGTTTCATCATTGAATAAGAGAAAAATTTCATTTTTATTTTTTGGTTTTTTATAGAGAATCAGATTTATTCTTTTACCTTTTAGCATCATTGATGCTCTTGCAAATTTTAAATAAATGATTTTATCATCACTAGAACCTTTTAATGGAATGCTGTCTTTTTTTTCAAGATATTCAATTTTTGCAATTGTTTTGAATGAAATTTCTGGATCGAAATATTTCAACCCTTCAAATTTTTTTCCATAAAAAGGAGAATCTTTAGAATTTTTTAAATAATTAAATTTTTCATTACGTTCTTTCCTGATATTTTCTTTGTAGTTGTCTTCTTGATTAATGTTGGAATATTGAAAATAAGTAATACTTATAAAAGAGAAAATAACAAAATATATTAAATAATTTTTCACAATCGGAAAAGTAAGCTTAATAAAGGATATATTATAACGAATTAACGTGTTTACTAAGATTAGATTTTAAATTAGCTACTTTATTTTTATGAAGGATATTGTTTTTAGCTAATTTATCTAACATAGATGTGACCTTGATCAAAAGTTTTTTAGCAGAAGATTTTTTTGTTTCTGATTTTAGTTTTTTTACTAATGTTTTTGACGTTTTATGTTGAAATTTATTTTTTAGTTTTTTACTGTTATTAGATCTAATTCTTTTTATTGCTGATTTGTGATTTGCCATGTATTATCGTTTAATAATTGACAAAAGTAATCCATATGATAAAAATTACAAATTAAATTAAGAGGAAAATATTAATAATAATTTTTTGATTTTTTAAAAATAAAATTATTTTTGCGAAAATATAAACTATTAATTAAAATGTATTGGACACTAGAATTAGCTTCTTATTTAGAGGATGCCCCTTGGCCAGGAACAAAAGATGAGTTGATTGAGTTTTCAATTAGAACGGGTGTCCCTTCTGAATTGATAGAAAATTTACAAGAACTAGAAGACGATGGAGCTCCATACGAAAATATTGAAGAAATATGGCCTGATTATCCTTCTAAGGATGATTTCTTTTTTAATGAAGATGAATATTAATCATTAATAAAATAATACTTTGCAGCCTCAATATCATTTTTTGAAGTTATTTTTAAATTCCAATCTTCTCCTTCAACTAAATTTATTGTGTTTTTTTGACTTTCATATACGCTTGCGTCATCAGTATATGTAAGTTTTTCTTTTTTATTGTATGCTTCTTTTATTTCCTTAATATTAAATACTTGTGGAGTCTGTATTAGAACATAATTGTTTCTTTTTATAGACAGATTATTATTGTTTGAAATTTTTCTTATTGAATCTTTTAGCTTGCAATAAGGTACTGCGTTACCTTTTTTTATAGCTTGATTAAATAATTTTTCTATAAGTTTTGGTGTAACAAATGGTCTAACCCCATCATGAATAGCTACTATACCTTCTTCTTTTATGATTTGCAGAGCATTATTAACCGATTTGAATCTAGTTTTTCCTCCTTTTACTATTATAATCTCGTTTTTGAAAAGATAATTTTTTGTAATTTTTTTCCAATAGCTAACTTTATCTTTAGCTAAGACAAGTATAATAATAATATTTTTTATAGAAAGAAATTTTTCTATAGTATGAATTAAAATCGGTTTTTTATTTATAATATAAAATTGTTTTGGCAATTTTATTCCAGCTCTCTCACCTCTTCCGGCTGCCAGAATTATTGCGTATTTTTTCATATAAAAAGAATATTTTATAGAATTAACATAGCATCTCCATAGCTATGAAATCTATATTTGTTTTTTACTGCAAATTTATAGGCTTTCATAGTTAAGTCAAAACCACCATAAGCAGCAGCCATCATTAATAACGTAGATTTGGGGCTATGGAAATTAGTAATTATTCCTTTACAAATTTTAAAATTATAGGGAGGAAAAATAAATTTGTCTGTCCATCCTGAATTTGGTTTCAATCTGCCATCAGTAGTTACAGACGTTTCTAAAGTTTTCATAGTGGAAGTTCCTACTGCTATTATTTTTTTATTATTTTCTAGTGCATTATTCACAACATCACAAGTATTTTCCATGACTGAAAAGCTTTCGGAATCCATTTTGTGTTTTGTTAAATCCTCCACATCTACATCTTTGAATGTTCCAAGGCTAATATGAGTTGTAATTGGAACTATTTTTATACCTAATAGTTCTAATTTTTTTAATATGATTTCTGTGAAATGCAATCCAGCTGCTGGTGCAGAAACTGCTCCTATGTTTTTTGCGTAAATTGTTTGAAATCTATTTTTATCATCTTTTTCCACTTTTCTTTTAATATTTTTTGGTAGAGGCGTTTCTCCATATTCATGAATAATTTCATGAAAATCTTTTTCGTTATCTTCGGGTATAAAACGTATAGTTCTACCTCTAGAAGTAGTATTATCAATAACTTCAGCTACAAGTTCTCCATTTCCAAAATATAATTTATTTCCTACTCTTATTTTTCTTGCTGGATCAACTAATACGTCCCAGAGATTTAATTCTTTATTCAACTCTCTTAATAGGAATACTTCTATTTTTGCACCCGTTTTTTCTTTTTGTCCATATAGTCTTGCAGGAAATACTTTTGTGTCATTTATCACTAACACATCATCTTCTTCAAAATAAGTAATGATATCTCCGAAGATTTTACTAGTTATTTTACCTGTTTTTTTGTTTATAACCATCAGCCGTGAATCATCCCTATTTCTGGTTGGCCTGATAGCAGTTCTATTTGATGGCAACCTGAAATTAAATTGTGATAGTTTCATATTTTCTTTAACAAAAAAAACTTTACTTTTGGAGTCTGCAAAACTAAATAATTGTTTTAATATACTATTTATAAATTTTTAAAAATTATAATTTGAAATTAATACTAAGATTAGTAAAAGAAAGTATCATATTTGCGTTCAATGCTTTAATAGCAAATCCTATAAGAACATTTTTATCTTTATTAGGTGTTACTATTGGTATTTTTACTATAATAGCTGTGCTTTCTGTCGTTGATTCTCTTGAGAAAAGTGTAAAAAGTAGTTTTGATTTTCTTGGAACTAATAATCTTAGAGTTGAAAAGTGGCCATGGGATTTTGATAATCCTGGGTATCAATGGTGGAAGTTTTGGAAAAGACCACATCCAACTTACAAAGAATATCTTTTTTTAAAAAATAATTTACAAAATGCTGAAGCTGTTGAAATTATTGCTAGAAGAGAAAACCTTACTGTCAAATACAAGAATAATAGTAGTAATGCTAGTGGTTTAGGTGGCATGGTTTATGATTCTAAAGATATCCAAGAATATAATTTTGATCAAGGAAGATTTTTTACAGAAGAAGAAACTTTAGCAGGAAAAAATTATGTGATTATTGGTTATAAGATATTCCAAGAATTATTTGATGATTTTTTTGATCCTATTGGAAAAGAAATTAAAATTAAAGGTGCTAAGTTTTTGGTGGTCGGTATTCTAAGTGAACAAGGGGAAAGTTTTGTTGGTGGAGATTCTTTTGATAGACAAATGTTTATACCTTTTAATAGTTTTAAAAAAATTTATAAAACGGGGAAAAAGGGTTCAGAAGCAGTCATAATTGTTAAGGGAAATGGGGAAAAAGATCCAGGTCTTGTTAATTTGGAATACGAACTTAGAGGTCTTTTACGAGCTCAAAGAGGTATCAAGCCCATTGAAGAAGAAACATTTGCTATTAATAGGCCTGAATATTTGTCTAATGTCATAGGGTCTGTGTTTGATATTTTGACTATAGCAGGGTGGATAATAGGGAGTTTTTCTATTTTCGTTGGAGGATTTGGTATTGCTAATATTATGTTTGTTTCTGTTAAGGAAAGAGTCCCTATTATCGGTCTTCAAAAGTCTTTAGGTGCAAAAAATTATTTTATTTTACTTCAATTTCTTTTTGAGTCATCTTTTTTAAGTCTCATTGGTGGAGTGATTGGATTATTTTTTGTTTATCTAATTACATTATTAGATTTAGGATCTTTTGAATTGAATATATCAGTTACCAATATATTATTGGGCATTAGTATTTCCTCTATTATTGGTCTTCTTGCGGGAATGCTTCCAGCAATATTTGCATCACGTCTTGATCCTGTAGAAGCTTTAAGATCTAATTAATATTTAAATTATTTAATTCTTTCTTTTATTTTATCTTCTAACTCTTTCATTAATTCAGGATTGTCGTCGATAATTTGTTTTGCAGAATCTCTTCCTTGTGCTAATTTATTTCCTTTGTAGGAAAACCAAGATCCTGCTTTTTGAATGATATCCATTTCTACACCTAGATCTATTATTTCTCCAGATTTTGATATTCCTTTTCCATACATGATGTCAAACTCAACAACTTTGAATGGAGGAGCAACCTTGTTTTTCACTACCTTAACTTTTGTCCTATTACCTATTACATTATCAGGATTATCTTTTATTTGACCTATTCTTCTAATGTCCAATCTTACTGATGAATAAAACTTTAGTGCATTACCTCCAGTTGTAGTTTCAGGATTGCCAAACATAACTCCAATTTTTTGCCTTAGTTGATTTATAAAAACACATGAGCATCCCGATTTATGTATAACACCAGTTAATTTTCTCATCGCCTGAGACATCAATCTTGCTTGTAGACCCATTTTGCTGTCACCCATTTCTCCTTCGAGTTCTCCTTTTGGTACTAGAGCTGCTACTGAATCTATGACTATAATATCAATAGCTCCAGATCGGATTAAATGTTCTGTAATTTCAAGTGCTTGCTCTCCATTATCAGGTTGAGATATGAGTAAGTTTTCTGTTTCTATTCCTAATTTTTCTGCATAAGATTTATCAAAGGCGTGTTCTGCATCGATAAATGCTGCTATTCCGCCTTTTTTTTGTGCTTCAGCTATACAATGCATCGATAATGTAGTTTTTCCTGATGATTCTGGTCCATAAATTTCTATTACTCTTCCTCTTGGAATTCCTCCTATTCCAAGTGCAATATCTAAACCTATTGATCCTGTAGAGATGCTTGGAATGTCAATTATACTTTCATCACTTAGTTTCATGACTGTTCCTTTTCCGTAAGTTTTTTCCAATTTTTCGATTGTTAGATTTAATGCTTTTGTTTTTTCCTTATTCTCTTTCATTGTGTTTGATTTAACGTTTTTCATCATTTTGCTAAAATAAATAGTATTATTCAATTATACTAATAAATTTAGTAAATTTATTTATAACATAAAGAAGTTCTAAAACGTATAGATCACTAATTTGAATTTAATAATTTTGACAGAAATTTAACTCTATTAAATACTAAATTTTGTATTTTTTTATTAACAATATATTAATTTTTATAACTATTTTTTTGTTTAATTCTTCTCTTAACCTCCAAAGAGGTGAATTGATTGAAACCAAAGTAACTTTTAGCATTTTCAATGCGGGAAAAGCTTCTATGATTGTAGATAATAAGGTTTACCTAATCAATAATAAACCATGCTATAAAGTAGATGTATTTGGAAGAACGACTGGTATTTTTGATTTTTTTACTAGAGTAAGAGATAACTGGGGAGTGTATATTGACACAATAAACTTTAATCCACAAAAATTCTATAAGTATTTGCAAGAAGGTAGATATAGGAAAAATGAGATATTACGGTTTGATGATAATTTAAAAGATTCTGCTGAAGTTATATTACTTGATAAAATTACTAGGAAGGAAATAGAAAAAAAATATTATCATTTGGAAGATGATTTTGGAGATATTATGAGGGGGTATTTCTTAAATTATTGGATTGCTAGTGTCTTTTATTTAAGAAGTTTGGATTATAATACTATTCCTGTTGATTCTCTAATAGAGATTCCTTCACTAAAGGATAAAGGAAAGTATAATTATAAAATGCGTTTTTTAGGTAGAAAGCTATTAAATAATAAAAGTAAAAAAGGAAAAGCATTGGCTTTTGTTCCTGAAATTCCCGAGAATAAGTTATTTGTTGGGAATAATCCTGTTACATTTTGGTTATCTGATGATGAAAGTAAAATACCATTAAGATTAAGTGCTTCAATGTCTTTTGGTAATTTTGATATAGAGACAGTCAATTTTAATTCAATTATTGATGAACGATCCAAAGAAATGATTTATAATAAATACAAATGATTGTGATTATATCATATTAACACATAATTAACATCTATTTAATCCATGATTTTATAAAATTGATGTTTAAATTAACTAAATTAAACCATCTTACTTTTTACGTATGTCAAGTAAATCTGATTTAAAAATTTTAGCAATTGATGATGAAAAAGATATACTTCTTCTTTTAAAATATAATCTAGAAAAAGAAGGCTATTATGTTAAAACTAGTCGATCTGGAGAAGAAGGTATTAAAGTTGCTAAAAAATTTATTCCAGATCTAGTTCTTCTAGATATTATGATGCCCAAGCTTGATGGAATTGAAACTTGTCTCAAATTACGTTTAATAGAATCACTATCCGGCACATATATAATTTTTTTAACTGCAAGGGAAGAAGAGTATTCAGAAGTAGCAGCATTTGAAGCTGGTGCTGATGATTATATTACTAAACCAATAAAGCCTCGTGCATTAATTAGTAGAATAAATTCTTTTTTTAAAAGAAGGTTTTCTAATGGTGATTCAAAATTAATCCAAGAAATTGGATCTTTGAAGATAGATAAAAATAGTTATACTGCATACTTGAATGGTCAACAAATTTATTTACCTAAGAAGGAATTTGAACTTTTGTATTTTCTTATTATAAATCCTACTAAAGTCTATTCTAGAGAAGCTTTACTAAGAAACGTATGGGGAACAGATGTTCGTGTTATAGCTAGAACAGTTGATGTACATATCAGAAAACTTAGAGAAAAAATAGGAGATAACTATATTAAAACAATTAAAGGTGTTGGTTATAAACTTGAATCTCAGAACTAATATTTTATTCCTAACCTTAATTTATAGAATTTCCTAGTGATATTTTTAATGTCAGATTTCTGTTATTTTCAAAAATTTATTTTTAGAATAAAATCATTCATTTATATAATTAGTAAATTGTGTCTAGAAATATAATTTATGGGAAATTCAAAAGCTATATCATTACTTTTCGGTTTAATTGTAGGCATTATATCTACATTATCAGCTTATTTCTTATCTGAAATGGATTCTACAAAGCTTATTTCAATAGCTATAATCTCTTTTGCCTCATCTACATTATTATTTGCGTTGATAACAGAATATTTATTTGATAGAAAAATTGCTTTGATTTATAAGTCTTTTGAAAAAATAAAACAAAAAGAATTTGAAACATTAAATTACGATGACTCACTTTTAAATTCAATTAATCCTTTAAAAGGTATCAATAATCAAATTTATTCATACGCTAAAATTAAACAATTAGAAATTGATGAATTAAAAAGATTAGAAGCCTTTAGAAGAGATTTCCTTCAAGATGTATCGCACGAGCTTAAAACTCCAATCTTTGCTGCTCAAGGATTTCTGCATACTCTTATTGATGGTGCAATTGAAGATAAAACTGTAAGTAAAAAATTTTTAAAAAAAGCCGCCAAAAGTCTTGATTATTTAGCTCTTCTTGTACAAGATTTACTTACAATATCCCAGATGGAGACAGGCCAGATACAAATGAAAAAAGAAGCTTTTTGTATAAAAAATTTAATCAGGGAGACATTTGATCAAATTGAAGGAGAAGCTTCAAAAAAATCCATATCTCTTCATTTTAAAGATCCGATACCCAATAAAAAATTAATTGTTATAGCTGATTACTATAGGATTTATCAAGTGTTAAAAAATTTAATATCTAATGCCATTAAATATTCATCTACACATACTTCAATCTATGTAAATGCTAAGAAGAGAAAAAAAGTAGTTACTGTAAGTGTAAAAGATAAAGGAAAAGGTATTCCTAAAAATGATAGAAAAAGAATTTTTGAAAGATTTTATAGAATTGACAAGAGTAGATCTAAAAGTAAAGGTGGTACTGGGCTTGGTTTAGCTATTGCTAAACATATTATTGAAGGTCATAATACCAAAATGAAACTTAAAAGTGAGGTAAATTTCGGTTCAACTTTTTATTTTAATTTGAAATTAGCTCCTGTACTGGATAAAAATAAAAAAATAAAAAAGAAATCCTTTTCTTTAACGAACTAATAATTAGTTTGTAATATTTCAATTATTGTGTTGTTTTTAATTATTAATAAATCTATTTTTGCTCACATTTTAAAAAGAAAGAATTGGATTCAAATAGTTATAAAACAAAAGCAGTTGACTTAAAGACAATACAAAAATCTTGGTTTATCGTTAATGCTGAAAATAAGATTTTAGGAAGATTATCTTCTGAGATTGCAAAAATTTTAAGAGGTAAGAATCATGCTTATTTCACGCCTAATTTTGATTGTGGAGATTATGTGATAGTCATTAATTCAGATAAAATCAAATTAACTGGTAAAAAGTGGAAAAACAAAAAATATATCCGTCATACAGGGTATCCTGGTGGACAGAGAGTTACCACCCCACTCCAAATAAAAGAAAATAAGTCTTCAAAATTTATAATAGAAAATGCCGTCAGGGGAATGTTGCCCAAGAATAGGTTAGGAAGGGCATTATTTAATAACCTTTTTGTCTATGAGGGAGAAAAACATCCTCACTATGGTCAAAAACCTAAAGAAATAGAAATATAAACATGGTAGACTATATCAATGCAATAGGACGAAGAAAAACCTCAGTAGCTCGTGTTTATATGAAAGCCGGTAAGGGAAACATAAATATCAATAACAAAAAATTTGAAAATTATTTTGCTTCCAAACTTCTGCAGTTAATTGTTAAACAACCTCATGAAATTTTAAAATTTTCTTCCAATTTTGATTTTAAGATTAATGTTAATGGTGGTGGGTTAAAAGGTCAAGCAGAGGCTATCCGATTGGCAATTGCTCGGGCTTTCGTAAAAAATGATCCAGAATGTAGACCATTGCTGAAAAAACAAGGTTTGTTAACTAGAGATCCTAGGATGGTGGAAAGAAAAAAATACGGTAGAAGAAAAGCTAGAAGAGCATTCCAATGGGTTAAAAGATAATTTATATGAAATAATATATGGAAAAATTAAATCATAAAGATCTATTAAAAGCAGGTGTTCATTTTGGTCATCTAACAAGAAAATGGAATCCTAAAATGGCAGAATATATTTTTATGGAACAAAATGGTATTCATATCATTGACTTAAATAGGACTTTGGATTGTGCTTTTACTGCTGTTTCTTCTCTTAAAAATATTGTAAAATCGGGAAGAAAAGTAATGTTTGTTGCAACAAAAAAGCAAGCCAAAGATTACGTATCTAAAACAGCAAAAAAACTGGGAATGCCATATGTCACAGAGAGATGGCTAGGAGGGATGTTAACAAACTTTTCTACTATAAGAAAATCACTTAAAAAATTATTTTCTATAGAAGCTCAAATGAATAACAATACTTTTGAAACTGACTTTGCTAAAAAAGAGAAATTAATGATAGCTAGGGACAAAGAAAAACTAGATAAAGTATTGGGGGGAATTTCTTCTTTGAATAGAATACCTGCAGCTTTATTTGTAGTGGATATCAAGTATGAAGAAATAGCAGTAAGAGAAGCAAAAAAATTAAATCTACCTATTTATGCGATGGTAGATACAAATTCAGATCCAAATCTTATAGATTTTCCTATACCTTCTAATGATGATTCTTTTAACTCTATTTCTTTTATAATAGATTATGTAGCTAAAGGAATTCAGTTAGGACTTAATGAAAGAGAGAAACTAAAAGAAGAAATGAGAATTAGGGAAGAGAAAGAAGCTGCCTTAAAAGAAAAAAAAGCAACTGAAGAAGCTATTAAAGAGAAAAGAGAGTCTAA
>Ga0310345_10001478_pt1 | contig 25993 bp, 30 predicted proteins | sample HC15DNA20500_MG_FD_204667 | JGI IMG/M metagenome (GOLD analysis project Ga0310345, IMG submission 204667) | Marine microbial communities from station ALOHA, North Pacific Subtropical Gyre - HC15-DNA-20-500_MG | ecosystem: Environmental > Aquatic > Marine > Oceanic | place: Pacific Ocean: North... | reverse complement strand
TTGCTTGGTCACAGACTTATCAACAAGGAGTCTATTCCATAGCCCGCTGGTCTTTACGTCTGCAATGATTCTCCTGTTACCCTTATCTCTCAGCAGTAGGTCCAACGCGCCACCATATGGTGGTTCACCATCGACCCTCCACTCAAGCTCTGATGCTATGACTTCTGCTCCGAACCCAACGCGTATCCAGTCGCACAGATTCTTAACTAGTGAGCCAATCGTCTCACCATAGTATGTGCTTGGGTTGACGAATTTGTGAGCCCAGTCCTTGATGACCTCTTCGTCTACACCCTCATAGGCATCACCAGGATGCAGGAAACTAACAGTATCAAACTGATCGATCCAATACTCATGGCACTGAGCATCGCGCAACCACCCAGCACTCGCGTTGTTCAGCACGCAGTCCTGTACTGCCATGTGAAACACACTCCCGAGAAGCATATACTGAGAGCTAGTCTTGGACCTTCCATCTGCCATGTACTTAAACTTGGCTGGGCACTCTCTATAAACTGCGAGGTCCGAGTAGTGGACCTCATCTAGTGGGTACTTTCCATGCATTGGTATACTCGTAGCTAGCTACAATCGCTAGCAGTTGAAGTGATTTGTTTGACTTGGAATCGTTCATGTATCTGTTTAATGATCTTGTTACCATCCTTCTATGTTTATGCTCGCTCCATACATCCTGTCTCAGGAACCATTTGCCTAGCTTGTCCAGGTGGATTGTTAATTCTTCTTCTGTTGGAAGAAGCGTCCTCAACAAGTCGTATAGTTGGCGGTGGTCAGTCGTTGCGTGCTCGAACAATTGCTGTTGAAACTTTGTTGAGTGCGGCGTATACTTAGTCGCAGCACCAGCTAGCCAGCGCTTATGGATAAGAAATACTGTGTTGTTCCAATGTGGATTCATTCTTCTTTAGCCTCGGCTAGCTTTGTAATTTGAATAACATTATCGCTGGCTAGTGCTTCCCTTATCTTATCAGACTCACCATCATTGGTAAGCTTACTCAATAGGAACACTGCTTCAAGCGGCAACGGTCGTTGACTAGCAACTCTGATTGAAATTCCTAGTCGCTTGGCTATCAACCTAGCGCCAGCCTTTCTAATCATCTGCTCAGTTAGTGGCTTCTGCGGTGGCAGCTCGAGGACATACCGTGCCTCGTAATCCTGTGCATCGAACAGCTCATCACCCTCGCCATCGCCACCACTCATATCCATTTCCTCAAACGGATTGGTATAGCCACCACGGCCAGCATCCTTAAGCAGTGTTTCTGCAACAGCCTGTTTGGATCGCAACGCCTTTACTATCTTCTCTTCAATTGATCCTTGGATCACAAGAACATATACCATCGTAGCGATGTTTCGTCCGGTTGCCTTGTCGACACCGACACATCTATCTTGGCTTTGCTTCCATGAGCCAAGGCTCCATGCTGGTTGCATGTACACAATGGATGGGTATGTACCAATGCCGTCGGCAACAGCATCAAGTCTATTAAGAGTGATGCCCCTCGCCTGTGAGTTTTTACATATGAATACTCTTGCCTCGCCGCTGTTGAATTTATTAATTTCCTCCATCCTTCTAGCTGGTGGGTACGGTGACCCATACTTAGGTCGTAGCGATGCGTAGGTGATACCTTCTCTATCGAGCATCTCCATTAGCCTGTCCTCAGACTCACTGAATTCTGTATAGAGTACCATCGGATGTCCTGGGTTGCTCTTACAGAATGTCCGCACCCATGTAATCTTACCGTCAGTCTGGTGTCGTCTGCGCTGATAGACACCGCTAGCCTCAACCTCTTCAAACTTATCATACCCAGCAGCAACTTCTCTGAGGTGACCATACACCACAAGAATGCAGCTCTTGATAGCCTGCATGTCTCCAGAGTTTTCTATCTGCACACCCTTAATGATCCTGTTGGTTGATAAGACCATCTCCTCTGTGGGTGGTATGGTAATGTACCTGAAGTTTTTATCCTTGCCTTTAAACTGGTCACCCTCGCTGCGAATGTATCGCATAGAGGAGGCAGCGAGCATCATTTCAAATACGGGTTGCTTGTTCTTGAGTAGCCTTAGCTTATTAGTGTGGTCCCTTCGTAGGTACTGGCGCTCAAACTCACCGAACGTCACACCGAATGTACGTCCACGGTCAAGGCAGAATTGTTGTGCCCAGATGTCAGCTGGCCCCTGCTCCATGGGTGTACCGTTGAGCGCAAGCACAAACTTAGGGTGCTCGCATAGATCAATGCAGGCTTTAGTCCTCTTGGCTTGTGGGTTCTTGATGGCACTGGTTTCATCCATGATGACACACAGTCGCTCCATATCCCATTCAGACTGCATGTACTCAAGACGATTCTTCAGCTTCTCATAGCCGATCATAAAGACTTGAATTTCATCGTCACCAAACGCTGCGACATCCTCTTCTCTTGTGCCGTCGCAGCAGTACATCTCGAACCTCTGCTTTGCTGTCTCTGGTATCCAAGGGTCATACAGGTTGGTCACGGGACACACAACCAGCACCCTGTCGATCAGCCCATCTCTCATTGCTCGCTTGGCCACAGCCAGTGCAATCAGCGTCTTACCTAGCCTCATATCGAGCCACAAACCAATCCGTCTGTGAGCCCATGCAACTTCAGCGCAAATCTTTTGTTGCGAGAACAGTTGGTACTCGTTTACATATTCATCCCACTGCTCACCAATCTTTGTACGCTTAGGTATGAGCGATAGTGGATTGTTCTCTTCAACATAGGCATACCGATGCGGTGAGCCATCGGCGTATTGTTTGGTATTGAGTCTCCACTGGAATGACTCCATGCTCACCTGTTGAGTCCCTTTAATTCTACCTATCTCAACCGATGCCTCCCACTTAGTCTCCAGTGGTTGGTCTGATTGGTTGATCAGTCGCATAAGATTCTCAATGGTAGCCGGTGCTATCATTCTCCACCCACCCCACACACTGTCGATTCTATATTTAGTACGTGAGGAGCCCGTGAAAAACTGGTCGAACCTGAGTATCTCTTGCTTCACCGTACTGATCCACTTGCCTCCAACAATCTGCCCCCTATTAATGGCGACATGACAGGTCCATTGATCATCATATGCCGGGCGCATGTCACCCGGCTCAACTACCGGGATTTTCATCTCAGGTATCAGTGTTTCAGGGTAGTACTCCTCCGCTATCGCAAGGAATTTGTCCCAGTCGATACGGTTGAACACCTGTCTGTATGTGCCGGGCTCATTACCTACGCTGAGGCTCGTGAGCTTTCTGGTTGCTATGCCATATTCTCTCGGCACCTCGGCAGTGAATGTAAACGATGAGCCCGGCTTGATGTCGAGCTTCATCGCATTCCTATCATGCTCGTTAAGTGCTGATGCCCAGTTGCTATGTCCACTTGCGTGCATCCATCTTGTAACAAGACGTATGTTTGCGAGGTTCTTATTCTCAGACAAGATGTCTTCTATATCATTGGCCGATAGCACGTCGTCATCCGACACATCCCACCAGACGAGCCGCCTAATTTTAACAAGCAGCTCGTCTGCTTTCTCTTCATCAGCTCCCAACCCCCACTCGACATAGCGCCACCTGTCAGGAGCGTCATGCTCCTGACAGAACGCGCCACCTCTTAGGGTGCGGTCGCATCTGATACATTTCATCTCAACCTCTCTCTTTTCTCAACCATGCTGCACAGTAGTCAACTGATTGACCAGCCTCACGCAGGGCTATCAGCGTAGTAGACTCCAACCAAATCCAACCCATCACTGTGTATGGATCAGGCAGTGTGTCATCAGTGTCGTACAACAGATGCACAAGCACAGCGATAGCAAACGTAGTGAAGTGTGTGTTGAGACTGATCTCGATGGCACCTGCCTTGCGGTACTCGTCGGGATCCCAGCATGAGCCCTCGTTTTCAACGAGAAGAACATGACTGCTAGACAACTCACCAAAGATTGGATCGTCATTTCCTCCGAGTAGTGTTAGGCCCTTAGCTTCCGGCATGTGTACCTCCTTAAGGTATCGGGTTAAAGTAGATTAGTCTTAGCACATTCGATACACAGGTACGCCTCACCATCAGTAGTGGTGTCGTTGACTGAGATAGCGTCCTCCCAGTATACGTCTTCCTCGCACACCTCGCACCGTCTTGTGTCTGGTTCATCCTCACCCGGTAGGGTGGTGACACCGGGCGGGAGGCTCCATCCAAATATACTTTGTGTCATTCTTCCTCCTCGTTGCACTCGCACCACTCATCGCAGTGCTGTCCGTGTTCGTTTGGATCAATATCGAAAGATACTCTCCCCGCGCCGACGACTCTGGATTTATGTATCCTTACCTCACCAAAGTTAAGCGTGTTATTTATGCCATTCATAATAGATACGCAATGCGAGTGCATCGAGCTAAGCATACCATTGAGTTGCCATAGCATAGTGGATCTTTGATTCGCCCTGCATCCAGCCTCGGCATCGCGCCACGCAGTCTCAATACACTTGAACATCGAGATGATGTCTGTCCACCTATTGAGTAGCGCAGAGATCAGCTCAGCGTCCGACTGCTCAGTACACATACAGATGAGCACAGCGTTCGCATCCCACCCAGCATACACAGCTGATGCACCATCGTGTTGGTGCGTGGTGTGATATTGATCACGATATAGATTATGTTTTATTCCCATACATCCTCCAGACGTTTGCCTTCCAACGATACCAGCGCCAGTTTCTTTCTCTATACATCGTTCAATCCCTTCCATACAAAGTCGTTTCTAAAATCAAACCGCAGTCTCTTTCCAGCGTGGGTCTTGACAACCCTACCGATGTTACAGTTAGCAAGGTCGTCCTTGCATCCACCACACAGGAAAAGGATGGCAGGCCCAGGCTCTTTGATAATATTGACCATGCTTTCCTGGTCACCGCATCGTTCACACGTTGCCATCATCACTCCCTCGAGGCCAGCGATTAGATTTTCCGTACCAATGCAGGCCCTCATAGTCACCCTTCTTTAGCTCGTATTGAGCGAGGCCCTGCTCATACTCTACATTTTTCAGGAAGATTGCTCTATTGAATGATTCGTCTTTCCATTCAAAGAATTCAGCAAACTTCCCAGCCAGCTCTAACATGGCTTCATCAGGTACACCATCTGGTGCGGCATACCCAAGGATAGTCGCTACTGTGTCATGAGAGATATCAGCCATAGCTACACCATCTCAGGGAGGCTATGCTCTTTGCAGTATGCTCGCAGGTCATCTGCGTTGTCAAGCGTGGCGGCAATCCCATTGTTAGTGGCGTGGACTCTTAGTATCTCTCTAACAGTCTCGATCTTCTTCTTCTGAGATGCGTTGAGGCGCAGCTTGCCTCCGTCCTCGTGGATACCATGCGCTGTAGATGCGTCTTGGATCTTGACGACCTCAGCTAACGCAGCACGCGCATCAATCAGATACCTAACGAGCCGCCTGTGTTCGTCCTCTTTAGACTCCAACCACCTGATGGTCTGACGCAGCGCAGTATACTTTTTGCCTGTAGTCAACCCGCCGTACCTGATCAGATCAAGGTCGGGGTAAGAGTCTGTCGGGACTGACTTTCCGCAGTGAAAGAACGACGCCGAGCTGCTATCTGCAACGCTGCCGACGGTCTCACCGCACTTAGGACAAGTAATCTCTGTCATGTTGGCTCCCTATTTGAAAGAACACCTACCGTGGTAGATGTATTAGCAGGTTGCGGGCTTCACACCCGCTCGGAGATTGTCCGAGTGACTTATGCCATCCAATCTCTAACCGGCACTTGGTCTCAGGGTTAGTGTCTCAGAGCCATCGACAAAGAGCCGGGCAGTTTAGATACAGTCTTGCCCAGGACATGGAAGAGCGCTTACGCTTGAGCGTCGGCTGCCTCTTCATCGGTCACACCATTGGTGTCCTTCTCGGCTTTCTTGGTGCCGTTACGGGACGGTGTGTTCACGTCGATTCGGTAGAATAGTGACGTTGCACATTCCTTACCAGAATCAGGGTGGACATATCCGTCGACCCTATCGCCAAGCGTGCTCTTGCCGACAGCCTTGAGGAAATGCTCAAGATCATCAGCAACAGTCTCTTCAGCGTACTGCTCACGCCAAGCGTCACGGTTCTCAAGGTACGCGGCTTGGATGGCCTCGTGCGCTGCTGCCATAAGAACAGAAGCGACGTCCTTGTACCACGGACGCTCTTTCGGCGTGCGTGCGGTACTGATCTTAGCAGCAGATCGAACATCAGCCTTGCTGAGCATACCAGACGAGACACTCATTGCGATGAGCGCTTCAATCTGTGTACGTCCTTGGCTGATGACAAACTGATACATTGCCTGCGTATCTTGGTTCTCTCGCATTGCTTCCAATGCCTCAACAAAGCCGGGCTTCTCAGTGACAAGCTCCAGGTTACCCTGGAATACCTCTTCACTGATCTGATCTCCGACATGCTCGTAACCAAGCACGCTCAGTACGCGCTCATCGACACCCTCTACATTTAGATTGGCCACATTACCTCCTTTGGTAGTGATTGACCTCGGTTATATAGCCGCGTGCCACAATAGCCCGTGACCATGTAGTATCTTAACGCGGTAGCAGTACCGTGTCAAGAAAATAATTCGACTATTTTCCCTAATAATTTCAGGTACTTAGCCGGTTTGTGCCCGCCATTCTCGTTCGATCTCGGTTAGGGCACGGCACCTGTGAAACTGATACCATTGACGTTTCCTATCTTGCTTGAGGAATTCATCGAACGTCATCTCGATGGGTATATGACCCTCGACACTTAGTTTGTTATATAGCTTTTCTAATGTTTCTATTTTCATAGCTACTCCTCTCCCTTTACCCATCCGGGTAGTCGTGGCTGTTCAATCTCTTCAATCTGCGCAGCACGCACATCAGCATCATAATCCCATTCATCCTCTGCATTGTAGTCCTTTGCATGTGGATGGTAGCTTGGGATTGACCAGTGTGGTCGTGTCAGTTGCATGTATGTGAAACGATACACTGCAATCGGTTGCCCACCATCCGCAGGGTTGACTGCGTACACTCTGATCGGCGCAGACCGAGCCCAGGTATGTAAAGCTGCTGCACGTGCAACGTACAGAGCGACCATGAATGGTTCGTAGGCACCATACTTTTCTTCAAAGTGCTCTTTCTTGATGATCATGAAAGAACCACCATCAGGGCACTGTGCCACGACGATTAGTTGCTCATATACTGCCATGTTGGCTCCCTATTGTTGGCGGTAACTATGCGCGTGTGCATGATACATTTAGTACATGCTTAGCGGGCACGCGCCACTCCGCTCTCCCGTACTCGCTTGTTTCCGGCACGCAACGGGAGGGGTGCGTCCGGTGTGCGTAACTCTACTTGCTCCATAGGTGAGCATTAGTCGGCGTAATATAGAAGTAGTTGTATAGTCCGTGCTTCATTGGTAGCTTGAAGTCTTCCGGTCTTGTCTTCCATACCTGCATCTTACCATTGACCCGTGCAAGCACAGGATTGCCACCACTGTCCTTGAGCTTACTGTGGCTCAGAACAGTGCCGTATCCAAGTGCAGCAAGTTGTTCTTTAGTCATGCTGGCTCCCTATTGTTGGCGGTAACTCTTATCTCTACACTTAAATAGTGCAGTCATTTGACTTTCAAACTCGTCGAGCGTCCTGCTTTTCCCCACGACTCCGGCTTCCTTGAGTGTGTTCAGAAGATATATAAGATACTTTTCGCACAAGTCATGTGTGTCGCCCATGCTGGCTCCCTATTGTTGGCGTAAAGATGGCCCACATACACGATGCATCGGTTTCAGGTGACGGGTGTGGGCGCTCCGTCCTCCGGCAGGGGTCTTATCCACACAGGTGACCGGAGTACAGCCGTGTGAAGCATCGGGGCGTTTTATTTTCCATTGTGTATGACGTCCCTACTAACAGGATGCGATCCTGCTTTCAGCCCACACAGTGACACAATGCACTGGCTAAGTAGCGCCCCGAGGTGGTTTTCACTACTTAGCTCAGAAACGTCCTCTAAACACGTCGTTGATCCGTGCACTTGTTGCGCTCTTGTCGCATGTCACACACCAATACTTCCCAGTTGCTGGGTCGGTTGCGTTGAATACAAGTGGTGCGCGTAGAGGATTCACCTGGCATTTCGGACATTCAGTCCTGTTGTCAAGTTTGAATGGTGTTTCCATTGCTGGCTCCCTATTGTTGGCGGTAAACGAGGGGCGCTGTCGGACTCGAACCGACCTCTCTTGTCGCTGATTGCAGCCAGCTATCCCCGCTCCTGCTTTCATGTAACTAACGCTGCAAACGCTTGAACATTCCTGCATTGCTTCTTGGGTTCAAGTGACGTCATTGTCGAATACATCCAAGAAGGATCGCACGGGGAAGATTTACCTAACCGTAGGAGGCGCCCTAAAAAATGTGCGGGTGTGGTCAGTTTGCTGACCTTTGTCGGGCACCCGCGACTCCGACTACTCTATTGTAAACCCAGCGTTTACAGCTCTGCACAAGACCTCTGCGCCATACTTTGAGTCAGGATAACAATGCCGCGCAGAGAACGTGACTTCATTTTCACGGATAAAGTAACGGTTGACACCGCCCGCACCGTAGATGACTTTGCCTTCAATGTGCCAAGTACCGTCTGGATTCTGCACATTGATCTGCGGTGTGTCTTGTTCGACTTCTTCAATAGCCCAATCAAGAGCTTCTTGTAGCGTGATCATGGTAGCCCCTTATGTTATCAGAGACACGTACTTGACGCGTCAATGGCGGAAATAAAGTGCCGTAATTTCAGGCACTTACAGCCGAGAGAGAAGTCGCCAGGGGTCGACCACACATATAATAACAATAGTCATAAAAGGATTTCTTTAGTAATATTAGGTAGTTAGTAGACGTTAGTTACTGGATTTATAAATCACGGCTGCACTTCAATAGTGACCGGTCCCGCGTATCAGTGCCGTTGTGATTACACACTGTTGACTCATGTGTGCGGTCTGTTCGACAGCCTAACAGTCTAACTAACTGTAATTGCTAGAGAATACCTTTTAGAGGGCTACCCTGTTTTTATGCGCCTTGGCCCTGGCGACTTTTCTCTCGGCTGTAAGTAGCTGTAACTACTACATACCCGACCGCCCGTCGGTTCGACCCCACGGGCGGTGAGCTATGTATTAGCCCCGACGTCAGGCGGCTTGCTTCCCTGCTTTGTACGCAGAGATGCATTCCTGAACGTTGTCTGCAAGACGCTGTTCCCAGCCCAGACACATGCCTTGACCGGGTCCAAGGGTTATTTCACCCCTTGCACACATTGCGCCTTTCTTTGAACGGATCTGTACACGGATTGGTTCACAACTGTGGTCACGCGTTTCCACGTAAATACAGGTGTTTTCATCTTCATTCTGTGCAACACAGACCAGTTGCTTACCCAAGCCCGCAGCCTTGATCACTTTGTTCTGCTTTGCAGCTTCAGTGACCGCAAACTTTGGAACCTTGTTGGGTGTGGTAGAGAGGGCCGCCTTGGAGGTACGCTTGCCAACACGGAGTCGATCCGCATTGGGAAAGCTACTTGACAAGCCGAACAACTCTGACCTGTTTACGGCATTATGGTCCCCGTTTCTGCGGGAGATCCCGCCCGGTCGCCGTTGCCATTTTGCTTGTTCACACATATAGCACCCTCTGTTGATCAGACCCTAAGTCAGTCTTAGGACTGGTCATGGGCGAACAGAGTTAGCGGGTTGTTGATCCATGTAACAACAGGGCTTCATGTACGCAGAGGCACCACACCTCTGCGTGCGTTGGGGAAGTCCTTGCACTTGTGGTCGGTAGCAGCAGGCGGTGACCGCTTTCGCGGACTGTCTGCATGTCCCGTTAGGGCTCTGTTCACCCATGACCAGCACCAAGGCTGATCAAGAGGGGGAACGAATGTCCAAAGTGACCCAGTCACGCTGCCACACGCTCTGTTCAACACTGGCTCAGGGCTGCCAACCCCTTGCAAAGGACTTCAGTGTCAGTCACTTTGGTTTGCATATAGCCGCACACGTTGTTCGTTCCAATCAGTTGGTGCGGTCGTTGTACTTCCGTTGACTTAGAGGGTCGTTGGAATCCCGTGGACCTGGCGGTCGTATACACAGGTAGCTGGTCTTTACCCAGAACAATACTATGTCTCTGCGCGGACCAGAGGCCTACTCTAAGTTACACTGTACCGTGTAACATTCCACCAAATGTAGTCGGACCTATCCCTACTTACTTGTCGCACTTCAGAACCCGTCACCGCGAACCCGTAACAGTTGTCGCCTATGCGTACCTGTCGTCACACGAACCGGACCTGTGCCCTGCTGCAAACTTTCGGATCAGAGGGATGTCAGCCGTTGAACCGTAGAACAACTGTCGCTAACACGGACCTTTCCACTTGGATCGGACCTCTGCATTTCAGATCGGAGTTATACCATTCCTTTGTTCACCGATCTTGTTACCTACCAGGAAACCCTGGTCTGTCGCCACTGGAACGTGGTCGGCAAACTACATTGCAACTGGCGTGCCAAAAAGTCAAGTAGCTGATATTGTTGGAGAAATCGGTGAATGACTATTCAGTAAACAAAGTGTATATCGACCAAATCGTGACATTTGAGTCACGGTCGTTGAATCTACGCAAGACAAATATGTCGTGGTATCTCTAACTACTTGATATCATTGACTTCTGATCACGACATGAATGTCACGGTCGTAACTACCTGAGATCACGGTACAAATAATTAGAACGATGTACAAGAAAGTATGAGACGACTCTTTATCTATCGGGGGGATGCAAGATCCATGCCAACATGTTGGCACGGATATTGCAGTGTGTGCAACATCCGTGCCAAGTGATGACGGCGGTGTTGACGGAGCAAGAGCAAGGCTAAGGTAACACGTGAAGCGCGACGCTCTACAAGGCCTGCGATCCCCTTGCCTCGAGACCCCCATGATCTATGAAGCTGCACCCTCATCGCGATATGTTGACTCAAGGATTCGCTATGTTATCACGTGTTGCCCACCCACCCCTAGCCCTGATCCGCCAATATGGGGTATAACGGCGCTAACTACTTGTAATTACTAGAGAAAAAAATAGTCAAATTATCTATTGACATGCGCCCCTATACGTCTTATATTAAGACACATGGAGGCCCCCTATCGTGGCTAACGATTCTCACAGAGCAAAGATTGCAACTTTGCCACTCGTTATGGCTTTGCTCTTGAATAGACCCATTGAAGTCGACCAGCGACACGCATTGGTGAATCAATCCGACCGTTGGTTCACCCCTGAAACTAATGTGGCGGAAGTAATGGTAAGGCTGCATTACTGGATTTTGAAACTTAGAGAAGATTTTGAATTCGATTATTCACTTGACGAGACTTCAGAAGAAGATTTTGACCAATTTCTAACAACGGTTCGCTCTCAATACGAGGGCGTTTTTACTCATCTCCTACAAGATGGGGCGTCTTCGGGTATCCAACCGGAGGTTAACGTAAACGGAGACCCACAGTCGACTGTGCAAGACCCAAAGACCAGCATGCAGCATCGGTTTGGCGATTGATGCGAGCGGACCTGCTAGGGAGGGTTTGGGACGACCCAAATAGTCCAAGTGTTTGTAGGGAACGCTCGTCATGAGGAACCATGATCGCCGTCATAATACCTCATGGCGCTCTCTTACTGCTATGACAAACCAAATTCCAGAAATTTTGAAGCGCGTTGAGGAGGCTGGCTATGCTATCTTCCTCGGCGGGTTCTATAATCTAAACATTATAGGTCTGCGCTCCGAGAATTTGCAAGCTGGAGACTTTGACGATACTCTTGCCGTTGCATATCGCGATGAGCATGGTTGGGTAGCAAGATATTTTAAGATTACGACAGACCCAGGTGTTGGCTTCCTAGAGACTCCCATCAACCCGAACGGTACCGCCATACTCTGTCCTGGCCAGTATCGTTCGTGTTACTCTATTGGGAGACATCGGGGGCAGTACGAGGCACTTGTACAAAACAATGGGCCTGTCAGGGTGTGGCGCGACGCGGATAAAGATGATACAATTGATATACTGCCCGATACGGAAGTTGAGGGCTACTTCGGCATTAACATCCATCGCGCCACATCCCACACTATAGCTGTTAGCAACAATCTAGCCTCAGCGGGCTGTCAGGTATTTGCTGATCCTAATGAATTTGATTATTTTATGTCTCTTTGCGAATCGCAGGTGGTGCATAATCCTACATGGACAAAGTTTACTTATACTCTTTTGGCGTCGTAGCCCCTCCATTATCCCACAGGGAAAGAACAAAACAGTGTGCCTCCCATTCTTGTTAGGAAACCACGATCTTACCCTCAGCCTCGGTGATAGTGGGGGAGGGGCTGCGACGCTATTTTGACTTTTAAAGATCGAATTCTGCACGCTCTTACAGACCTTGAGGTTACTCCTGAGAGTATTGCAGAACAACTGGCTCAGGTTATAAAAGGAAAGACTGTAACAGAAAAATTCGACAAAAACAATAACTTATTGTCACGCACGGAAAAGACCACTCCAGAGGATACGCTTCGCGGCGCGATGCTCTATGACGCAATGAATGGTGGTCAATTAGGCCTTGCACCTAAGACAACGAGTTTCAGAAGACCGGCAGAAATCGCCCATAAGCGCATGTCGGTCGATACAAGGATTATAGTTTCACACGACGATATTGAAGAAGAATGAATCTCTCAACAGACCTACTTGTTGCTGAAACAGCCCAGCTTTTGTTTCACGATTTAGAGTATAAGCAGTCCGGCTCTATGCAGTCTAAGGATAGCTATGAAGAGGTCCAGGGTCGTATTGATACTATAAAAGAGCTGCTTGTCCTTTCCGGGACTGAGTGGGATGAAGCCGTCATTAAACAACAGGCAACCGCTCTCTTCCTAAGCAAGACAGGAATGTCGCCGCTGGAGGCAGCTAGTGCTCTAACGCCGAAAGATGATAAATCTAAAAAGGTTGTCTCCAAGAGAATCCCTGCTGCTATTGAACCAACAGAAGATGTTATTGGAAGGATATACGCAGAGTTTCCTTACTTCTGTAAGATGGTTCTTGAGATTGCCTATCGCCCTGGGTTGAGCCCACACGCTCCCGATGGCGGCTTTGGGCCGATGGTGCTCAATCAAGGACAGCGCAAGGTTGCCGCAGTCCTGCTCGATCAATGGTTGAACGATATTCCTGTTCGTGTGATCATTCTCAAGTCACGCCAGCTAGGTGTAACAACCTTGTTGATGGCATTCTGGCTCTGGCTGCTGGTTCAGAACCCAGGGCTGACAGCAATGATCATCATTGATAAGGGCGATCACCTTAACGAAAAGCGTCAGATCATTCTCCGTTGGCTAGAGAAGATGACTGAGCTTTTCCCCGATCTTCCAGGCATCGAGCGTCGTGGCAGTAAAGTGCTTGAGCTGAAGAACATGTCCCGGTTCCTGTTTGAATCAGCAGAAGCACCGAACCCAGGAACCTCTGAACACATTAGCATACTTCACTGCTCAGAGAAACCAAAGTGGCCCCGAGGGCGCGACCGCCAGATCGACGCTTCTATCGTTCCCGGCCTACCTGAGAAACGCCACACCATATATGTAGATGAATCAACAGCCGAAGGCGTGAACGGTTTTTACTACAGGTGGCATCGTGTAGTAGAAGGAAAGGCTGATGCGACACCGATATTCCTTCCATGGTATATCTCTGATGAATACAAAACAGACCCACCCGAAAAGTGCTACAATACTGAAGGTAACTTCATTTATATTAATGATGATGTAGAGATCTCTGAAACTGATGCAGCAGGAAAGATTCTGTTAACAGAAGAAGAATTCTCACATAGATATGAATTGTCTCCAGCACAGACATATTGGCGTAGGTCAAAGATCAAAAATGCTTTCAGTGGTGACCGTGCTGTCTTCGATCAGGAGTACCCAACATCCCCACGACATGCTTGGCAGATGGTTGGCGGAAAGTTTTTCTCGTTTGAAGAAATTGAAAAATGTCAAAGTGCAGTCGAGCTTCCTATACTTACTGGCAATCTTGTTGATAATAATGGCAACAATGATCCTTTAAGATTGTACCCGTTTGGTGATTACCAGCCCTCGGTTGTCCCTGTTCCATACGGCTCGCTGGCGATTAGGGTTATGCCAGAGAAAGATGAGAAGTATTACATCGGCGGGGATATTGCCGAGGGCAAGCAATCAGTTAATGAAGCAGGCGCAACAGATTACGACTATACGGTTTTCGTTGTTAAGGATTCTGTTGGCAAAACCGTCGCACTCTTTAGGGATAGAATCAAACCAGAAGAGGCGGCCCTCCCCTTGCTGCTTCTCGCCTGTCTTTATAACAACGCCATGGTTAACTGTGAGCGCAACGGTCCAGGGCAGGTTGTTTGGTCCATGTTTAAACAGACCGGGTATTACAATATCTATTACACTCCAGGCAAGGGGCCAATCCTCGACCGTGCGTGGACCGTTACTACTGCTAGTAATCGGCACCCGATGCTTTATGCGCTGCGTGCATCCTATAGAGAGAACCCAGAAAGACCGGGCTTCAAAGAGCTTGTTGCTGAGATGAATGAGATAATCATTGATAGCAAGGGTAAGATCCAGGCCCGGAAGGGTGCTCATGATGATATCATTATCGCAGAGTCTCTTTGTTGGAATATGATTTATATCGAGCGAGGTGTTCTTATTCGAGCACAGGTTGAACCTGAGCCCAAGCCTGTACTAAATGAATTTGCAGCTGCTATGGCTGCAAATGGGATCGAGAGGTGGTAGGTGGCAATAGACGTTAAATCTTGGGATGAGAGGATCATTAAGGATCTTGAATACCGTATCAATAACTTTGATCGAAAGTGGACAGCCAACCGGGACACTATTAGAAATGCTGAGCGTGGCCAGCTTAATGGTAATCTTGTTCAAGAGTTTGTGAATGCGATTCAAGCGAGGCTGATCGTTCGTAATCCCACAATCAAAGTAAGATCAGATCATCCAGATTATAGTGGACATGCTACCGATCTCGAGGTTACCGCAAACGCTATAACCAGGATTATAGATCTTCGTCACCACCTTATGAGCGCAACAGTCACATCAACGTGGTCATGTACTGGTTGGATTGAGGTTGGTCACACGCTTGACCAGCATAACTTTGATCCAATGCGCTCTGTTCTTTATCGTTCTGATAATACGGCTGACTTTGGCGAGACCGAGGATAGGTGGGAGCCTGCGACGGAAGCAGAGGTCGCAGCCGACCTTGGCCCAGACATTGCCAATGTTGAGCATTTTGATCCATTCCAGCCACCACCTGAATTGGAGACAGCTTCAGAGGAGGCCCCTCCTCCTCCATTCGATCCTGAGCTAGGGATGCCGTGGCTAAAAGAAGTAAGCCCGTTTATGGTTGTTGTTCCAAAGGACACATATAAGATTGCGGATGCAGAGTACATTACCAAATTGGTTTTGCTTTCTAAGCAAGAGCTGAAGCTCATCACAAACATCAATGTGAAGGATGTCTCTCTTAGAACGAAGTGGAAGAAGATTACTGATCAGGTGCCTGGGGCGGATTTTATTGAAGAGCCAGTCCTTATCGCTGTAACACATATCAGGAGAGACAGGAATAATCCTCAGTACGCAAACTGGTATCTTGTTCACTTGCTTGGTTACCATGATGTAGTAATTAAATCTGCACCGAATCCTTTTGGTGGGCTTATTCCGTTGGTGCCGATTAAGACTCATAAGAGTCGTAAAATTTGGGATACAACAATCGTTCAAGACTTGCAGCCATATGCAGACTGGTACAGTGTTGGCATCGAATCAATTGGTGACAGGTTGTACGAAAGCCTCAACCAGAAACTTGTCGTTGGTGCTGGTGCAAGCCTAGACCCAGAGGAAGTCAAAAAACTTCTCAATCCAAAGTATCGAGGGGAAGTCAAAGCACAGGGTGACCCATCCCAGATTAAACCCTATGATGGTAGCGGTTTGAATTTTGAGGTTGTTAGGTTCCTCGAGCTATTTAATAAGCTAGCTCAGGGCGCATCTTCGATGAGTGACCTTGACCGTGGTATTCCAGCTAAGCGTATCACCGCAAGACAAACCGAGGCACTTCTGGAATCCACCAGCCTGCACACTAACGCGATGCGTCAGTTGATTGGTAGGGCCGCAAGAGAAATCGTCATCAAAATAATGCATCTTGTGGGCATCTTTTCCTTGTACCGCTCTCGGAGATTTACCTTCGGAACGCAGGTTGCTACGCTTGAGCCTGGGGTGAATGATTTTACTACATCGTACAGTTATAATATAGACGTGCGCGACATGGCACCTCCTGCTGGTACAGAAGAGCAGTTGGTAATGGTTCAATTTTTGCGCCTTCTTATGATGGACCCAACACCAGAGCGCCTGCTTGTTCGGCAGTGGAACTGGAGAGAGCTGTCTGAGATGATTCGTATCAGGTTTGATATGCCACCAGAGACACTCCAGGAGCAGGATCTACAGCAGCTTATGCCTCAAGGCGCTCCTCAAGGCGCTCAGCAGGGTGGCCAGACTGGAGAGGAAGCTATGGGAGGACTGGAGCATCCTGAGCGGTTCGCCGGAGATCAGGGCGTTCCTGATCTTGCCAATCTGACTGCCGGGTTGAGGCAGCAGTCGTAATGCTTTACACGTATATTTGTAAAACCTGTACCTACGAGGAAGATGAATTTCGTAGCGTAGCTGATCGCAAGATTCCGCCAGATATCCATTGTCCGATTTGTGATGCTAAGGATTGGAAGTATCAGACTATTTATCTTCCTAGCAGAAACTACAGCCTTAAGATCCAAAATGAAAACTTTCCGATGCGTTCCAACATTAGGGGATCCAATGGAAAGATGATTAACTTCGAGAGCAAGAAGGATTATGACCAACATCTTTCAGACAATAATCTCGTCATTTGTGAAGAGGGTACGGACATTCGCGAGGCGCCAGCGCCTACGATTCCTAATAAGTACAGAGATCATCCGCTTGTCCGTAAGTGGGAAGATCAGAATAAAGAAGGGCAGGCTTCGTCTGCTTACATCACCGAGGAAGAAATAAATGAGCGAACAATCATTGACACCGCAGACTGAATCTGCCCCACAACAATCTAACGAGGTTAGCAATGCAACCGAATCTAGTGGCTTTGATGCTTCTAATTGGGACGGCAGTCCAGATACTTTGTCTGATACAGATCGTAAGCTGTATGACGCGATTCAGAAAAGGAACCGATCTTCTGAAGAGGCTCAGGCAGGAAGGCGGCTCAGGGATTACCTCGATAAGCAGCTTGAAGACAATCGTGTCAGATCGCAACATCAAGATTTGAGTGACGGAGATGAGACTCTCACAAAAGAACAGGCGATGAGGATGTGGGAGGACCAGGAGCAGTCACGACAGAGAAACACTAGAATCGATGCTTTCAGGCAATCGATGCTCGACACTGTTAGCGGACCACAACAATTTGGTAGCGCAACAGTTGCATTTGCATCAGAGGAAGAGGTTGACGGTTTTAGAGATTATGTAAGTAAAACTTTGAATGGAGGACTCACAGCAAGAGATCTTCTACTACTTTATAGGCAGGAGGCGATTCTCCAGCAGCATGGCGATGCTAGCATTAAGGGATTCGAGACCAGCCTTAAAAATAGGAGGCCAACTGACGTTGAAGGCAATGACGTCGTTGATGCGACCTCCTCAATCCCGCAGAACGAAAGGCGAACACGTCCTGGTCGGGCTCCACGTACTGCTGAAATCCTTCAGCAGAACAACCCAGAATTGTACAATGCCATTTTGAATGGCAAACGTGATCTAATTTAAATAAGGAGCCCTAAAAATGGGTGTTCGACAGCAATATACTGAGCTGTTTGATCTTGTGCGAACTCTAGAAGATCGTTCCAAGAAACTAGTAGCTCAGGAACTTCGTAAGAGCTATCTGTACCGTCGATTTGTTAAGACGGCGCAGGTAGTAAACTGCTATGATGTTAAGGAAGTCCCCTTGTGGCTTGGTCCTCCGACCATGGGCAAGTGGATGACGCGCGGAGACGTGCTTCCTGACACCAGTGCATCACAAACTGCTCTGTCCTACTGGACGAACAAATACATCGCCACGCCGCTTGGCTTCGATGTTTTTGATCTCTGGGAGAACGAGGGCAACGCTCAGGCGCTTTTCGATCTTCTTGATTTCAAGACGATGGAAGCTGCTGTGTCTCAGAAGCGCGCGCTTTCCAGCGCGGTCTTCAACGGGCTCGGCGGCTCTCAGCCTGATGGTCTCGGATTGATCATTGAAACGGCTGCACCTGTTGCTCAGGTGCAAACCGTTGGCGGAGTGAACAAGGCTACATCTGCATGGTGGCGTAACCAGTATGTGCAATTGACTGCTAATTTTGGCACAGTTGCTGCTGGTACAAACCTCCCTGCTGGTATCCTTGCTCTGCTTCAGCTGATTGATGCGTGTACAATTGGTACTCTTATTCCGAGTGACATTATTACCACTCGTAATACATTCTCTAATATTCGACGTTCGATGTTGGAAATGAGTACTCCGTACCATTTGATCACTGATCGACAGGATGCCGACTATGGCGTTCGTTCTTTCATGTTCGATGGCCATTGGGTTAGCTGGGATCCAAACTGCCCCGCCGATGAGGTATATTGCCTCCATATCGATGAGAAGTTTGATTCGCAGAAGACAGGTGGAGACGATGATGTGAAGCTCGATGGTGACCTTGAAGAGGTCGCGACTGATAACATTCTTGATCTGAACGGTGGTATGTTCATGATCGTGAACCCGAATGTTCGTCAGCGCGCCTTGGCACCTCGGACCCCGTATCGTCAGCTCCAGCAGACGCAATGGATGGTGGATTCGTTCAACCTCGGCTTGTTCCGCATGTCCGACCACGGAGTTTCTGATAGCTCTGGTGGAGCAATGTGGGAGACGTGGTAGAATGTTTAACGCACTATCTAGTAAGGTAGCATTCGATAACCTGGAAGATTCTCTTTCAGGAACATTGTCTGTCTATCCTGTAGCAGCTGATGCAGTTGTTGCAACCTCTGACGGCTCAGCTTGGGACCGCACTGGTGCCTTTGCTGAGGTCGTTCCTGTTCTAACAATCACGCATGATATCTGGCTGGAGGCTCTCGTCATTGAGACGACCTCCAACGTTGATACTTTCTTGCTTGATGTTGCAACAGGTCTCGCCCTTGCTGAGGTTGTAATTGCATCTGTACGGACTACTATTACCCATGTGGCTAATACTAATTCGGTCAGCATCCCTATTCGCAAAAAGATAGCGGCAAACACTAGGATTTCCGTTCGTTCTACTTGCAAAACCGCAGCCGCACTCACAGCCTCGGTATCGATTTCGTACCGAGCTGTTGCATAAAGGAGTAAACTATGCAATTCACTGATCATAGGGCGTGGACTGATCTTGGACCTTCATCCAAGCTCAAGCCACCCAATGTCGTAATCACCGCAGCCGAATTGGCTCTGATGAGTACGAACCAAGTTACCTCAGATCTCTATCTGTTGGGCAATGAATCTCGAAAGGTTGTCTATAACGACGCTGTACTCGGCAAGATTTACATGGAGCTTATTCTCTATGTGCAGCCTGCTGCAACTACGTTTACCACACTTGCTGTTGCAACAAGTGAGGGTAGGTTGATCGGATGGGACGGCGCTTTTAATGCAGCTGCCGATACAGCAGACGCAGTTGCTGGCATGATGATTGGTCCGTATTATAGCGGAACCAATGATAACCCAAATGTATCTTACATTGTTACCGCGCTTGCGGCTGGCGATGCGATTTGGGTTTGTCGTCGTGGTAATGTCCCGCTTGATTATTCCGGCACTTCTACTGCTGGGCGCTTGATCAAGTGCGCCAACTCTGGAGAGGTGCAGAACTGCGCCGCTCCCAGCGCTGGCTATAACAACGATAACGATATCGCTGGAACGCTCCACGGTCTCGCTGTCGGTTCTGTGCAGGTCGCATCGGCTGGCGCAGGCCTCAAGGCGGCTATTCTTAACTTGCCTTTGAGGTTCCGACGCGGAACCTGATCCTGATAATAACTGTGTTGCCTGCCCTCAATTGTGGGGGCAGGCGCACCTTGGAGGAAGATTGTGTCTAACCCCACAATGAAAACCGGTGAAATTATTGAACTCCTCCAAGATGCTGTTGGACAGCAGATGGGGGCAGACGTATTTTATATTTGGTTCGAGGAGCTGTATCGTCTCATTCGCGAACAGAAATGGGCGTGGAATTGGAGAAGAGAGGGGCATGTGACATTCGCTCCTATAGCCGACCCGACCAATACTTACACATGGGTCGCGGGGAACAACTTTGTTACCGGGAGTACTGCGGCTGTAGCCGGATTCGATTGGAACAATACTGGAAGGTATTGGATCGAAGATAACAGAATTTACAAAGCTATCGAGATTAGCGCGTTCGGTGGCGCGGCGAGAATAACTTTCGATAAACCCATTCACACAACTAATGCAACTGGTGTGACAAACCTCACATTGGTTAGAGCCGATCACGTTTATAAGACTTCATCTATTAAGAACGTGAACGTGAACGGATTGAAGAAGCCATCTGCTACAGATGATGATTTCGATAGAGATTTCTTTTATAATAATCGTTTTGCAGATAGCGGATTGCCGATTGTATATAGATGTGACGATAACTCTACTCTTCCTCGTACACAAGAAGCGCCAGAGTTTGTATCGTCAGCGGGTGGTGCATTCACTGGTGGAGAGTATCAATACTTTTGGGCTGCATTTGATAAGGAAAGTGGTCAGTATGGACCTCCAGGACCAACCTTTACATATACTGCAACAGCAGGACAGCGCCCAACATTCAGGTATGGCGCAACTAATCTTGTAGTTGGCAACTCTTACCCTGTAAGATTGTTTCGATCACAGGTTGGCCCCACTCGAGCAAGAGTGCCAATGTATTTTGTCGGTGAAAAGGATCCCACAAGCGCAGCCTCATTTATTCAAGATACTTTTCTTGATCCAGCATTGAGAAATAATGAGAAGTGGTATGAGGGTCCGACAACAAAGGTTGACTTTAGACCTGCACCTGACGCTGTTTATCCTCTGGAAGTTAACTTTTTGGATAATTGGGGCCAAAGACCAGAGGCGAACGAGTATGTTAATCTTGGACGCAACAATGAAGTCCTCGAGCTTCTACGGTTTGGATTTCATAAATTTGCCGAAATGCAAAATAAAGATCCGCAATCGTTCAGGCTCGCTGTAGTTCAGTTTAGACAGCAGATGGCTTATTTGCTCCGTGGTAGCCGGTCTGCTTCTGCCGAAGATCCTGGGATTGGTGAATCCAGAGACTATCGTAGGATGCCAGACCTGGGAGCGGGCTATGATGAGCTTGACTTCTGGTTCCACTGGAGACCGTAATGCCAGCTAACGATAGAGAAGTTGCGATGTTCTTTCTGGCGGGTCTGTCGGAAAGAGAGCAGTCCACAAAGATTCATTTCGATGAAGGGACGATCAATTTCTATCCAACTCTCGATGGCTATCTAATTAACTATCCTGGTAAAGTCGATCTTTTTGTTAGAGATGCCGGATACTCTGCCCCGGATACAAATTTTCGTGCTGATCCTCCATCTATTAGCAATGAATATACAAGAGTAGCATCATTCACGGACTTCCTTGGTGTCGATCATATTGTTTTTGTAGAAGGTCCGAATGTTAGAACAGTGGAGGGAAACGGATCCAGGATTTTATATACCCTTACTGGAGTGGAGCGGGACGGCAAATACTTTCCGACATTGTTTATTCATGACGGTAAGATGGTCATCGTTAACCAGGGTGACATCCCGTTGATCTGGGATGGCGTGGATTCAATTCAACCACTAGGCGTTAATGAGGTTCCAACTCCACCATGGGTTGAGATTATGGACCCTCTTGGTGGGTACAGATTCTCCAATAATCCATATGGATGGAAGAACCGATCTTATTATGGAGATGAATATGTCCCTGCGTATACCCAGGATGCTGGTGCGACAGCCGGTGCCAGGTACGATACAAAGTTGAGATGCCAGTTTGTTGATCGGTACGGAAATAAGGGGAGGGCGTCGACGCCATCGCCAGTCCAATTTTGCCCTAATATAGATGCAGGGCAAGCATTAAGTGGAAGCTGGACTAATCCTGCTGGAACATATGGAGATGAGCATAGGTTGGTAATGACGATTGTTTGGGATAATCCAAAAGTTGACCACCATGTTACAGGAGTTAATGTCGGCAGAACAGGACAGCTTAATCTTGCATCCGATGCCCCAATAGGGACTCCATCTATTTATTACATTGAACATGCACAGCTTAATACCGCACAGGCGAGGCATACTTCTAAGCTGAGTGATGCTTCCTTGGTTCTTCAATCTGTCATGGACCTAGACGTTACACCTCCACCATCCGCATCAATTGGCTGTTCCTGGGCAGGAAGAGTTTTTCTTGTAAGCGATGATAATATGCAGGTGAGATACTCAGACTTAGGGTTCTTCGGACAATTCCGCGCAACCCAGGAGCTTACCCCATACTCGCATGCAACGGCCCTTGTTCCCGCAGGGGATAGGTTATTTGTAATCGGTGAAACCTCCACTGAGGTTTTCTATGAGCAGCAAACAACTGGCCTGATCGCAAGGCTTGAGCAGGACATCGAAAATGGATCTATGTACGGAAGCTCGTTTGTTGCCGTTGGCGATGGAGCTGTATTCGGGCTTTGGAACAAGGGGTTTGGATTTTATGATGGTGTAGATCATAAGTTTGTTAATGAGCCATACTACATCAGATCAATTTACATGGATAATACCAACTTCATTCACAATGCAATCGTGATCGATAATTGGTATTATTTGGTTATTAGAAAGGACCACATTAGCTCTGAAAATAATGTTATTATTATGTATAACTTTGCCATCAATCAATGGTATGTTATAGGAGAATCTTTGTGGGACTTATGTTCATGGAATGAGGAAATAATTGGCGTAGATAATTCTGTGTATGTTCTTTTTAGAGGTGACACTTTTCCAGATGCTAGATTTGTTACTGTTGGACTTTCGCCTGACGGGCTCGGATCAAACAAGACATTGAAGGAGATGAGGATTCTAATGGAACCATCTTCTATTGCTGAAGTTAGAGTTGATGTGAGGAGTGAGGATAGATTTACAGCGAGGATTGGACAGGGGACCGCCTATCCGAGCACAGGGCAGATCCAGAGAAGAACATACCCACACGCCCACTGGAATCACCCAAAGCACACATGGGAGGAAGAGCCCAAGTGGCTTGCCCCAGGCGACTTTTGGATGGTGCCATACATCGAACAAACTGTATCTGGTATGTCCCATGTAATAGATGTGACGTTTGGGCAGGATGATAGCAGCCAAGGACATCCTGTAAGGATTAAGGCTCTGGGTCTTGTGTACACACAACCATCAAAGCCGCCGACTAAATGAAACTGAAGAAGAATAGAGATGAGGTACTTGTTCTGAAACGTAATGGATCCAATCTTCCGCGTCATAAGTTGCAGTTAGTTTTAAAGCTCGCAGGTCTTCCACCGTTCAAGAAAAAGGAGAAGGTCATTGTTCCCGATTAGAAGACATTTTTTGAATGCTGGTGCTAGTCTTGATCGACGAAGATTAGAGGAGGATTTTCTTCAAGCAGCTCAGGAGATGAACGATCTTAGAGATTACTCAATTGCGAGAAAGTCTATTAGAAGAAGGAATACCAAATCTTCTTCGTGGATGCAGTTTGTTTGGAATGACGATGACAAAAGAAATAATTTTCATTTTGTTGGGATGAGGAGACTTATTGCTTCTGTTGCTGTAGATATCACATTTCCAGATTATACTGAGGTTGTTGTAGACTGGTCTTGCAATGTTCATACGCTGAACAACTCTGCTCCATATGGTACAACAACTGATGCAAAGCTTATTATTCTTTGTCCGTCACTCAATGGAGTTATGTATTGGGGCGGATCAGATTTGATGGAGTTTGATTGGCCATGGAGTTCTGCTGCTGGAAACGCACAAGCTCGTTTGGATTTTGATCTTCAAGAGCTAGATTCCGAGGGTGAAGAAACTACTGCACCTATGGTCCATACCATGTCTGGCAGTTTTGCTGCGATTGTTCCGGCTGGTAATACTAGATTGACACTTATTTACAATTCATCTGCTGGAGATTACCCGTTCGATCCAAGGGATACCGCAAATCAGAAGAAAGAGGATTGGGTTATAAAAAATGCTACACTTGTTGTTAGGAGAATCATTAGATAATGTCTAAGTTTTTCTATACTACTGTTCTTTCCGAAAAGGCGGTGAAGCGAGCAGAAATAAACACACGCTTTGGCGATGTCACAACTGCTGTCAATACAACCAAATTTGATGCGGAACAAATCAGACAATCGTCCATTAGATACAGACATCTACAACAGCCTCCCGTGCCGTTCTTGTGGCATGAGTTGTCAAACAGGACGCGGGCTGATTTTCCCGGCGGTCACTATGGGTTTAAGAACACGTTTAATTTCGCAGCCAGCAACACATGGTATCCGACAAACCTTCGGCTCAGGTATCAGCCAACAGGCACCATTGACGACGGCAGTGTCTACGGCTGTGTATATGCTGAGCTAGAGCATAGCGGAACGTGTCGTGAGGGGCACATTGATATTGCGATTGGCTATTCGTTTGATAATATTACATTTAATATCTTTCCGGCTGATGGTCAATCGGTGAGAACGCTTGGCCATATGCAGGGCGGTGAGGGGAAAGGTACAGGAGCGATTTGGGAGCTTCGTCAGGTTCACCCGTGGACGCATGTTGATACTGGAGGGGCCGGACATAATGGCGAGGGGTGGTTCCCTAACTCTGCATACACTAAGCGAACCGTGATGACGATGGCTCCCATTATTCAGAGATACGATGGGCAGGGCGTGCCGGTTCTTATTCCACCTATTGTGACAGCTATCCCTTGGTGGACTTTAATGATACGCGTAACCGATCATACTATTGATGAATTGAGCCACCATTGCCGTGGAAGGATCTGGATTGTGAATAGGAATAGGGGAGTATAATGGCGATCACGCTTGGTACAGTCGCGGCTGGTTCTTTGATAGTTGATGTTATTGATACTAATTTAGCTGCTATTGATACGCTCCTTAAGGAGCAGGTCACAGAATCGGAATTTAAGGATAGTGATTTTGATCGTTACCTGATTCGTAGGTGGACTGGCGGTAGGGTTGTTTCTATTACTACCGCCTCTCGTGAGGTTCTTGATGTAGCGGTACATAGGTCAAAGTCCAGAAACGCAAATGACTGGGACGTATCAGGTTATAGAACACTGCATGATCTACCGGCATCGATCCTTGCAGGGTCTCTTAAGAGTCCACTCCGAGAGCTTCTAGGTTCTCCGGGGAGGTCGTTCTTTTATGATTTCCAAGAGGATGGTTATTCTAATGCTGGTGTTACACCAGATGCTGCATCTGTTGCTGTTGATAATGAGGATCAAAGCGAGCCTGTTCACGAGTGCCATTCTTGGTGGCTGACTGTTCCACATGGCAGTTTGAGGCAATGGGTTCCAGAGCCGTGCGTGGCGATGGTGTGGGCAGATTTTTCAGTGATCGGAGCAGCGATGAACACGATCCTTTCTGCTGGTTTGGCACCCAATGATCCAACGGCTGGTCCCGCTGATACTTTTAGGCCTGATCTGACTGCTGGACATGACGATAGTTGGATGTTTAGGACCGGACTATTTGTGGATCATAATCCATGTCCGAATGAACTAACATATGAATTCGCGAATGCTAATCCAAATCTTGTTCACCCTGTTTCAACTGGTGTTACTAGTGGCACTAAAAGCTGGGAGATGATAACGGATAAGGGAATCCAGACAAACTGTAGGACGACTGATCGGCTTCGTGGTGTTATTCCGCTCGATGGGAATAGGTTTTATAATTTTAGTCTTAAGTATCGCGATGGCTTGTATCGCGGCTAT
>Ga0310345_10001476_pt1 | contig 26054 bp, 25 predicted proteins | sample HC15DNA20500_MG_FD_204667 | JGI IMG/M metagenome (GOLD analysis project Ga0310345, IMG submission 204667) | Marine microbial communities from station ALOHA, North Pacific Subtropical Gyre - HC15-DNA-20-500_MG | ecosystem: Environmental > Aquatic > Marine > Oceanic | place: Pacific Ocean: North... | reverse complement strand
GCAGATGATGATGAACTTCATGTTTATCCAAAACCAATAAATGAATTGATTGATGATTGTGAGGAGAATGGTTATAAATTCATTACAGGAGCATTTTTAGATAGAATTGGTGAAGGTGGCAGATTTCCAAAGATTGAACCTTTTGATGATAGTGATATTTGGAAAGAGTTTTCATTGACAGGTTCATTTCGATATCCAGTTTCTAATGCTTGTCCAAATAAAACGGTAGTGATGAAAGGTGATATACAAGTTACTAATGGACAACATTATGCAATGATAGATGGTGAAGATACTTATGGGGATAGATGGAATCATCCATTACGATATCCTGTTGATAAGTGTTTTATTCAAGTTCATCATTTCAAATGGGATATATCTGTAATGGGTAGATTACGAGAAGTTTCTCGTATTAAAGAAGATTATACTTTTCATAAAGAGTATAGAGATATGTTTGATTATATAATTGATAATTACGGTAGAATAGATATAGATGATAAAAGGTTTATGATAGAAAAGGGTAGTAAAAATTATGATGATTATCCACATTGGGATAAGATTAGAACACAGGCATTAGAATATAGAGTATGAAAAGATTAGCGGTTATACTTCCATATAGTGAACAACATATAGAAAATTTTGTAAATCATTTTGAGGCAACTGTGAAGGGTGATTATAAATTGTGCTTTATGAAACAAAAGTCAAATAGACCATTAAATAAAGGTAAGTTATTTAATATTGGTTATAGTTTACATAAAGATAATTTTGATTATTTTTGTTTTCATGATTCTGATTTAATACCAATTTCTGATGAATGTGATTATTCTTATGAAGAAAAACCAATTTCGTTAGTTGGTATGAGAAATAAAATACAGTTTGGGGATCAAGAAAAGGTACAAAATTTTGATGATTATACTTTACCCTATGAAGAATATTTTGGAGGAGCAACTTTATTTTCAAAAGAACACTTTCAAGAAGTGAATGGTTATTCAAATGAATATTGGGGAGTTGGTTATGAGGATTATGATTTGTTGTTAAGATGTGTTGTAAAAGAATTATCTGTTATAAAAGAATTAGAAACTCAAATATCAAAAACTTATGGAAATTTTAACGGAATGAATTCTTACATAGAAATTCCAGCGGATAATGTAAAGATTAAAAATACAACTAACAAAAGTTTTACAATATCTGCTTGGTTTTACGCAGATGGAGAACCACCATATAGTGCAGAAGTAGATACTAATAGATGTGAATATAGTATTTTTATGAGACCAGGATATCATACAGGAATTTCATACACACACGGTGGATTTTTAAAAGGAGTGATTTGGATTAGACCATTTGGGAGCAGTGAAAGAAAATCAGTAGTAATACAAACACCATTATGGGCTAATAAATGGTATAATGTTGGTATGATTGTGGATGATAGAGAACAAATTGTTACTCTTTATGTAAATGGAAAAGAGGTTGGAAAAAAACAATATGAAGGACAGCCCATTGAGTATCTTAATAAACCATATTACATAGGAGTTGGGGATCCTAATTTGAGTGTTTGGAAAAATTATTGTAAAGGACAAATAGCAGAAGTAGGATTGTGGTCAGATATATTAAAAGATTACGAAATGGAACTAATTTTTGATAGGGGGATTATTAATAATAAAGGTGAATATACAACTTCTAAACTTCCAGTAGGGGTTTGGAATTTTAAAAGTGGTTATGATAATATTACTTTTGATATGAGTGGAAATGGAAACCACGCAACATTTAAAAATGTAGAATTTGCAAATAAATCATTAAAAAGCAATACCGAAAGATATTTACCTTATAGAAGGAATGGTGCTTATGGTTATTTATCATCTCGTGACGATTATTTAAATCTCGAAAATTTAATAAGAACAGAACATCCAGTGATAGTATCTAATCGTAATACTTTTAATAAGAAAGTTAGATTAAATATGTCGGATACAGATAAAGATGGCTTATCATCAACAAAATTTAGGATAGTTAATAGAAAAAATTATCGTGAGAATCACGAAATAATAGAAGTTGTAATATAAGGAGAAAAGTTATGGCAACTAAAAAAGAAGAAACAACAAAGTCAAAAATTCCAGAAAAGAAAGGGGCTCCAGCACAAGCGAAGGTTTCAGAAAGTACGGAACTTACTGCAATAGCAGTTAAGTCATTGACCAATTTGGAAGAAAAGGTTGATGCAATCGATTGGAAATTGTGGGAAATCTACAATATAGTTAAGAACTATGTAGAGTCTAATCCAGATAGTGGAGTATCAGCCCCATCAGTTGCACAACCACAACCATCTGCAGCAGACATTGCAAGTGAAATTGCAAAGTCTTTAGGTGGAGTACAAGAACCTGAACCAAAGAAGTCGGTGGTCGGCAAATTATTCGGTAAATAATGACTAAATTGGCAATTATTGTTCCGTATAGGGATAGAGAAGAACATCTTGCCAAGTTCGTACCACATATGGAGAAATTTCTATCTGATAAAGAGATAGATTTCAAAATCTTTGTAGTGGAACAAGGGAACGATAGGCCCTTTAATCGTGGTTGGTTAATAAATATTGGATACGATATATCATCACAACAAGGATACGATTATTTTTGTTTTCATGATGTTGATATGTTACCAGAGGACAAAACCTGTGATTATTCTTGGGTAGATAAACCTACACATCTTGCAACAAGACTAAGTAAGTTTAACTATCGTTTAGTCTATCCTGAATATTTTAGTGGAGTTACATTATTCAATAAAGAACACTTTGAGTGGATAAATGGATATTCTAACAAATATTGGGGATGGGGATTTGAAGATGATGATTTACTTTATCGATGTAGAAGTCGTGGAGTTCCATTACAAGAACAATGGACAGGGAGTTCAAAAGACAAAGCACCAAGATATGTAAGTACTATGGAATTTAATGGTAAAGATTATCTTGAAATAAAGAATACACTTTCATTAAATAAAGTAGTTAATTCATCGTTTTCAGTTGAAGCGTGGGTAGAACCTTCTGATGATATAGTTCTTGATGAAAATAAAGAATATGATGAGTTTCATGTATTCACCCGACCAGGACACCATGTAGGAATTGCTTACACAAGTGGAATGCAATATAAAGGTGGTATTTGGAACAGTGAAAATAAACAATCAATGGTTGTTTCAGATAGACATTCTAATGAGTGGAGTCATGTTATTTATACAGTTGATTCTGTCTTAAAACGATTGAGGATGTATGTAAATGGAGTAGAAGTAAATGAATCACCAACAGATTATTTGGGAACTATAAAAGAGTCAAGTAGTGTTCCATATTATATTGGATGTGCAAATCCAAGAGCAAGAACTGGTGATGAGGGTTATTTTAGAGGCTCTATAGCACAAGTAACTCTTTGGTCGAATTGTGTTAGTCCAGAAGAAGCATTATATTTATATAATAATGGATATCCACGAAATGTTACGGACAGTAAAGGGTTTGATGGTTGGAAACAAGGAACAGAAAAATATAAATCTGCTAAAGATGTAGTTGGTTATTGGAATTTTGATAATGTAATAGACGGTGTGGTACTTGATAAGAGTGGAAATGATAATCATGCAAAGATACACGGGACAATCAAAAAAGAAAAAGAATTAAGGATTGGAAGTGTTGCATTAATACCAAACAGACGAGATGGAAAGTTTACTTGTTTGGAACACGAAGAAAATGGTTGGGGACAAACTAAGTTTACTCATTGGGAAACACGAGAAAACCAATTACGATTTTTTAATAAAGTTAGACGAGGATTGGTAGATTTAAAAAAGGATGGTTTGAATACATTAACATATGAAATTGTACATCAAGAAGAATTTTTAGACAAACATGAGTTTATATCAGTAACATGAGTAAGAAGTTAGCAATATGTGTTCCACACTATAAAAGGGAAGAACATCTTAAAAAGTTTATTCCACACATGGATAAGTTTTTCAAAGACAAGGATATAGAGTATAAGATATTTGTTGCCAACCAAGTTTATCCAGATAGTGTAAGTGGATTCAATAGAGGAACAGCTAAAAATGTAGCATTTGATATTGCACAAAAAGAGGGTTACGATTATTTTTGTTTTCACGATATTGATATGTTACCCGAAGATGATTCGTGTGATTATTCCTATCCCGATAAAGTAGAACATTTAGCAGTAAAAGTTGAACAGTTTGATTATGGATTGAAATATCAGGAATATTTTGGCGGTTCTATTTTATTTACTAAAGAACATTATGAGAAAGTGAATGGTTATTCCAATGGATACTTTAATTGGGGAATGGAAGATGATGATTTATTTTACAGAACCAAGAAAAAGGGATTGGCAGAAGAAACATTTATGAATCACGAATCAGATGAACCACGAAGTTTTTTAAGATTTAATGGTTTAAGTGATTATGTAAAAATAAGTCCAAATGATTCTATACGAGAAATTACAAGTGGTAATTTTACAATGGCGTTATTGGTTCGGGCAGAAGATAGATTTGATATTCCAAAGTATTTGATTGGTGATGTGGAAAATAGACAATTTATTCATCAATATATTTTTGGACGACCATCATTTCAAATGGGATTGGGTTGGGATAATTCAGATGCATATTCATTTGGTTTATTTAATCAGAAAAATAAACATTCTTATATGTGGATAAAAAGACATCCTGATGTTTGGACACATTTGATGATTACAGTAAATGTTGATAAGAATGAAATGAGATTTTATTTAAATGGTAGAGAATCCGATTCACGATTCGGACACGGTTCAGAATCTCCATTAAAGTTTGAATCACCATTAAAGAGATATGGTGGAAATCCATTTTATATTGGAGTAGGTAATCCTAACAAAGAAGAATCTAATTTTTTCGCAGGTGATATTGCACAACTTTGTATTTTTGTAGATGCATTAAGTAAAGATGAAGTGAAGAATTATTATGGAACTGATTATCCCGTTCCTACACTTGGTTCTTCATTTTATTATGATTTTTCAAAAGTAGAAGAAAATATAGTTTATGATTTAAGTGGTAATGGAAATCATGGAATATTAAATGGATGTTCAGTTGGAGTAGAACCTATTGGTAAAATACAACATACAACATTACCATATAGAAAAAGACCAGGTAGATTTTTCTCACAAGAACATAAACGGAATGATATGGTTGGTGGTAAATGGGTACATCAAAAGGATACAAGTATAAACGAAAGAAGGTTTGTAGAGGACGTTCAGGGTGGAATCATCAATACAGATGAAGATGGACTTACAGATTTAAATTATAGTGTAGTTAAACGAGAAAAATTATTTGGAACGGAACACGAAATGATAGATTTTAGATGTGAACAAGATATACCAAGTCATGTGGAGTTTTAAAATTAATGAGTAAGTCAGTAATAGATAATCCAATTTATACCAAAATGAGAAAAGACTTAAATAGTGTTGGGTGTGGAATGTGCCTGGCTAAATGGACACAAGTAACTATGCATTTACACTTAGGTCATACTCATTCCTGCCATCATCCTTCAACTCATAAAATACCGTTAGATGAATTAAAAGTTAATCCTACTGCACTTCATAATACAAAATTTAAAAAAGAAAAACGAAAAGAAATGTTGGACGGTAAACGTCCAGATGAATGTGATTATTGTTGGAATGTGGAAGATAGTTCAGATAGATTTTCTGATAGAGTATTAAAATCTCGCTCAGAGTGGTCTTATCCTCATTTTAAAGAAATTGTTAAAATGGATCCACAAGAAAATTATAATCCCAAATATGTAGAAGTTTCTTTTTCAAACGCCTGTAATTTCAAATGTAGTTATTGTGGTCCTTCTTTTTCATCTACTTGGATGGAAGAAACTAATAAGTTTGGTGGATTTCCAACAACTGAAAATTTTAATTCTATCGAGTATATAACAAATGAAGATAAAATGCCTATTCCACATAGAGAATACAATCCATATGTAGAAGCGTTTTGGAAATGGTGGCCAGATTTGTATCGTGATTTACATACTTTTAGAATTACTGGTGGAGAACCTTTATTATCAAAAGACACTTGGAAAGTGATGGATTATATTATTGATGAACCAAATCCAAATAAAGAATTGTCTTTATCTATTAATTCTAACTTAGGAGTACCAGATGTTTTAATAGATCATTTAATACAAAGAATACAAAGAATTGAAGATGAGAACAGAGTAAAAGAATTTATTGTATATACATCAGTAGATACTTGGGGACCACATGCTGAATATATAAGAAATGGTTTAGAATTTAATAAATTTTGGGATAATTGTAATAAGATATTAGAAAAATGTAGTCGTATAAATTTAACTTTTATGAGTACATATAATGCATTATCAGTTCCTAATTATGAAAAGTTAATAGATGGTATTTATAATTTGAAAAAACAGTATGGTTCGGAAGATAGATATTGGCCATCCGCCACTTTTTTAGATTCATCTTATTTGAGACATCCAACACATCAAACTGTACAAGTATTACCCGAAAAGTGGGATATTAATATTCTTAAACAGGCACAATTAGTAGATTTTTTAGGAGTTCCTTTATTTCAAAATGATTATATTGGGTATTCAGATGTAGAAATACAAAAAATTAAAAGAATATATGATTGGAAAATATCATCTTGGCCCGATAAAGAAAAACAAGTACGTGAACATAGATATAACTTTGGTAAGTTTTTTCAAGAACATGATAAAAGAAGAAATACTAATTTTTGTAAAGTATTTCCTGAATTAGAAGATTTTTATCGTAATTGTTTGGAGATTAAGTTATGAAAGTAAATTTGGGAGAAACATATTTCGTTCCATCACGACATAAATATGGTTTAAGTAGATATCCAACATGGAATATTATGGAAAAAAATATTACATTTTGCATTAGAATTAAACCAGATTGGGATAAACTTCCACACTCAGAAGATGTTGGGGTGGTCATTAAAAATGGGAAACACGCCGGAATACAACTTTCACATGAGAAAGGAGATGGCTATGTCAAAGGACTTTTGTGGGTAACTCAAGACAATACAGATATAGTTGAACCTATTATGTTAGTACATGGTTTGGGACCTATAACTGAAGATAAAACTTTTGATATTATGTGGCAACATGATGTTGATAATAAAGAAATAAGTTTAACTGTGGCTGAACCAGGATGGTATGAGCCATTTTCAGATACATTATCATATACGGGAAATATTATAGACTATTCTGATAGTTGGTTGTGGGTTGGATGTGGTAATGCACAAGAAAATTGTCCAACGGTAGATAGAGGGTATTATAGTGGTGAATTAGACAGGGTAGGAATTTTTGGAAGTAACTTGTCGGAAAAAGATTTTTTATTGTATTTTGGTGAAGAAACAGATCTTGAAAATTTACCATTTGAAAATCAAATTGTTGTATGTGATTTTGAAAGACATACATTATACAAATATTGGGATTTAACTAAAAATGGTAATAATATTATAGTTTATAACCCAGAATGGGGGGAGTTATTTTAGAACAAATGTTGTATTTGGAACAGTTAATTGGTGAGAGTAAAAATGAATTATAAACATATAATATGCTGTGGTTGTTCTTTTACAAGGCAACAAGGACGAATTAATTTAGATGTAATGGAAGATGATTTTTTAAATGATGATGCACAATTTTTCCGTTGGCCACACCATTTACAATTAATAATGGGTGATGATGTGAAAGTTTATAATTTAGGTAATCCCACTAATGATAATTCAATTATTAGAAAAAATATTATATATAAAATAGAAGAATTGATAAAAAATGGAGTTTCTACAAAAGACATTTTTGTTTTTGTACAGTGGTCGTCCTGGCAAAGAAATTCTTTTTTTATATCAAATCAAAAGGCAAAAGAATTTAATTCGTTGATTGATAATAATCGTGGTGAAAATAGTTATGCTCACATATCTGATTTCATAAAAGATAAAAAATATAATGGGGAATTTGGATATTATTTTTTAACTGGTGGATTTATGGTTGACCATATACCATATGAAGTAAAAAAAATAGTAGACAAATATGTTGAATTTTTTTATTCAGAGGAAGAAAGTTTAATTAGATTTTTCGATAATATTTTATTTTTACAAAGCTTTTTAAATGACAAGGGAGTAAATTATTTATGTTTTAATTTACAAAATAATTTTTCTAAAGAATATGTTACAATAGGTGGGTTTCCAGTGTTTGTAAATGATGAAAATAAAGTATACAAATCAATTTATATTGATAAATATATTCCTAAGACCGATGATATTAATTTGTCATATGATAATCCTTACATTCAACATCTATTTAATCTTATAGATTTTAATAAATTTTGGTTTTTACAAAATAATGATACATTTTATGGTGGTTTAATGGAATGGTCAATCAAACGATATGATATAAATAAAGATAAAAATAATGATGGTTTATGGCAAGAATGGGCACATAGAGATAGTAAACAATTAAAACAAGAACTTTCTAATAGATGGGGTGAGTCATATCAATTCGAACTCGGACACCCTTCCGCTAAGATGAATGAAATTTTTACTAATGAGGTTTTGTTGAAATATGTCAGATAATAAATTATATATTTTTGGTGATTCTTTTTCATATCCTTTTAAGATTAAGGTTAAAAATAGTTGGCCTTTTCTCTTATCAAAAAAACTAAAATTTGATTTAGAAATGTTATCGACCCCAGGTTCATCTAATTATCAAACATTTTATCGAATATTAAATAATTTAGAAAAAATGAAAAAAACAGATATTGTTATTTTTAATATTACTTGGTCGGATAGATATTTTATTCCAGTCATAGAACACGGTATATTAGGTAATGATATACGACTTAAAAAACTTTCTGATAATGATGAAAAGTTAGGGTGGTTAGAAAAGTGGTTTGATAAAAATGTAACAGAAGAAGATTTAATTATATTTAATGACAAAATTTTGAATATTTGCTTATTTTTATTAAACAGACTTAACATAGATTTTTATTATTGGAATGTAGGAGATGTTGTTATAGAAGATAATACAAATAATTTTATTTTACCACCAAATAATGAAACTACTTCGTTTTTTTATGATTGGATAGAGAAAGATAAATCTCTTTGGTTAGACGAACAAGAACAACATTTTGGAATAAATGGTCACAAAAAAGTTTGTGATCATTTTTTTAAATTTTTATCAAAAGGAAATAAATAAAATGGAAAATTTAGTATTTGGCTATGATATCATTACTTGTAATGGAGAAATGCCTAATTGTTTCCCTACAAAATTCTTTGAAACTATCAGAGTTGGTACAGATTGGAAGTTTAATGATTCTGGTAAATATTGGATGGATAAACACAATGTTAGCTGGCCACTTTATAATAGTGGATATTTTGATAATATTGGTTTAACAAAAAAAGGTATTTTTGATATTTGTAACGATAGAGTTATTCGTCAATTAACTTATAAATGGTTTTATCCCATAGAACCATTTGGAGATTTATATTCCTTATTCGGCGAGAAAGATTTTCTTGATGGACCATTATATGAAAATATTTCACAAAAAGCATTAGATGAGATTATAAATTATAATGGTAATTTATTGATTCACTATAGTATTGATGGTGGACTTGGAGCAGAAAGAAAACATTTTGATAAGCTAAGAAAGTGGTTGATATCTAAAAATGTACCCGATGATAAAGTTTATCTAATTTTTTCAGATTTTGAGATTGGAAACTCTTTGAATAAGCTGGGAACAAATTATAAATATATGTGTCATAGTCAGGCACTTTTAAATAAGGCTAACGAATATTATAATATCATCAAAGATCCTGACTATAGTTATTGGGGAAATGATTCATATGAACCTCAAGTTGGTAAAATTGATGGATTAGTCAAATCAAGTGTACATAATTTAGATGAATTACAAGAATATATTCAAGATTGTGCAAATAGAGACACAAAACAAGATTTTTTATTCTTTATGAGACATTGGAAATGGGAAAGACTTTTTATCATTGATGCTTTATTCAAATTAGGATTAGATAATAGTAAGGTTTCTTGGAATAAAAAACAACAGTGTGGTATAACTAAAAAAGATTTTTTAAATTTTATAGACAATAAAAAACTTTATAAACTTTTGACAACAACTAATAGTATTTTAGATGTAGAAGATATCAATTTGATAGCAGGTTATGGATTCGAAAGTGGGTATTTATATCAATATACTTATTTGTCAATCATTGGGGAATCTATATTTTGGCAACCAATAGAAAGTGGATTTTTTAACAAAAAATTATCTTGGAACGAATTTAGAAAAAAAAATAAAGGACTATCAACAAAAGAAATAAGTCAAAAGTATAAAAATTATAAAAAAGACAAAATTAAGGACACAGATTTTAGGTGTGGATATTTAAGTGAGAAAATATGGAAACCAATTGCACATTGTCATCCATTCATATTAGTTGGACCACCAAAATCATTAAAGTATATAAAATCAATCGGATTTAAAACATTTTCACCATATTTAGATGAATCTTATGATAATGAATTGGATGATGAAAAGAGATTAAAAATGATAATAGAGTGTATTAATAACTTTGCAAATAAAAGTAAATCTGAAAAAGATGATTTTTTAAAGGATACATTTTCGATTATTGAACATAATCAAAAAATGTTATTAAGTAAAGCAAATAAAGTTGTTGAATTAACTAAACTATATAATTTTTTAAATAAAAAATGAAGTATTATTTAGACTACAATACTGTTTTTAATCATCGACCACATTTTGTTTCTGGTAGAAATGATAGTTTAAATATGAATTCCTATACAGATGATATATTTTTAGCAAATTTTATAGTGTTGAACTTACCTCGTTCTGAGATTGGAAGTGTTTCTGAATTATTCGAAGAAGTAAAACAATTAAAAACAAAAAATAAAAATATTAAATTAATTCTATATTGGAAAGATGAATTAATACAAGAAAGTGATGAATTATATCAACTTGCTAAAAAGTGTATTAATGATAGTCTATTTAGTAAAAATGAAATAATAGCATTTTCACCAAATATTAATAAAATTGATTATAAGTATTTTATTCATACTCCAATTAAATTTTGGGCAATATCTTATTTTAGAAATGGTACAAATAAAAATAAAAATGTTGTTTATCTTAAAAACGACTTATATCCATCAGATGATGGTAGATATTTTGGAACTAAAGTAGTTTACGATAGTAAAATTCAAAGAACTAAAAAAATAATAAGTTCGGCTAGAAAATGGAACCCGTACAGATTGAAATTTTATGATGAGTTGTTAAAGAATCATAAACATCTCATAAATGATAATAATTTTATTAGATTTTATTCATTACAAGCAAATGATAATAAAGATAAAATAAAATATTATGATTTATTTCCACACAATAAACCTTTAAATGAGCTTGATAGAAATTTGATGTCTAATCAGGAAGAAAAATTTTATGAACCAATTGTAAAAGATTATCTTTCAAGTTATTTTACCATAGTACATGAAACTGTATTTCCTGATTTCGAAGATGAAAATTATTTAAATCAATATCACATTGGTGAAAAAACTGGTATTCCAATATCAACTAAAACAATTTTTTTTCATAATACCCATTCTTCTATAAATAAAAGATTAAATGAATGTGGTATTGAAACATTTGATGATATATTTGGTGTTGAAATTGATGATTTGACAACTAAGAAAAGAATCAAAAAGTTATTAGTAATATGTGATAGAATAAATAATATGACTTTTGATGAGATTAAACAATTATATTATTCTGATGAGGTAAGGGGAAAATTGGATAGGAATTTTAATACATTAGAATATTGGAGAAATCCAAATAATCAAAAAAGAGAAGTAGAAGAATTTTTGGGAAAATATCTATGATAAAAATATGTAAGATTTTTTACGATAATGAGGAGGGATTGATATTTAATTCTGATAATAATAAACACGAAGTTTTTCATTCGAGAAGTAAATTTGGAAGTTTATTATTCGATGATTTAGTTTTTTTTGGTTATATTGATGAATCCAAAATTGAATTTGTAGAATCTATATCAAAGGTTAATGAAGATACTATTGTTGTTATAGATCAAAATCACGATATGCCTGAAAAAATTTATGATAGAATTTTAAATTTGAATCCTAAAAAATTTATTTTTGATTATTCTTCTCATGATTGTACCAATAGATGGTTAGAGGTATCTTCTATAATAGAAGTTTTAAAAGATAAGGACTTTAAGATAATAACAAAATCTGTAGATTTTGATGAGCATGATAATCTATTATATTATGATCAACAATTATCAAGAATGATTTTTTGGATATATCCTGATATAAAATTCAATACGGAATCTGATTATAGTAAATTTAATAGATTGGATTTTTCATCAACTTTAGATTCATTTTATAATTTAAAAAAAATAATGAATAAAGATTATTTATTACCTGTTAAAAAAGGTATATTTTTTGTAGGTCATCCGAGATATCATAAAATAGATTTGTTAAATCATATATTTTTGAATGGACATTTGAATGATATTTGGTGGACAAGTAGTGATATAAATTATGATTTGGGTGCTGGGAGTACCGATTGGGGAGGAGAAAATTTACCGATAAAAGATTCTATTTCTTATAATGAATTTGAAGTACTGAAACTTCTACCAAAAAAATTAGACTATGGTTACGAATCATCTGAACACGATCTAGTTTCGGTAGGAATAACTGTAAGTTGGCCTCTATATTTAGATTCTTGTTTTGATATCATTGGAGAAACTGATTTTGTTTTAAATGATAATTCAGTACATCATATTTCCGAAAAAACAATAAAACCTATTTTATTAGGAATTCCTTTTGTTTCACTTAATGCATCTAATACTTTATTTAAATTAGAAAAAAATTTTGGATTTAATTTTGAAAGAGGTGATTCTCTTTTTAGTATTGATTATGATGGTATTAAAGATGAGAAAATAAGAATGGATAAAATAAAAGGTACTGTAGATGATATTTTAAAAAATAATTCTAAAGTCTTGAAAGATTATAGTTATTATTATAAGGAAAAATATAGAGAGAACACAGACATTTTGTTAAAAGTTTTTTGGAGAGAATCGGTGAAAAAAATTGGAGATTATATAAATGAATAAACTTTATTTATTTGGATGTTCACACTCAGAAATAACAAGCGGGCTAGCAGAAGAAGATTTTTGGGGAGATTTACTTGCTAAAAAATTAAATTTACAATTTTCTCCATCGGCTGGAGAAGGTAAAGCTGGAACAACTGGTTGTAATGTTAATGAGATTTTTTTTGATTTAGAAACCACTCTAATGTTTTATCCACCTGATGAAGATGATGTAGTAATTTGGAATACTTCATATATGTTACGCAAAATGGCTAAAGGAATACTAATAAAATATAAAGATGAAATTGAAGAAGGTGTGTTGAAAGATTTTTGGAAACCAGATATTGTTTGTGCATTTCATTGGTTCACTCATACAAAAATGGGATATGAACTTTTAAGAAATAGAAAAATAGAAACTTATCAATGGCTATTAGATGGAGAGCGTGAGATTATTGATTTGATTAAACTTACCATAGATTCGCATCTGGATTGCAATCTCAAGTTCGAAGGCTTTGCAGCCGCCACTGGAACGACTGAAGAAGCTCTGAGCCGAGAATTTACTTGTCCAGAACAGAGAATATTTGAATGGTTTACAGGTACAAGCCACATTGTCCGCACCAGGGAAGAAGATCCATCACAAATAAATTTTCCTAATTTTAAAGAACAGGTAAAATGGGAAAATCTAATAAGGGTTCCAGATAATTTTAATTGTTGGAATGATTTTATTTTAAAATATCCAGTTACATCGCACGATGGACATTTGAGTGCAGATGGCCATCACAAATTAGCTGATATAATGTACAATCAAATAAATGAGTATAGAAATGAAAAATAAAAAACATATAATAGGTTCAGGATGTTCCTTTACTAGCAATAACAAGATTGGTTTTAATCAGAACCATCCAATTGAAGAGTTTACTTGGTTTAACTGGCTAGATAAATTATTAAGTCATAGTGATTACGAATTTTATAATTATGGTAATCTCACAAATGATAATAAAACTATATGCCGTTCAATTTTTTATAAAGTAAACGATTTAGTATTTGAGAATGGTGTAAACCCAAAAGATATAATTGTTATTATACAATGGTCAACACTTAGTAGAGTATCTTGGTTTTTAAGTCCATCAAAGTATTCTCATCTGAAGATTGATACTTCAAAATCATTACCACATTCATGTGATTTTATAGAAAGTGATTCCATATATTCTAATGGATACTTTCATTTAAGTGGTGGGTTTAATTCTACCGAACAAGTTATCGATCAGCATGCCTTTTCTTACGCAGATTATATTTCAACTCATGAAGAAAGATATATTGATTGGTTTGATTCCGTAATAGGATTGTTTAGTTGGTTAGAAAAAATAGGTATTGATAAAATTTACTGTTTTAATATGAATAATAATTTTTCTACTTCTGTAATGAAGGGCACCCATCCTCCAAATGATGAGTGGATAGATGGTGATGTATACCATCAAATGATAACCAAAAAGAAAATACGAAATACATGGAATGATGATACCATGATATATGATAATCCATATGTTAAAACTTATGCTGATAGAATTGATTTTGATAAATGGTGGTTTTTTGAAGAAAAAGGTTTGCATAAGTATGGTGGTATAATCGAGTGGACTATAAGAAATTTTGATGAAAATCAAAAAAGTGATTTACCTGTTGTGTTGTGGAGAGAGATGAACGGAATGAATATAAAAGAACAAAAGGATTATTTGAATAATAGTTGGTATGGACACACTTCATCTCTTTTAACACGAAAGTTTGTTAATGAGGTGATATTAATGGAGAATTGGGTTGATAAATGATTTTTATATAGAAAAAGAGTATTTCTCTGATGAAGAGATGAACAAGGTAATAGATAATATTAATAATAGAGTCGGAATGGAAGAAGAAGTATCATTTAGAGTTGATGGTTCATTTGGCCAAATATGGAGACCATTTTCCGAATTTAAATTTGCAGATTTTTACCGACACTCTAATTTACACATATCGAAAGTTGCCCAGGCCTATCTTACTTTCCCCGCTGAAGGTTCAATTGATCAGAAAAAAGTTTTAAAATTTGTTAGTGATAGATATAATTTAAAAGTAGAGGAACTTCAGTATGAAGTTGGAAATATACAAATTTATTTACCAGGTTCATTTATTGGACCACATAGTGATAGGGCATATGAAGGTGCACAATCAAAAAGAGTTTGTGCAGTTTTAATTCCTTTAAATAGTAGACCACAGAATGCAAGTGGTGGTGAGTTGATTATTGGAGATTATGAATATGTTCCAAATAAAGGCGATATAGTTAGTATAACTATGGATTCAGATAAATTACACGAAGTGAAGTCAGTTATAGATTGGTTTAGATTTATGATAACACTTTTTGTACAAATAAAGTAATATTTTTTAATATACAGATACTTATATATACAAGTCTCGTAGAGATAACACGGGGAAGAGCTTCGGCTTGAAGTCCTGAAAGACCAAACCCTCTACACAAAAGACTATAAAACATGGGTGGCACTATAAAATTTAAAAATATGGTGTCTCCGAAAGGAGATTTTTTTATGCAAGGTAATACGTTAAATCCAAAGTCATCATACAAAGATAGACTAACCGATTCGATGACTATGTTATCTAAAGATGAAAGGGTTATTTTTGTAGGACAACAGATTGTATATGCCGGTAATCCTATGTCGAATACTTTGAGTGAAGTACCAAAATCAAAAATGATTGAAATGCCCGTAGCAGAAGAGTTTCAATTAGGTTTTTGTAATGGATTAGCATTAGATGGTTATAGACCTTTATCTTTTTATCCAAGATGGGATTTTTTACTTTTAGCTGCAAATCAATTATGTACACATTTAGATAAACTAAAAGAGTATTCTAATAATGATTTTAATCCGATAGTTGGTATTAGAGTTGCTGTACCAACAAGTAGACCAATAGATCCTGGTATTCAACATAAATCAGACTATACAGAAGCATTTAGACTATTGTTAAATTATGTTGATGTTGTAGAATTAAAAAATACCAATGACATAATACCTGCTTACAAAAATTTCTTAAAATCAGACGCAAAACCAAGTATATTTGTTGAATATGTAGATAGGTATGGATATGGTTAAGAATATAAATAAATTAAAAAAACAAAGAGAAATAAAAATTACAGGTGAGTATTTAAAAAAATTTGAGCTCAAAATAAAAGACTCTTGGGAAAATGGTAAAATTACAGGACCTGTGCATTTATCAGGTGGTAATGAGAAACAACTTATTGAAATATTTCAATATGTGCATCCAAAAGATTGGGTGTTTTCTACCTGGAGAAGTCATTATCATGCGTTATTACATGGATTAAATCCAGATAAATTGGAATTTGATATTTTAAGTGGAATGAGTATAACATTAACAAATTCTTCTCATAATTTTGTATCGAGTGCAATCGTTGGTGGTATTTTACCTATAGCGGTTGGAGTTGCACAATCTTTAAAGAATAAAAATAGTGACAGGATGGTGTGGTGTTTTGTTGGAGATATGGCATTTGAAACAGGGGATTTTCACGTTTCATATAAGTATTCTAAAAACTTTGATTTACCAATAAAGTTTGTAGTAGAAGATAATGGTATCTCAACCAATACACCCACATTAGAAACTTGGAAAAAACAAAGTCCTATACCTGATGATGTTTTATATTATCAGTATGAGAGGGTCTACCCGCATTATGGAACAGGTAAATGGGTAGTATTTTAAGGAGATAAAATGGCACTTTTAACAGAGGCGGAAAAACAACGAATTAAGTCGGATTGGTTGTATAAAGGATTCACACAAGTTGACTTACTTGATGAGCATGTTTGTGATGTTATTAATGATGAACTTGATAAGTTAAGATTAAAGAGAAATGAGAGTGGTGAGTGGGATGAATATGAACCATATGCCTATCCACATAAAGAATCAGAGTTATTGGAAAAATATTTTGTAAATCCAAAAATTCTTGAAATTGCAGAAATATTATTAGGATGTGATGAAGTTATTGGATTACAAGATTGGGCATATTTTAAAAAACCAGGAGAGTTGGGGAGAGACATGCACCAAAATGTTTTTTATACAGGATGTGAATGGAATGAAGTTTTAAATACTTCGATATCATTAGAAGATAATGATGAAGAAAATGGTGCGGTGTGGTGTTATCCTGGTTCACATTTTTTACCATTATTACCTGTTGGGACTGATGAGAAAAGAATAAAAACAAATCCAAAACATTGGGTGAATGAAAGAGGTAAACCGTGTGTTATGCCCGAAGGTCATAATTTTAAAAAAGAATTTTGTAACGGTAAAAAAGGACAAATAATATTTATTCATTCACATTGTGTACATGGTTCAGGACAAAATACATCAAAAACTCGTTTTAGAAGAGCTTTACTTGGTGGATATTTGAAAAAGGAAGCACATTTTAATAAAGGCAATCATATGAAAAGAGAGGCTATTGATGTTTATAAATTAAAGGAGTATTATTGGAATGGATAAAATATTAATCACAGGTGGATCAGGATATTTAGGTTCGGTAATAACGAGAAGATTATTATTTAACTATGAAATTACTGTTATTGATAATCTTATGTACAATCAAACTACTTTATTAGATTTGAGTTCTAATAAGAATTTTACTTTTATATATGGTGATGTTCGTGATTATAAATTATTAGTTGAACAAGTTAATAAACATGATGTTATCATTCCACTTGCCGCATTAGTAGGATTTCCAGCATGTGAAAATGATAAACAATTAGCTACGGCAGTAAATTATCATCATGTAAAGGATATAGTAGATAATCTTGATAAAGATCAAAAGTTATTATTTCCAAATACTAATAGTGGATATGGTAGTAGAACTGGTGGGGAAGTTACGGAAAATAATAAACTCACACCAATATCACATTACGGACATACTAAATGTGATGCTGAAAATTATATTAAATCATTTAGTAACGGAATAATATTTAGATTGGCAACTGTATTTGGAGTTTCAAGTCGTATGAGATTAGATTTATTAGTAAATGAGTTTGTGTATAAATTATTAACAGATAAATATATTACTATATTTGAAAGAGAATTTGTTAGAAATTTTATTCATATTCAAGATGTGGCATCAGTATTTAATTGGATGATAATAAATTATGATTGGCATAAAGGTGAAATTTTTAATGTAGGATTATCAGATACTAATATTAATAAACAACAGTTGGCAGAAAAAATTCAAAAACATATTCCAGACACTTCGGTTACATATTCTGATTATTATGAAGATCCAGATAAACGGGATTATATAGTTAGTAATGAAAAAATAGAAAAAACGGGCTGGAAACCAGAGTATTCTTTAGACGATGGTATACGAGAATTGATAAAGGCCTATCAAATAATTGTACCTCATGAAAGTTCACATTATAGAAACGCATTTCCAATGAGTTATGGGAGATCAATATAATGAAGAGCAAAAAAGATTTTTTTAATGATGGATTTTTATTCGGAAAATTGGATGATTATAAGGATTTGTTTGACTATGAGATGATGTTGAGTATGAAGGAAACAGTAATTTCTCAAAATGTATATCTAAATTCACAATACATCTATGAATATCAATTTCATAGAAGAAAGATTTCCAGATTATTGAAGTATGAAGATTTACAACGAAATATTGGTAAAGACACAAATCCTAAAAACAAACTTACTGATGAAATTACAGAAAAATTATATAAAGAATTACATTTATTGAATGTAAGTGGTATCCACAATGAAGATGCATGGATATTAGGTGAGGCTAATTTTCCTATGTTTAGTCTAAATGGAAAGTATAGAGCTGATATTGAAAAACAACAAGCAAAATTCATAAATTATTATTATAATCAATACAAAGATTTAGAAATAGAAGATTTATCATCGAATACTAAACTTCAATTCTATGATGAAGGATGTAGAATTGGGGCACATCAAGATGGTAATCCTACAAATAGAATCGCTACCTTTTTATATTTTTTGAATGAAGAATGGGATACAGATAATGGTGGTCAGTTAATCATAAATACAAATACTGATAATCAAAATAGAATCCCAGATGATCATCTGGAGCTTCAATCAATTGTGGTAGAACCTACATTTCCAAATTTTGTTGTTATTGACCAAATTAAGGGTGCAGTTGATAATTACCACGAACTAAAGGAAGTAAAGTCGGATATTAAGTTAACATTAATATCCTTTTCTGAGCTCGGGGGTATTCGCAGATAATGTTTAAGTTTAATATAAAAAATTCAGAAGTGTTTCCTGAGGTAAAAATATTAAAACCTGATCCTTTCTTTGATTATAGAGGAGAAATGTGGACATTTTGGGAAAAAGAAAATGAAGTATTGCCCAAAGGACACGAGTGGAAAATTTCTAAATTTACTCGTTCAAGAAAAAATGTATTAAGGGGATTACATGGAGATAGTGTAACTTGGAAACATATTACTTGTGTATGGGGAGAAGTTTATTTGGTAGTAGTAGATAATCGGCCAGAGTCACCAAATTATAATAAATGGGAAAGTTATATAATTTCAGAAAGAAATCATTTAAGTGTTTTAGTTCCACCCGAATTTGTAAATGGTCATTTATGTTTAACTGATGAATGTTTATTTCATTATACACAATCATATCCAAAAGAATATGTGGATTGGTTTGATCAAGAAGAAGTTAAATGGAATGACAGTCAAATTGGAATAGAGTGGCCAATAGATAATCCTATATTAAATTGGAGAGATAAATGACGGACAAAAAAGATTATTTATGTATATTACCATTTGTTCATTTATATGCAGGGCCTATGGGGGAAACAAAACCGTGTTGTATTGCAGACCCATTCCAAACTGATAAGAATTTAAATACTTATTCTATTGATGAAGTTTTTAATTCAAAAGAATATATACAATTAAGATTGGATATGTTAAATAATAAAAGAAATAAAATATGTAATGTTTGTTATGATGCAGAAGATAGAGGAGAGATAAGTCCACGATTAGAAAGAAATAATAAGAATCAATTTGATATGCCAAATATAACTAATGGTATTGTATCAACTGATTTTCAATATATAGATATTAGATTTTCTAATAAATGTAATTTTAAATGTAGAACCTGTTGTCATGAATTTTCTTCATCTTGGTATGAGGCTGAAAAACAGTTAGTTGAAAGGAAGAATATAGATCATGGAACTACAAATTTAGATAAAAAAATACTTAAAATAGAAAATAATTTTATTGAAAATATAAAACTACATTTAAATAATTTGAAAATGGTTTATTTTGCGGGTGGTGAACCTTTAATTATGTCAGAACAATATGAAATTTTAGAATATATTTGTAAAAGTAAACGAAGTGTACATATACATTATAATACAAATTTATCTACATTGAAATATGATGAAGAATCATTAATAAAAATGTGGAAAGAAATAATTGTTAACAAAGGAAGTGTTTATTTAGCAGTTTCATGTGATGGACTTTATGATTTGGGTGAGTACATTAGAGTAGGATTTAAACATAAAAATTTTATTAATAATATTAATCAACTTAAAAAAAATAATATTTCTTATGGAATTCAAACTACAATTACTACGTTTAATATATATAAAGTATTTGAAACAATAGAACAAATGAAAGAGTTAAAAATAATAGAAAGTACAGATGATATTACATTTTTTTATGCATGGGGACCAATCGGTGTTACTGTTAAAAATTTAAGTAAGGCACATAAAGAAGAAGTAATGAAATTATATGATGAGAATTTAGACAATGTAACGAAGAAAACTAAGTTGGAATTAACTAATATGTTAAAGTTTATGGGAATTGACGAAGGAGACTACGATGCCGTTACAGAATACGAGAAAGAGGTTAAAGAAGTTTTTGGAGTACCCAAATGAAGATAGGATTTTTTGGATGTAGTTTTACTGAAGGTGGTGGATTAGATTCACCTTTTTTAAATAAATGGGCAATAGAAAATAATATTGTACCTAAAGAATACAAAATTGAACCAGAAACTATATTAAACACTCTTTTAGCAGCTCCAGATAAACATCCTATTCATCCAAATTGTGTAAGACTTAAAAATAATTATAGATTTTCTTCATTAGTTGGTAGGGAATTAAATTGCGATACAGAAAATTTTGGTGTTAGTTGCGGTTCTAATGAAACCATTTTAAATAACTTATATAAAAATTATGAAAGATTTGATATATGTGTTGTTCAATTTTCACTTTATCAGAGAATGGAAATTTGGGATGAAGAGACAAAAAGATTTTATAGTGTTAATGGTTTAGATGCTAATGCACCACAAAATGTTATAGATTATTTTTCTACGACTTATACTCAACATTATTCTGAATCTTATGAACAATATAAAATTACACAATTAATTAACTTATATGATAAAATTTTTGAATCATTAGATAAAAAAGTTATTTGGATGTTTAACGATCCAATACCAAAAAATTGTGAAAGTAAAAATATAGTTTATTTTGAATCGATTAACCAATTTGGTGAACCTTTTGGACACTTACAGGGTTTTGTCCAGAGAAATAAATTAACTCTTACAGATGAAACAAAAGGTTTTTATAGTGATATACACTACTCACTTGAGGGTCATAAAATAATTGCGAATAAAATTTTGGAGAAAATAAATGTTTAAAGATAAAAAGGTTTTGGTGACTGGTGGTACGGGCATGGTAGGACGAGAACTTGTCCAACTTTTACTTAACAAAGGTGCAAAAGTAAGGGTGGTTTCTCTTGATGAACCCGTATCTTTTTTTAAAGATGTAGAATTTATAAAAAAAGATTTAATGGTATACCAAAATTGTTTAGATGTATGTAATAAAATGGATTATGTTTTTCATGTTTGTGGTATAAAAAGTTCGGCTTCTATGCCTAAAATAAAACCCTTAAATTATTTTATACCAATGATTGTATTTAATACTAATATGATGGAAGCGGCATATAAAAGTGGTGTAAAATGGTATATGTATACAAGTTCTGTTGGTGTTTATCATCCCGCGGAAGTATTTCAAGAAGATGATGTTTGGAAAACATTTCCATCAGATAATGATAAATTACCTGGTTGGGCAAAACGAATGGGCGAATTACAAGCAGAAGGTTATAAAATACAATATGGTTGGGAGAATATATCAATCGTAAGACCTGCAAATATTTATGGAAATTGGGATGATTTTGATTTGGATACTGCACAAGTAATTCCATCTCTCATTAGAAAAGGAGAAGAAGCCGGAAAAGGTGGAACTATGAGTGTTTGGGGAGATGGTTCACCAATCAGAGATTTTATACATGCCAGAGATATTGCAAGAGGAATGATTTTTGTAGTTGAAAATAAAATAATTAAACCTGTTAATCTTGGCAGTGGTAGTGGAGTAAAAATCTCAGATTTGATTTCTATTATTTCTGAAAAATTTAATTGCAAGGTTGAGTATGATATAACAAAACCAAACGGCGATTTGAAGAGAGTGATGGATATAAATAGAATAAAGTCATATGGATTTGAATTATCCGTTGGTATTAAAGATGGGATAAATGAAGCAATAGATTGGTATATGGATAATAAACAAAATTTAGATTATAGATATAACCCATTTAAATAGGAGATAGTTATGTTTTTTAAAGATAAAAAAGTAGTAGTAACAGGTGGAAGTGGTTTTATTGGAACACACTTTATAGAGGAGTTATTAGATAGAGGTGCGTTAGTAAAAACTCATACTCACGAATCACCTTTAAAAATAAAAGATAGTAGAATTGAAGTATTAGAAAATATTAATTTAGAAAAGTTAGAGGATGCACTTATATTAATTGAGGGGGCTGATTATGTAATACACGCTGCTGGATATATTGGACACCCATCGGATATTGCTACAGATTTTCAAATAGCATTAAATCAGATAACTGTAATTACAAATGTTTTAGAGGCTTCTTATAAATCAAATGTAAAGGGATTTTTAGATTTAAATAGTTCTACAGGTTATCCTGATAGACGATATCCAATTACGGAAGACGAATATTGGGATGAAGAACCATATATTTCTTATTATGGATATGGTTGGATGAGAAGATATAGAGAAAAAGTTATGGAACACGCTTCACATTTATCTGATATGAAAATTGGTATTGCAAGAGGAACTGCAATATTTGGGCCATACGATAACTTTAATTTAAAAACTTGTCATGTTGTACCAGCATTGATAAAAAGAGTATTAAGTGGAGAGAATCCTTTTGTGGTTTGGGGAAGTCCTGATGTAGTTAGAGATTTTCTTTATGTAAAAGATGTAATTAAAGGTTGTTTATTGGTATTAGAAAAGGGGGAATCTATGAAACCATATAATGTTGGTTATGGTTCTACTGTAACTATTGGGGATATTGTGGATGTTATTTTAAAGACAACTGGTAAAACACCAAATGTAGAATGGGATAATTCTAAACCTACTACTATTCCATTTAGAATGGTAAGTACTGAAAGAATTACGAAAGAACTTGGATTTAAACCAGATTATACTTTCGAAGATGGTATGAGAGAAACGGTTGATTGGTATTTAGAAAATAATAATGTATAAATTTTTTTATGATAAATATGATAAAGAGGAAAGACTACCTGTTCCAAATTTATCACCATCTACTTGTGTATCACATTCTCAATTATATCAAGTTTTTTGTAGAACTCAAAATGATTATGTTATTTCTAATAATGTGAGTGAATCTGAACAAAAATTCTTATATCCAATCGAGATAAAGGGAAGAATTGAAGATATTTTGTATGATAAGGCTCTTGATAACATTTCTCGTAATTGTATAGAATTAGCAAAAAATAATCAAATTAGATTTATAATAAATTATTCACATGAACCAATGAAATCATATAGTGTTCATGTAGATGGTGTAGAAGAAAGTCATGCTTATATTTTTTTTAATTCTCTGAAAAAATATATAGTTGATTTAGGTTTACATCAAAATATGTTTATTATTTATCCTGGTACATTTAATTTATTAGAATTAGAACCCAAATTAAAAACTACTGGATTTCGATTTAATTATACCGATACTTTAATGTTAAATACTGCAAGTAAATTAAAAGAGTTATATAAAAAACCATTTTTTGCACTTGGTTATGAAACCACTTTGATTCGAGGAAGTGAAATTGATGAAAAGAGAAATAGATATTTTATTTGTTTAAATCGAAATTCACAAAAAAGATTTAGATTTACACTTGGTTGCTACTTTGAGTTTAAAAATTGGTGGGATGATATATATTGTAGTTTTTTATTAAACGATTCACCAGAAAAATCTAATATTTTTACAACAAATAATGTAGATTTTGATAAAAATATAATTTCTGTACGTAACAATTTTGTAAGTAAAATGCCAATAGAGTTTGATACTCAAAAGATAGACGATAAAGGTAGCTTTGAATCTGGCAGAGCTTATAAAAAAGAAAATGGATGGCTTGATTCTTATATTTATGTTTGTACTGAAACTGAATTTGAAGACAATAATATTTTTTTATCAGAAAAATCATTTCATGGTGTCATTACATTACAACCATTTATTTTATTTGCACCTTGTGGTCATTTGGGATATATGAAAAAATTAGGATTTAAAACATTTGATGAATTTATTGACGAAAAATATGATGATATAGAAGATGATAAAGAAAGATTTATTTTTTTGTGTGACGAATTGAATAGAATTCATAATTTATCATTAGATACTATTCATGAATGGTATTTATCTATAAAAGATAAATTAATTTTTAATAGAAATCACCTATTAAGTATGGCAAATAGATTGCCATTTACAGTTGAACTACCAGAGGAGTTAAAATCTTGGTAATGAAGAAGGTAAAGATTACAATACTAACAAATCCACTTTTGATTAGTGCTGAAAAAATTGAATATTTTATAGTAAATACTTGCAAAGGACTTGGTTCTATAGATAGAAAAAAATATAAAATTGATCTGCATTTATTATTTTGGAATGCGTTACCTAACCCGAAACACTACTTTATGTATCTTGGATTTGATGACTTTACGGTTGATAATGAAAAAAACAAAAATTATTCAGATGTATATTCTATTTACAACAAAATTACTGATTTTGAAAATATAAAAAATATAAATATAGGTAAAATGATTGATGTTGCCAAAGAAAATATAGCAAAATATCCTGATACATTTTCAGTATCTCATTTAGATAATATTTCATATGATTTTATAGAATTAGATAATAAGGAAACTAATTATGGTGCTTGGTATCAATTTTGTGTTTTAACCGAAGATGTGAGAAATTCCTTTGATTACGATTTATATATTTATACAAGTTCTAATAATCGATTGTCTCAAAATACAGAGTATTTCCATGAATGGATAGTTAATTATGAAAAATATCCTAAATTACCACTTTATTTAAATTCTAATAGTTGGAGATATGCAGGAGATTCCCATTCGATGGACACAAATGAATCTTTTTCCACTAACGTAGACAGATGGGCAGTGACTAAAGATTTAAAAATAAATGATAGTACTATTTTGATGTTTGTTGGCACTGCGCATAATATTGCAGTTAGACCACAAAAGTTTATTAATTTTATAGAAAAAGATTTATTTGATGATGGCATTTTAGAGTATATTAGAACTGATGTTGAAAAAATACACATAGGTTCTGTTGTTCATGAAACTGTAATTGATGGTGATCAGTGGAGTGGTGATGGTATTAAAATTAAAAATGTAAGAGAAGTTGAACAAATTTATCCCAGAACTCTTAGAGTAAAAGATTTTAAGGATAAGTTTCCATATGTAGCTGGAATGGAAC
>Ga0310345_10001475_pt1 | contig 26068 bp, 26 predicted proteins | sample HC15DNA20500_MG_FD_204667 | JGI IMG/M metagenome (GOLD analysis project Ga0310345, IMG submission 204667) | Marine microbial communities from station ALOHA, North Pacific Subtropical Gyre - HC15-DNA-20-500_MG | ecosystem: Environmental > Aquatic > Marine > Oceanic | place: Pacific Ocean: North... | reverse complement strand
TTACTTCATCGCCAACTATCCTCCCTTTTCCTTCTGGAGTCCCGATCGCGTTGGCGAAGCACTCTCCGCACTGGAGCGACCTCCCGATCCAGCTACCCCACTGGGGATGTACCTGCACATTCCCTTCTGCCGGAGGCGCTGTCATTTTTGCTACTTCCGCGTCTACACCGGCAAGAATTCCACCGAAATCCGAGACTATCTAGACCTCCTGGTCCGGGAATTGGAGATATATGCATCGCGATCTTTCATCGGGGACCGGGATCTGGACTTTATCTACTTCGGGGGAGGCACTCCCTCCTATCTCTCCACCCGTGAGCTGCGCTCCCTGACCGAGCGATTGAGCTCAATCCTTCCCTGGAAGCAGGCGGAGGAAATCACCTTCGAGTGTGAGCCTGGAACCCTCACGGAAAGCAAGCTGCAAGTCATCCACGATCTGGGTATTACCCGGCTCAGCCTGGGAGTCGAAAACTTCGATGACCATATCTTGGAAATCAACGGGCGAGCTCACCGATCAAAGGAGATCTGGCGCGCCTACGAGTTCGCCAAGTCGCTTGGCTTTCCCCAACTCAACATCGATCTCATCGCGGGGATGGTCGGTGAAACCGACGAGAACTGGCAAGATTGTGTTGATAAAAGCCTTTCCCTCGAACCCGACAGCGTCACCATCTATCAGATGGAGGTTCCCTACAACACTACTATTTACAAGAACATGAAGGACGAGGGAAATCAGGTCGCTCCGGTCGCAGATTGGCCCACCAAACGAAGGTGGGTCGACTTTGCCTTCTCGCAACTGGAAAAGGCCGGCTACCACGTTGGCAGTGCCTACACGGCGGTCAAGGATCCCGCCAAGAGCCGATTCGTCTACCGGGATCAGTTGTGGTCGGGCGCCGACATGATCGCTCTGGGTGTTTCCTCTTTCTCTCACATCGGCGGAACCCATTTCCAGAACGAACACGATATAGGCCCCTATATGGCCAGAATCAAGCGGGGTGAACTGCCCATCCATCGAGCGGTCACACCGACCCAGGAAGAAGGCCTGATCAGGGAGCTCATCCTTCAGCTCAAACTGGGACAGGTGAGAAGAGACTATTTTCAGGAGAAATTCCAGTCGGATATTCTGGAACGATTCAGCACACCTTTGAGGCGTCTGCAGGAATCCGGAGACATCCGAGTTTCCAATGGAACGGTCCTTCTCACGCGGCAGGGTCTACTGCAGGTAGATCGCCTCCTGCCTGAGTTCTTTCTCCCGGAGCATCGGAATGCCCGCTATGCGTGAGAGGTGATGACGGCCTTTGAAACCCCAGAACATCACGATGTCCTAGTCATTGGGGGCGGTCCGGCTGGCTCGACGGCGGCTGCCATCCTGGCTGAAAAGGGTAGGGACGTACTGGTCTTGGAGCGGGAAAAATTCCCACGCTATAGCGTGGGTGAGTCCCTGATGCCCTACTGCTATTTCACCCTCGAACGCCTGGGAGTCGTGGATCGGCTCAAGACCTCCCGGTTTCCAAAGAAGTACAGCGTTCAATTCGTTTCTTTGGCGGGAGAAGTCTCCCAACCCTTCTACTTTTTTCAACACCTGAAGCACGAGGCCTCTACGACCTGGCAGGTGCTGCGTAGTGAGTTTGATCAGATGCTGCTCGACAATGCTCGCCGCAAAGGAGCCTCCGTGCTCGAGGAGAAGACCGCAACCGGGCTCGTCTACCAGGATGGAGCCGTAGCAGGGGTCCGGACAGTTGACAAATCGGGAGCGACCCGCGAATTCTCCTCCCCTATGACCATCGATGCCACTGGGCGTGCGGCCTTCTCGGCCAACAAGAACCACTGGCGAATCCGGGACGAACACCTCAACCGGACTGCAATCTGGACCTATTACGAGGGAGCCCTTCGCGATCCCGGCCTGGACGAGGGTGCCACTACCATAGCGTATCTGCCTGAAAAGGGCTGGTTCTGGTACATACCCCTGGCGGACAACGTCGTGAGCGTGGGGCTGGTCGCCCAGAAGCAATATCTGTTCAAGCGGGAGCGGGAGCCTGCCGCGATCTTCGAGCGCGAGATCGGCAACAACCCCTGGATCAAGCAGCACCTGGCCGAAGGACACCGCAGTGGTCCTTATCGGGTCACGGGAGACTACTCCTACCGGTCGAGATACTCGGCGGCCGACGGTCTGATCCTGGCGGGCGACTCCTTTGCCTTCCTGGATCCGGTTTTCTCCTCCGGTATTTTTCTCGCTCTGAAGAGCGGCGAATGGGCAGCTGATGCGGTAGATGAAGCCCTTCGGGCCAACGACTTCTCGGCAGCCCGGTTCGAACAGTATGGAACCCAACTCTGCCGCGGAATAGAGGCCATGCGAAAACTGGTATACGCGTTCTATGACAAGGAGTTCAGCTTCCGCCAACTCATGAAGGCCCATCCCGATCTCAGGGGTGATCTAACGGACTGCCTCATTGGCAACCTGTTCAGAGACTTCGGCCAACTCTTTCAGGCCGCGGCTGAACTCGTCCCGCTGCCAGATCCTCTGGATCATGGTCAGTCGTTGCGGAATCAAGGCAGAATACAGGGACGGGCTGATTCGGCCTCGCGAGCCGAAACTGCAGCCACTCGCTCTCCGGTTTAGTGGCAAGCCATGGCATACGAATTCAAGCTGGTGCGTCTAATTCAATTTGTGGACACGGACATGGCGGGTATCGTCCACTTCGCCAACTTCTTCCGGTACATGGAGGAAACCGAGCATGCCTTCTATCGGTCGCTCGGCTTGGACGTCCACCCCAGAGACGGCGGTCGCACACTGGGCTGGCCGAGAGTTCGTGCCAAGTGCGACTACAGGCACCCTCTGCGTTTCGACGACCAGGTTGAGATTCACCTCCTGGTTCAAGAGAAGAGGGAGAAATCGGTGAGCTACCTCTTCCTCTTCAACAAGCAGACGGGGGACGAAATCCAGGAGGTAGCAAGGGGGTCTCTTACCGTCGTCTGTGCCAGTATGACCCAACCAGGAGGCAAAATGGCTTCGGTTCCGATTCCAGCCCAGATTGCCGCAAAGATCGAAGTCGCACCCACTGGGCATCCGGTTCCCAGCTGATCGCCCATGGGTAGCGTTGACAAGGGCCCACCACCCTTTCCGAGCCGAAGCCAGATCGAGGCCCAGCAGCTCTCGAAGCTCGATACTCTGGTCTCCCTCCTGACCCCGGATAATGACTTCTACTCGGGCAAGGTCGAACAGGCCGGACTCGGCCCTGGCTGCAGCAGTCTCCAAGACTTCTTCAGCCGCATGCCGTTTACGCTCAAAGAGGAGCTGGTTCGGGACCAGGCTACCCACCCGCCTTACGGGACAAATCTGACCTTTCCTCTGGAGAGGTATAGCCGCTTATGCCAGACGAGCGGCACCACCGGCGCCCCGCTGCGCTGGTTGGATACGCCGGAGAGCTGGCAGTGGATGTTGGACAACTGGGAAACAGTTTACCGGGCATCCGGAGTCGGTCCATCCGATCGAATCTTCTTCGCCTTTTCCTTCGCTCCCTTCCTGGGCTTCTGGACCGCCTTCGACGCTGCCGCGCGGATGGGCTGTCTCTGCCTTCCAGGGGGCGGGATGAGCAGCACCGCCCGTTTGCAGATCCTGCTGGATAACAAGGTCAGCGTCGTATGCTGTACACCAACTTACGCCATCAGGCTGGGTGAGATTGCGGCCAGCGAAGGGATCAAGCTGGAGCGAGCCGGAGTCAGAACCATTTTTGCTGCCGGCGAGCCGGGCGCAGGCATAGCAGCCACACGCTCCCGAATCGAATCGCTCTGGCACGGGGTTCGACTGGTGGACCAGCACGGAATGACAGAAGTGGGTCCCGTGAGCTTTGGCTGTCCGCAGCAGGTTGGAGTCCTGCACATCATCGAGTCCGCCTATCTGCCGGAGGTCATCGATCCTGAGTCAGGAAACCCGGTGGGACCGGGGGAACGAGGAGAATTGGTGCTCACGACTCTGGGACGAGCCGCCTCTCCTCTGCTGCGCTATCGCACCGGAGACCTGGTGGAAAGGGCAAAGGACACTCTCTGTAGCTGCGGGCGTTTCGACCTCGCACTGACCGGGGGGATACTGGGACGAACCGACGATATGGTGATCGTCCGAGGCGTGAACATCTTTCCCAGCGCCATAGAGGAAATACTCCGAGGAACTCCAGGTATTGCCGAGTATCGGGTTCAAGTGCACCACTCGAATGGTCTCCACGATCTGGCCATTCAGGTCGAACCGGCTGAACCACCATCCGATCCGGACGAGCTGACTGCCCGCCTTCAAGGAAGGCTTCGAGGAGTCCTATCAATCCGAATCCCGATCTCGCTCGTTTCGCCGGGAACCCTACCCAGGTTCGAGATGAAGGCCCGGCGCTGGGTCCGTGTTTGAATAGTGAGCAGTTGAATAAGTGAGCAGTGGTGCAGTGAGCTCTCGATGGGATTGACCTGGAACTTCGTCTTGAGGACGTGGCTTCGGTCTCCAGGCCGAAGTTTCTTCCTTTCGAGCCGTTGGCTCGACTCACGGCGGCCTGGAGACCGAAGCCACGACGCTAGGGCTTCTTACTCGCTAGCTCCGAAGCAGTAGAGGATTCCGTCCTCTGATCCCAGGATCACGCGGCCTGCGGCTAACGCTGGCGATGCAGAGATGGGACTCCCGGCCAGAAACTCCCAGAGTTTCTTCCCGGTCTCCAGATCGAGGACGTAGAACCGCCCATCCCTGGAGCCCACATAGACCCTGCCTGCGGCGACAGCTGGGGAGGAATCCACCCGCCCCCTGGTTGCAAAGGTCCAGAGTAGTTTCCCGGTCTCGGATTCCAGACAATGCACCATCTTGTCCCGTCCTCCCACCACCGCCTTACCAGCAGCCAAGGCCGCCGAAGAGTAGAAGGGAGACTTCTTCTCTGGGTGCTCATAGGACCAACGCACGCTCTTAAGCAGGAGATCCACGCCCAACACGCGGTTCTCGAAGGTACCGAAGACGACCATATTGTTGGCCAGGGCTGGAGAAGCGCCGGTATAGGCGCCGATATCCACTGAAAGACTCTGCTCCCCATCTGAGACTCGAATGCCCCGCAGCATGCCGTCGCAGCCTGAGATATAGGCAATGCCTTCCGCGATTCCGGCAGTACAGTTAACCGGGCCATCGGTTTGGACTTGCCAGAGCAGTGCGCCATCCTGCGCCGAGAAACAGTAGAGCAGGCCATCGTAAGATCCGATCAGGACGCGATCACCTGAGACCACAGGAGAGGCCTTGAGCTCGCCCTCCGTCTCGTGGGTCCAGATACCCTTGCCATCCTGAGCCGACACGGCGTGCATGCTTCCGGCAAGGTCGCCTACATAGACAATCCCCTTCGCCACACAGGGAGAGGACTCCCCGATGGCATCGGAGGCCTCGTACTTCCAGAGCAGGGCGCCCGACTCCAGGTTCAGCGCAATGAGCTCACCAGAAACAGATCCTACGAATACTTTTCCCTCATGGATTGCCGCCGAGGACTGAATCGCCTCCCCGCAATCATAGGTCCACTCCACTTTGAGCTTAGCGGGGATGACAGCAGAAGAGGTTCCACCGAGCCCTGGACTGCCTCGGAACTGGGGCCAGGCGTCGGCCGGCGCGGGCTCACCCGGTTGGACCAGATAGGGCGCCAGAAGCAGCAAGAGGGTTAGAAGGCGCACTGGTAAACCTCGAGTGCCCCGGAGACATCCAGGGGCCGCGGATTGAATTGCGAAGTCCAGTGTCGTGCGGCTTCCTCGGCCATCACGGAAAGATCCGATTCCCGAACTCCCACCTCCCTCAGTCCTACCGGTAGGTTGCCGCAAACAATCAGCTGCTCCAGACGCCGGGATAGGGAGGTCACTCTAGATTTCGACGAATTCTGGCCCGAAAGGTTGAGAAGTTCGTCGTAGCAGTTCCCCGACACCGGCTGGTTCCAACGCACGACATGTGGAAGCAAAAGAGCGATGGCAACCCCGTGTGTGGTTCCATAACGCGCCGAAAGAGGGTTGGCACAGGCATGAGCCGCACCCACCATGGAGTTCTCGATGGCGCAGCCTGAGAAATACGCTCCCAGCTGCATCGCCCCACGGGCTGCGGCGTCTTCAGGGTGGGACAAGACTCTCTCGTAGTTCGCTTCGAGAAGCCTCCATGCCTCCCGAGAAAAACAAGCCGATAGCGGCGTCCGTTTCTTGCTGACATAGGTTTCCACCGCATGAGCGATGGCATCGAAACCGGACACCGCGGTTACCTGGGCGGGTTGTGAGAGCGTCAAATCCGGGTCGAGGATGGCGACACGAAAGGCTGCTTTGGGGTCACCGCACGCCATCTTGAGGTGCGTCTCCGAATCCGAGATCACAGCATAAGACTGGGCTTCACTCCCGGTTCCCGCCGTCGTAGGAATTCCGATCATGGGAAGCATGGGTTGCTGGGCGTGGCCATAACCCCGGTAGTCCTTCATCTCGCCACCGTTGGTCAGGAGAAAATTGATCCCCTTCGCACAGTCCAGCGAGCTGCCTCCCCCGAGACCTACGATGGAGTCGATCCCCAGGGGCTCAGCAAAGCGGTGACCTCGCTCTACCATGGCCGAGTCAGGGTCGGCTTCGAAGTCCTGGAAAAGAGTGGCTTCAACTCCTGCCTCCGCCAAGATGCCCATTGCCCTCTCGGCGTGACCAGCCTGAACCAGGCCCGGGTCCGCTACCAGTAGGGTCCGGGTCAGTCCAAGTTCGCCGGCCAGCGCACCCAGATCCTTCAGTGTGCCCTCACCAAACACCAATCGGGTCCGCGGATCGAAAACGAAAGACTTCATGATTCCCCGCTGACTCGGCGGCGACCGCTCCAGGGCGGTCCCAGCTCAGCTGCTTTCAAGCCCCGTAGGTTAACATGAAACGACTCTCAAACCCGGAAGGAGGTGCAAAGGAAAATCCGCTCAGAGCTTGCGATCAAGGCGTTCTATGTGTTGCAATCACGGCGGTTCGACAAAACGATATGAGAGAATCGACACGTAGATGCGCACTGTACTTCGTACTGATAGCTCTCTATCTTGTGCACAACGATCTCTGGCTTTGGAATAATCCGCGACTGCTAGCGGGAATACCGGTGGGTTTGGTTTACCACGTGGGCTTCTGCGTCGCCGCCTCACTGTTGATGTTGGCCTTGGTACGCTATGCCTGGCCCCGTCACCTGGCAGCCGAGCAGGGGGAACGCAATCCCGTCAACAGCGGAAAGTTCTCATGAAGATTGGCAGACTACTCCTTGGGTCCCTCTTTGCTTTAGCCCTTAGCTGCTGGGTTTCAGCCGGCATCGAAGTTCCTGAACTTGAGGTACAGAAGGACACCAACGGGAGCGATGCTGACTCTGCACCGGGCCCCACTATCGCCTGCGGCGATCTCATTACCTGGACCTACGTCGTGACAAACAAGGCGGGGGACTACATTGACATCATTGGACTGACCGACAGCGAGTTGCGGCCTATTACTTGTGCAGGTCTAGCGTCCCGCTTGCTACCCGGTGAGTCTGTGACCTGTACCGCCGTGGGCTTCGCCGTCGAGGGCCAGTACGTGAACACCCCTACCGTCACCGGAGAGCTGGGAGAAGGTCAGGATGCAGTGGAGGACACGGATGACAGTCACTACCTGGGAGTATGCCCAACCTCGACCCCCCCCCACGACTCCAACGTCGACCAGCACCTCCTCTCCCACGCCCACTGTTACAACCACTCAGACATCGACCAGCACCTCAACTGCGACGGCGACTCAAACGTCAACCAGCACGTCGACTTCGACTCCAACGGCTACTGCCACCACTACAAACGCCTCAACGCCGATGGCAACGGCCACCTCGACAACTGGCACACCGCAGATCAACGTGACACCGCGACCCTATGACTTCGGTGCAGTCATCGTACATTCGAGTGCTACCCAAACATTCACGATCTCGAACGTAGGAAGTTCGGCTCTGATGGTCACCGCGGTCACGCCAGATGCAGGAGAATTCTCCATCGACGGGTTCTCGGGGCCCGCGCCGCCGTTCAGCTTGTCCCCTGGGCAGAGCAACAGGTAATGGTGAGCTTCAACCCCACCAGAGTGGAGCCAAAGACGGTCAACCTACAGGTCACCAGCAATGACCCAGATGGCTTTCTGCTCAAAGGAAAAATAATGCTGTTATCACTGCCATCAACGGACAGGGCGCCCTCAGGACGGCCTCCCCTGAAGACATCCCGACTCTTTCTGGTCTGGGATTTTTGTTGATGGTTGGGAGTACTCATTCTCGGAGCTCTACTTCTACTGCGTCCGAAGTCGTCGGATTCCCTTTGAGGATGAATCCCACACCCCTGACCCAGAAGATTAACCGGCAACCAGAGATTGATCTGAAACGTGATTAGCGAGGGAATTATGAAAGCTCCTGCACCTGACAGAGCCGTGACCGTGAGGGAGCGGGATCCGATCACAGATCGGATGACCTCTGCTAGCTGGGACGCGTCGCTGCCGACATCTAAATGTCGGATCCCGCTCCCTCATGAGGGTGTCGCAGAAGTCCGTTTTAGACTCCGGACAGAGCCCTGCTGGTCAATAGAACAGCGCTGAGTCAGAAAGGCTTCTCTGTAGGTTTTCCAGCGTCCTAGAGATCGAGGTCAATCCTGAAGGGATTGTGTATTTCAGCCCAGGGTTTCCGGACTCTGGGTTGTCGGCCTGTCTCCCAGACATCTACCCTGAAAGGGGTGCGTACACTGCTTCATCTAGGCCACCTGAAAAACATTTAAAGACGATATGACTTTCGATTAATCAACCCTATCAGGGTTGGATCTGAAGGGGGACCAGGATGACCCAGGGTTCGGAAACCCTGGGCTGAAATACGGAATCCCTTCAGGATTCACAGACTCCTGAGTGCTCGAACCAGGTCAAGGTGAAGCCGAACACGTACGCTGCCTTTAGCAGCCTTCTTGGAAGGGCCTATCACAGAAGTGGCAGCCCTTTTTTAGCGTCGCGGATTCTGATGTGGACTTTTGCGACACCCTCACACGGTCACGGCTCTGTCAGAACTGCCAACGACATTCTGGGTCAGGACAAACAAAATTTACTCCTGAATCGTCCAGTGTTAGCTGGTGCTGGGATTGACCCATGACCATCACCGTTATCTTCGTCTATCTCGCCATCGTTATCGCAATAGGCGCCCTCAGTCACCGTCTGTTTCGTGGTACCGGCGAAGACTACTTCGTGGCGACTCGAACCATCGGCCCCTTCATCCTGCTGATGTCCCTTTTCGGCACCAACATGACGGCTTTCGCCTTGCTGGGAGCCTCCGGCGAGGCCTACCATGCGGGAATTGGGGTCTTTTCCCTGATGGCGTCGTCTTCGGCGTTGATCATTCCCAGCGTCTTTTTCTTCATAGGCACTCGCCTCTGGTGGCTGGGCAAAAAGCACGGCTACATCACTCAAGTCCAATATTTCCGGGAACGGTGGGATTCCGACAGGCTGGGACTGGCTCTCTTCATCGTCCTGGTGGGCCTAGTCATTCCCTATCTCTTGATCGGGGTGATGGCGGGGGGACTGACTCTAAGCCAGATTACAGAGGGACAGATTCCAGAATGGCTGGGTGGCCTGGTCGTCTGTGGCGTGGTCCTCACCTACGTCTCGTCCAGCGGCTTGAGGGCAACGGCCTGGGTCAACACCTTTCAGACCCTGGTCTTCATGCTGTTGGGAGCTGTGGCCTTTGTCTTTATCATTCGAAAGCTGGGTAGCATTTCTGCGGCGATGGCATTGGTGGCGGAGAGCCACCCGGAACTACTTATCCGGGGTGAACTGATCTCTCCCGTAAAGCTCCTCACCTACACCTGCATCCCACTTTCGGTTGGGATGTTCCCTCACATGTTTATGCACTGGTTGTCGGCCCGTCGGGCGGAGTCGTTTCGCTATCCGCTGGTCTTCTATCCCGTCTGCATCGTCGCAGTCTGGGTACCCAGCGTCTTGCTGGGGATCATGGGACGCATCGACTTTCCCGAACTGAAAGGTGCCGCCGCCAACTCCGTCCTGGTCAAGATGATTGGCCTCTACGCCCCTGAAGTGCTGGCGGGCCTCCTGGGGGCTGGTGTTCTGGCAGCGGTGATGTCCTCACTGGACTCTCAGTTCCTGGCCCTGGGAAGCATGTTTACCGAAGACATCCTCAAGCACTACCGATTCCACAACCATATGACGGAAAAGCAGCAGGTGCTTGCCGGCAGACTGTTCGTGATTGCGGTCGTCCTTCTCATCTACGTGCTCTCACTAGTAGCCGAGCGCTCTATCTTCAAGCTGGGTGTCTGGTCCTTCACCGGTTTCGCCTCACTATTTCCGGTGGTGGCAGCGGCCTTGTTCTGGAAACGCAGCACCAAATATGGGGCTCTCGGGTCGGTTCTCAGCGTCGTGGTTTTATGGAGCTACTTCTTCATGCGCGGCTGGGAATCGCCCGGATACACTGTAGGAGGCACCGGTGTCATGGCGGTCGCAGTCATACTACCCGTCTCGGCTCTCGTCATGGTAGTTGTCTCCCTGCTGACGAGGCCGCCGGAACAGTCAATCATAGAGAAGTTCTTTCCAAGATAGCTCCCCTCCAGCTCCGATGGACTTCACCTGCCTTGATATATCGCCGTACGATCGGTATGGTTTTCCATATGAAGACCACTCTCATCATTGATGATAGTGTCATGGTACGACTGAATCAGGAGTCCGTTCGACGGGGGAAAATCCTTTCTCTCCTGGTGGAGTCGGCGATCTGAACTGAGCCGAAGTGACCCGGCGTTGAGTCAGACCATAGGCAACAGTCCATGCTAAGCTGAAACTTCATTGGAACTCGCACCTGCAGGGCGTCCAATAATGCGAAACGTGAGGAAGCCTGAAGCGCGAGCGAGGGGTTGGAGGGCAGCGCAATGGGGGGACGAAGGGGCCTGAGGTACGGCAAGCAGCCAAGCCGGGGAGATTCGGGGTGCCCCAAAACTCCTCGCTTGCGCTTCAGGCTTCCACAACTCGGAAAGTTTCGCTCTCGAATGGGGCAGCGTAGCGGGGGCGGGACTGAGATGGTGGAACCAGCATGACCCGGCATCTCTTTGACTTTCTCTCCCAACTACGCTTCCCCTATTTGTTTGCGGTTACGGCGATCGTATTCCTGCTGGATCTGTTCATTCCTGATCTGGTCCCGATGGCAGACGAGATTCTTCTCGGATTGGGGGCCATCCTCCTGGTGCGAATTTGGATCTGCAGGAAGAAGAAAGAACACACTCCAGGGGTGGGGGTGAACCCTTCCTACGGTGCGAAGGGCACCCACTTTTTGGGCGAGGACTCCCACACCCGTTAGGCTTCCTCTCTCTGCGGCGGTGTATCCGCGGCGGCGGGTTCTTGCCTGCAGACCTTGTTTGGTGTACAACCGCCGTCTACGGATTTACACGACTAAAGAGGAAAATCTCATGCGCCAGACTGCTTTGCTTCTCCCCCAGACTGCTTTGCTTCTCCCTTTGACCCTGGTCTTCTTTATCGCCTTCGCTCACGGATCCTCCCACATCGGCTGGAAAGCCTCCGGAAAGGGTGGTGCAGTGGCAGCCGGACATGCCGACGCAGTAGCTGCCGGTATTCGGTTGCTGGACGCCGGTGGTAATGCGGCCGATGCAGCCGCGGCAACCCTTCTGGCTCTGTCGGTAACTGACTATGGCCTGTTTGCCATCGGAGGCGAGATCCCCTTCCTCATCTACGACACCAAGAAGCAAGAGGTGAAGGTGCTCTCGGGTTTAGGACGCGCTCCTTTGGACCAGGCCGCCATCGATTGGTACAACACCAATGGGATCCCGGGAACGGGCAGCATGAAGGCGGCGCCCACACCGGGCGCGGTACACCTTTGCATCACCGCATTGGAGCTGTATGGGACCCGGTCTTTCGAAGAGGTGGTAACCCCAGCGCTGGAACTCCTGGACGCGGGCTCAGAGAGTTGGCATACGCCTCTGGCAGTGACGCTACGAAAGCTGGTAGAGGCCGAAAGGGAGGCAACTGGAAGCCGAGAGGAGAAACTCACCGCGGCCCGGGACCGATTCTACAAGGGGGATGTGGCCGACGAGCTGGAGGCCTGGTACATCTCCACCGGGTCTTTTCTGCGCAAGAAAGACCTGGCTGCCCACGTCACCCGGCTGGAAGATCCTGTATCGGTGGACTACCAGGGCTATACGGTCTACAAATGCTCCACCTGGACACAGGGCCCGGTCCTCTGTCAGTCGCTACGGCTGCTGGAAGGCTTCGATTTGAAGAAAATGGGACACCTGTCAGCCGACTATATCCACACCGTGACCGAGGCTCTGAAGCTGGGCTTCGCCGATCGGGATGAATACTACGGAGATCCCCTCTTCGCCGAGGTGCCGCTCAAGAACCTCCTTTCCCGAGAGTACGCCAAGATTCGCCGTTCCCTGATCGACAACACCAAGGCTTCGCTGGAGCGGCGCCCCGGCGACCCCTATCACATGCAGCCTCTCAAGGGGATGATGCAGGCAGAGAACCACCCTGACCGCTTCCCGGTCAGCGACACCACGACCTGCGTCGTGGCCGACCGATGGGGCAACGTTGTGGCAGCGACACCCAGTTGCAATCTGTCGGGAAATCTTCCGGGACCATCGGGAGTCAACACCGGCAATCGGCTCCGGAGTCTGAACACGACACCCGGACATCCCAATCGGATCGAGGCGGGGAAACGTCCCCGCATCACGCTCACACCCACCCTGGTCACCCGAAACGGAAAGCCCGTGGTCGCCATCAGTGTGGCCGGAGGGGATCTCCAGGATCAGACCACCCTGAATGTGCTCTTGAACCACGTAGAGTTCGGCATGATGCCGGAAAAGGCGGTCACAGCATCCCGCTTCAACACCGACCACCACCTGGATTCATTCAACCCCGACCGCGATCGGGAGAAGGCGTTCGTCAAGGCCGGGAGTCTGCAAGTCCACAGCGGCGTTTCCAAGCAGGCTCAGGAAAACCTCAAGAGCCGGGGACACGACTTGACCACGACCGATAGCTACATCGCTCGTCCGGTCATGATCTACGTAGACCACGACAAAGGCGTCATCCACGCCGCCGGCGACCCGGCAGCCGGCCGCCATGCCGCGGCTATCGAGTGAGGTTATCGGTTACAGGTTGGGGGTTGCAAGAAAGGAGAACAGATTCCCGATTATGTACGCAAACCCTTCAGGGTTGGCTGCAAGAATGTGTTTCCCCTGTCCCAGGGTTCGGAAACCCTGGGCTAGAAGACGCAATCCCGTTGGGATTGACCTCGCTTGATTTTTTCCCAAGAAAGGTGCCTGAGGATAGGGTGCAACCTGCAGCCTCTTTCAGTATGGATTGACGATCTGGGGACGTGCTTCTCCTACCCGCTTCTCCGCCTCCACCCCAAAAGAGCCAATGACCACGCCTGAGACGCCTTCGGTATCCAAGAGCCTGCTGTTTTCCTCAGGATCGTGGACGGACCACATCCTGGCGACGTAGAGCTTGCAACCGTGCTCTTGGCACAGCGGTGCATAGTCGTCTCGAATCGCACCGTACAGACGATCCATGGCCTCCTGATACTCGGGTGAGCCCTTGGGCAGGGGGATGGACCAGAACCTCTTGTCTTCGTAGCCGGATCCTCCCTTGATTCCGTAGTGATCCTGGTCGTGGACCTGAAGTCCATAGGCTCGATGCTTGGGCCACATCAGATGCCAGAACGAGGGACAGCGGACGGCTATCTGATCAATCGTCAAAGAGTCTACGATCTTCTCCTGGATCCAGGTTCTCCAGTCCAGATGTAGGTTCCCCAAGGGCGGGCCGATGTAGTCTCCACGGGGCACCCCCACTCCCAATTTCATTCCACGCTTCGAGAGCTCCCCCTTCAGATCCTTGAAGAACCGGGTCACAGACTCTCCCCGCACTCGTCGCCAGGCATCGAGGTCGAAGTTACGCTCTAGGATGTTGATGCCATAGCGTTTCTCGAACTCCTCGACTACGGGTTGGTTGAAACCAAACTGGTCTCCATAGACGGCTGGTTTTGATTGGGAACGGGTACAGACGAAGACACCGTCGAAGGCATAACCTTCCAGACCAGCCAGGATACGGCGAATGGCATAGCGTCGCGCGTCTCCGTGACCGTATTCGAGAATGCCGTAGTGGGGCCGTCCCTCCTTGTCGGTCGCCAGGCATTCGGGATTGGCCAAAGAGAACTGGCTCTGCCAGCCGTAGATCCCTCCCTGCCAGCCCTCGCTCAGCGGGTAGCCCTCATCGAACATGGTGGCGTACAAGTAAACCTCGAAACCCATCTCCTTGAGCTCGGTAGTGATCAGTTCATGCTCGTCGAAGCCCAGATTGTCGTAGGTGTTGAAGACTTCTCTGGGAGGAGACCCTGGAGCCGAGAAGCTCACTCGGAACCTCCGCATGGTCCTCATCTCGCGCCAGTAGATGGCGCCAGCACCGTGAGCCGACTTCCACTCCTCGGCGCACCTGAGAATTTTCTCAGCCGTATCCAAAGCGGCATCGCCGTCCCAGGCTTCCAGGTGGTCTCCCCAGCTCACACTGATCACGTTTCTACTCATATTCCCTCCAGTCACGCCCACCCCAATTTTAGCAGCGGCGCCGACATTTCAGCGGGCAGACTAGCAGTTTGAGAGCATCTGCAACAGCCCCAAGCTGAAACTTCATCGACAAGAAGAAGCTGCGAGAATTAGCATCTCACAGAGCAGTGACCTGTAGGATGGGAACTCTTGCCCGTCGATGTCCTCGACGGGCAGGAGTGCCCGTCCTACAAACGTCACGCAGCTATCGATGTTTGTAGCTAGAGATGACAGAAGTTTCTCGAATGATCCAACGTGGCCTCTGGGAAGCTTGGGTTTCCGATGCCCAGCCGCTATAATCGGCCCCAAAATGGGACTTCCTGAGGAATTGAAAATGAAGGAGAAATTCCTTGGGCGACTCACCTTTCCCGGGATCAAGAGTCTGGCGACGGCGCTTCTATTCTTGGGAACTGGGATAGCCGAGGCCACTCAAAGGACGCCACGGACCGTCGATTTTTCAAGGGATATCTACCCCATCTTCGAGAGATCCTGCCACTCTTGCCACGGCCCGGAACAACAGCTGGGACGACTTAGACTGGATTCCCGTCAGGCAGCGCTTGACGGAGGGCAATCGGGCAAGATTCTTCAACCCGGTAACTCAGCGGAGAGCTCCCTCTACCAGAGAGTGGCTGGGTTGAATGACCTGGTCCGGATGCCCATGGGCGGTGGGCTGGCGGCCGATGAGATCGAGCTGATCCAGTCTTGGATAGAAGAGGGCGCCGAGTGGCCCAAGGAGGTGGGCCTGACACAAGGCGAAACACGCCCACAACATTGGGCCTTTGTCGCACCGAAACGCCCATCGTTTCCCCAGATCAGAAAGGGAGCATGGCCGGCCAACGCGATCGACCGTTTCATCCTGGCCCGCCTGGAGCAAGAAGAGCTGTCTCCTTCCCCCGAGGCGGACAGGGTCACGCTGCTGCGACGTCTCAGTCTGGACTTGGTTGGCCTCCCACCCAGCGTGGAAGAGGTGGACACATTTCTGGCGGATCAGGGAGTTGATGCCTACGAGAAGCAGGTGGAGAGACTGCTGGCTTCACCGCATTACGGGGAACGTTGGGGACGACACTGGCTGGATGCGGCTCGATACGCCGACTCCGATGGATTCGAAAAGGACAAGCCGCGAAGAGTCTGGTTCTACCGAGACTGGGTGATCAATGCCCTCAACAGTGACCTGCCCTATGACGAATTCATCATCCAGCAGCTGGCGGGAGACCTATTGCCTGATGCCGGACAGGATCAGCTCGTGGCCACCGGCTTTCTGCGAAATTCTATGATCAACGAAGAAGGCGGAATCGATCCGGAGCAGTTTAGGATGGAGGCCCTGTTCGATCGGATGGATGCGATCGGCAAGGGCATTCTGGGGATTACCATCCAGTGTGCTCAATGCCACGACCACAAGTACGATCCGCTCAAGCAGGAAGAGTACTATCGTCTGTTCGCCTTCCTCAACAATACACACGAAGCAAACCTGGCAGTCTATACTCCGGCCGAACAGGTGAAGCGCTCGCAGATCTTTCGTCGCATCCGAGAAATCGAGGAGGATCTCAAACGCACCGACCCGGACTGGGAGCGGAGAATGACACGCTGGGAGGACCGAGTCCGAGGTAACCAGCCGAATTGGACCGTGCTCCGACCCACGGTCGAAGAGATCAGTAGCGGCGGGCAAAAGTATCTACCCCAAGACGATGGATCCTTTCTAGCTCAGGGCTACGCTCCTACCAAACACCGCGTGAAGATGACCGTAGAGATTAAGCTCCGGAACTTGACCGCCTTCCGCTTGGAGCTGATTAACGATCCAAACCTGCCCTTGCAGGGACCCGGCCGCTCCCTGAAAGGAACGGGAGCCCTAACCGAGTTCGAACTGGAGGCTGCTCCTATCGGATCCCCCGAGCAGGCAGAAAAGGTCGAGATCGCTGGGGCTACCGCAGACATCGCACTTCCCGAAACTCCTCTGGAAGCGCTGTTTGAGGACGACAGCAACCAGCTGCGCTTGACCGGACCCATTGAGTTTGCGATCGATGGAGACGAGAAGACGGCCTGGGGAATCGACGCCGGACCGGCACGACGCAATCTTCCGCGAAAGGCTGTCTTCACCGTCAAGACTCCCATATCCCATCCTGAGGGGACGCTCTTGAGTTTCCACCTGAGTCAGAAGCATGGGGGCGCCAACAGCGACGACAATCAGAACCACAACCTGGGTCGCTTCCGGATCTCCGCCACCACCACCCCTGAAGCGACTGCGGATCCCCTACCTATGGGTCTGCGAGCAGTGCTGTCGATCCCTGGCTCGGATAGGACCCCTTCGCAGGACCAGGCCGTGTTCCGCTATTGGCGAACCACGGTCCCGGAATGGGGCCAGGCGAACCAGGAAATCGAAGGACTATGGCGCCAGCATCCTGAAGGCTCGGCTCAATTGGTGCTGGAGGAACGAACTCGAGGGCGAGATACGCACCTGTTGAATCGAGGAGACTTTCTGAGTCCGGGCAAGAGCGTTTCCTCTGGAGTCCCCGCCTTTCTCCACACTTTTCCAGAAAATGCTCCTGCAAACCGCCTCGGCTTCGCTCGATGGCTGGTGGACACCAGGTCGCCGACGACGGCACGGTCACTGGTGAATCGCGTCTGGCAGTCGTACTTCGGGGTCGGTCTGGTATCCAGCAGCGAGAACCTGGGCAGGCAAAGTGAGGCGCCCTCCCACCCGAAGCTCCTGGATTGGCTGGCAGTCGAGTTCATGGACCGGGGCTGGAGCCTGAAGCAGCTTCACCGACTGATCGTGTCCTCGGCTACTTATCGCCAATCCTCGAAGCAGACTCCAGAGCTCCGAGAGCGGGATCCGTACAATCGTCTGCTAGCCCACGGACCTCGTCTTCGGGTCGAAGCAGAGATCGTGCGGGACATCGCTCTAGCCGCCAGCGGCCTTCTCAATCCCAGTATCGGGGGAGCCAGCGTATATCCTCCGGCTCCTAGATTCCTCTTCGTACCTCCGGCTAGCTATGGGCCCAAGACCTGGCAGGAGGAGCAGGGAAAGAATCGGTACCGCCGCAGCCTCTACACCTTCCGTTTTCGCTCGGTTCCCTATCCTATGCTGCAGGCTTTCGACGCCCCCAACGGAGACTTCTCATGTGTCCGCCGCTCCCGCTCCAATACTCCACTTCAGGCCCTGACCACGCTCAACGAACCCCTCTTCTTGGAGGCGGCTCAGGCGCTGGCGCTGAAGACTCTTCGAGAGGGAGGTGCATCCGATAACGAGCGGCTGACTTATGCCTTCCGCCGTTGTCTGACCCGGCTGCCCGATCAGGGAGAGAGAGAAGAACTACTCAATCTGCTCGCCAGACAGGAGGGACGCCTGGCAGAGGGCTGGGTGAATCCGTGGGACATCGCCGGGTTCGACCAAAAGCTGAGATCGAATCTTCCAGGCGATGCCACCCCGGTTCAACTGGCGGCCTGGACCACCGTAGCTCGGGTTCTCCTGAATCTGGACGAAACCATTACCAAGGAATAGATCGCGCAAATGAATAGCCAAAACCAACTCTATGAGAGACACGATCCCCAATCGGTCAGCCGGCGCTGGTTTCTTCAACAGTGCGGTGTCGGGGTGGGAGCCATAGCGCTGGGAGAACTCCTGGGCGAGGCTGGATTTTCAGCGGGAACACTCTCATCGGAGAATCCTTTTACCCCCAGAACACCTCACCACGCCCCTAAAGCGAAGAACGTAATTTTTCTCTTCATGGCAGGGGCTCCCAGCCATCTGGAGCTCTTCGATCACAAACCCCAATTGGCGAAATTCGACGGGACTCTGCCACCGGAAGAGCTGATCAAGGACTATCGGGCCGCCTTCATCAACCCCAGCTCCAAACTCCTGGGCCCCAAGTTCAAGTTCGCCAGACACGGCCAATCGGGAGCTCAAGTATCCGAGCTGCTCCCTCATTTGAGCGGAGTGGTGGATGACATCGCTATCGTCAAGTCGATGTCGACCGATGCCTTCAATCATGCTCCTGCGCAGCTGATGATGACGACCGGGAGCCAACAGTTTGGCCGGCCTAGTATGGGCGCCTGGGTCACCTACGGTCTGGGCAGCGAATCCCAGGACCTACCCGCTTTCGTAGTCTTCAGCTCCGGGAAGAAAGGGCCGAGTTGCGGTAATTCCTGCTGGGGCAGCGGCTTTTTGCCCACCGTCTACCAGGGCGTTCAGTTTCGCAGCAGCGGAGACCCCGTCCTCTACCTCAGCAGTCCCAGCGGCATGGACGAAGAACTGCAGCGGGATTCACTAGATTCCATCCGGCGCTTGAATGAGATGCATCTGGATCTCACTGGGGATCCCGAGATCTCGACCCGCATCAACTCCTTCGAGATGGCGTTTCGGATGCAGGCCAGCGTCCCGGAGCTGATGGATCTTTCCCAGGAACCTCAACACGTCCGGGATCTCTATGGTGCCGAGCCCGGAAAACCTTCCTTCGCCAACAACTGCCTGCTGGCTCGAAGACTGGTGGAGCGGGGTGTACGTTTCGTTCAGCTCTACCATGAGTCCTGGGACCAACACAGCTTCCTGGTTCGGGATATCAAGAAGAACTGCAAGGAGACGGACCAGGCCAGCGCTGCCCTGGTTCAGGATCTCAAGCAGCGTGGAATGCTGGAGAACACCCTGGTCCTATGGGGCGGCGAGTTTGGACGGACTCCTATGGTACAAGCAGGGACTGAGGATGGCCGTGACCATCACCCCAACGCCTTCAGCATGTGGATGGCCGGCGGAGGGATCAAACCGGGGATCACCCTGGGCGAGACCGACGAGTTCGGATTCAACGTGACCCAAGACGAGGTCCATGTCCACGACCTGCACGCCACCCTCCTGCACCTGTTGGGCTTCGACCACAAGAAGCTAACCCATCGCTTCCAGGGACGAGACTTTCGGCTCACCGACGTCCACGGAAATCGGGTGGACAAGCTTCTTGCGTAGTCTGTTGAAGAGGTCTGAAGGTCTGAACGTCGCACGTCCCAAATCCTCCAGACTTGAGGTAAACTCGTCAGAATGGCAGCAATCAAAGGGCTTCACCAAGCCGAAACCCGGCCTGGGACGTGCGACGTTCAGACGTTCAGACGTTCAGACCTCTTCAAGACACGCCAGCCATGAGCACCCTTGAAGCCGAAGTGCCGACAGCCCAGATCACTCCCGAGGCTGATCGAAAGAACGGCCTGATTTTCATTGCCCACAACGGGCTGCTCTATTTCGCCGCCCCCGTGGTGTACGTAGGCGTCGTCCAGGCCGCCCTGGCGGACAAACTGGGCGCGAGCGCCATGGTGGCCAACCTTCCCGCCTCCGCCTACCTTCTGGGGGCTCTGGCGCCGCTCATCCTCTCCTTTGTTCTCCCTCACCGACTCGTCCGCGCCACCTCCGTTCTGGCGTACGTGGTGACAGCTACACTGCTGGGGGTCGTCTGCATCCTGCTCTTTTCCCCTGTCAGCGATACTGTACGTCTGGCCGCAGTCATAGGACAGGGGCTGATTCAGGGATTCTCGGCTTACACCTCTCAGGTTTACACCTTCCAGTGTCTCAAGCGAGGCACCACACCCAAGGGGAGCGCGTGGGCCTTCAAGTGGGCCTTCACGCTGGGTCCCATACTGGCAGTAGCAGGTTCCCTCTGGGCCCAGTTCGTGCTGGGTGGTGGGATTGACTGGCTGCCCTACCCCTACGATTTCGCTCTCCTTTATATGATCGGAGCTCCCTGTATTGGCGCTGCCGCCTTTTTATGCAGCCGCTATCGCCTGGTCGACGTCCCCGAGACTCCGAGTCCCCCCTTCTGGCGCTACTTTTCCCAAAGCTTCGCTACCTATCTCAAAGATCGCACTCTTGTAATGCTCTGGTTTGCCTTCTTCATGTGGTTCATCGTCATCACCCTGATGACGACGCTCTCCTTATACGGCCGCGAGGTTCTGGGTCAGGATCCCAAGGAATTCTCCGGTTGGGTCATGGCATTCCGTTTCGGCTTCAAGTCCCTGGCAGGCTTCGCCATGGGCATCATTGCCATCCGCTGGGGACTGCGCGCTTCTTTGTATACCTCGATGGTGCTGCTGGCGGCGTCTGTGTTGTGGGGTTGGATGATACCGGGCTACTTCTACCTGATCGCCTTCGGCCTCATGGGCGCCGGGGAACTCGGTGGGGCCTATTTCCCTGCCTATCTGGTAGCGATCTGCCCGGCAGCCACGTCCACCCGAAACATGTCGATCCTGATGTTGGGCAGCTCCTTAAGCTTCATCTGGCCCACTACCCATGGAGCCCTTGCAGACAACTTTGGCTTCGAGGCCAGTTTCATCTTCGCCCTGTCGGCTGCCCTCTTCTCGCTTTTCCTGATTTCGAGACTACCCAGGGCACGAGCGACATCAGACTGACACACGCCTTAACGCCGTCGTAAGAAGTGTTGCGATTCTCTCAAATACGGTATGCTAGTCAGCAGTTAGCCCGGAATGCTTCGAAATCACCATTGAACTCGGATGAAGGATGCCCGATGAAGTCAACAAAGGGTTCGCTGCCCCTAGTGTTGTGTCTTCTACTAATCTCGGGAACCGGTACTCTGAGAGCCATCGAAAAGGCTTCCCAGCTTGATGGAAAACCCTCCTTTAGCCAGGGCTACGATGTCGGCTACTTTGTTTGGAAGGAAGGAGAAACCTGGAAGGTCCGCTGGACTACGAAAGGACAACAACGGCACTTCACTGGCAATGTGATAGCCGACTCCGGAAAACTCAAATCGCTCAAGAGGATTGACGTCGAAAAGGCGTCGAAGGTGGTCCGCAGAGGCCGCCCAGCCAGAGTCGTTCGAGGGCCGAGGGGACGGGCTCGGGTGCGGCGTGGTCGGGGTCCGGTGGTGGTAACCAAAACCCAGGATAAGATCGAGAAAGATGGAGATCGCAAGATCTGGTTTGACTCGAAGACAGATGCGGACATCGACGGCTTCGATTTCAAGCCGGACAAGAACGTCGAGACCTTACGTTTCGCTCTGAAAATGGGCGGAGAATCCAGAATCGGCCTGATCCATCTGGGAAAGGACAACAAACGGCCGACTCGGACCCCTTTCACAGTCCTTCTGAAGTGAGAAAATCGTTCTTAAGAGCCTGAGCCTTTGGCCAGAAGTTGCTCGGCCTGTTCCGTCGCTTCGACGTCGAAGGGGTTTCCCGGAACTACTTCGCGGCGGAGCTTGAGCAGCCTGGGCAGGCAGACTCGGGTTATTGTTGGGACGATGTCACTCATTGTGTAGGAGGGCGCGCGTAGATCTTGTCCTTCAGGGTTCCATCCACGAACAAGTCCCCGGCTCTGGAGAGAAGATCCTGGTCCTTGGAATCGGCTGCCATTTTCTCGCTGACTCGCTGCAGCGTCGCAAAGTTCGTGCAGTCCACGTAGAGGTGCAGCCGATTCAGTTCGCCAAACACCTCACTGTAGACTTCGGACTTGCACCCATCCTTGGAATAGCTGGAGTTGATGTGGCCGACGATTTGATTGGACAGCTGGCCGCCGGCCTCCGTTGCGTTATGTTTGACCACAACCGTTTTCTCCAGCCGAACAGGACGATCGAAAATGGACTCAGCACTAGTCGGTCAACCGTGATGTTGAGCTTATCCAACGCTCCGACAAAGGGAAAAGGGTCGCTATAGAGTTTCGACAACTGGGTGCCGGTTTCACGGCCTACATCAAACGTCTCCGCTAGCGAAAAGGTACTGATGTGCATCTGGGGCATTTCCGCCTCGTCAACCTCCTCCCCGTTCACATACAACTCGCCGGTACCCTCGACGGCCAGCCGATCGAGGCGGGGCGTGGGTGCCCCGCGCAGGATGACTCCGCCGTAGACACCCAGCTCTCCCCAGCCGAAGTTGTCCATGAAAATCAGGACAACGTTGGGTTGTTCATCCTGGGCATGTAAGGAGAAGCTTCGAATTGGGGAATTGCTCATCGGTGTACAATACCGTGCAATCTGTGTTAAGAAGCTGACGATTACCGAGGCACGGAAGAGACTGCCGGAACTGGTTCACCAGGTCAAGAGGGAGGGTGATCTCTGCGTCCAGATCACCGTCCATGGCAACGTGGCAGCGGAATTGCGAGGGTGCACTCCTGATCCGCCCCCTGGCGCCGCAGCGAAACGGCTTCGAGAGCTCATGGCCGACTTTCCGGCTCACCGGGGACATAAACGGAACACCTCGGAGCAGATCAACCAACATCTCTACGGCAAGACTCAGGAGTGACCCTGCCACCGCGTCTCTTCTGCGACACCTCGTTCTTCTACGCTTGCCTGGATCCGTCAGATGTGAATCACCCTCGCGCCAGCGGGCTGATCGATGAATCCGTCGCCGTCGTCAGCGAAACCGTAACTCTCCTGCGCTACCGCCACTCGTTCGCCGCAGCCTGGGCCTTTCTGAGCGACGTCAAACCGGGTCTTTGGCTAGTCCCCTACGGAGACGGGACCAGAAACGAAGCCGAAGAGGTTTTCCGAATCTGCGCCAGGGATTACCGACTTTCCTATTGCGATGCAGTTTCCTTTGTTGTCGTGACCAGCTTGCTTGACAACCTACCCTGCCTGGCGTTCGATCGAGACTTCAGAAGACTGGGACTGACCGTCCTTGCTTGACCGGGTGTTCTTTGGCGTACCCGTCTCCAATGAGTGAAGCATTGGCATCTCGTGCACCGAGACGCCTCAGAAACTCCAGTTCACTAAGGTACTGATCCCGAAGCGAAACGGAAATAAATCTGATGGCCCAGGGAGCCGATGATTCGGAGGGAGATGTCCAGATCTACGATCAGATCGCCAGCCCCTACCCGTCCTGGTCAACGGCTTGGGCCTCATGTCTGAGTTCGCCTACTCCCTTGCCAGTGGATCACCAGCTAACTACGTACTGACCTCGAACAGTGAGACTCTTAAGGTCGGATTTGTCGTGGTTTCACAGCAGAAGCCCGAAGATCAGACATCGAACGGTGCAGGCCAGAACAGGACCAGGGATAAGAGTGGTGCCATCAGCAGAAAGGTGACCTTCCGCCTCCGCAGCGGAGAGGACCTGCTCGCTCAAGCGGCCGCGCTGCCGGCCCAGGATCTGTCTAAGGTGCACCTGACATTCGACGGCACCGGCGGAAATCGGACCGCCCCCGCTGTCGCATCCCTACAGGAAAACACCCTTTCGAGGAGGCCGCTTCCGTGGCCTGACGCGAGGCATAATAGCTCCGGTGTTTATGCCGGGGTCAGCCGGTACGCCACCCTTTCCGGAGGCCCTGTCAAGGTCCTCGCTTACGTCCCAGGCGCCGGACCTGCCAACCACATGCGGAGAAGGCAACGACTTGTGCAGGCCAGTAGGACGAGATATTATGTACATCTATGTGTACATAAAGAGGTTGAGTCATGGTCAGACAACATTCAATCGCGGAGGCGCGCAATAGCCTCCCTAGCCTCGTTCGGGAGGCCGAATCCGGAAAGACAGTCGAGCTGACACGGCGGGGTGAGCCTGTTGCTGTCCTGCTCGGCCGCCGGCAGTATGAGCGACTCACGTCAGAGTACCGCAGATTCTCACAGGCCTATGAAGACTTTGCGCAAGAAGTCGATCTTGAGGAATTGGCCCTCGATCCTGATGAGCTTTTTTCCGGAGCTCGGGACGATCTCCAGGGCCGTGAGGTCAAGCTGTGAATTTGAAGTACCTACTTGACACGAACGTCGTGTCGGAGCCGCTGAGGCCGGAGCCGGCCACCGCAATATTGCGCAGACTCCGCCGCCACGAGGGAGAGACGGCGATTGCCTCGATCGTGTGGCACGAGCTGCAGTTTGGATTTGAACGGCTTGTTGAGTCGCGTCGACGAGCGGCCATCGAGCGCTACCTGGAAGAAGTCGTGGCAGCGAGCTTCCCCATCCTGGGCTACGATCGCAGCGCAGCCGAATGGCACGCCCGCGAAAGGGCAAGACTCGAGGCCGCCGGAAAGACTCCATCCTTCGTGGATGGTCAGATCGCGGCGATCGCGAGTGTCAATGACCTGGTGCTGGTCACCGCCAACCAAGCCCACTTCCTTGAGTTTAAAGGGCTGCAGGTCCAAAGTTGGGCGTAGGCCAATTAGGCGGGAAATGGAATCATCTGCGAGGCGAGAAGTGCGCGGTCCCGTGTGACTAGGGGGACGTTCTCGACGATACTTGTCGCAGCGATAATCTCATCGGCGGGGTCGGATCGGATGTCCAGATTGCAGCTTTGGCGGCAGACTTCCAGGGTCAATGGCCAGGTGTGGACACGCCTCAGAGCTCTTTCGACCTTCGCTTGTTGCAGGTTGACATCGATTCGGCCGAGCTGCACCAGTTTCGAGATCTCCCACAGAACAATGGCGGAGATGCTCCAGGGATGCCTTGAGAGGAGCATCTGCTCTTTCTCTTCGAGCGCTCCAGCCAGAGCGAAAACCAGAATGTGGGTATCAAGATTCAGCATTCCATCTCACGCCCGTGGAGAGAATGTCTCCTTTGACCTCGATTTCGTCTTTCAGGCTGCCAATAAGGTCGGCGGAATCGACCTCGATAGGTAGCAGCTTCGCAACCGGCTTGCCGTGCTTGGTCACGACCACGCCCTCTGGCCCAACCTCGTCGAGAATCGCCAGGCACCGCTCCTTGAACTGTGCGGCCCCGATAGTTTCCACACTCATGGATGGAGTTTATCACAAGACATATTATATATCTAGTCACTATTTATGACCATTTTATATCGCTGGTCCGACCTCTGCCGCTACCCTGCAAGGCCATTTGAAGAATAGGGGAAATAGGGACCAATTCTACCGTTTTCGCAGCAGATCAATTTCTGCCACGCAGGCTCTCCAAACCCTCAGCTAGAAGTCGCTGGGCCTGTTCCACGGTGTCCACATCAAAGGGCTTTTCCAGAGCTACTTCTGCGACCGATGAAACGCGGCCCAGAAGGGCCTTTGCACCTGACTCCCCTGTGAGCTCGAGTAGCTGTGGAAATAGCTCGCGGCCCACCACGGCAGGGGCTCCCAGAATCCCACTGTATCGCGACAGGGCCAAAGGACTTTCCTGCTCCCGAAAAACCTGAGCCAGGGTGGCAAGATGGACTGCGTCTACGAAAAGCTGATCGGGGAGTACGATGAGGGCTGCTTCGACCTCGACCGGAAGCGCGACGATCCCGGCCCGAAGAGAGGAGGCCATGCCCTCTTTCCACTCGGGATTCAGGATTACTTCGGCCCCGGCGGCCTCGGCCACCGGGGCGTAGGCATCGGCATAGGCACCCACGACTACCAGGACGAGTTCGCTGGTACTTGCGGCGACCTCTACCGCGTTCGCCAGCAGACTCTTCCCTCTGACTTCCAGCAGGAGCTTCGCGAAGCCCATGCGGCGGCTCTTCCCCGCGGCCGGTATCAGCGCTGCGATCATCGCTGCCTGACCGCCAGATAGCGCAGGAGCTCCTGCAGGCTTTCCAGGTTATGGAGGGGCGCAAACACATCCAGGTAGGGCAGGACCGTCTTTATTCCCAATGCCGTGGGC